>ERZ779895.273-NODE-273-length-78947-cov-7.275896_pt1 | contig 78947 bp, 90 predicted proteins | sample MGYA00511093_ERZ779895 | MGnify/ENA primary metagenome ERZ779895 (study PRJEB29588, sample SAMEA2142970) | human gut metagenome | biome: human gut; feature: human-associated habitat; material: faeces | place: Denmark | collected 2008/2010 ... | reverse complement strand
TAATGAAACCGCGCGGAACGACACTCAAGGCTCGTTCCCTACGTCTGTCAATATGTTAATTACACTGCTAAACTGAAATTCACCGCCGCGACAGCACAAAAAATCGGCTGGGATGAACCCCTGCCGATTTTTCTGAATATCAACCTTTTATTGTAACATGATACCAACCGCCGCCGATACGCTTGACTGCGATTTTTTCGCCGTCATCCGGTGAATGTATCCATTTGGGTCTTTCATCAGGTGAAAAGGCAAGACAGTAATGATTGTTTTCAATGCCGAACGATATGCGGCGTCCCTTTACCGATATGGTGTCAAAAACGGAGTCTTTGTATGTGAATCCGTTTTTACTGATATTGTCAAGCGATGATACTATATTGTCGGGCAGCTCGACATATTCTTTTGCATCAAGATCAAAAACGCGTATACTATTATGCCCCCTGCTCACAGAGAACAGTTTGTCCGGTCCGCCTTGATAATTATCAGGAAAATAGTCTTTAACGGTGTTAAAATCCTCGGCACATGCCTTGTAATCCGCATTGAATTGCCAGAGCGCTGTTTTATAGAACCAATACCTAAGTATAGGACGCTTTGCACACAAGGCGCACAAAACCACCGCAAAGACAACACATATCGAAATAATCAGACCTTTACGCTTCATAGCGTATGATCCCTTTTATCAACCGACATTCAAAACTGTATTTCTATTTCCGGATACCGGTTGAGTTTTCCTCTGAGGCTTTCAAGCGTTTCATCCCGATCTACGATTTCGGTGTATTTATCATATTCGAAATCTATACGCTCAAAGGAAAGCTTTTCAAGCCATGCGGCGCAGCCTTTGTTTACAAATCTTTCCCATTCGGAATAACGGAATCCGTTCTCATCCTGGTTGACATACACCGATATCATTGTTCTGTCATCGATCAAAAAATAACAGTACATCGTTTTGCCTCGTGCGTAGGCTATTATCGGATAGCCGTCTTTGGTCTTTCCATCGTTTGACAGCTCAATGTAATTTCTGTCCTTTAAGTCTTTATCCGATGCAAGCCAGTCCCAACCCAGCACCTCGACGGGATCCTCGCAGCCCGGACTTACCTGCTCCACTCTTATGTCCGCCGTCTTGGGCGTCCGCCTGTCACTTCTGTCGAATGTAACGCAGTAGCCTGCACTCCAAACATTAGACCCTGTTTCCTTAAGAGCGTCAATAACTATACCGTATTCAAAATCAACGACATCTTCATTTATAAGCTTATATTTTTTTCCCCTCTTTTTGATCTCTGCCGGCTTACCGTCAGACACAGGGAAATATGTGTGATCGGGAACGGCTTCCAATGCTCTAATTAGCTTCTTTGTATATTTGTCGACAGAGTAACTTGATTCCTCGCATTTTCCTGTAAGCACACCGGAACCGCAGACCCCTATCACCGAAGCATAATTTTCAAACGATGTGAAGTAGAGGTATTGGTTATAATAATCCTTTTGGGATTTATGTACTTTTGTGTCGGTTTTGTTGCTGCCGCAGCCGACAAGAAACGCCGCAATAAGCATAAATGCGGCAAGCTTTAAAACAAGTTTATTCAAAAGGACTCCCCCTGTCTTGATCTTTAGCAGTTACGAGCCTAACATACCACATCGTAGCTAAAATCATACTTTCCGCGCAGATAATCGATCCGCATATTGCGGTCAACCACCCTTTTGTAGTCGCCGTAATTGAAATATATGCGGTCAAAGCTCAGGCGCTTGAACCAATCATTCAACGAAGTGTCAATCCAGTTGAGCCGATCATTCCAGTGTTCCTCATCCGACGAGGTGATATTCAATTTGATATAGATGTTTTTTTCGATAAGAATATAAATGAAAAGACGTTTGAGCCTGGGCTGAATAATGATGACACAAGGATGTTTTCCGTCAGCCAGCTCTGCCTCCGGCAAATATAAATACTTGCTGACACCGTCCTGTTCGTCTGACTCGGCTGCACCGACAGCCATATCTACAAAAGTGTCCCACGAAACAGGATCGGACAAATAATTGTATTCCTCAGACACTTGATATAGTGACACCCAGACACTGTTAAAATCGCTGTCCTTATTTTTATCAAAGGAAACTGCATAAGTGGCTTCCCATGCCAGTGGTCGCTGTATTTGAGTACCAAAGGACTTAATACAGAGACCGATTTTTTGCTTTGTGAGTCTGCCGTCACTCATAAGATGGGTGATCGTCATCCTGCTTTGGGGCACTTTTTTGCTGTCAAAGCAAGGATAATAGGTGTATTCCGGCACAGCCTTTTTCGTCTCAAGGCTCAGCTCCGCCGTTTCGTTTGAAGAATAATCGCCCGATTCAAATTTCCCCAAAAGCACATCAGCACCCATTACGCCTACCATTGACGCATAGTTTTCAAATGAATTGAAATCAACATGTGACTTATATTTTCCATATACATATTCCGGAACCTCGGGATTGACCTTAGCGATATTTTCCGTTGCGGATGTCTCACTTTTACCGCCGCACGCCGAAAAATTCAGAATAAGCAAAAACGATAAAAATACGATCAAAGCTTTTTTCATCTTATCACCTTGCCGTCAGAATTCCAGCCTTTCAAAATCAAAGCCCGGAGAGGGAAATCCAGAGGGAATAATAGAGCCGTGGCCATAAGCACTTGTATAATCCTTCCACAAATACGGCGAATATTGGGGCTCAATGTCAACGCTGAAAATTGTGTCCTGTTTTTGGATATTAAAATCGATCTCAGCCACCGTGTTGTCGTCTATCTTTATAAAGTAGACCGGCACGCCGTCACCGTCTTCCTCATCCGCAATATGAACGTTGGTATGGGAACACAGATATTCATAGGTTTTGCCGTCGATCTCATATGCGTCATAAAAAAGCAATGAGGAACTCTTATCATTGGAGTTTATTCTTACACTGCGCAGGTTATCCTTATCTGATACCATTTTCAAATAGCAATCATTCCAGATATCAAAATCCGGCGTATAGGTCAGCCTGAAATACACAAGCGACTCATACGGTTCCCTTTGCGTTTTGGAGGTGTAAGGAAATTTTACTATACACTCCATTGTAGCATACAGGCTGTGACTGCCGACGACCGATCCACAGGTGTCAAAGTCGTTAATCTGCAGCAATACGTTCAGTCCTTCATCGATCTCATACGCCTCAAGCGACTCACCGTTATACTTCGGAAAATATAAGTGCTCCTTCAAAAAGCTTTCCATCGTTTTTCGCCGCGCACCTGCGACAGCTGAATTACTGATAATATCATTTACATCACCGCGTGCAGACAAATAGCCATAGTATTTATGATCCGGGCTTGTGTCATTTTTGAAATCGTACTGATATTCATAATACCCCGGTGCTTTTCCGATAATCTCATCTGTGCCTTTGGCGGCAAGCGCGTTTTTAAACTCCTGAAAATTCTGATACCAGTAGAGCGGTCGGTATTTCGGCTCTTGGATCGGCGGCATATAATCTCCCGAAGAAGCGCTTGACGAACCGTCCTGTGAAGCGGCTGACTGTGATGCTTCATTTTGTGCGCCGCAGCCGACAAGGAATACCGCAATAAGCATGAATGCAGCAAGCTTTAAAGCAAGTTTGTTCAAAAGGACACCCCCTGTCAAAGCAGACATTATAAGCGGCTTATCAACTAACATACTACTTCGGGATACCAATTGAGCTTTCCTCGGAAACTCTCAAGCGTTTCATCCCGATCTACGATTTCTGTGTATTTATCATATTCGAAATCTATACGCTCAAAAGAAAGCCTCTCAAGCCATTCGGTATTGTATTTTTCCAAAAATTCATCCCATGTAGGATGGTCATATCCGTTCATCGTTTTACTGACACAAATTGACACCATTATTCTGCCCTCAATCAGCAAGTGACAATAAACATTTCCATTTGCCGTATACATTATAATTTGACAGGAATTCTCTGCTTCTTCGTCGCTTAGGGGGTTATCGTAATATTTGCTGGTAATCTTTTTGGCTGATTGAGCAAACCTATCCCAACCAAGTGCTTTTTCAGGCTCGTCGCAACTCAAACTTACTTGTTTTACCTCAACATCCGCTGTCTTAGGCGCCCATTTATCAGTTCTGTCAAATGTAACCTTATATGACGCTTTCCAAATATCAGATGAACCGTTGCCGATGGCATCGATCATTATGCCGTATTCAAAACCAACGACCTCGAAATTTATAAGCTCATATTTTGCTTCCTGCATTTTAATCTCTGCCGGCTTGCCGTCAAACACAGGGTAATATGTGTGATCGGGTACAGTGTCCCGTGCCATTTTTAATTTTTTTACAAGTTTGTTCAGGGTATAGCTTGATTCATCGCATTTTCCTGTAAGTACACCGGAACCGCAGACTCCTACCACCGAAGCATAATTTTCAAACGATGTGAAGTATAGCCATTGGTTATAATAATCATTTTGTGACTTATGTACTTTTGTGTCGGTTTTGTTGCCGCACGCCGAAAAATTCACAATGAGCAAAAACGATAAAAATACGATCAAAGCTTTTTTCATTTTATCACCTTGCCGTCGGCAAACTGCCTGAATTAGATAATACGCGTCGTTTACAGCCATCACACAGGAATTTTCCTGAATTGATCAATCCTGGGTTGTTCATTATACAGTCTTCACTATAACCTCTTCCCGGATGACAAGTTATGCAACCATCATTGGCACAGGTGTTTCCTTCTTTTATGATGTTTCGGGCATCTTCATGATAATGGTCTTCTGTACCAAATCTGTGACATAATTCGTGATAAAACAATGCATTATAACCCAATGTGTAATCATCATCCGGATCAAATCTGTTAATAAGCAGCACTTCGTTTCCCGTGATGGTACCAAAACTTCTGTTATAATTGACTTCAACATCATAAAACGAATCATCGTACGGAGCCATTCTATAAGCCGTCCACAAAAAGCCAATTCCACTGTAATTCTCGATACTATGAATATATTCTTGAAACTTATCGGCAATAATTTTTGATGGTACTACATATGAGTCAAGGTTTTCTTTTCCTGTTGGATTAACAATTCTATCAAGATATGACTCGTAATATTCTATATTAATATCCATTTCAATGCTAAGCTCGTTTCTGACCCTTGTGGCAAATCTTTTGTTGCGTTCCCTTATGAACTGTTCTGCTTGCTCTCTGGTCATACCATAATACATGTAGAAACCTTTATCATAATAATTATTGACCTTTATTATTGTGTAGGCGCGCACAGTAAAGACGTTTAAATTCTGCAAGCTGGCTTTGTGTACAGGCTGGACGGTATAAAGCCCTATGTTAGAACTCGAAAAATTACTTGTTGAACTATTAAAAATCAGTTTATTATCATCACACAAATATCTGAAATCATCTATATCACACCATAAAAAGCGGACATTAGGATGTCGAACCGATATTTTCTCTGATGACTCGCCTAATAAAAATTCCAACTGTTTAAAGTATACAGATATATTTACTTCCCTATAATAGTAATCCGCCGTATTTCCATACTCCGACGTACTTACTATACGCCAGGTCTGAGCCTTACGGGCTTGAGAGTATATGTCACCTTGCATTTCTCTGGTTGTAAGTGATCCATACGGACCGCCCGTTAAATATCTTGCATTGAATCTGCTCCTTAAAAGGCATCCTCCGGATATGGTCATATCCCAGATACATCTGTCCGGTGTTGACGAAGGATCTGATACCCTTACAAACTCGACCCCGATATTATTGACGTCATTTGAAACAGCCAGATAAAGCTCGGGATCGCTTTTTGATCTTATCAGATAGCCGCCGTTTCTGTTTATAAGGTCCCATTTTATAGTCGTCGAAAGATCGGCAAGCAAGCCCGATCTTCCTTCGGGCGCACCGCCATTGTTGCGTAAATATTTGCCGTATTCGGTGTTGTTGATATAGTATTCTCCCTCATCCAAAGGCTGATATGAATAATTCCCAAAATACATCGGGCTGTGCGTTATGACATATTCAACGCCGTTGTCGCTTCTCTGATCGTTGTTCTGATCCAAAAACGCCTTTGCGACTACCTTGTAATATCCCGGCGGATACTGCGACCAGTCTATCGGCACAAAAAATCCGTAATTTCCGCCGCCGTTGCGGTCCTTATAGTTGAAATAGCCCTTTAAATTTACGTCCAGGCGCTGCTTATCCGCCTTTGAGTAAAGGCAGATCTGTCCTACGCTGCTGTCACTTAAATTGTCAATATACACCTTTACACCAAGGTTTTTATCCGGCTCGTCAAAGCACCACACCCAACCGGAAGCGCAGCTGATGTCGACAACATCGAGCCATCCGAACGGTGCAGAGGTGTATGTTTCGGTCTCCGAATAATTTATCCACATAGAGGGCTGATACATGGTGTAATCAAACGAAGCAAAGGCTTTATAAAGATCTTCCGAGCCGTTTTCGACCGTATCCGGAGCCTTAAGCAGCAAGCCCTGATCGAGCGTAAAATGCTCGTTCATCATCCAGAACTTAACTGCATTTGTGATGTCAAAGCCGTATCTTTGATACGGAGTGTCGATATCCCTTGCCGACATATAGTGCGCGTAGCTGTCAAAATTATCGGAAGAGATCCTTACAGAGGCGTCGTCCCAGTCGCTGCCGCTGTACATATATGTCATGACGTTCATAGGTGTGAAATCAAGACTGTCGTTTCCAATCAGAATGTTCGTCATGTATACCGACGCGGCATTGACATGGCGCGTTGAGGGGATATCGCCCAGTCGCCCCTCGCGTATTCTCATGATAACGCGCGATTTCACGCCGTCTCTTTTGCCGATATAAAGTATATTGCCGGTGCCGTCCATCGTGTTGTCCGAATTTATGGTCGCATCGTCAAACGCAATGGCTCCGTATGTATTATATGATATTTCTATCATGGGGTCAATGCGGATGGGGTAAACGGTCTTTTCATCCCTTAAATACTGGTCGTCGACATGCACCGTTATTGTGTACTGCTCGCATGGCACGACTGTCTCATGCGTCATGCGGCTCACGGTGTTGTTTTTTCCGTCCGCGGTGAAGATGATTATATTGCCGATACTGCCCCATTTTTCGCCGTTTTCATCGGCAAGATAGTAAGAACCGTCTGAATTTTTGAGTTCGAGACCGCCCGTATAGAGCGTGAACTCATACTCGGTCCTTCCGGTATATTCACGCACTACTATATTTTCCTTGACGCCTGTGTAGGTCAGGGAATAATCAAGCGTGGTCTTATCGTCGTAAACATAGCTTACATTATATTCATCCTGCTGTGAAACAGCCGAGAAAATGCCGTTCGGGACAAGCCGCACCGAACCGCCGTTTCCCGAGACCGAAATGCCGTAGGCTATATTTTCGGGGAATGAGACCTGAGTATTGCCCTTTTCGGTCCTGTAACCGCCGGTACCGTCGGCAACTATTTTCAGCGACACGTCCGAAATTTTGCCGTTTTCGTCCGCGACCTTTACGGGATAGGCAAAGCTGTACTGAGTAAATGAGCCGTCGGCATTTTCATAGATCACCTTGCCAAGGTCATTGCCCTCTTTTTCACGGGCGCGGCCTATATGCCCTTGTTTATATATATTCTCCTTGCCAACCGCCACGGTCACGTCAGAGCTTTTGGAGACCATAAGCGACCTGAAAGCCGACAATACCTCCGTGTTTTCCGCCGCGCTTTCATTCGCCGAATACAGCTGCTCCAGGTACGCTTCGTACTCCTCCATGCTGACTGCGCCGGCAGCCACATCGTCAAGCGTGTACCTCATTTCAACAGCTGTACCGTCGCCGGAAGCCGCAAGAGCCGAAGACAGCACCTCTCCCGACAGGCAGGACAGTAATGCCGCAACAGAAAGTAATACCGCCATTAATTTTCTGAATTTGTTTTTCATGCTCTTTTCCACCAAAATTTTGCTTATTGGAAATGCTTACAAATACATCTTACACTTTATTTAACAAAAAGTCAATTAAAACGCAATACAGGAGCCGTTTTTGTTAAATATGCACAACGTGGTGGTGTCTTTATTGACGTATCAATATAATGATCAAAAACCTATTGACATTGTCGGAAAATGTGATAAAATGAAAGCAGTTGAACAGAGAAGGGTGCTGGAAATTCATCCGGCTGAGATTGGACGTGTTTCGTCCTGACCGTTTACCTGATTCGGATAATGCCGACGTAGGGATCATACCTGTAATGAAAAATCAAAGGATCCTTCGGTGTGCCGAGGGATCCTTTCTTTTGCATGCTTTTCTGCGAGACAAAAAATCATCGGAGGAAACATATATGAAAAAATTCAACACTGAACGTCTGGTCGTCAGCGCCGTACTGATCGCGCTCGCGACCGTCCTTTCGCTTTTCCAGCCGTTAAGACTGCCGGCAGGCGGAGGCATCACCATACTCAGCATGCTGCCCATCGTGCTCATCTCATACCGCTACGGCATGGCGTGGGGCGCCGCCTCGGCGTTCATATTTTCACTTTTGCAGATGCTGACCGGCTTTGACACCGTAAGCGCGCTGTTTTTGCCGGGCGACAATCAGCAGGTCTGGTGGAGGGCGCTGCTCATCTGCCTTATCGACTATGTATTTGCCTACACTGCTCTTTGCCTCGGAGGACTGTTCCGCAAGAACGGCAACCCGTCTGTGGCGCTCTGCTTAGGCTCGGTCGTGGCGCTGTCGGCAAGATATCTGTTCCACATCATTTCGGGCGCCATATTCTACGGCGCTTGGGCTGAGTGGTGGTTCACCGATGTTTTCGGCGGTGAATTCGGCGCCGGCATCCTTTCGCAGTATTCCGGCTTCGGTCTGGCACTGCTGTATTCCATATTCTATAACGGACTTTACATGATACCCGAAATAATCATAACCGCCGTCGGAGCGTTTATCGTCGGCAAGATCCCGGTCGTGACCGGTAAAAAGGCTGCAAAGGCCGCCTGAAAAGATATAATGCTTACAAGTGCCGGTTCTCTCTCCTAATACCGGCTGATCTGTGGCAGAGTTTACTTAAAAAGTAAACCATCGTGCCATACCTCCCTCTATATGACCGTCTCTGCTTATGCCGCTTGCAGGGGCGGTCGATTTTATTTGTCACGGCACGGAATAAACATACCGGCGCAGCGTTTATATATTATTAATGTAGACAACGGGGGCTTTGTGTGATAAAATGAACTCACGGGCGTGTATACGCCTCAGTCAAACAGAAAAGGGGTATTTATATGGGTCTTATAAAAGCCGGCGTAGGCGCTTTGGGCGGCACTCTTGCCGATCAGTGGAAGGAATTTTTCTATTGCGAGGCGCTCGATGTCGATGTGCTTGCCACAAAGGGCAGCAAGCGCATAACCGGACGTTCGTCCAACACCAAAGGCAACGATAATATAATTTCAAACGGTTCGGGCATCGCCGTCGCCGACGGTCAGTGCATGATGATAGTCGAACAGGGACGCATCGTGGAATTTTCCGCCGAACCGGGCGAATACACTTTTGACAGCTCGACCGAGCCGTCGGTCTTTGCCGGCAAATTCGGCCCCAGCCTGCTCGAGTCGATAAAAACGGTGGGCAGACGCTTTACATACGGCGGCGATACCGGCAAGGATCAGCGCGTCTATTATTTCAATACAAAGGAACTGGTCGACAACCGCTTCGGCTCAGCCAATCCGATACCTTTCCGCATTGTTGACCGCAACATCGGTCTTGATATGGACGTTTCGGTGCGCTGCAACGGCGTTTATTCGTATAAAATAAGCGATCCGGTGCTGTTCTACACCAACGTCTGCGGAAACGTTGAAAGCGAATACCGCCGCGAGCAGCTTGATTCACAGCTCAAGACCGAGTTTATAAGCGCATTGCAGCCGGCATTTGCGAAAATATCCGAGACCGGCATACGCCCCAGTGCACTTCCCGGCCACGCCGAGGAGCTGTGCGAACTTATGAACGAATTGCTCACAAAGAAATGGTCAGAGCTTCGCGGAATTTCGGTCGTGTCGATAGCCATGAATCCCATCACCCTTTCGGACGAGGACGCCGAGGCTATCAAGAACGCACAGCGCACCGCTATCATGCGTGATCCTTCAATGGCTGCCGCAACGCTTACCGGCGCGCAGGCTGAGGCAATGAAGGCTGCCGCGTCCAATCCCAACGGCGCTATGAACGCCTTTATGGGATATTCAATGGCGCAGAACGCCGGAGGAATAAACGCAGGCGAGCTTTACAAAATGGCAGGCAGTGCCGCTGCGGCAAACGCGGCCAACCCAGCAGATGCCAACACCTGGAAATGTGAATGCGGTGCCGAAAACACAGGCAACTTCTGCCAGAGCTGCGGCAAGCCCCGTGAAAACGGCTGGAAGTGCGAGTGCGGAGCAATAAACAAGGGCAGATTCTGCCCGAACTGCGGAAAACCGAAGCCGGCAGGAGAGCCGCTTTACCGCTGCGACAAATGCGGATGGGAGCCGGAAGACCCCAAGAATCCGCCGAAATTCTGCCCCAACTGCGGCGACCCGTTCGGCAGTGAAGACATAATCAAATAAACAAGCGAGGTTGGAGCAGATGCCCGAGGTCATAGAATATAAATGCCCGTGCTGCGGCGGAGCGGTCAGCTTCAACGCAGCCGGACAAAATCTGAAGTGCCCTTATTGCGACACTGAATTTGATATAGATGCCCTCGATAAATTCGAGAAAGCGACCGAAGCCGGTGCCAAAGACGATAACGCCGACGGCGACAGCTTTGAGGGCGCGGCGGAGCGGCTTGACGAAAACGGCATGAAGGTCTACATATGCGAGTCGTGCGGCGGCGAGATAGTCACCGCAGACACCACCGCTGCCGCGAGCTGTCCGTTCTGCGGAAACCCGACCGTTATTCCCGGCAGGCTGTCGGGGGACTTAAAGCCGGATCTCGTGATACCCTTCAAACTTGATAAAGCAGCTGCGGTATCGGGGCTTGGCGGTCATTTGAAGGGGAAACGGCTTTTGCCCAAGGTCTTTAAGACCGCAAACCACATAAAAGAGGTCAAGGGCATATATGTGCCGTTTTGGCTGTTCGACTCCGACGCGGATTTTGACCTGCTCTATAAAGCGACCAGGGTCAGGATGTGGAGCGACAGCCGATATGACTATACCGAAACAAAATTCTATTCGGTCACGCGCGTAGGTGCCGTGTCGTTCGACAAGGTTCCTGCCGACGGCTCGGCTAACATGCCGGACGATCTTATGGAGTCACTCGAGCCTTACGACAACAGCGCTACGGTCGATTTCAGCACGGCTTACCTGTCGGGCTTTCTTGCCGACCGGTATGACGTGACAAGTGAGCAGTGCAGCGCGAGGGTCGGCGGACGTATGCGCGCCACTGCCGAGCAGATGGCTTATTCGTCGGTCATGGGGTACAACACCGTCACCAAGGCAGGCGGCACGGTAAACCTCAAAAACGGCAAGGTGAGGTATGCGCTTTACCCTGTGTGGATACTGAATACCGAGTGGAAGGGTCAGAAATATACCTTTGCCATGAATGGTCAGACCGGAAAATTCGTCGGCGATCTGCCGGTCGATAAAGGTCTTTTCTGGAGATGGTTTTTAGGACTGTTCGCCTCGGTCAGCGCAGCGGTACTTTTGCTTGCCTGCCTGTTCTTCTATCTGCTTTAAGGGGGGTACTGCGCTTTGAAACGGATAATATCAGCGATCATTTTTTCCCTTATTGTTTTTGCGGCGGCGTTTACCCCGGCGTCGGCACACGGCGCACGGCTGCTTGACGGTGCAGGTCTGCTTGATGAGTACAGCGCGGAAGCGGTCACCGAAGCGCTCGACCGTATGAGCGAGCAGCTCAAAATGGAGCTTGTGATAGTAACCACCGACTCGACGGACGGCAGGGAGCCGCGCGACTACGCCGCCGATATCTATGATTACGGTGACTACGGATACAACACCACCAACGACGGAATAGTTCTGCTTATAGTCATGGACGACCGGCATGTCGGCATGACCTCGACCGGAAAGGGAAGAAGCGTTTATACAGCTTCGGTCCAGAACGATATGCGCGATATCATAACCCCTTACCTGAGTGACGGGGACTATGAAAGGGCTTTTCTTCTGTTCTGCGAGCTTTGCTCCAACGCAAAGGATGCTTACGACCGCGGCGAGAGCTACGATGTAAGCAACTATGATTATTCCGAAAAAATGCCGCTGTCGGTGCTTATCATAGCATCAATAATCATCGGACTTATAGTAGCGCTCATAGCGGTGCTTGTCATGCGCTCGAAGATGAAGAGCGTCAAAAGCCGCAACGAGGCTTCCGACTATGTACGACCGGACAGCTTCAGCTCTGCAGGCAACGAGATATTCCTTTACAGGACCGTTGACCGGCGCGAAAAGCCGCAGGACAACGGCGGCAGCAGCGGCGGTTCGCACACCGGTTCTTCCGGCGTGGGACACACCTCGACCGGCGGACATTTTTAGGTAATAAGCAAAGGTAAATAGCAAATAGTGATCTGTCCGCCCGGCGGATAAGCAGATCATGAAGTGTCCGGAACAATTCAGGCCAGGCAGTATGATAAATGTATGAATGTGCGGCAGGAGCTTTTGCTCCTGCCGCTGTTTTTATAACAAATCATTTTTAAATATAGGTTATATGTACGATTTAATTCATTGACGGACCGAGCCGAACGTGCCAAACAATTTTTTGTTTTCTCATATCGCTAAACTAAAATTTATCCAACACCCGTAATTTCAATGCCTGAAATGTCCGAGGGTGGTTGGCGACTGATCCTTAAACCCTTTGAAATCATTCATGAGCGCCGCTCTAACCACCGCTTTGCTGCCGTACCGGTCGCGAATTTTGTCGACGCTGCGCTCCAATATGTCTTCTTTGATTATCTTTTCCCTTTCATCGAAAAACGACAGCTGACATTCCGGTGCATACGGCTGCAGTTTTATTGCGCGTATACCTATGGAACGCAGCGGCTCGCCGTCCCAGTTTTTCCTTAATAGACGCATGCCCTCTATCGCCAGATATTTCGACGACTGCACCGGGTCGCTCGACCCCGCCATAAACTCCTTGACCGTAAGATCGCTGTGGCGTATATGCAAACATATCCCGTGTGCCTCCATGTTTTCTTTCCGCAGTTCCCTCGCAACGGTTTCGGAAAGGCTGAGCAGTGTCCTCTTTACATCGCCAAAACTGCACAGATCCTTAGGACAGGTGATTGATCTTCCGATGCTTTGCGGAACAAATTTATGGCTGCTCTCCAGAACGGGCGAATTCTCTCTGCCATTGGCATAATGCCAGAGCTGCTCACCGGTTTTGCCCAGCTTCATTTTAAGCACTCCCACATCGGTATTTGCAAGATCTCCTACCGTAAATATTGCAAGCTCGCGCAGCTTTTTTTCGGTCGATCTGCCGACACCAAGCAGACATGATGCATCAAGCCCCCACACGACCTCTTTAAAGCTGTCATACGGAATGACGCTTACCGCATCCGGCTTTTTGAGGTCTGAGCCCAATTTTGCAAATATTTTGTTGAAGCTGACCCCGACCGATATGGTCAGTCCGGTCTCCGTTTTTACATCGTTTCTTATCTTTTCGGCTATTTCATATTCACTGCCGAAAAGACGGCGGCTGCCGGTAACGTCGAGCCAGCACTCGTCTATGCCGAAAGGCTCAACAAGATCGGTGTACCGTTCATATATTTTCCGGACCATAAGCGAAAAATGCTGGTACCGCTTAAAATCCGGCGGAACTATTATGAGTGAAGGGCACTTCTGCTTAGCCTGCCATATTGCCTCACCTGTGGTGACACCAAATTTTTTTGCCTCCTCGCTTTTGGCAAGTATTATGCCGTGACGCTCCTCGACACTTCCGCCTACTGCGACCGGCTTGCCTTTCAGCGTCTCATTGTCCCGGCTTGCGACCGAGACGTAAAAGTTGTTAAGATCGCAATGCAATATCGCCCTTTGCGCCACATTTATCATCCCCTGCTTTTATGATTTCCATGTCACACTTTTATATTAGCACAAATGTTCTGATTTGTAAAGAACTTTTGTTCGCTAATTTGTGGAATATCTTTTATCACCGATGCTGAAAAGCAGGACGACGCATAAAAATATGAGCGCGGCGGATGCCGCCGGACTGCCTGACGCTGCGGCGGAAGGCGGATTTACCGATGCGGCAACGGTTCTCGGAAACAGCCGCTCGGCTGCGGCAGTTATGCCTGCTGAAAGAGCTCCGTGCAGGATTCTGCCCAACACCAGCCGGTGCAGTTTCAGATTTATATGTCTTGCCGCCGCCATGACCTGAAAATGCACCGACACACCGGAAAATCCAAGCAGGAATGCAACCTTTACTATCTGCCGGCGCGTACAGCCTGCCGTTCCCACCGTAACCTCAAGCAAACCGCAGATAGCTGCAGCCGTCTTTTCCTGCATAACGGCGTTTATACCGCCCGAAACTCCAGAAAACAGTACGACAAATGCACATACGGTTAGCATTGTAGACGCTGCTGCCGAGACCGACTCCACAAATGCCTCACCTGTAGACCGCGGTTTAATTTTTGTGACGGTACCGTCTGCGGCAGGGGTACAGGTATCGCAGCACCTTGTCCTTTTTCTTAAGATATTACTGACGACCGCTATAATAAGAGAGGCGCCGATATGCGTCGCAAGCAGTCTTATGCCGTCAGACCTTGATCCGAGCGTCACCTCACCAACTGCGGTTATGATAAAAGCCGGTCCGGCATTGACGCAGTAAAGCATCATGCGGTTTGCGGTTTTCTGATCGGCAGCGCCGCGCAGGTACATATCGTCTATCAGTTTGGCTCCTACCGGATAGCCGGACAGAAATGACAGCAGCATGACCACAGTCTGCTCACCCGAAAGTCCGAAAATAAATTGCGACAGCCGCTCTATATATCTGCCGAGTGCGTTTGCCGCACCGGATAATGATATAAATAGCACAACCGCCGTAAACATAAAGAGCGACGGTATGACCGTGCCGGCACAAAGCTGCAGTCCGCGCGACACACCACCGCGAACGGCAGGTGAATATGTAAGTATAAATATTCCTGCCGCGAGTCCTGCGGCACCCAAGGTTATATGTTTCAGTTTTAATACAAATCCCACACCGCTCACCGTCCATTAATGCATATGCACCAGTGCCGCGTCAAAAGAACCGCAGAACGGGTGCGCGTATGAAAAGCTGGCGCTCGGCAGCATAACCTACATAGAAAGTCTTGACGGCAAAAGCATAGTCCATCTGACCGACGGCAGGAGCGAGACTGTGGGCAAAAGTTTGTGCGAGATAGAGAGGGAATTATCGGGCGGCAGATTTTTGAGGTGCCACCGCAGCTACATAGTGAACATGGATCACATAACGGGCATGGACAATCATTTTGTGCTTGACACAGGCGACCGGATAGTGGTCACGCAGCGATTTATGGCGGCGTCGCGCGTCGAAGCTGAATTTTAGTTTAGGTGTAAAAAGTGGAAAATCTAATTGTACATTTGTAGGACAGGGGCTTTGCCCCTGCCCTACGATGCAACAATCAGCTCTTGTATTTATTCAGGAACGACACTCAAGGCTCGTTCCCTACGTCTGTCAATTAATTATACGAATGTATTTACCGCTAAATCAAATTTCCTTTTTATAATGAAAACAAAGCCGGCAAGGTCTTATTCCTGCCAGCTTGTTAAAATGTTTATCTATTGCTCCGTTCCGCTGAAGTAGTTTACGATATTTTCCGCCACGTTTTCGGGGATGCCTGCCTTCATGAGTGTCTCTTTGTCGGCGCTCTGGATAGCACTCAGTGTCTTGAATCGGAGCAGAAGCTTTTTTGCCCGTGCCTCGCCCACACCCTCAATCTCGGTAAGCTTTGAAACATATGCATTTTTTGAGCGCGACTGCCTGTGATAGCCTATGGCAAAGCGGTGCACCTCCTCCTGAATGGTTGACACCAGGGTGTACACGCTTCGGTTGGCTTTGATCGCTATTTCCTCGCCGAGCGAGGTCACGGCACGCGTTTTGTGCTTTGAGTCCTTGACCATTCCGAACAGCGGAACATCTATATCCATTTTCTTCAGCACCCGTTCTACCGCCGATATCTGTCCCTTTCCTCCGTCAAGCAGTATGAGGTCAGGCAGGCGCCCGAAGCTCTCGTCATCGCTGCCGTTCTTGTATTCCGTGAACCGGCGCTCCAGCACCTCAGCCATTGATCTCGTGTCATCCTGACCGGAAAAGCTCTTGATCTTGAATTTACGGTAAGCCTTTCTTTGCGGTCTGCCGTTTTCAAAGACCACCATTCCGGCGACATTTTCGTCACCGGCGGTGTTGGATATATCGTAGGATTCTATTATTTTCGGCGGCTCCTTGAGTGACAAAAGCCTTGCCAGCTCGTCAAGTCCGGCAGTCTGACCCATATGTCTCCCCAGTGACTGCGCAAGCCGCTCCGACGCGTTGCTGCGGCACATTGTGACAAGCCGCTCCTGCTCACCCTTTTCTGGTACGACCACCACCGCGGTGCTGCCGCGTTTTTCGCTGAGCCATTTTCCCAACAGCTCTCTGTCCTCGGTCTCACCGTCTACCGTTACGCGCGGCGGAATGTCGTCACGCATCGAATAGTACCGCCTTATAAATTCGCTGCGCGCCTGCGGCAGCTCGTAAACGGCGTCGGTAAGAAATTCCTCGCGGTCACACAGCTTTCCGTCCTTGAATATAAACACCTCAAAGCAAGCCGCTTCATTCGCGGCGGCAAGCGCTATGATATCCTGCCGCTTGTAGGTCGAGCTGTATATTTTCTGCCTGTCGCCTATTTTTTCGATGGCGGTTATCCGGTCACGCAGCTTGGCTGCCTTTTCAAAATCAAGCCTGTCGGACGCAAGCAGCATCTGCTTTTTAAGCTCCGACACCGACTGCGAAGAACCACCCTTTAAAAATTCGACCGCCTGCCTCACCGACTCGCGGTATTCCGCGGCGCTTATTTTTGCGGCACAAGGTGCGGAACAGTTCTTTATAAAATAATTGAGGCACGGCCTTGCGTGACGGTTTACGCACTGGGGAAAGCTTTTGGAGCACTGCGGCAGACGGAATATCTTGCGCACCTCATCCATGGTCCTGTTCACTACAAAGCCGGAAATGTAAGGCCCTATATATTCCGCGTTTTTGTCGTCGGTATCGAACGACGCAGATATCACCGGCCAGTCGCCGCCGGTTATTTTTATATAGTGGTACCCTTTGTCGTCCTTAAGCAGTATATTATATTTCGGCATATGCTGCTTTATAAGCGAACATTCAAGAATGAGCGCTTCAAATTCGCTGTCGCATATTATATATTCAAAATCTTCAACCGACGACACCATCTTTCTAACCTTGTCATTATGCCTGCGGTCGCTTCTGAAGTACTGTGAGACCCTCATTTTAAGCCGCTTTGCCTTGCCTACATATATTATCTCGCCGTTTTTTGCATGCATTATATAAACGCCGGGCAGAAGCGGCAGCTTATTTGCCTTGTCCCTCAGCCTCATTATTCTGTCGTCAGCAGTCACACCGTTCACCCTTTCTGCCGTTCGGTCATAATTACATATTAACAGTATGCCGCGAAATGCGTGCCTTGTCAAGGCGGAAAGTGGAATTACATGTATTTTGACACCTCGCTCCATGGCTTCTCAATGGATGTCACGCAAAAAAAGCAGCGTATCGGGAGTTATCTTACCTCCAATACGCTGTCTTTTTCTATATCCCTCTGCCCAACCGAGGAAGTTCCCCATTTAGGCTCTATCGTTATGCTGCATTTGCCGTCAAAGTCCGCGACGGAAATCTTAAAGTTAAGCGCCTCGTTTGCCGGTATCTGCACCGAATATTTTGTGTTGTCCCCATATTTCACAACAAAATATCCTGTCGAATAAGCACTGCCAACGGCATCAGCCTGCACCGTGTAGCTTCCGTTTTCAAGCAGATATTCACCGCTTTCGGGTGCTATATGATTTCCTTCCCCGTCGGTGACCGAACATATCAGCTCGTATTTTTCAGCCGTTTTTATTGTCGCCACCGAGCCGCTGTTCGCCGACGTAAACCATGCCCAGCTTGCAGAGCAGAGGCAGGCGGCGCACGCAAATATCCCGACAAGCGACGGAATTATCATACTGGTAATGCCGTTATCCGCTTCCCGTTCGTCCTCAGCCGCTTCGGCAGCTATTTTTTTGCGGTATATGCGGTTATACAGACACATAACATTTTTGTTGTTTACAAACGGTATGAGGCAAAGGTAGTGGCAGCGTATTTCTCTGCGCCAGCGCCTGTACTCTTTTTTTGTGTCAGCCGTCTGCATTTTCCAGTAGTAGTATTCGGTGTCCGAATTGAACCTGCGTATAAAGCTTATCAGCCATACTATAAGCAGGACCGCAACCGCCGTTAAAGCCGCCGATATCAGTGCTACTGCCCCGTTTCCCATATTCCGGACTCCTTTCATACATTAGTACAGATAAAGCAATCAAAAGGCATAAGGCTTAACTTATGCCCTTTGATTGCCCCTCCGCCGTGATAGGTGGAGAGGACGTGAGGGTTTTAATTTGAAAATAGCACGAAACAAATTATTTAACGGTCATACCGAAACTGTAACGCCGTTGACGATCAATGTAGTATTGCTATTCCATTCATCCGTATCCAGCAGCAAAGTTTTAACATTGTCTGCTGTGATGAGCGTTCCGTTTTTAGTACAATTCGTCAGCGTAATAGTATAAGCATCTGAGCCGCCGGCGTTCAGCTGATACCCATCAGATGTAAACTCGCAGTTGACGAGCATTGTCTCGGAGTAAGGCCGCAGATAACTGTATGCGTTCAGGCCTAGCTTGCAACTGTCAAATGTCACCAGATCAATACCGCTGGTGTAGGATGTCCAGCCATTCAGCGTAGAATTTGTGATAGTCAGCGTGGAACCCGCTGCCGCTGCATCAATGTTGAATGTATAGCCCGCCACATCCAGTACGCAGTTGTCGATTACAGAGTCGCCGGACAGACTCCAAAACTGGATGCCGCGGAATGCGTTGGTAATCTTGGTCCCTCTGAATGTAGTACCAGAGTTGCTTCCGCCTGTAGACACGGCAATGGCAATATTGCCGTCACCCTTGTAGTCAATATTCTCAATGGTAGTGTTGTTTCCGTTGACATTCAGCGTGCCGCTAGTTCCCTGCGAATCGCCGCCTTTAATGGTCATGTCCTTGAGGGTGACATTATCCTTTGCAATTTTATCGTTGTTGACATTCAGCGTTGTGTTGTCCGCTCCTGCACCGGCAATGGTAGCACCGGCAGGAATCTCAATTTTACTAATTTCTGCGGGGTCAGAAAGTGTATATTCGCCGGAGGTAATGAGTACCGTGCTGCCATCAGTAGCATTATTAATCGCATCTTTAAGCCCATTGTTATCCGTTACGGGATAAGTAGCATCCTTATCATAGGTGTTGCCGAAGCTGTCGTTCTCCACGGTGTCCTGCGTAGCGACAACGTTGATACCAAAGTCAACGGTAGCCGCCTTGTCGGGGGAGATGGCGTTAGCCTCATTTCCCACCGTTGTCGGCATCCAAACGACCATTGCGGCTGCTTGTTTCTCGCCGGCTTTCAGCGTCCCCTCAAAGGCAGCGCTCGAAAGCGGCTTTTCTGCGAGAGCGGGAGTCGTTCCGGCAGCCGACAAATCATTCCAAAGAGTGAAGTACATTCCATCAGGACTTAATCCGGAAGCATAATCAAAATTTTTCTCTTCGCTGGCTTTTGCCGAAGCACACAGATAATCTGCCAGGAAGTATTCCTCTCCGTCCTTATTTATACCGGCTTTTTGATTCACAACCGCCAGGTTGAATTTATACTTCAATGCGAGACTGCCCTTGTTAGAAATGCGGAAGATGACGTACTCTCTTCTGCCGGGCTCCCAGAGCGCATTGCCGTCAAATACCTCGGTGGAATCCTTAATGGTTTTGAACTCCGTTATTTCTCCGGTCAGGTTTCCCTCGGAATCCATCGCCTCTTTTGCATATTCAACCTCGATATCCAAATTACCCGTCTGAATTTTGTTTACCGCAGTGGATGAGGTGTCGGTGAACCACGCAAAGGTGGTACCGATGAGCATTGAAATACTCATAAGAACTGCTGCAGCACTCATGATCAACGCTCTTTTTGTGCTTTTGATTTTGTTCATTGCTTTTTCCTTCCTGCTTTTAATAATAATTGTTTGTTAAAATATATGTAAACGCCGTTTTTGCAGCGATCACATCAAAGCAATCAAAAGGCATAAGGCTTAACTTATGCCCTTTGATTGCCCCTCCGCCCTCAGGCGGAGGGGCTTGAAAATCAGAATTTACTGGGGAACGACGGTGTACCACACATCGCCGTTGGCCTGCGGTGTAGTAACAACGCCATAGCCATCCGCCACGAAGTTGGTGCCCTCACCCTCGGCCTTGCAATTCGCCGGGTTGAAGTTCACGAAGGTGCCGCCCTTGACGATAATCTTAGCGGTGTCATTCTTGTAGTTGTCGTCAATGCAGTTCAGCAGGAAGTTGTAACCATAGCGAGCATCGCTAAAAGGCTCTACCGCAAAGTGACCGCCATTGATCGTCACTGTACCTTTTTGCACCTGTACTGCGGTGCCGCCACCATAGTATGTGCCGCCGTTAATGACCAGATTTGCACCACTTAAAACATTGATGCCATAAGCACCACCCTGGGTGTCAATACCACCGTCTTCGCCTGCGTTGATGGTCGTATCAGCGGCAACAAGCAATGCAGTAAAATTGGTGTTATTATTACCCATTTCATACGGGCTGGTGATCTTCTTATTCAGCTGCAGCGTAGTGGGCTTGGAAATAATAGTGCGCTGTGCCACAGTATCCACGCTGCTGACCTCTACATCCGCATCGACAGCCACATTCCCGCCGTTCTTAATTGCATCCTTCAAGCCGGCAAGATCAATCACGGGATAATAGGTAGCATTTGCGTCATAAGTATTGCCGAAGCTGTCGTTTTCGTATGTATTCTGAGTAGCATAAACAGTGATGCCGATGCCGTCGATGGACAAACCCTGATACTCGTTTCCGGCGGTGGTCTGCATCTGGCCCTTGATCGTCAGCGTGTCGAACACATCGCTATCCGTAGTCTTGGCATTCAGATGGCGCTCGGTGCCCAGCTCGGCGGCAGCCTCACCGCCGGCACCCTCAACACTGTATGTCCAGTCTATCACATCCAGCAGCATAAGGTCGTTCACACCGTTGTTCGGGTTCGCATCCTTCGCGCCGGCAATGGCGATTTTATACTTCAGCGCCAGATTGCCGTTATTGACAATGCGCAGCTCCGGCAACTGATAGGTCGCACCCGGCTCCCACAGGATGTTGTCTGTGCGATTGTCAGCCGTTCTGAAATTGAGGACTTTACCCTCGGCCTTATCCCACGCAGTCGGTGCACCGGTTTCGGCATTCCAAGCAGTCGCATACTGGAGTTCGATATCCAGATTGCCGGACACGATCTTGTTGACACCGGTGGATGCGGTATCGGTGAACCACGCAAAGGTGGTACCGATGAGCATTGAAATACTCATAAGAACTGCTGCAGCACTCATGATCAACGCTCTTTTTGTGCTTTTGATTTTGTTCATTGCTTTTTCCTTCCTGCTTTTAATAATAATTGTTTGTTAAAATATATGTAAACGCCGTCTTTGCAGCGATCACATCACAGCAATCAAAAGACATAAGGCTTTTAACTTATGCCCTTTGATTGCCCCTCCGCCGCGATGGGTGGAGAGACAGGGAAATCAAGTAAATCTATTAATTGGAAACGACGTACCACTCGCCGTCCTGTGTGGTTGTGCAGCCCTCGCCGAGAACGATTTTGCCCGTTTTAGCGTTAACGGGGTCAACAGTCGTAACACCGGGATTGTAATTTCTAAAAGAGCCGCCATTGACTGTAATCATGCAGCCCGCAGACGCGTTATCCTGATGATTCAAAACAAAATATGTGCCGTTAGACGGAGTCGCCGTTTCAAACTTACCGCCGTTAATTGTTACGGTAGCCTTTGAGCCTGAGGACATACTTGTATACACAAAGATACAGGATGTACCCTCACTTGTGCCGTAAAAATGCCCGCCGTTGATGGTAAGCTTACCGTAGTTGCCTGCACGCACTGCGCTGGTCACCTTGTTGGGATAGCTCTTATTCGAGCCGATAACCGCACCGGTCTGCGCTGCACTGCTGTCGTTTATAGTAAGGTTTCCGCTTTTACCACCGATGTACAAAACGCTTCCGTTATTGGGCTTAACACCCTCTGCGTATTCCAGTTTGACGGTATGACCGTTCAAATCAAAGAAGAATTTTTTACCCGACATATAAATCTCGTCGGGAACGGTAATATCCTTTACCAATTTCAAATGTGCACCCTTTTTGAGCTTTTCAATTTGCATAGCCTGTTCGCCAGTTGCAATCAAATAGGGATGTGCCTCTGTGCCGTCGCCGCCGTTAAATGCGCTGTCGGAAACAATCGAGGTAAAGGGAGAAAAATCATCGGTGGTAAAGGTCACATAGCCGGTAGTGCCGTCATAACAATACTGGTCATTTGCGGTCAGGCTGTTGACATCAGCAGCCTTCGTAAGCGCCATTTCATTATGATAGAAGTCAACAACATTCAGGTTCTTTCCGATATTCATAGACACGGTAAAGAACTTGCCGCTCGCAGCGTTAACCTTGTTGCCGTCCTGATCAATCAGCTTGACCTCGGCAGTCAGTGCCTGCGTACCGGTCTCAACGGTGATTGAGGACGGGGTGGTAGAGCCTTCCACCACTACCAGACTGACCTTTTCCGCATTTTCCACCGAACCGGCCGGGATCGTGACCTGCACAAAATGATCTTCAGGCTTATCTTTCAGAATGGTATCTTCATTCACCTTGACAATTCCATCGACCCGCACCGGATAGGTCGCACCCTCATCATAGGTGTTGTCAAAGCTGTCATATTCGACAGTATCCTGAGTAGCAATGACAGTGATTGTAATGCCGTCAAGAATCAGACCCTGATAGTCATTGCCGGCGGTGGTTTTCATTACGCCCTTGATGTAATATACTTCGCTGGTTTCGGTTTTTTTCAGGTTACCGGTGAACTCGTCAAGTGCAGTTTCTGTTTTTGTTCCATCGGCTGCCTTTGTCACCAGATAGAAGTCAATAACATCCAACAGATCAAAATTGCCCTCATTGGCAGCGGTAGTGCCTTTGTTGACCTGTGCTTTCCACTTCAAAGCCAGGTTACCCTTGTTGGCAATTCTGAAGCCTTCGGTCAGATAGCGGCAGCCCGGCTCCCAGAGAAGCGCTTCACCTTCCGCACCGGCGGCATTTTTGAAGTTCAGCGTATCGATATGAGTATCACTGTCTTCGCCGATAATATCCACCTTCAGACTGCCGGACACGATCTTGTTGACACCGGTAGATGCGGTGTCGGTGAACCATGCATATGTGGTACCGATGAGCATTGAAATACTCATAAGAACTGCTGCAGCACTCATGATCAACGCTCTTTTTGTGCTTTTAATTTTGTTCATTGTTTTTTCCTCCTTGAAAGTTTATATCAAACGCACATCAGTGTGTTTTTTGCCCGTCAACGTTTTCCGTCTTTGCTTCACCGGCTCCGTTCAGCTGCGACTTCATCGCGAGCAGCTCCTGCATCATTTTCTGCATTTCCGCCTTTTCGGCAGCCAGCTTTTCGCGCTCGGCGTTTATTTCTGCCTGCTGCTCTGACTTATATCTTTTGAAAAGCCTTATGCAATGTATCCCTTCTGCCACTATCAACAGTAAAAAGGGCGTCAGTATGCAGACTATATATCCGGGCGTTGACTTCAAAAATTCAAAGAATTTGCCGACGCCTGTGATCTTCGCCGCATATTTTCCTATCACATACGGATATGTGACCACCGTCTCATCATCGGTATCTGTGGTGGTTCCGTAGGTTATAAAGCCCGGATTGCCGTTTGCGTCGGTAGTGAGCTTGCGAATCTTATGAGTAACCGTTTCGCCGTAGTTTGCTGTATTTTGGGATATGTACGCTATTACGTCCCCTTCTTTGAGGGTCGCCGCATCAACATCCTTTACAAGGACGAGGTCGCCTGCGCTGAAATCGGTTTTGCTCATTGAATCTGACAGAACGACAAACGCCTTGTATCCGAAAAGAGAACGGTCTGCACGGTCAAAGACCGACACCGACACAACGGTAAAGACCATCATGAATACCGCAAAAGCGACTACAATCCACGCGGCTATGTTCTTTATTACATTCAGCGCCTTCATAATGCACCTCCGTTATCCGAAAATCATGCCCGGATTATTCAGCATCTGCACAGCCTCGGCAGACAATACGAAGGACAGCGAGCTGTCGCCGGTATCGTTTCCTGCCTCTTTCGGATAATAGAACAGCACGGTGAGATTGCGGCGCTCACCTATTTTGAGATAATCGTCAGCAGCCGGTATGGCCTCCCTGTTAAGGCTCTTAGCCGTGCCGTTATATATCTGCTTTTCGCCGTCCATGACCGTTATTCTCAGCACATCAGCCAGTCCGCCTGACACATGCTCAAAATACAGTCTGTAATAAACGTCGCAGGTACTTTCGTTCTTTATGTAAAAATCCTTTTGTACGGTCATGCCCGGTTCAAACAGGAATTCATGCTCGCTAATCACGGGGCTGCCCCCGTTGAGATCAATCTTTATACTGCCCGTCTTGAAGGTGTTGTCCCTTACGGCTGCCACGGAATAACGGATAGCCGCAGTGGTAACGAAAAGGCACAGTATCAGCACTATTATTGCTGCTATGCCGCCCCTTAACGCGCCCAGTCCTTTTCTTTTACTCATGCTGCGCCTCCCTGCGGCGGATAATTGTGACAGCTGCAATCGCCGCGCCGGACAGCAGCATGACCGCTGCAAAGATCAATACCTTTGAGTTGTCTCCCGTGCCGGGCGCAGGACCGAGCGGCTCGTCCTCTGCGACCCACCATTTGAAGTCGGCTATAAGACCTGTGTTCTGATACTCATTTCCCACCGATGTATCAAGGTATGCCGTAACGGTATAATCAGCCGTGCCGGTGCCGCTGCCATCGGGAACAACTGCAGTTTCCAGAGCACCAGGCATGTCTTTTATTGTTCCGTTATAAAGTTTTGAACCGTTTTCGGTTATTTTAACCTTCAACACCTCTGACAGCTTTTCGCCGCCCTCCCTTACATCCGCAGAAAAGCGCAAAACAACGGTGCTGCGGCACGACACCGCAACACTGTATAAATTATTATAGCTATCCCCCGGGAGCATGTTTTCCGCTCTGAAAGGTATGTTGACCGAAGGCGCCTTGTCATAAAGCTCCAAAGACACCCTGCTGTCGCCAAAACGCGTGCCGGAAGTTCCGGCGTTATATGTTTTTGTATGTTTTTCGGTTACCGATACCGCCTCGCTGCTTTCGGGTGTGATGACATTGCCGCTGACGGTTGCGGACACGGCGGAGCCGATATGTATAAGCCCATAAACCGCAACGCCTACCAACGCCATAAGACTCAGTATGACAAATACCGCAATAAGCGCTACGATAAATCTTACTACCCTTGTGTCGTCTTTGTCGCTCATATTCACACCGCCCGTCTTACTGTTCCAAAAAGTAGACTTTTTGGAACAGTAGTCTGCAAAGCGGATTATAAAGGAAAAAGACCTCTAAATTGCATAAAATCCATTCAATAAAGTAATTTTTATGAAATTGAGCCGATTTTTTGGGACAAAATGGTTGCAATCTGGAAAATGTTGTGCTATAATAAGCAATAAATTAAGTGTTTCAAAAAGTCTACCTTTTGAAACACTTTTTTATTTGCCTTTTAAAGACTTGTATTCCATATATTTCCTGTAAAAGGTTGATGGGCTCATATCGCAGAGTATCGCGGCATCCCTTATTGATATGGCGTTTTTTTCGTGCTGACTTGCCACAAAGGAGAAGTTGACCGGTACCTCTGTTTCGGGTCTGCCGAAGCGGACACCGTTTGCCTTGGCGACCGTTATCCCCTCAAGCTGGCGCTTTTTTATGCTCTCACGCTCGCTTTGCGCGACAAACGACAGTATCTGAAACACCAGATCGGCAATGAAGGTGCCCATAAGGTCCTTGCCCTGTCTTGTGTCGAGCAGCGGCATGTCGAGCACGCAGATATCTATTCCCTTATCCTTTGTAAGTATGCGCCACTGCCTTTGTATTTCCTCGTAATTGCGTCCCAGCCGGTCAATGCTCAGTATGTAAAGAAGATCTCCCGATCTTAAATTATCCACCATCAGTTTATATTGCGGACGGTCGAAGTCCCTGCCCGACTGCTTGTCTATGTATATATTTTGAGACGGAATGTTGTGCTCTGACAGGGCAACCAATTGCCGTTCCTCGTTCTGATCGGCGCTTGACACCCTGACGTAACCGTATATATCCATGTTCATGTACCCCCAGTATCTGAGTACAATTTTACATGTAAAACGGTGATATTTCTATTTGTAATTATAGCCAGTTGTGATGTGATCAGGCAGACGCGGTATGCCTGATCATAAATGTTGTAGATATTATTCCGATCATCGCAGGCAGTCAGATAGAAAACGAAATCATGTGGTTCCAAAAGGTTTATAAAACCCACCCAAAGGTTTTTATTGGATATGACCGCACCGCATTTTCGGGGAAGTTCGACCCCGGACTTCGCACAGGCTTTGGTGAGACCTCCGGCAAAGACAGACTGCTTAAAATAACGATACCCGAAAATCTTGACTATGACGGTCTGTTCGACGATCTTTTTGAACAATACACGACCTCGCATTCGCTTGTAAAGGTCAAGACCGTCAGTATGGGCACCTTATACGAGCTGCAATATCAGGTCGCACTGAAAAACGATCCCGTAAAAAAGGAATTTCTGGACAGTATCCGCTGCCGCAACGGAAATCTCAATATAGTGTGCTGTAAAGAGCAGTCAAAGGATACATTATAAATAGCAAAAAACCACCGTTCCGGAATACTCCGGAACGGTGTTTTTTCGTTTATTAATAAAAGCTGAGATCAAATTTGCCGTTCTGCGAGCAGACATACCAATCGCCCTTGATCTTTACGATGTAAAGTGTGGTCTCATTTGTATCTTCGTCATCCTTGCCCTTTATGGTCATGTCAACATCGACCTTATATCCCTTGGTGACGCTCTTTTTCGGGATATCGTAATTGTCCTTAAGACCTTCCTGGATATTCTTGAGTTTCTTGTCCGAAAGCTCATCCTTATCGGTCACCTTGTACGATACCTTGACATTCTTGCCGTATTCGTCCTCAAGGCTATCCATAATATCGTCATAATTGTCCTTATATTCATCCTTGATATCCTCGATATCTACGTCCATCTCATCCTCAAGGTACTGCCAGTATGCCTTCGGGGCAAGCTTCTCTATCTTATTTACCTTACCTCTGATAGCTACATCTATGTAGTTATCTATTGCGGACTTATAACCGCCGCCCGAAAGAGCAACGCAAAGCACTATTATCACGACAAGCAGGGCAGCAACCGCGCCTGCAACGATACCGAGCAGCTTTTTGTCGGATTTCACCTTATTAATGGTATCGGTAACGGTATCACCAACGTTGCTAAAGACAGCCGCAGCCGGATTAGGCTGTACGGGAGCCCCGGCAGTCGGCTGAACCTCAGGCTGGGTCGCCTGTCCGCCTACGGGTGCACCACAGTTTGAACACACAGCTGCCTCATCGGGCAGCTCAGTTCCGCATTTTGCACAGAATTTGCTCATGAGTAAATACCTCCAGTTTTATTTGTGTTACCTCAAAGGCTCACAATATGTTGAATAAATATTAACATTTGCCGGGTCGCTTGTCAAGAGGAAGCGCAAAATTAGTCGAAAATAGCGGCAAGAAAAACAAAAAAGCCGCAAACCTCCCGTCTGCGGCTTTTAGTCTGCAAAAAGGCGGCAGATGCATCAGTCTATTTTATATGTTTCAATAACATCCTCCGCTATGTCGCGCTTTGTGCGGCGTTCGTCCATCGCGCGCTTTTCTATATATTTATGCGCCTCTTCCTCGGTATAGTCCCTGTATTCTATAAGGCAGCATTTTGCCTGCGACACGAGCCGCAGCTCCTCATACCTTGACCGCAGCCTGTCGTTTTCCTTTTTGAACAGGCATATTCTCATTCTGGTCGCGGCTGCAAGCCTGAACGCGCTGTCAAAAACCGATTTTGACAACGGTTTTGCGACGGTCAGCGCACCTATCGTTTCCATTTTGGCGCTGACGCTGTCTAAAATGTCGTTTTTCACGATCACAATAACACCGGCAGAGGTGTTTCTCACGGCAGCAGCCGCAAGATCCGTACCGAATTCATCGGTCAGCGGTGTATTTATAAGTACAATATCATAATCCTTTTCGGCAAAACGGCGCTTTGACTCACCGGCGTTTGTACACACCGTGACTGTCGAACCGCCAAGGCGCGAGACCTGCTGCGATATGACCTCCATGCCTCTTTCCGAGCCGGACACTATCAATACGTTGTATGTCACACGTCACCGCCTCGCAGTCAGAGAGCCTTGAACACTTTATCAAGATAACCTGCCTTGTCAGGGTAAGCGGAGAACCTTTCCCATTCGCGCTGTGAAGCGGAAATATAGCTTTCCGCAAGTCCGGCTGTCAGCGCCGAACGCACAAACTGGCTCTCTTTCGAAAGCCTTATTGCCGTTTCAAGGTCGTGTGGCAGCCGCGCAAAATTATCGGCATTTGCGGCATCAAACGGCACAGGCAGGGTTTTGGACATCTTTATACCCTCAAGTCCCGCTTCAATAATAAGCGTCAAAGCCAAAAACGGGTTACAGGTGGCGTCGGGCCAACGGACCTCGATATCCGCAGCGTCAGCCGACGATGATGTGAGCCTTATGCACTGCCCGTGATTTCCCCTTGACCAGCCGATGTATGACGGCGCATCGTCGCCCGACAACCGGTCAAACGAGGCAACCGACGGGTTTGTAAAGCAGGTGATCTCTGCCGCGCGGTCAAGAATACCTGCCGCAAATGCCGCGGCGGTATCGGTGATACTGCCGTTTTCGCCCATCACATTCTGCACGCCGTCTTTGGTCAGCATCAGCTTGAAGGCAAGTCCGTTTCCGCAATGATCTGCAAGCGGCTTGGGATAAAACGAAGCAAAAAGTCCGTTCGAGGCGGCGATGGTCTGCACGGTCGATTTGAACAGCACGCAGTTTTCGGCAGCCTTGAAGGCATTGCGGCGCCTGAAATCTATCTCGTTTTGTCCCGGTCCCTTTTCATGGTGGGATGATATCGGTTTCAACCCCATTTCCTCAAGCGACAGGCAGATCTCACGCCTTACATTCTCGCCCTTGTCAAGCGGCGCTATATCAAAATATCCTGCTTTGTCCTGCGGTATACGGGTCGGGTCGCCGTTTTGGTCGGTCTCGAAAAGATAGAATTCGCTTTCAATTCCGACCGAGCAGCCGATACCGTATTCGGCAAGCTTCTTTGCCGTATTTTTAAGTGTACGTCTTACATCATATTCATAAGGCGAGCCGTCAGCCCTTTTAATATCGCAAAAAAGCCTTATGACCTTTCCCCTCTGCGGTCTCCACGGCATGACGGTCAAAGTCTTAGGATCGGGAAACAAGCGCAGATATGAGTCCTCCGCACCCATAAAGCCGTCTATGGCTTCTCCGCTTGTAGGCACGCCGTCGCGGAAAGCCGTCGCCAGCTCGCTGTCTATAACCGACAGATTTTTGACGTTTCCGTGGATGTCGCAAAAGGACATCCTTATGAATTTCACGTCGTTTTCCTCGACATATCTTAAAACATCGGCTTCGTTTGTAAACATCTTATTCCTCCGTCTTAAAGGTTGGTTTTCCGGCAGTGCCGCCGTACTTTAATATGATTATACACTAAAACGCACAAAATGTACAGTATCAGTTTGCGGTGTAAAGGCGTTTATACGGATTGTTTGTATCGGGGACAAGGACATAGAAATTCGAGTCCAGTATTTCCTTTGCGTCACAGCCGAAATGATGGCAGTATTCGTCGACGAGCTCTTTAATTTCAGCCTTGTCGCCGTCTGAGGCGACGCGGCAGCTGACCTGCTCGGGCAGACCGGTCGGCGCTGCAGCGCTTCTTATAAATATTTTGCCGCCGTGCATACCGGTTCCGCAAAAGCTTCCTACGGGAGCCTTTCCCTTCTCGCAGCCCAACCCTAAAACAATTATCGTTCCGCCTGCCTGATATTCGCCGAGGAAGCACCCGGCTGACCCTCCGATGACCAGCTTCGGCTGCTTATCCTTATACGCCTTCATGTGTATCCCTGCCCTGTATCCGGCGTTTTTCTGCACAAATATCCTGCCGCCGCGCATTGCGTATCCGGTGGCGTCACCGGACGAGCCGTATATCACTATTTCTCCGTCGTTCATTGTGTCGCCGGTTGCGTCCTGCGCGTTGCCGTTGACCGTTATGACGGCGCCGTCGGCATAGGCGCCGAGCGCGTTGCCCGGTGTTCCGTTAATGGTCACCGAGACATTTTTAAGTCCTGCGGCTATATACCGCTGTCCGCAGCATTCCTCTATAAGAACGGAGTCGTCGCCGCTTTCGCGTATTTTTCCGTTCAGCTCCGAAAAGGTCATATTACCGGCTTTTATGATCATTGCTTCGCACCGCCTAACATCTTTTTTCTGTCAACATTCGAAAACGCCATGAGCTGCGGCTTTTCGGCTATCAGTTCAAAATCTATCGTATCGAGCGGCGTTTTGTTTCTTATAAGCCCTGTATATATGCCTGCTCTTTCGATATTGCCTATCATTATAAAGCCTATCAGTCTGCCGTCCTTTATCATCAGCTTTTTATATGTATCACCGTTTTTATACACGCGCTCTTCTTTGCCGACGCTTCCTGCGGTTATCATATGATACCCGAAAAAGCCTATCGCGTTCTGCGGAATGGCATCTTTATACACGCTGTTTCCGCCAGCCATATTCACACCGCCCGTAAAGCCCTGCATATAGGCGTTGGGCAGTATGGCAAGTATCCGCCTTTCACCGCAGGACACGTCAAAGCTCTCGGTGCAGTCGCCTGCGGCATATATTCCGTCTAGGCTTGTGGCGCAGCGTTCGTCGGTCACTATTCCTCTTTCCACCCTGCCGCCGGCATCTTTTACAAGCGACACATTGGGGCGGACACCGACCGCTGTTACGAGCACGTCAAATCCGATCTCTTTTCCGCTCTTGGTAAAGGCTGTACCGTTTTCATACTTCACGACGCAGTCGGAAAGTATGAACTTAACGCCGTGCGCTTCGATGTGCTTTTTCACAAGCTCTGCGCCGTACCCGTCAAGCACCGACGGCATCACGCGGTCGGCAAGATCAATGACCGTGATGCTGCCGCACAGGTCCCGTATTCCCTCAACGCATTTAAGACCTATCAGTCCGGCACCTACGACCAGCACCCTCGACTCCGGAGTCAAGGCGTCACGCAGAGCCTTTGCGGAATCAAGTGTCATGAAGGTGAATTTGTTTTCTACCTCATCATACCCTTCTGCCGGCGGCAAAAACGGAGACGAGCCTGTTGCCACCATAAGCCGGTCGTATTTTATATGTATTCCTCTGACCGTCACGACCTGCTTTTTCTGGGTATCGATCGTTTCAGCCGTTTCGCCGAGCAGCGTATCGACATTGTTGTCACTGTAAAAGCTGTCGGGTCGGTATTTCATGCGGTCTTCGGTCGTTTTTCCGCACAGCAGATACGATATCAGCGGTCTTGAATAGGCGTGGTGCTTTTCGTCGGATATAACCGTTATTTTGCCGGTCTTATCGACCGTGCGTATACCCTCGATGCAGCCGACCGCCGCGGTGGAATTGCCTATTATGACATACTCCATATACTGTCACCTCTCTTCAAATACTATCGCCCCGTTAGGGCATCCTTCTACGCACGCCGGCTTTTTGCCGTTTGCCGTGCAAAGTTCGCACTTCTGCGCCGCGTGACCGTCGCTGTCCGGCATTACCGCTCCGTACGGGCACATGGCAACACAGGTGTAGCAGCCGACGCATTTATTTTTATCTATCACAACGGTGCCTGTTTCATCCCTTGATATGGCTCCGGCTATGCATCCTTTCATACATAGCGGATCGTCGCAATGGCGGCAGCTGACGGCAAAATGTATATCGTGCGCCGCGTCGTCCTCAACTCTTACCCTCGGATTTATCCTGACTCCCTTCAGCTTTGTCATACTGTCAAGCCCCGAATTGCTGAATTCACAGTTATATTCGCAAAGGTGACATCCAAGGCACCATTTTTCGTTTACATATACTCTTTTCACTGTCAGCACCCTCATTCGCCGGCATGCTTTATGCCGAGTATTTCAAGCTCTTTGTCGCTCAGTCCCACACCGCGCAGCATGAGACGGTTGCCGCGAAGGGATTCGAGCGAGTTAATACCCATGCCGCCCATCATTTCCTTTATCTCATGCGTCCATGCCTCGACGAGGTTGACAAGTCTCTTGTAGCCGATATCGGGATTGAGGCGCTTTACAAGGTCGGGCCGCTGTGTGGCTATGCCCCAGTTGCATTTGCCGGTCTGGCAGGTGCGGCAGAGATGGCATCCCAATGACAGCAGTGCCGCCGTTCCGATGTAACAGGCGTCCGCGCCGAGCGCGATAGCCTTTACGACATCAGCGCTGCTCCTTATAGAGCCGGCGACCACCACCGACACATTGTTCCTTATACCTTCGTCGCGCAGTCTGCTGTCGACGCTTGCAAGGGCAAGCTCTATCGGGATACCCACATTGTCCCTTATTCTTGTGGGCGCCGCTCCGGTGCCGCCGCGGAAGCCGTCTATTGCTATTATATCGGCGCCGCTTCTTGCAATACCGCTCGCGATTGCCGCGACATTGTGAACTGCGGCGATCTTAACGATGATCGGCTTTTTATATTCCGTAGCCTCTTTCAGCGAAAACACCAGCTGGCGCAGATCCTCGATGGAATAAATATCGTGGTGCGGTGCCGGCGAGATCGCGTCCGAGCCCTCCGGTATCATACGGGTGCGCGATACGTCTCCAACTATCTTGGTACCGGGCAGATGACCGCCGATACCCGGCTTTGCGCCCTGACCCATTTTTATCTCGACCGCGGCGCCTGCCTCAAGGTAATCCTTATGAACGCCGAAGCGTCCCGACGCGACCTGCACTATGGTGTTCGGACCGTAGGCGTAAAAATCCTCATGCAGTCCGCCCTCACCGGTGTTGTAATATATCCCAAGCTCGCTTGCCGCACGGGCAAGGCTTTCGTGGGCGTTGTAGCTTATTGAACCGTAAGACATGGCTGAAAACATTATGGGAGTGCTGAGCTCAAGCCTCGGCGGCAGCTTTGTTATCAGCTTTCCGTCCTTGTCACGCCTTATTTCCGACGGCTTTGCGCCGAGGAAGGTTCTTGTTTCCATTGGCTCTCTGAGCGGATCTATGGACGGGTTGGTGACCTGCGAGGCATTAATAAGTATCCTGTCCCAGTAGACCGGCAGCGGATTGGGGTTGCCCATTGACGAGAGCAGCACACCGCCGGTCGATGCCTGACGGTAGACCTCCTCTATGAGCTGCTTTGACCAGTTGGCGTTTTCTCTGAAGGTGTTATCAGACTTCACGACCTTGAGTGCCCTTGTAGGACACAGCGAAACGCAGCGGTGACAGGCGACGCATGACTTGCTGTCGGAAAACATTTTGTCAAGACCGGCATCGTATCTATGTACGTTATTGGAGCACTGCCGCTCGCATACGCGGCAGCCGATACATTTGTCGGCATCTCTTACTATCTCAAATTCCGGGTATATATAGTTCACAGCCATTACCGGTCACCTCCCTCGTTCAGTCTTACAACGACCGCTTCTCCGCCCTTCGGGGACCATATGCGGTCAAGCTCCGGTTCTATCGTTCTTATCGCACATTCCTCACTTGCAAAATAGACCATCTCGCCCTTTTCACCTATTACCATCGAACGCAGCTTAAGGCGGTCATTGAGTGCCATTATTCCTCCGTTGAAGCCGACAAGTATTGAAAACGGTCCGGTGATGAGCAGGCTTGCGAAGGTGTCGCGGAGGTATAGAAACCTTTCCCTTTCGGCAGGCTCCATATTGTCGATATCGTCCCAGAACGGCGCCGCGATTATATCAGCAGCCTCCTCATACGAAAAGCCCTTTTTCCTTATAAGGAAGTCGAGTATATATGCTATTACCTCGGTATCGGTCAGCAGCGTACATTTATAGCCGAACATCTCTATATAGCGGCGGTTTGCATCGTATGAGCTTATCTCGCCGTTGTGGACGACCGACATATCAAGCATCGAAAATGGGTGCGCTCCGCCCCACCAGCCCGGCGTATTGGTCGGATATCTTCCGTGCGCCGTCCAGCAGTAGCCGTCGTATTCCTCAAGTCTATAGAATTCCCCGACGTCCTCAGGAAATCCCACCGCCTTGAACACTCCCATGTTCTTGCCGCTTGAAAAGACGTATGCTCCGTTTATCACGGTATTGATCTTTATAACGCAGCGCGCAACGTATTCCTTTTCGTCAAGGTGGCTCGATACAAGCCTTGTAAAGTTCGGCTTTACGAAATAACGCCATATTATCGGCTCATTGAGTATATCGTGGGTCTTTCTGGTCGGCAGCTCGGAGGGGCTGGCGATCTCAAAATGCCGGTCCAAAAATTCCTCGCACTCGATCTTGGCTTTTTTGTTGTCGTAAAAAATATGCAGCGCATAATAGTCCGCATACTGCGGATATATCCCGTATCCGGCAAAGCCGCCGCCCAGTCCGTTTGAGCGGTCATGCATCGGCACCATTGACTTTATTATCCGGCTGCCGTTGATTTTGCTGCCGTCCTTTGCGAATATGCCCGATATGGCACATCCCGAAGGTATTCTGATCTCGCCCTCTTTAAGCATTTTCATTCCTCCAGATGCATATAAAAAAAGAGGCCGCCGAAAGGGCACAAAAAGCCTTTCGACAAACCTCTTTGTTTGTTGCCATCATTTTACGCCTGCAAATTTGCCTTGTCAAGGAATTTTTCCGTCTTGCGATATTTTTTTAATTATTTAAAGTATATAGCATTATACATTAATATATCGTAGGACTCGCACTTAATAAAATTAAGTTTCAATATTATTTTTTAAGGTAAAAACTTAACTTAATTAAGTGTCAGCCTAACATAATTAACAAATTTTAAGTCTTTTGCGAATTTTATAAGGTTTTTAAAATTGGGTATTGACATTTGGGCTCATAGTGCTATAATTTTGCCCATAGACAGCAACGGCGCTGCGGTATGAGCAAGACTCGGACCGTAGTGTCGTTTTGTTTTTGAACCACTTCATTTATAGGAGGATGAATAGTATGAAGATCACAGAGATATTCGGAAGCAACGTTTTCAACGAATCGGTGATGCGTGAGAAGCTGCCGAAGGAAGCGTACAAGGCGCTGAAGAAAACTATACACGACGGAAAACCGCTTGACAGCGCGCTTGCAAACACCATTGCAAACGCAATGAAGGATTGGGCTATTGAGCGCGGAGCCACGCATTTTACCCACTGGTTCCAGCCCATGACCGGCATCACCGCCGAAAAGCACGACAGCTTTATTTCACCCACCGACGACGGTCATGTAATAATGGAGTTTTCGGGCAAGGAGCTTATAAAGGGCGAGCCTGACGCGTCGTCCTTCCCGTCGGGCGGACTGCGCGACACCTGCGAGGCGAGAGGATATACCGCATGGGATCCTACCTCATGCGCCTTTGTAAAGGACAACACACTTTGTATTCCGACCGCATTTTGCTCATACACGGGAGAGGCACTCGATAAAAAGACACCTTTGCTGCGCTCTATGGAAGCACTGAGCACTCAGGCAATGAGGATCTTAAAGCTGTTCGGCAACACCACCGCAAAAAGAGTGACCACCACTGTAGGACCGGAACAGGAGTATTTCCTGATAGACAAGGAATATTACGATCAGCGCAAGGATCTTATATACTGCGGACGCACCCTGTTCGGTGCACCTGCCCCGAAGGGTCAGGATCTTGAGGATCATTATTTCGGCGCTTTGAAGCCGCGTGTAGCCGCATACATGAAGGATCTTGACGAGGAGCTTTGGAAGCTCGGAGTGTTAGCCAAGACCGAGCACAACGAGGTGGCTCCTGCACAGCACGAGCTTGCCCCTATATTCACAACAACCAACATAGCAACCGATCACAACCAGCTGACCATGGAAATAATGAAAAAGGTCGCACTGCGCCACGGTCTTGTCTGCCTGCTCCATGAGAAGCCCTTTGCCGGTGTAAACGGAAGCGGCAAGCACAACAACTGGTCCATGTCCACAGACACAGGACTGAACCTGCTTGATCCCGGCAAGACACCGTCCGAAAACGCACAGTTCCTGCTTTTCCTTGCCGCAGTCATCAAGGCTGTTGACGAGTATCAGGGACTTATGAGGGTGTCGGTCGCATCCGCCGCCAACGATCACCGTCTGGGCGCCAACGAAGCACCGCCTGCCATAGTTTCAATATTCCTCGGCGACGAGCTTGAGGCTATTCTCGACGCCATTGAGAGCGGCACTGCATATGAGGACTCCAAAGCTACCAAGATGAAGCTCGGCGTAGATGTGCTTCCGGCATTTCCGAAGGACAACACCGACCGCAACCGCACCTCACCGTTTGCATTTACCGGAAACAAGTTTGAGTTCCGTATGCTCGGCTCCACCGCGTCGGTAGCCGACCCCAACATAGTGCTTAACACTATAGTCGCCGAAGAGCTTCGCGTCTTTGCAGACGAGCTTGAAAAGTCTGATGACTTCACCGCAGCTGTCGGTGCGCTTGTCAAAAAGACCATCAAGGAGCACAAGCGCATAATCTTCAACGGCAACGGTTATTCGGATGAATGGAAGGCTGAGGCCGCAAAGAGAGGTTTGCTCAATCTCCGCTCGACCGTAGACGCTTTGCCCGAGATGATAAAGCCTGCAAACGTTGATGTTTTTGTGAAGCACAAGGTTTACACCGAGGCTGAGATAGACTCAAGATATGAAATCCAGCTTGAGAACTATTCAAAGACCATAAATATTGAGGCTCTGACCGCTATAGACATGGTCAGAAAGGATTATATTCCTGCCGTATCGGCATACACCTCCGAACTTTCGGGCACCGTGCTTGCCAAAAAGGCTGTATGTGACTCTATCCCCTGCGACAGCGAGGTAGAGGTCATAAAGCGCCTGTCCGAGTTGGGCTCTGATATGAGTAAGATCGTATCAAAGCTTGAGACTGCCGACAAAAAAGCCTCCGCGCTTTCAGGCAAGGAGCAGGCTGACGCCTTCCACGAAGAGGTCATCCCTGCCATGGAGGAGCTGCGTGCAGCGGTCGACGAAGCCGAAAAGATCACCTCTGAGGAATACTGGCCGGTACCGTGCTACGGCGACCTTATTTTCAGAGTGTAAACCTTACAGCCGTATTCTATTTACTGTCTCCTATCGGTAAATATGCGGAAAGCGCCCACCTTTCAAGGTGGGCGCTTTAGTTTTATGCGGTTATTAAGAAAGTGCAATGACAAGTCCTACAATGAGGGCTGCAAGGACGGCATTTATCACGATCTTTGACACCTTTCGTTTGACGAACAGCTTACGGTCGTTTTTGTACTGATCAAACGAGCCCTTTCTCAAGGTCAGCAGTATCTGTTTGAAGGTGCGCTTGATGCCTATCCAGTCAAACCGTTTGTTGAAATCGTCCGAGAAGTTGGATATAAAGAAATATGTAAAGAGTGCCGGCAGGACGTATACCATCAGCAGCATTACTATCCTTACCAGTGACAGAAGTATTATATCCAGCCAGTTATTTATCGAGGATGAGCCAAACGTATCGCGCAGATACTCAAGCCACGGCGTGCCTAAGAATATTTTGTGCAGAACCAGCAGGTTCTCGGTGTTTGATTTTTTTGGTACTATCCAGTTCAGATAAAGAAACACCAGAGCGGAGACCGGAATTGAAAGCAGGCGTATCTTTGACAGTCCGTAGGTTCTCGAAAGAACGTTGGTGATGTTGATCTTGAGTCCGCCGCCGGCTGTTCCTCAAGAAATTCGTTATCAGTCATAACGCACCCCAAAGTGATTATTTGTCTTTTAATATTTCGAGTACGGTCTCCACATCCTCGACCGAGTCCTCCATACCGCCGAGGACACTGTCAATGTGGCTGTCGTACATAGCGGTCACTATACCGTCCGGGAAGCTGACTTCGATCTGCTCGCCGGTCTGCATGTTTTTGAGAACGCATCTGCCGTTTTGCAGCTCGTCGTCACCAAGCACGGTACTGAAATTTGCCCCGACCTTGTCGGCATACTTCATCTGTGCCTTGACCGAGCGTCCTGTGACGTCGGTCACTGCGGAAAAGCCTTCATCACGCAGCGCAGTACAGATCTTTGTAGCTTCTATCCGCGCGTTTTCACCCATGGTCCCGATATAAACATCGGGCACGGCAGGCTCCGGCATATCGACGCCCTGATTTTCCATTACCATAAGCAGCCTTTCAACACCCATTGCAAAGCCGAGCGACGGCATCTGCGGTCCGCCCATCTGGGATACGAGCCCGTCATATCTTCCGCCTCCGCATACGGTCGCCTGTGCACCGATATCGCCCGATATGAATTCAAACACCGTCTTGGTGTAGTAATCAAGTCCTCTTACTATTTTCGGATTGACCGTGTAATCAAGTCCCACTGCGTCAAGGTGGCGTTTGACACCTTCAAAATGCGTGCGGCACTCGTCACAGAGGTAGTCGAGCACTACCGGTGCCGAAGCGGCTATCTCCTTGCATACCGGAGATTTGCAGTCAAGTATACGCATGGGATTGCGGTCAAGACGCTCTTTGCAGGTGTCGCAAAGCTCGTCCTTCCTGCTCTCAAAATAGCTTTTGAGCGCTTTGTGGTACTGCTTACGGCAGGTAGGGCAGCCTATTGAATTTATCTCGAGTGACAGCTTTTCTATGCCGAGGTTTTTGAGCACCGCGTCAGCCATCAGAATCATTTCAGCGTCTGCCGACGGGTCTGCCGCACCGAACATTTCGGCGCCGAACTGATGAAATTCTCTCATTCTGCCAGCCTGCGGTTTTTCATACCTGTAGCAGCCACCGACATAGCAGACCTTTACCGGCAGCGCACCGTTTATAAGTCCGTGCTCTATAACAGAGCGAACAACGCCCGAAGTAAACTCCGGACGCAAAGTAAGCGAGCGTTCGCCCTTATCGGTAAATGTGTACATTTCCTTCTGAACGACATCTGTCGTTTCACCGACGTTTTTTGTGAACACTTCGGTATATTCAAACACCGGCACCCTTATCTCGCCAAAGCCGAAAAGGCGCGCAGTGTCAAGCATTTTTCCTTCCGCATACTGCCATTTATAGCTGTCAGAGGGCAGCACATCGGCTGTTCCCTTGACGGCTGTACTGAATTTTGCCATTTAAAAATCCCCGTTTCGAATTTATGAATTGCGGACAATCTGTCTCCAGTCAAGGTCGCCGCGCTCAAGTCCGTGAATGAGCATTTCAGCCGTAGCGATATTGGTCGCAACCGGTATGTTGTGCACATCACAAAGACGGAGTATTGAGTTCTCGTCCGGCTCATTCGGCTTGGGATTAAGAGGATCTCTGAATATCAGCACGAGGTCTATCTCGTCGCATCCTATCCTCGAGGCGATCTGCTGGGCACCGCCCTGCTCACCGCTCAAAAATTTTATTATCTCAAGTCCGGTCGCCTCTGCGACCAGCTTGCCGGTCGTTCCTGTTGCAAGAATGGTATGGCGGCTCAGTATCCCGCAGTAGGCGATACAGAACTGCACCATCAGTTCCTTCTTGGCGTCATGTGCTATTAAAGCAATATTCATTTGTCTACCATTCCTCTCATATAACATTCTTTATTTTGGGCAGCGGGATGTCGTTTCCGTCGATTCTCGCCGCTATTCTGTACATTGCCTGCGCAGCCTTGCCGCTGCGGCATTCACCGGAATTCAAACGCGATAAATATTTATCCTCCGGTATTATACCCAGCAGTCTTGCTGCCGAGCGGTCGATGATATTGTCTATGCAGCTGCACTTTCCGTCCGGTCTTTTGAGGGTGAACCTGTCTATTATCAGCCTGCATTTTATGTCGGCGCGCCAGAGTCCTGCGCTCAAAAGCCCTGTATTTCTGACCGCTATGTCGTCCGGTGTCACGACCGATATAAAAAAGGCATCATGCGGCAGCAGCGCCAATCTTTCAGCCGGCAGCTGACCTTTTGTGTCGATTATCACATAATCATAGCTTTCAGCAGCCGAAGCAGCGACCTTTGAAAGTGCCGAAAAATCGGTCTGCCCGGGTGAAAAAGGCGACGGTATGACCTTTACGCCCTCAAGAGCCGGAGCATTAATGGCGGCGTCGCCCGGCTCACACCTGCCGGACAAAACGTCTCCAAGATCAAAGCAGGTATCCTCGCTGACGCCGAGCATAGTGTCAAGACACCTTGCGCCCTCGTCGGCATCTATTAGCAGGACGCTTTTGGAAAGGCTTGAAAATGCCGATGCCAGCCCCACGGCGACGGTCGATTTTCCGCTGCCGCCCTTGGATGAGATCAGCACTATAACCTTACCCATTTTAAGGTCCTCCCGGTCTTTTTCGTTTTTGACGTTTATTAAAATGCCTCTTTTTACATATTATCACAACAAATGTATCTTGTAAAGCAGAAATCAAGTTTATTGGAGCAATTAAAAATTTTTGCAATAAGTGCGAAAGGTCAAAGCGACCTTTTAGCACTTATTGTAAAAATTTTTATATTTTTCAGAACACGGTTTTAGTATTGACTTTTCAAAATTAATGTGTTATAAAGGATGAAATCAGATTATTTATAAAAAGGGGATCGGATCATGACTGAATACAAGGTAGAAAATCATGTTTCCACTTTTTTGCCTGAGCACAGCAACTGGAAAATGGTCTGGAACGATGAATTTGACGGCAATAAACTCGACGAAACAAAATGGGGATTCAGAGATTATTTCTGGGGAAAAAAATCTCCGACTTTTACCCATGAAGGAGTATATGTTGACGGGGAAAGTAATCTGCATATAGCCATGGTGAAAAAAGGCGACGACTATTTTTCGGCTCAATTGCAAACCGGATCGCTTACCTTTGACGGTCCTAAAGACAATAAAGGTTTTTGGCCTTTTGCAAAATATGAAAAGCCTAAATTCATGCATAAATTCGGTTATTATGAATGTCGTTGCAAAATTCCGAAAAATGACGGTTGGCACGCTGCTTTTTGGCTTCAGGCTCCCGGAATAGGATGCCATCCGGATCCTAAATACGGCGGGGTTGAAGTCGATATCATGGAGAGTTACCGCAAACCTAAAGAAGGAAACATGATTTGCGGATGCGGATGGAACGGCTACGGCAAGGACTCAACTTGGTACGGTCATGCCGCTTTCCCGTATGTTGAAACAAGCGACGGCTGGCATACATATGCCGTCGATTGGAGCGAAGAAGGTTATGTTTTTTATGCCGACGGCAATGTTGTCAGCAGACAGATGGCGCCGAAATGCGCGGTATCGCATGTTGATGAGTTTATTCTGCTTACGACTGAATGTCACGGCTATAACCGAATATTCGGCAATGAAAGTGCAGATGCCGGACTTGCAGGAAGTGCAGATGTTTGGACAGGCAAACCAGTCGAGGCTTTAGAGCACGCTGTTCTGCCGGACGAATTCGTGGTCGATTATGTGCGTGTGTTTGATCGCATATAATAAAAGTGAGACGGTGAGGGAATCCTCACCGTCTTTTTTGTTTATAGATCCTCGTAGAATTTTACCGCACCGTCAATTTCCTCATTTGTCGGGTGGCCTTTTGCAATTCCGCCGATAAGTTTGAACGGGCCGAACGAGTCAAAACCGAGACAGCCGTATTCGCCGAGTATCTTTGCTCTATGCTTTGCGGTGGCCTCTGCTATAAATTTCTTTTTGACATAAATAACCCCCATAGTGTAGACTTGAAAACTTTTTGTTTTTTCATGTGTCTACTCTATGGGGATTATATCAGATTTGAGTGGCAAAACTTTTTCGCATTTACCCCTTGACTTTTCAGTTTATTGGAGCAATGTATTCGGCATGGACTCGGTATATTTTTCGGTCGAGCCGAAGAAATACTCATCAAGTATCGCTTTTGCGACCGGTCCGGTCGAATAGCTCTTCTCGCCGTGCTCGACGACTATCGATATCGCTATTTCCGGATCATCGTAAGGGGCGAATATTATAAGCACGCTGTTGTCAAGGCCCGTGGTCTGCGCAGTACCGGTCTTGCCTCCGACCGCTATCGGGTAGTTTTCGAAATACGCCCTCGCGGTACCCTCCGACGTAACCGAAAGCATACCTTCCTTGACCGTGTTCATGACCGATTCCGAGGCGCCAACCTCGGCTACCACCTGCGGTTCGGTCTTGTAAACATCTTCGTTGGTGGTTGCCGATTTTACGCTGTTGAGCAGCGTCGCCTTAAGTCTTTTTCCACCGTTCGCTATTGTTGATGTATACACGGCAAGCTGGAGCGGAGTGAAAGAGTTGTCCGACTGACCTATCGCCGCCGAAAGCGTGAGTCCGGCGTACCACGGCTTACCTACCGACGCCGAATATTTTGGACCGGCAAGTATACCCTTCGATTCGGTCGTTTCGATGCCGGTCAGCTCACCGAGACCGAAGTTCCTTGAATACTGGTTGAGCTTGTTTATTCCGACCTGTCTGCCGACATCAAAGAAGAAATAGTTGCATGACTGCGATATAGCTGAGATGACATTTACGTTTCCGTGATAATGCATACAGCTCGGCTGCGAATCTTCATAAAACGTATATTTCTTTTTGCAGAAAATCGTTGTATAGCGGTCTATTATGCTTTCCTGCAGACCTGCAACGGCAACAATCGGCTTGTACGCCGAGCCGGGCGGATAAAGTCCCCTGAACGCGCGGTCGTAAAGCGGCGTGTTTGGCGCCGAAGCTATTGACTGATAATCCGAATAGTAGGTATCAAGATCATATGACGGGTAGTTTGCCGAGGCAAGTATCTCACCGGTCTTGACCGACGAGACGACCACCGCACCGCCTGTGATATGCGAGCCCTTGCTGTTGAGCTCGTTTATATTGTTCGCAAGCGCGTCCTGCGCCACCTTCTGCAGCTTTTTATCAAGTCCTAAGAATACGGTATTGCCCTGTGACGGCTGCTCTGTGACCTCGGTATATACCACATTGCCAGACTTGTCAAAGTAGTAGGTCAGCTTGCCGTCGGTGCCTCTTAAATAGTCCTCAAAAGCCTTTTCTATTCCGCTTTTTCCGACATAATCGCTGTACCCGTATCCCTTGTCCTTCAGTGTCTGCCACTCGCTCTGATCTATCTTGCCTATTGAGCCTATCATATGCACGGCGAGGGTCGGGTCGGCATAGTCCCTGTAGGTCACGACCTCGATCTCGACACCTGCAAGATCACCGTATGACTCCGATATGGTCATCATTAGCTCAGCCGAAATATCCTCGGCAAAGGTGTAAGGGTAGGACACCGAAAAATCGGCGCGTTCCATTGAATAGCGCACGCCCATTACCGTTCGTTTATACCGGTCGGGACAGCTTTCAAGGGAATACCTCTTTATCATTTCATTGTAGCAGTTTTCAGCCGTCGCATAGTCGTTGAGACCGAGCTTTGACAGCAGCTGCGACACTGCCGACGCGTCATCCGTAAAGGCATACGGTGCCGATGCTTCCATAGGAAGCTGATCGTTCCATTGCTGGCTGTATTTGTCCAGCAGTTCGCACATGGTTATTATTGTACTGTTATAATCCGCCTTTTTCATATAGGCGCTGTTGAAAACTATATTGTAACCGTCGCGGTTGGTAACTATCGGACGCCCGTATCGGTCAACTATAACTCCGCGCGTGGCTTTGATATCGGTCGTGACCGATTTCAGCCCTGCATTCCTGCTTGCAAATTCATCGGCGGTGACCACCTGAAAGTCAGCCGAGCGGAAGCCGAATATCAAAAAAACCGCAAGCAGCAGTGATATCATAACAATTATGCGCGGATTCTGCTTTTTCTTGACCCTCATACGGTCACCTCCTTTTCATAGATTACATATTTATCAGAATTTACGCCTTATATCAGGCAGTCTGCCGAATATCGGCGCAACTATAAAGTACATCACGATGCCGCAGGCAGCGGTAAACGCCGCGGACGGCAGAGTATAGTTCATAAGTATATATCCCGGTACCGGATCGACAAATGCATAAAGCAGCATCCATTTTGCAAAGAAATATGCAAATGCAACGGCCAAATTAAGAACGCATGCGGCGGCTATATTGCGGTTGAAAAGACGATCCATCAAAGCGCCGCATACAAAGCCGCAGACGGTCAGCGCCACAACGTTGTAGTACGAAGTCGACGAATACACATCAAGCAGTATCCCCGAGCCGAACCCGAAAATAGCGCCCGGCAGCCAGCCGAAATAAAAGCCTGCATAAATGCTTGCCGGTATTATAAGCACTGCGGACGCGGTGGAAATTTTCAGCGGCAGCAGCCCTGTTGACTGCAAAAGTATTATGATAAGGCAGACGACCGCGTAGACCGAATGAAAAACTATCTTTTTAATTCTCAGTGCAGTCATTTTGCGCCCTCCGGCTCCGCGATTATTCCCTGACCGGAGTAATATGTTATTATCATTACCTTTTTAAGCGTTGAAAAATCATCTGCCGGTTCCAGAACAGCGTAAAGCGAGGTATCCTTACTCTGCTGCTTTATGTCGCCCACATTTCCGACCACCAATCCTGCCGGGAAAATACTGCCGCCAGCCGTCACGACCGTATCGCCTATTGATACCGAGCAATCGCGCTGGAGATTGTAAAAATAGCATTTATTGTCTTTAGCAAGATCCGCTCTGCCTGATATCACGCCGTCGTCGGCAGTCCGGCTGTCCCTGCCGCCTGCCTTTAATTTCGGACTGAGTATCGTGGTGACCTTGGAATAGGTCGGTGCGACCTCGCTGATGTATCCTACAAGACCGAGCGGCGTTATGACAGGATCGTGCAGCGCCACGCCGTCAAGCAGTCCTGCATCAATGGTAAATCCGCCGTACGGATCGGTATTGTCCCTCGCACTGACGTTTGCCGGCTGGAACAGCATATCCGGATTTTTTTCCTTTATACCTAAAAACTGCTCATAGTATTCATTCTGAATCTCGGTCTGCTCAAACTGCGACAGTTTTTCGGTCAGTCTTGCATTTTCCTCGCGCAGCTTTTCGTTTTCATCCATAATATCCCGGTTGCCGGATACTGATTTATTAAAGCTGTCTATCTTAGCCGAAATCCCTGAAAAGAAGCTTTGCACCGGTGTTGTCAGTGAGCCTATAAGGCTGCTTATCGGTGAGGACACGCTGCTGAACACCGCTACAACGGTTGAAATCACTATTACAGCCGCCATGACTGCCACAAATATTTTAAAGCTCCTGCTCCTTAAAAAGAACCGCACGGTCCGTCACCTCCATTATCAAAATAGGACACCTTATCTGTATCTCTTTCCGCGTTTGAACACATATGTGTCAAATGTCAGATTTGTTTCTATCCTTTTGCCGAGACCCAATGCCACACAGTCAAGCGGATCCGGTGCAACGCGGACGCTCATGCCCGTCTCGGCGGTTATAAGTTTGTCTATGTTACGCAGCCTTGCGCCGCCGCCGGTAAGCACTATCCCCTTGTCGATTATATCGGCAGCAAGCTCGGGCGGCGTTTTTTCGAAGGTCGTGCGTATGGCATCAACCACCTGATATATCTGGTCCGCCAGTGCTTCCCTGACATCCGCTGCGGTGATCTCGATGTTTTTAGGCAAACCGTCTACAAGGTTTCTGCCCTTGACCTCCATCATACCCTCGCCCTCGTATTCCATGGCGGAGCCAAGAGATATTTTGATCTGTTCGGCGGTCCTGTCGCCTATAAGAAGATTATGCTTTTTCCTTACAAAATTCACGATCGCCTCGTCAAAGCTGTCTCCGGCAGTCTTGGTTGACTGTGCGGTAACTATATCGCCGAGAGCAATGACCGCGATCTCGGTAGTACCGCCGCCGATATCGACCACCATGCTGCCGGACGACGCGTCAACATCAAGTCCGGCTCCTATAGCCGCGGCAAGCGGAACCTCAACAAGATCGACCTCGTATGCTCCCGCATGGCTTGCGGCATCAAAAATAGCGCGGCTTTCAACCTCGGTAACTCCCGACGGTATGCAGAGCATAACGCGCGAGCGTGAAAAGATCGAACCTCTCAGCGCCGATTTTATGAATTTTTTAAGCATGGCCTCGGTAACGTCGAAGTCAGCAATAACTCCGCCCTTTATAGGCTTGACGGCAACTATTGATCCGGGGGTTCTGCCTATCATTTCCTTGGCGTCCGAGCCGACGGCACAGACCGCGTCGCTGCGCACATCATATGCGACGACCGACGGTTCGCGCATAACAATACCCTTACCCTTAATGCCGACTATAGTATTATCTGTACCGAGATCGATGAAAATATCTCTTGTAAACATAATTTCCTCCTGTCATCCGGATAGCTGCCGCATATAAGCTTATTTTTGACTGCAAAAATTCTATTTTATTATATAACATTAAGCTATAGCCTGCAAGGGCTTTGAAATAAATTTACAAAATAAAAATATCCTCCGCACCAAACGGTACGGAGGATGCAAAATAGCTTTACTTACTTTACGAGCTCGATTATCGCCATCTCGGCTGCGTCGCCGCGGCGAGGACCGGTCTTTGTGATACGGCAGTATCCGCCGTTCTTGTCAGCATAGGACGGTGCTATCTCATCATACAGCTTTTTAACAACTGATTCCTTGGTGATGAAGGCTAACGCCTGTCTTTTGCTTGCAAGGCTGTTGTCCTTTGCGAGCGTAATGTATTTCTCGGCCATAGCGCTGACTTCCTTGGCTCTGTAAACGGTGGTCTCGATCTTTCCGTTCTCGAGCAGGAAGGTTACCATTGCTCTGAGCATAGCGATTCTGTGATCGCTGGTTCTACCGAGTTTTCTGGTTCCGGGCATTTAACTCACTCCTTTGAGAAAGCGTTTTATTCGTCGTCGTTTGACAGGCTGAAGCCGAGCGAATGTAATTTTGCAACGACTTCCTCAAGCGACTTGCGTCCGAGGTTCCTTACCTTCATCATATCCTCGTCGGTTTTGCTGATAAGGTCCTCAACGGTATTGATGTTTGCGCGCTTCAGACAGTTGAAGCTGCGAACTGAGAGATCAAGTTCTTCAATGGTCATCTCAAGGATCTTGTCCTTTCCGTCTCCGGCTTTTTCGACCATTATTTCGCTGCTGGAGGCGTCCTCTGACAGATCAATGAACAGTTTGAGATGTTCAGTGAGGATCTTGGCGGACCATGAGACCGCTTCCTTAGCGGTTATGGTACCATTGGTCCAGACCTCAAGTGTCAGGCGGTCAAAATCGGTCTGCTGACCTACACGCGTATTGTCTACGCTGTACTTTGCCTTTAACACAGGGGTATAGATCGAGTCAACGGGTATGACACCTATCGGTGTATGATCCGTTTTGTTTCTTTCAGCCGGAACATAGCCTCTGCCCTTATCGATGGTTATTTCCATGATGAGCTTGCCCCCCTGATCAAGGGTAGCAATGTGCATATCCGGATTGAGTATCTCAACTTCACTGTCAGCCTTTATCGATGCGCCGGTGACCTCGCAGGGACCCTCAGCCTCGATGTAGACGGTCTTGACACTGTCGGAATGAAGTTTCGCGGTAAGCCCCTTGATGTTGAGGATTATCTCGGTAACGTCCTCCTTGACGTTCGGGATAGTGGAGAACTCATGCTGCACACCGTCGATCTTGACCGACGTAACAGCAACACCCTGAAGCGACGAGAGCAGCACTCTGCGAAGGCTGTTGCCTATCGTTGTGCCGTATCCGCTCTCAAGCGGCTCAAGTGTGAACTTACCGTATCTGCCATCCGGCGTCATATCCAGTGTTTCAATTCTGGGCTTTTCTATTTCGATCATAAAAGCTCCATTTCTCCGCACTAATGAGTGGTATGGTTTAAAACCCGGCGGTCTGTGCGGAAATCCGCTCGGGAGTCATCACAGCCGTTACAAAAAACACACCCAAATATGCAGGACAAGAGGCGAACTGCTTCCTGTCCGCATTCCCCGGTGAATTATTTTGAATAGAACTCGACGATGAGCTGCTCTTCGATCGGAGCGTCAATAGCGTCACGCTCGGGCAGATTGACAACGGAAACGGTAAATGCGTCTCTGTTGACATTGAGCCACTGCGGAGCAGGACGTCCGGCATTAGCCTCCATAACAGCCTTTATCTTCTCGCTTGAACGGCTTCCCTCTGCTACGGAGATAACATCTCCTGCCTTGAGAAGGTATGATGCGATATCTACTCTTATGCCGTTAACGGTGAAATGACCGTGACCGACAAGCTGTCTTGCTTCTGCACGCGAAGATGCAAAGCCGGCTCTGTAAACAACGTTATCAAGTCTGCTCTCGAGAATTCTGAGCAGGTTTTCACCTGTAACGCCGACCTTGCGCTCAGCCATCTCAAAATAATGATGGAACTGAACCTCGTTGACGCCGTAGTAACGTCTTGCTCTCTGCTTTGCGCGGAGCTGCATTCCGTATTCGGAAGTCTTTTTGCGTCCCTGTCCGTGCTGGCCGGGTGCATAAGCTCTGCGGCCTACGGAGCACTTTTCTGAGTAGCAGCGTTCGCCCTTGAGGAACAGTTTCTGACCCTCGCGGCGACACAGTCTGCATACCGGACCGGTATATCTAGCCATCTGTTACACCTCCATGTAATTAGACACGTCTTCTCTTAGGAGGACGGCAGCCATTGTGCGGAATAGGAGTAACGTCTTTGATAAGACTTACTTCCAGACCGGCGGACTGAAGTGCGCGGATAGCGGCTTCACGTCCGGCTCCCGGACCCTTGACGTAAACTTCAACTGACTTCAAGCCATGTTCCATGGCTGCCTTTGCGGCGGTCTCCGCTGCGCTCTGAGCAGCAAACGGAGTCGATTTTCTCGATCCGCGGAATCCGAGCTCACCGGCAGATGCCCATGAAAGAGCATTTCCCTGAGTATCGGTTATGGTGACTATCGTGTTGTTGAAGGTCGACTGAATATGGGCAGCGCCACGCTCAATGTTCTTTTTCTCGCGGCGTCTGCGGGTTGCTGTTGCTTTGGTTGTAGCCATATTTTACTTCCCTCCGCTTACTTTTTCTTGTTAGCGATTGTCTTCTTGGGTCCCTTGCGGGTACGCGCGTTTGTCTTTGAACGCTGTCCTCTTACAGGGAGGCCCTTCTTGTGACGTGAACCGCGGTAGCTGCCGATCTCGACAAGTCTCTTGATATCAAAGGCTATTGCACGACGGCGGTCACCTTCGACCTGGAGATTGTGGTCGATGTATTCACGCAGTTTGGAAATATCGTCTTCAGTAAGATCCTTTACACGGGTGTCCGGATTGATACCGGTTGCGGCAAGGATCTGCTTGGATGTTGTAAGACCGATACCGAAGATATAAGTGAGTCCTATCTCAACTCGCTTGCTGTTCGGAAGGTCAACACCGGCTATACGCGCCATTTATCAATGCACCTCTCATTCATTGGGTAGCGCAGGTCAACCCTGGCGCTGCTTGTGCTTGGGATTTTCACAGATGACCATGACTTTTCCCTTGCGCTTGATTATCTTGCATTTGTCGCAAATTTTCTTGACAGAAGGTCTGACTTTCATCTTTTGTTACCTCCAATTCGTTACCCGGCTTACTTGGAGCGCCAGGTAATTCGTCCTCTTGTAAGGTCGTAGGGCGACATTTCAACCGTGACCTTGTCACCGGGCAGTATGCGGATGAAGTTCATACGCAGCTTGCCTGAAATGTGAGCAAGTATCACATGTCCTCCCTGTATCTCGACCTTAAACATCGCGTTGGGCATAGCCTCAACTACGACGCCTTCCAGTTCTATCATATCCTCTTTGGACATTCAAATCTCTCCCCTTGACTTAAAGTTCTCGCCTTATATCACGCAAAGCATGCTTCAGCGATCTGTTGGTTTTCATCATTTCTTCGGTAAGACAGACCGTAGTCGGAAAAATGTGTTTGATGTTTTTTCTTTTGGGACGCTCAAGTGGGCGTTCCTTTCCGTCAGACAGAAGGACAAAGTCCTCATCCGCTGACAGCACCACCATATATTTTCCCTTGTCTCTGCCTGCACCGGAGCAGACAACGGTACCTCTTTCGGGCGGCATACACTTACCTCCATTATCATGCAATAGTCATGATCCGGGGTCCATCAGCCGTTATGGCAATGGTATGCTCAAAATGAGCTGAAAGTGAACCGTCTTTAGTCAGTACAGTCCAACCGTCCGGCATAACCTTAACATCATATGAACCGGCGTTTACCATCGGCTCTATTGCTATTGTCATACCGGGGACGAGACGAACTCCCCTTCCGGATACTCCAAAATTGGGTACTTCCGGGGCTTCATGCAGACTCGTACCTACTCCGTGACCTACATAATCACGCACCACAGAGTAGCCGCGAGACTCGACATACTTCTGCACCGCAGCGGATATATCGCCGACTCTGCCGCCTGGACAGGCGTGCTTGATGCCCTCGTAAAGGCTCTCGCGCGTTGTGTCCATCAGCCGCTTTGCCTCATCGGATACGTCTCCGCAGGCAAAAGTCGCAGCATTGTCACCGTTAAATCCCTCGTATTCCGCTCCAAGATCGACGCTTACGATATCGCCGCTTTTAAGGACGCGGTCTTTTGCAGGAATGCCGTGAATAACCTCGTTGTTAACAGATATACATGCGGTCGCCGGATAGCCGTAAAGTCCTTTAAAGTTTGGCTTCGCACCCTTGCTCAAAATGAACTTTTCAGCTATCTGGTCAAGCTCCCAGGTGGAAACACCCGGTTCGACCGCCGAACCTACGAGTTTGAGTGCCTGGGCTGAAATAACGCAGGCCTCTTTCATTATGCCAAGTTCCCTGGCTGTCTTGAGCACTATCATGTCAGATACCAAGAGCCTCGAAAACAAGGCGAGTCGTGTCCTCAACCTTTTCCTGACCCTTAACCGATTTAAGCTTACCTGCCTTGCGGTAGTAATCCTTGAGCGGCTCGGTCTGTTCATGATAAACAGCCAGTCTTTCAAGAACGGTCTCGGGTGAATCATCTTTGCGCTGTATCAGTTCCGTACCGCACTGATTGCAAATGCCGTCTTTGGAGGGCTTCTTGTAATCGGTGTGATAGCTTGAACCGCAGTTTGGGCAGACGCGGCGTCCGCCGAGTCTCGCAGCTATCGCTTCGTCACTGACATCGATGTCAAGCACACAGTCGATATCGACTCCGAGCTTATCCAGTGCCTCTGCCTGAGGTATGGTTCTCGGAAAGCCGTCAAGGATAAATCCGTTTTTGCAATCGTCCATTTTAAGACGATCCTTTATTATCCCGATGACGACATCGTCGGAAACGAGCTTGCCTGCCTCGACGGCAGCCTTGGCTTTGAGGCCCATTTCGGTGCCGTTCTTCATTGCCTCGCGGATGATATTTCCGGTTGAGATGGTGGGTATCGCAAGGCGCGAGCATATAAGCTCAGCCTGCGTACCTTTACCGGCGCCGGGGGCGCCGAGGAGTATTAATTTCATAAATGCCCTCCCGATCAGTCAAGGAAGCCCTTGTAGTGACGCATCATCATCTGTGACTCAAGGTTTGTAACCGTCTCAAGTGCAACACCGACTATAATTATTATAGAGGTACCGCCTATCGAGAGACCGGAGAACTCCGGCTTGATTATAGAGAAGATGATCGGTCCTACAGCGATAACACTGAGGAGCAGAGCGCCTATGAGTGTTATTCTCGAAAGAACCTTCTTAATAAAGTCAGAGGTCGGTTTTCCGGGTCTGATGCCGGGTATCGAGCCGCTGTTCTTTCTGAGGTCATTTGCCATTTCGACAGGATTGTACTGTATCTGCACATAGAAATATGCGAATGCGATTATAAGGGCAAAATACAGTGCCGCATAGAATGCTCCGCGAGTGCTGAACAGATTGAATATCTTGTACCATGTGCTTGTGGTATCGTTCATAAACGATACTATCATGGTAGGAAGCATCAGTATCGAGCTGGCGAATATGATAGGCATAACGCCCGACATATTGACCTTGATCGGAAGATGGGTATTGTTGCCGCCGTACATCTTACGACCGACAACACGTTTTGCATACTGTATGGGTATTCTGCGCTCGGCGTCAGACATCCATACAATGAAGGCAATAACAATAAGGAACACGATAACTATTGCAATGCAAGCAAATTTGTAACCGAGTTTCCAATAAGACTTGATTGCATCGGCAGCTGCCGGTCCGCGGGAAATGATTCCTGCAAAGAGCAGCATTGAAATACCGTTGCCTATTCCGCGATCGTCGATCTGCTCACCGAGCCACATGACAAGTGCGGAACCTGCGGTAAGGCAGATTACCGTTACAAAGCCGGCAAATACCTTAGCTCCGGTACTTGAAACGGTCAGATAACCGCCTCTTGAAAGGTAGATGAAGTACGCAAAACCCTGTATAAGACCGAGAATAATGGTCGTATATCTTGTGATCTGTGCGATCTTCTTCCTGCCTTCTTCGCCCTCTTTGGACAGCCTTTCAAGTGCCGGAATTGCAACACACAAAAGCTGCAGGATAATGGATGAGTTGATGTACGGGGTAACGCCCATGGCGAATATGGCACCGTACTCGAATCCACCGCCCGAAAGGAGCGAAAACGCGCCCAAAAATTCATTATTGCCGGCATCGGCAATAAGCTTTGCCTGATCTATAAAAGGTACAGGTATCGCCATGCCGACACGAAAGATAACTATAATAAATAGAGTAAAAAGAATCTTTCTGCGGAGATCTTTGATCTTCCATGCATTCTTAAGTGTCTCTATCATATTAAAGTACCTCGTACTTTCCTCCTGCCGCGGTTATCTTCTCCTTTGCGGCAGCAGAGAAATTGGCAGCCTTAACAGTGAGTTTCTTTGTGAGTTCGCCGGATCCGAGAACCTTAACTCCGTCGTACTCTTTCTTGATAATGCCCTTCTCGATGAGAGCAGCTGCGTCAACAACGGCGCCGTCCTCAAAAGCGTTCAGAGCCGAGACGTTAACAGCAGCAAATTCGTTTGCGAATATGTTGTTAAAGCCTCTCTTAGGGATACGTCTCTGCAGCGGCATCTGACCGCCTTCAAATCCGAATCTCTGTCCGCGGCCTGCACGGGCTTTTTGACCCTTGTGGCCCTTACCGGCAGTCTTACCGTTGCCGGAACCATGACCTCTGCCGATACGCTTAACATCCCTTACGGAACCTGCGACGGCTCCAAGTTCATGAATTTTCATAAGTTCGCACCTCCTTAGCTTAGCCTTCAGTTACCTCGACGAGGTGGATAATCTTTCTGATCTTGCCCATTGTCGCAGCGTTGTTCGGCTGTACAGTCGAATCACCGATCTTGCGAAGTCCAAGGGCGTGTGCGGTCGCGATCTGATCGTCCTTAAGGGCGATGAGGCTCTTGACCAGCTTTACGTTAAGGCTTGCAGCCTCTTTCTTAGTAGCCATTTGCTGCTCCTCCTTAACCTAAAATTTCTTTAACGGTCTTTCCGCGGATGGCAGCAACCTCTTCAGCGGTACGCAGAGACTGAAGACCTGCGATGGTCGCTCTGACAACGTTGTAGGGGTTGTTGGTGCGGAGAGCCTTGGTACGGATATCCGAAATGCCGACGGTCTCGACGACAGCACGGACAGCGCCGCCCGCTATAACTCCGGTACCGGGTGCGGCAGGCTTCATAAGAACTCTGCCGGCTCCGAACGAACCGATAGTTTCATGAGGAATCGTTGTGCCTTTCAGTGACACTTTAATAAGGTTCTTTTTAGCATCTTCGATGCCCTTGCGGATAGCGTCCGGAACTTCGCCGGCCTTGCCTACACCGAAGCCTACAGTGCCGTTACCGTCGCCGACAACTACAAGTGCAGCGAACTTCATAATGCGTCCGCCCTTGACGGTCTTTGATACTCTGTTTATGGCAACGACTCTTTCTTTAAGATCCATTGTTGATGCGTCAATAATAGTAGCCAAAAGTGTTTTCCTCCTTCTTTAGAACTTGAGGCCGCCCTCACGGGCTCCTTCGGCCAGCTCTTTGACACGGCCGTGATAGATATAACCGCCGCGGTCGAACACGCAGACTTCAATACCCTTTTCGGCAGCGCGCTTGGCGATCATCTCACCGACCTTGCGGGCCTCTTCCTTATTACCTTTGCTCTCGCCAAAGTCCTTCTCGACTGAAGATGCGGCTGCGAGGGTCACACCGTTAACGTCGTCAATAAGCTGGGCGTAAATATTGCTGCGGGAGCGGAAAACATTAAGGCGCGGACACTCGGCAGTACCGCTGATCTTACCGCGGACACGAGCGTGTCTTTTAAGACGAGCCTTATTTGAATCAGGCTTTGTAACCATTTGATTTTCTCTCCTTTATTACTTTTTAGCGCCCTTACCGGCCTTACCTTCTTTACGGCGGATATGCTCGTAAGCGTACTTGATACCCTTGCCCTTGTAAGGCTCCGGCGGACGCTTCTCGCGGACTTCTGCCGCAAACTGACCGACCTGCTGCTTATCGGGACCGCTTATTACAACAAGGTTCGGGTTGGGAACATCTATTGTAATGCCGTCCACCTCAGGTACGATGACCTGATGAGAAAATCCGAGGTTCATAACGAGGTTCTTACCCTGCTTCTGAGCACGGTAGCCGACACCGTTGACCTCAAGTTCCTTCTTGTAGCCTTCGGTAACACCAATGACCATGTTGTGAACGAGTGTACGGGTAAGTCCGTGCAGAGCACGGTCATCCTTATCGTCGGTCGGGCGGGTAACGAGAATCTCGCTGCCTTCGACCTTGACCGTCATCCTGCTGTTAAAGGTTTCGGTAAGAGAACCTTTCGGTCCCTTAACGGTGACAGTATGTCCATCGGTCTTAACTTCTACGCCTGCCGGTATCTCGACTGGCTTTCTGCCTATTCGTGACATTTACTGCACCTCCCCTTACCAGATGAAAGCGAGGACTTCGCCGCCGACATTCTCGCGGCGTGCCTGCTTATCGGTCATTATACCTTTTGATGTTGAGAGGATAGCTATTCCGAGGCCCTTCATGACCTTCGGCATATCCTCAACATTGCTGTAAATACGCAGTCCCGGTTTGGATACTCTGCGGAGTCCGGTTATGATCTGCGATTTGTTGGGACCGTACTTAAGAGTGATCTTAATGGTTCCCTGCTTACCGTCATCAACAACGGTAAAGCCGGCGATGTAGCCCTCATCAAGAAGGATCTGTGCGATTGCCTTCTTTACATTGGATGCAGGAACATCGACCGAATCATGCTTTGCCGAGCTTGCATTACGGATTCTCGTAAGCATATCGGCTATTGTATCGGTGATTTGCATACCGTCAACCTCCTTTACGTATTGCTGCTTACCAGCTTGCCTTCTTTACTCCCGGGATCTCGCCTTTGTAGGCAAGCTCTCTGAAGCAAATGCGGCAGACACCGTACTTGCGGAGATAAGCATGGGGGCGACCGCAGATCTTACACCTTGTGTACTCTCTGGTCGAAAACTTTGCAGGTCTTGCCTGCTTTATCTTCATAGATGTCTTAGCCATGTTTACGCTCCTTACTTCGCGAACGGGGCGCCCATAAGAGCCAGAAGTTCGCGGGCTTCCTCGTCGGTATTTGCGGTCGTGACAAAAATTATATCCATGCCGCGGACCTTGTCGATTTTATCATACTCGATCTCAGGGAAGATAAGCTGTTCCTTGACGCCCATGGAATAGTTTCCGCGTCCGTCAAATGAGTTGGGATCGATTCCTCTGAAGTCTCTAACTCTCGGAAGAGCTGCATTGAAGAATCTGTCCATGAACTCATACATCTTTTCGCCTCTGAGTGTGACCTTGGCGCCGATCGGCATACCTTCACGAAGTTTGAAGTTCGCAATCGACTTTCTCGCCTTGCAGACGACCGGCTTCTGACCGGTGATGAGGCTGAGATCATTGGTGATAGCATCGATAACCTTTGCGTTATCTCTTGCTTCGCCGCATCCGATATTGACTACAATTTTATCGAGCTTCGGAATCTGCATGACGCTCTTGTAATTGTACTTTTTCATCAGCGCAGGTGCGACGTTTGCTTTGTATTCGTCTTTAAGCCTTGCCATGTCATGTCCTCCTTAAGCTCAGAATGTTTCGTGGCACTTCTTGCACACGCGGTCTTTTCTTCCGTCCTCATAGATCTTGTGACCTATACGGGTCGGCTTCTTGCATTTCGGGCAGACGACCTGGACCTTGCTGGTGTAGATCGCGCTCTCTGCTTCGATTATTCCCGAAGGATCGCCGGGCTTGCGTGCCTTGACATGCTTCTTGACCATGTTGAGTCCCTCAACGATAACCTTGCCCTCCTTGGGGCTTATCTGCATGACCTTGCCGGTCTTGCCGCGGTTGTCCTTATCACCGGTGAGGATGACAACGGTATCACCGGTCTTAATGTTCATCTTACTCATGTCCGTGTACCTCCATTAAAGAACTTCCGGAGCGAGAGAAAGGATCTTCATGTAATCCTTTTCACGGAGCTCACGGGCGACCGGCCCAAAGATACGAGTGCCTCTGGGGGTCTTGTCTTCTCTGATAATTACCGCGGCATTTTCATCAAAACGGATATAAGAACCGTCATTGCGGCGAAGACCTCTGCAAGAACGTACAACGACGGCCTTGACTACATCGCCTTTTTTGACGGTGCCGCCCGGAGTTGCTTTCTTAACGGAAGCAACAACGACGTCGCCAATATTGGCATACCTCCTGCCGGAGCCGCCAAGTACACGGATACACATAAGTTCCTTTGCACCGGTATTGTCGGCAACCTTGAGGTAAGTCTGCTGCTGTATCACAGTCTTTTCCTCCTTTAGACTACTTAGCCTTTTCTACGATTTCTACGACGCGCCATCTCTTATCCTTGGACAGAGGGCGGGTCTCCATAACAAGTACACGGTCGCCTACACGGCATTCGTTATTCTCATCATGTGCTTTGAATTTAACGGTGTTCTTTATGATCTTCTTGTAAAGAGGATGCTTGACGTTGTCGCGTATTGCAACGACTACGGTCTTATCCATCTTATCGCTGACGACCATACCAACTCTGGTTTTACGAAGGTTTCTTTCGCTCATAACTGCGTGCCTCCCTTTCCTTACGAATCGGCGCCGTTCAGTTCGATCTCGCGGAGAAGAGTCTTGACTCTTGCGATATCCTTTTTGACGGCTGCAATTCTGGTCGGGTTGTCGAGCTGGTTAATGGCGTGCTGGAAACGAAGATTGAAGAGTTCTTCCTTCAGCTTTTTGAGCTGCTCCTCGAGCTCTACCGGAGTCTTATCTCTGAGTTCCTTAACATTCATTACTGCTCACCACCCATTTCCTGTTTGCTGACAAACTTGCATTTGATAGGCAGCTTGTTAGCGGCGAGACGCATGGCTTCACGAGCCACCTCATCGGCAACACCGCCGATCTCGAACATAACTCTGCCGGGTTTTACGACAGCTACCCAATATTCCGGAGCACCTTTACCGGATCCCATACGGGTACCGGCAGGCTTCTTCGATATAGGCTTGTCGGGGAATATTTTGATCCAGACCTGACCGCCACGCTTGATATAACGGGTCATGGCGACACGGGCTGCTTCGATCTGATTAGAAGTGATCCACGCCGGCTCAAGAGCCTGCAGACCAAAATCACCGTTTGATACGGTGTTGCCGCGGAGAGCCTGACCTTTAAGACGGCCTCTCTGGACACGGCGATACTTAACACGCTTTGGCAGCAGCATCAGCGCGCGCCTCCTTCCTTACGTGGCTTGCGGACATCGTGGAGGACTTCGCCGGTGTATATCCAGACCTTGACGCCTATGCGGCCGTAGGTCGTGTTTGCCTCAGCGAAACCGTAGTCGATGTCAGCTCTGATAGTCTGAAGCGGAATGGTACCCTCACGGTAGTTCTCGGAACGTGCTATTTCAGCACCGCCGAGGCGGCCGGATACCTGGGTCTTTATACCCTTGACGCCGCAGCGCATTGCGCGTCCGATCGCGAGCTTCATAGCACGGCGGAAGGATACACGCTTTTCGAGCTGGGCTGCGATGCTCTCTGCAACGAGTGTTGCATTGACATCGGGATTCTTGATCTCAACGATATTGATGTAAACATCCTTATCGGTCTTGAGCAGTTCCTTGCACTTGACCTTCAGCTTCTCGATCTCCTCACCCTTGCGGCCGATGACCATGCCCGGCTTTGCGCAGTGGATGTGAATACGGATCTTGGAAGCGTCGCGCTCGATCTCGATCTTGGGGACGCCCGCTGAATAAAGGGTCTTTTTCAGGAACTTACGGAGGTTATAGTCCTCAACCAAAGTATCGCCGAAATCCTTATCCTTGGTGAACCAACGAGAATCCCAGTTTTTGATAACTCCGACACGGAAGCCGTGCGGATTTACTTTCTGGCCCATAACTTAACCTCCTTTTCAGTCTTCACGTTCCCTGAGCACCAGGGTGACGTGAGATGTTCTCTTCAAAATGCGGTGTGCACGTCCGTGGTCCTTGGCTCTGATCCTCTTGAGGATCGGGCCGGGGCAGGCGTAGCACTCTGCAACATAGAGCTTGGAAACATCCATCTGATGGTTGTTTTCAGCATTTGCCATAGCTGACTTAAGCAGCTTCTCAAGATACTCGCAGGCGGCCTTCGGTGTGAACCTAAGAATAGCCATGGCTTTGTCAGCGTCCTGATTACGGATAAGATCGAGGACGATCTGCACCTTGCGAGGTGATATGCGGGCATATCTGAGTGTTGCCCTTGATTCCATAGTCATACTCTCCTTTCGACCGCTTACTTCGTAGTCTTTGCACCGGCATGACCCTTGAAGGTCCTTGTCGGGGCAAATTCGCCGAATTTATGACCGACCATATCCTCGGTCACATATACCGGGACATGCTTTCTGCCGTCATGAACAGCCACCGTGTGTCCGACGAAATCGGGGAAAATCGTGGATGAACGGCTCCATGTCTTGAGGACACGCTTTTCGCCGGCAGCATTCATTTCCTGAACTCTTTTCAGAAGAACAGGCTGGATGTACGGGCCTTTTTTAACGCTTCTTCCCATTGTTCTTTCTCCTTTCGCCGATTACTTCACATTGCGGCGCTTAACGATATACTTATCGGACGCCTTATGCTTATCACGGGTCTTGTAACCCATGGTGGGTTTACCCCAAGGTGTAACAGGACTCGGACGACCGACAGGCGCTCTGCCCTCACCACCACCGTGAGGATGGTCGCACGGGTTCATGACAGAACCGCGGACGGTAGGACGCCAGCCCATATGACGCTTACGGCCTGCCTTGCCGAGGTTTACATTCTCGTGCTCGGGGTTGGAAACGATACCGATGGTAGCCATGCAGTCTGCGGGAACATTGCGGAGCTCTCCGGACGGAAGTCTCAGAAGTGCCATGCCGTTTTCCTTAGCCATGAGCTGTGCCATATTACCGGCTGAACGGGCAAGCTGTGCGCCCTTGCCGGGGTAAAGTTCTATATTGTGAATGGTAGTACCGACCGGTATCTCGCTGAGCTTCAGCGCATTGCCCGGCTTTATATCAGCGCCGGTTCCGGAGACGATGGTGTCGCCTACCTTGAGATCCTGAGGAGCGATGATGTAGCGCTTCTCGCCGTCCTCGTACTTAACGAGTGCTATGAAAGCCGAACGGTTCGGATCGTACTCAAGGGTCATGACGGTGGCAGGAATGCCAGCCTTGTCTCTCTTGAAATCAATTATGCGGTACTTGATTCTGTTGCCGCCGCCGTGATGGCGTACGGTGATGCGTCCGTAGCTGTTACGGCCGGCATTTTTCTTGACAACGTCAAGCAGACTCTTCTCAGGTGCAACCTTCGACAGTCCCGAATAATCCATGACTGTCATGCCGCGTCTGCCCGGAGTTGTAGGCTTATAATGCTTTATTGCCATTTTAAGTTTCACTCTCCTGTTTTGGCTTAGCGGAGCTTTAAGCCCCATACATTGCCTTTTTCGTTCTATACTTTAAGAATTACAGCAGACCGTCAAAGAAGTCTATGGTCTTGGAGTCCTTATCAAGGGTGACAACAGCCTTTTTCCAGGCAGCGGTCATACCCTCATAGCGACCCATGCGGCGGACATGTCCGCGGACATTGACCGTATTGACCTTTGCGACCTTGACGCCGAACTTCTGCTCGACTGCTCTTGCGATGTCAACCTTGGTTGCATCATTTGCAACACGGAAGGTATACTTCTTGTCAGCAAAACCGGCCATGCTGCGCTCGGTAACTACCGGAGCTAATATAATGTCCTGAGGTGCTTTCATTACGCGTATACCTCCTCAAACTTTGCAACGGCATCCTTGACGATAACAAGAGTATCGGCATTGACAACGTCATAAGTGTTAACGGTGTTGACCTGAGCAGTCTTTACGCCGGGTATATTGGCGGCGCTCTTTACTGCGAAAGCGTCGTTGGAAGCAAGAACAATAAGTGTTCTCTTGCCGGCACCGATAGCCTTCAGGCAGTCAACGACCGTTCTGGTCTTGTAACCCTCAAGCGAGAGGCTGTCAAGAACGATGAGCGACTCGGTGAGGACCTTATCGGAAAGCGCTGACTTAAGAGCAAGCTGTCTTTCCTTCTTGTTGATGGTGTAATAGTAATCTCTGGGCTTGGGGCCGAGAGCGATACCGCCGTGTCTCCACTGAGGTGCACGGATGGATCCCTGTCTTGCGTGGCCTGTTCCCTTCTGTCTCCACGGCTTGCGTCCGCCGCCGGAAACCTCGGAGCGGGTCAATGTCGACTGTGTGCCCTGACGCTGATTGGCGAGATAGTTCACAACAGCCATGTGCATAACAGCCGCGTTGGGCTCGATACCGAAGATCGCATTGCTCAGTTCGATATCTCCTACCTTCTTACCGGCCATATCCAATACTGCAACAACTGGCATATTCACTCACTCCTTCCTTATGCTTTAACGCTGTCAAAAACAACAACGACAGCGCCCTTGGGACCGGGGACGGCGCCCTTGATGGCGATGATATTGTTTTCAGCGTCAACCTTGACTACCTCAAGGTTCTGAACGGTGACACGCTCGTTACCGAGGTGACCCGCCATTTTCTTGCCCTTCATAACGCGGGACGGCGTACTGCTGGCGCCGAGTGATCCGCCGTGACGGGCAACCGGTCCGACACCGTGCGACATCTTAAGACGCTGGAAGTTCCAACGCTTGATAACGCCGGCGTAGCCCTTACCTTTGCTGGTGCCTCTTACATCGACCTTGTCGCCCTCTGCGAAAACGTCAGCCTTGATTATGTCGCCTACATTGTATGCCGAGCAATTGTCAAGACGGAGCTCGCGGAGCACCTTCTTCGGTGCAACGTCACCCTTTGCAAAGTGGCCCTTCATGGGCTTTGTTACCTTGGAAGCCTTGAGATCGCCGAAGCCGATCTGTATTGCTTCATAGCCGTCGTTTTCAGCGGTCTTCTTCTGGCTTACAGCACACGGGCCAGCCTCGATGACCGTTACCGGAACGACGTTACCGTTTGCGTCAAAAAGCTGGGTCATGCCGAGCTTCTTGCCTACGATACCTTTTTGCATGATTTTATCCTCCTAATTGGTTATTGGTTGACGGCACGCCGCCAACATGACCTGCCGCAGCGGGATCAGAGCTTTATCTCGATCTCGACGCCGGCGGGGAGCTCAAGACCCATCAGAGCCTCAACAGTCTTGTTTGAGGGTCTGAGGATGTCGATAAGCCTCTTGTGGGTTCTGCTTTCAAACTGCTCACGGCTGTCCTTATACTTGTGGACTGCGCGGAGAATGGTGACGACCTGCTTCTCGGTCGGAAGCGGCACGGGACCCGAAACACGGGCGCCGGTACGCTTTGCGGTCTCGATTATCTTCTCCGAAGCCTGATCGATAAGCGCATGGTCGTAGCTCTTCAGTCTGATTCTGATTTTTTCCTTAACTGCCATTTGACTTTCGCCTCCTTGAATAGTTGGCGGGCAACGCTTTTTGCCGTTATAGTTTACATGCTGCCGGGTGTTTCATCGGCTAACAATATAAAATCCGGATCGCCAAAATGCTTTATTTCGGCGGATCCGGGACGGACATCGGCGTTCATGTTTCACATACGCAAGCTGCAAAACAACGCAATTACTTGTCGCCCGGTTTAAAATCGGACATACTCCGCGGAAATTCCCCGGTTCTTCGACCGGCCACCTCCCGCATCAACGCATATCTGCACTTTTCGTGCTCGACTATTCTACCATAACGACGGCCATTAATCAAGTATTTTTTTAAATTTTTTGCGATTTTTAGATTTTCTCAAAATTCGTGCAAAACTCAGAATTTTCAAGTCCTTATTTGTGCAATATACATAAATAAGGGGCCTTCCTTCCCGAAAGGCTCCCTTTTTTCGTGTTATCTTCTGCTTCTCTGGCGTGACGCTCCGGACTTACTGTGCGCGGAACTTCTTTTTCTTCCCGAACGTCTCGCGGCATTTCCCATTTTCTTTCTGAAATCAACATTTACATATATGAGTGCTGCAACGCAGAGGACCGACACAAGTATCGGTATCCATATTACCTTATATATGCGTCCCGACAGCTTTGTGACCGTCGCCTGAAAATGCTCTGTACCGTCGTCGTCTTCCGAAGTGTTTTCGTCACTTATATCATCCGAAATAAGTCCTTCGCCATCCGGCTCTGAGGTTGTTTCAGTCACAGAGGTCGTGGTATTTGCGGAGCCTGTTTCATCGATAAAGGTCTTTCCGCCGCCGGCGCCCTTGCTGCTGACGCCGCCACCGCCGCTCGGCTTTGAGGACGATGCTGCCGATGAGGTGCTGCCCGTCGTTCCCGACTTTGACGAAGTATCCTTGTCGCCTTTGCCTGAGGACGTTCCGGACGGGTCCTTTGAGCTGTCCGACTTTGAGGACGTATCTTTATCAGATGAGGTCTTGTCGCCCGAATCCGATTTTGAAGACGTGTTTGACGAAGTGCCGTCTTTGCTGCTTGTGTCTGATGTGGTCCCCGAATGTGAATCGGACGAGGTGTCGGATGATATCTGCGAATAGCCGCCCGACGAGGTGTCGGATCCGCTGCTGTCCCCCGTCGCCATGACATTGACGGTCGCCGCAAGCACAACGGCAATGCTTGATATGACAACTATTACCGAAAGTATGCTTTTTTTCATTTTGTTATCCTTTCGCCGGTGAAATTCCCGGCCGCGCCGGAAGCTGCACATTATTAATATGCTTTGCCCCAGTATACCAGTTTATGCGCCGGCTTGCCGCAGCAAACGCATTTCCCCGATATGCCCTCCTGCATACCGAGCGGCATGCAGCGTGAGGTGATGCCGGCATATTCCTTAAGCTTATCCTCGCACTCGCGGCTTTCGCACCACAGTGCCTTTATGAAACCGGGCTTGTTATCGGCAATATCCTTGATCTCGTCAAGGTCGTGTGCCTCGTAGGTCATTTTATCCCTGCGTTCCTTTGCTCTCTCCAAAAGGTTTGCCGAAATGTCGTCAAGCAGCTTTGCGACCGTTTCCTCAAGGCCGTCAAGGCTTGCCTCGATCTTTTCGGCAGTATCTCTTCTGACCAGTACGCAACGTCCGTTCTCGATATCCTTAGGTCCAATCTCAAGACGGATAGGTACGCCTTTCATTTCATATTCGGCAAACTTCCAGCCCGGGCTGTTTTCGCTCTTATCGATACCCACTCTGAACTTGCCGCTGAGTCTTGAAAGCAGCTCGTCCGCCTTTTCGAGCACGCCCTCTTTATGCTGTGCTATCGGTATTATCATAACCTGCTTCGGAGCGACAGCCGGAGGCAGAACCAGTCCGTTATCGTCACCGTGGGTCATGATTATTGCGCCGATAAGACGCGTAGTGACACCCCATGATGTCTGGTGCGGATATGTGAGCTTATTTTCTTTGTCGGCATACTGTATCCCGAAGGCTTTTGCAAAGCCGTCGCCGAAATAATGTGACGTGCCGCTCTGCAGTCCCTTGCCGTCGTGCATGAGTGCCTCTATCGTATAGGTCTCCTCCGCGCCGGCAAAACGTTCCTTTTCGGTCTTTATGCCCTTTATGACCGGCATGCATAGGTACTTTTCGCAGAACTCTGCGTATATATCAAGCATTTTTACGGTCTCAGCCTTGGCTTCCTCTGCCGTGGCATGGATGGTATGCCCCTCCTGCCACAGAAATTCTCTTGAACGCAGGAACGGACGCGTTGTCTTTTCCCAGCGCACGACCGATACCCACTGGTTATAGAGCTTGGGCAGATCGCGCCAGGAATGGATTATGTTTTTATAGTGATCACAGAAAAGCGTTTCTGAGGTGGGTCTTACGCAAAGACGCTCCTCAAGCTTTTCGTTGCCGCCATAGGTCACCCACGCGACCTCGGGGGCAAATCCTTCCACATGATCCTTTTCCTTCTGTAAAAGGCTTTCGGGTATGAACATAGGCATGCAGACATTTTCATGCCCGGTCGCCTTGAACATGCCGTCAAGTATGTGCTGTATATTTTCCCATATCGCGTAGCCGTACGGTCTTATAACCATACAGCCCTTGACGCTCGTGTAATCAATAAGCTCGGACTTCAGCACAACATCGGTATACCATTGTGCGAAATCCTCATCCATAGAGGTTATTTCCTTGACCAGTTTTTCTTTAGCCACAAAACTCACCGTATTTCATCAATTTATTCTGTAATCTTCATTATATTAGATACAAAGAATTATTTCAACACATTTTTGCGTTTAATTTAAGAAAGCGCAGCGGAAATCTCCGCCGCGCAGAATCTTATGTGTCAAAAACACAAAAATTATTTTTCGTTTTCGATAAAGTTCACAACATCGCCGACCGTCTTGATGTTCTCAACGCTCTCGTCAGGCACTTCGATCTCAAACTCATCCTCGATAGACATGATAAGATCAACGACGTCCATGCTGTCCGCACCGAGATCCTCGGCTATGTTGGACTCCATAGTGATATCGTCCTCCGCGATGTCAAGCTGTTCACTTAAAATGTGTCTTATTTTTTCGAAAACCATTTCTATTCCTCCAGAATTGATTATAGACTTAATTGATTTGTCGTGGTATAATCATAAAAGGGTCAAACATACCCCGCACAAAGCGGCATGTCAAGCCGCATTGCGCTTTCATCATATAATAATATGTTGACAATCGGTTTTTGTCAATAGTATTTTTTCAAAACTAACAAAGAGGTATCATTACATGTCAGATAAATACGCCGTTATCGGGCATCCGATAGGTCATTCAATGTCCCCGTTTATACATAAAAGACTGTTCGGACTGTCGGGCAAAGATGTTGAATACAGCTCTGCCGACATAGCGCCCGAGGACCTTGAGAGCAGTATACCCCGGCTGTCCCGGCTTTCGGGCTTCAATATAACCATTCCGCACAAGGAAGCCATGATGAAATATCTTGCGGACACCGACGACTCGGCGAAGCGGTACGGTGCCGTAAACTGCGTAAAATGCGAAAACGGGCGAATGTCCGGCTGCAGTACCGACGCATACGGCTTTAAAAAGGCTCTCCTTGGCGGCGGCGTAAGGCTCCTTGGCAACGTGCTGGTACTGGGCTGCGGAGGAGCGGCAAGGACACTCGCAAGAGAGGCTGCCGACAGCGGCTGCACCGTAACCATAGCGGCGAGGAGCCGCTCACTGGCAAAGGCGGACGCCCTTGCAGAATGGATAAATTCATCTGGCGGCAAAGCGCTGACCGCGCCCATGGACGACATAAAGGGCAGCTTTGATTTGCTTGTCAATGCGACCCCGGTGGGAATGTACCCGAACACCGACGCGTCGCCGGTGGGAGTAGAGCTATTATCACGCTGCGGCGCTCTTTTTGACGCGATATATAATCCCGGCGTCACGCGCCTTATGGAAAGCGCCCGGTCTTTGGGGATAAAGACCGTAGGCGGTATGCCGATGCTTGTGTGGCAGGCCGTTGCGGCGCACGAATTCTGGTACGGAGCATCGTTTGACGACCGCGACATTGAAAATCTTATTTCTGACGCAGAAAAGGAAACAAAGGTGATATTCGGTTGAACAATATTATTTTATGCGGATTTATGGGCAGCGGCAAATCCACCGTTGGCAAAGCGTTGGCACAAAGGCTCGGCATGTGCTTTTTTGACAGCGACGAGCAGATAGAATCGGCTGAACACATGAAGATATCAGACATTTTCGGGGCGTTCGGCGAACGATATTTCAGAGCGGCCGAAGCAGCCGTTATAAAGAGACTCTCCTCCCTTGACGGCGCGGTCATTGCGACCGGCGGCGGAGCGGTTCTGTCGTCCGCAAACGTAGCTGTTTTAAGAGCTCACGGCACCGTCATATTTTTATCGGTCTCACCGTCCACAGTAATAGAAAGGCTGGAGGGTGACTCCACCCGTCCGCTTTTGCAGCGAAGCGACCGCAAGGCGGCGATAGAGCAGATGATAAGTGAACGGCTGCCGTTTTATAAGGCGGCGGCGCATTTTACGGTCGATGCCGGCGGCAGCGCCGATGATACGGTCCAAAAAATTATTTCGATCATAGCCCCGGCACTTGACATAAGAGCGCAGGTGTTGTAATCTGTATCAGGGCTTTAAACCTCTAAAGCGAACTAACGAAGGCAGGAATAATAAAAAATGATAGTCATATTAAAAAACGGAACACCAAAAGAAAAGGCGCTTGAATTTGCCGAGACCCTCAAAAAGCAATATAATGTAGATATACATATGTCGACCGGTGAAAACTCGACGATACTCGGTCTTGTCGGCGATACAAAGGCGATAGATATCGATTCGGTCACGGCTTTTGACGTGGTAGACGCTGTGCGCCGCGTACAGGAACCGTATAAAAAGGCAAACCGCAAGTTCCACCCCGACGACACGGTTATAGATGTCGGCGGACATAAAATCGGCGGAGGCGAGCTGCAGCTCATGGCAGGTCCCTGCTCGGTCGAGGGGCACGATCAGATTATAGGCATTGCAGAAAGCGTGAAAAAAAGCGGCGCAAACTTTCTGCGCGGCGGCGCCTTCAAGCCCCGTACCTCGCCCTACGCGTTCCAGGGTCTGCGTGCCGAGGGACTTGAGCTTTTAAAGGAAGCAAGGGCGGCGACCGGCATGCCCATAGTCACCGAGATAATGAGCGCCGCTCACCTTAAGCTGTTTGAGGATGTGGATATAATACAGGTCGGAGCGCGCAACATGCAGAACTTTGAGCTGCTCAGGGAGCTTGGCAGAATTGACAAGCCGATACTTCTCAAGCGCGGACTTGCCAACACCATTGAAGAGACCTTGATGAGCGCCGAATACATAATGAGCGGCGGAAACGAAAAGGTCATACTGTGCGAGCGCGGCATAAGGACATATGAGAATTTCACGAGGAACACGCTTGACATATCGGCTGTGCCGATCTTTAAAAGGCTGTCGCACCTGCCTGTAGTTGTCGACCCGTCGCATGCGTCGGGCATAACATGGCTGGTCGAGCCGCTGTCGCTTGCAGCCGTTGCCGCCGGTGCTGACGGACTTATAATAGAGGTGCACAACGATCCGCCGAGGGCGCTTTCCGACGGTGCTCAGTCTTTAACACCGGTGCAGTTTGACGCTCTGGCAAAGAAAATATTTGCACTGAACGACACCGTAAAGGCAATACAGCAGGCAAAGTAAAAGGAGACAGCGTTTATGCAGACCACCGTTAAAGTATCGAAACCGGAAGAATACGATATAGTGATCGAAAACGGAGTGTGCGACCGCATCGCTGAAATAATATCCGATGCGGTAAAGGGCAAGGCATGCCTTATAGTCAGCGACTCAAACGTCGCACCTTTGTACCTCGACCACATAAAGGATCAGCTGACATCTGCAGGATATCTTGCAGACACCTTTGTGTTTGAAGCCGGCGAACAGAGCAAAACTCTTTCGACCGTAGGCGACATACTCGGTGCCATGTGCGACGCCGGACTTACCCGTTCGGATTTTGCCGTAGCGCTCGGCGGCGGCGTCTGCGGCGACCTGACCGGTTTTGCGGCTGCTGTATATCAGCGCGGAATAGATTATATAGGTATACCGACCACCCTTTTATCGCAGATAGATTCATCGGTCGGCGGAAAGACCGGGTGCGACCTGCCAGCAGGGAAAAATCTCGCAGGGGCATTCCATTCACCCAAAGCGGTCATAATAGATCCCCTCGTGCTTAATACCCTGCCGCAGAAAATCTGGAACGACGGCATGGGCGAGGCGATAAAGTACGGCGTCATAAAGTCAAAGTCCCTTTTCGACCGCATTATGAACGAAGACGCCCATGATTTCATGCCCGAGCTTATAACGGAATGTGTATCCATAAAGCGTGACGTGGTGGAAAACGATTTTCACGATCTCGGCGAGCGCGTGCTGCTCAATTTCGGGCACACGATAGGTCACGCCATTGAAAAGTATTACAACTATAAAAATATAACACACGGCGAGGCGGTCGGTATCGGCATGGTCATGATGGCGGCGGCAGCCGAAAGGAACGGCGACTGCGAAGCCGGCACCGCCGAAAAAATTTCCGACTGCCTGCACAAATACAGCTTGCCTGCCACAACAAGTATCGATAAAAAGACGCTCTGTAAAAACGCTATGAACGATAAAAAACGAAGCGGTGATTCCATTAAAATAGTAATTCCAAGCTGCATCGGTACGAGCACAGCCAAAATGATACCGGCAGACATGCTCTTTAATTATCTCGGAGGGGAAGAATGAGCACAGTACATTACCGCCCGTCGGTCATTTCGGGCACGATCGCGGCGCCGCCGTCAAAATCGGCAGGTCACCGCAGCCTTATATGCGCGGCTTTGTCGGACGCTCCGGTCACCGTCACCGGCTGCGGAATATCGGACGATATAACCGCCACCGAAAGGGTGCTGTGTGCTTTAGGTGCTCAGATCGAACGCAGCGGCACGACGGTCAGAGTCACTCCGATAAGCAATATCCCGGACAAGGCGGTGCTTGACTGCGGAGAATCGGGCTCGACCGCAAGGTTTATCATACCGATAGCGGCGGCACTGGGTGCAAAAAATGTGACCGTTACCGGCAGGGGCAGACTGCCCTCGCGCCCGTTTGAGATACTTTGCCGGCTGCTGCGCCGGAGAGGCGTTGGCTGCAGTACGGACACTTTGCCTATGTCGTTAGGAGGACAACTTCCCGCCGGCGAATACAGCCTCCCCGGGAACGTCAGCTCACAGTATATCAGCGGTCTGCTAATGGCGCTGTCCGTAGTTCCGGGCAGCAGCCGCATAGTGCTGACCACTCCCCTTGAGTCTGCGGCGTATGTCGACATGACGGTCGACGAGCTGAAACGTTTCGGTGCTTTTGTAACGAAAACATCCGACGGATATGAAATAGAGGGCAGAAAAAGGCTCAGAGCCTCCGACCGGCGCGTTGAGGGCGATTGGTCACAGGCAGCGTTTTTCCTCTCGGCAGGTGCGGTGTGCGGCGGCAGCGTCACCGTGAGCGGGCTTGACCGCAGCAGCCTTCAGGGCGATAAAGCTATAGTAGACATACTGAAAGGCTTCGGCGCAGATATAGAAGAAAGCGACCAAGGGATAACGGTAAGGCGTTCGAAGCTTAAGGGCACGGTCGTAAACGCGTCCCAGATACCCGACCTTGTCCCCATCATTGCGGTCACTGCCGCCTTTGCAGCCGGCAGGACCGTTATAAACGGCGCGGCAAGGTTAAGACTTAAGGAATCAGACCGTCTGCACGAAACTGTGACGCGTCTTGTTTCATTCGGGATAGACGCGGCGGAAACTGCCGACGGCATGATAATAAACGGCAGAAAGCCTATGGGTGCCGCAATAACCTCGGCAAACGACCACCGTATAGTAATGGCGTTTTCGGTTCTTGCCTGCGGCTCGGAGCACGGCTCGTCAATATCGGGCGCCGAAGCGATAAACAAATCTTATCCGGAATTTATAAGCGACCTTTGCGGTCTTGGAGGCAAATGCGATGTCATCAGCAATAGGTAATATCATAAGGACCACCGTTTTCGGTGAAAGCCACGGTCCGGCAATAGGAGCGGTCATGGATGCTCCGCCGGCAGGATACAAAATATCATATGGGGAACTTGCCGTTCAGATGAAGCGGCGCGCACCCGGCACCGACCCTACCGCCACGGCACGCCGCGAGGCGGACGAGCCTGAGATACTGTCCGGCATCATGGACGGTACGACCACCGGCGCTCCGCTTGCGCTTATAATAAGGAACGCCGATCACCGCTCAAACAATTACGACGGAATAAAGGCACACCCGAGACCGTCGCATGCCGATTACGCGGCGTCGGTCCGCTATAAAGGCTTTAACGATATAAGAGGCGGCGGCAACTTTTCGGGCAGACTTACCGCTCCACTCACCGCGGCAGGCAGCATAGCAAGGCAGATACTGTCCGCACACGGTATATCAGTCGGCGGTCATGTCTCGTTTATAGGGAGCACAGCCGATGTACCGTTTGACCCGACAGAGGTCTCTTCGCTCCTGCTCGACAGGCTGAACCGCGAATATTTCTCGGTCATTTCCGACACCGCAAAGGCGGATATGGAAAAGGAAATAGCCGACGCAAAGGCGGCAGGCGACAGCATCGGCGGCGAAATAGAGATAGCCGTCACGGGTCTTGCCGCAGGCATAGGCTCACCCACCGCGCGTGGGGTCGAAAACATGATAAGCGCCGCGCTTTTTGCCGTTCCGGCAATAAAGGGCATTGAATTCGGCACCGGCTTCAGCTTTTCGTCCATGAAAGGCAGCGAAGCCAACGATTGCATGTATTATGCCGACGACGGATCGGTTCGCTGCTACACAAACAACTGCGGCGGCATTACCGGCGGAATTACAAACGGCATGCCGCTCATTATAAGGGCGGCTGTAAAGCCCACGCCGTCTATATCCATGCCGCAGCGAACCGTCGATCTTGAAAACAGACAAAACGACACCTTTATGATAGTGGGCAGACATGATCCGTGCATAGTGCCGAGGGCGCTCCCTGCCGCAGAAGCAGCCGTCTGTCTTGCGCTTATCGATCTTTTGGCGGAGGTTCACGCGTTATGAAGCTTGAGGATATAAGAAAGGATATAGACCGCATTGACGGTCAGTTGGTGCCGCTTTTGGACGAGCGCATGAAGTGCTCGCTTGAGGTAGCCAAAATAAAAATGGCTGAGGGGCTGCCGGTCTATCATCCCGGCAGGGAAAAACAGATACTCGACCGTGTGGAAAGCACCGGCGGACAGTACGGCAGCTATATAAGGAATATATATCAGTCGATAATGACGGTCAGCCGCGCCTTGCAGAACGACACCATGTTTAAGGACTCCGGCTTTGCCGACAGGCTGCGTGCCGTGCCGTCATCAATGAATTATGACCGCGTGGTATGTCAGGGCGCCGAGGGTTCCTTCTCGCACGCCGCGGCGCGCAAGATGTTCGGCATAAATACCCCGGAGTTCAAGACCAGTTTTGAGGATGTTTTTAAAGAAATAGGTCATGACGGCAACGCCGTGGGCATTCTCCCGGTCGAGAATTCCACCGCGGGCTCGGTAAGTCTTGTCTACGACCTGCTGCTCAAATACAATTACTGGATAGTAAAGGCTGCCGCCATAGATGTTTCGCAAAATCTCCTCTGCGTCGGCAGCAAAGAAGCCGTAAAGGTGGTATATTCCCATCCGCACGCCATAAAGCAGTGCGATAATTACATAAAGTCACGGGGATTAAGGGCTGTGGAATGTGAAAACACTGCCATTGCCGCAAAGCTGGTTGCCGAAAAGGGCGATCCTTCACTTGCGGCAATCGGTTCCGCCGAGGCGGCGGCGCTTTACGGTCTTAATGTGACCGACAGTGGTATTCAGGATGAGCACGACAACCTGACGAGGTTCATCGCGGTCTCAAGCAAGCCGTTTATAGATCCGCTTGCCAACACTGTCAGCGTGGCGCTCTCAATGCCGCACGAGACTGGTTCCCTTTACTCCATGCTCGGCAGGTTTGCCGAATGTGGTCTGAACCTTACAAAAATAGAATCACGTCCGGCAGGCAAAAAATTCGAATATAAATTTTACATCGATTTTTCCGGCAGTATACGCGATCAGCGGACCATGAACCTCCTCTCTGCTCTCGACAGCGAGCTTGCTTACTTTGTCTTTTTGGGAAACTACGTCGAGGACTAAATGCTTTACAAATATTATAATTTTGTTATATTTTAAAATTTCTATCGACATTATGAGATAAAAGGTATATAATATTCGTGTTCACAAAAAATATGGGTGCGCTTTTTGCGCTTTTTGATAGCTGTGGGGATAGATAAATGAACAGGAATAATGACTTTGAAGATATAAGCAGCTCGTCGGCAAAGCCTTCGGGCAGACAAAATGGCGACGATTTTCTTGCGTCACCCTTTGTGTCTGATGAAAGCCGGCACATCGATGAGGTGAGAGAGAACCGGACGGGGAAAAGAAACGGCGACGGTTTTGGCGAAACGGTCGGTTTTGAACCGAAGCAGTCAGCCAAAAGACAGCTTCACGACGATTACTATGAATTCGGCGGTACTGACGGATCGGATGATATTTACAGCAGCACCGCAGACCAAAGCATTGAGGATGAAGACATGCCGCAGAGGAACCAGACCAGCAGCCGCTCTCTTAATTCATATGCCAGCCGCGGCGCTTATAAAAAACTCAAGACAAGATTAGCTGTATTCAATGTGGTGATAAGCGTCGTTCTGGCGCTGTCAATTATATGCACGGCGGTCATGGGTGTGCTCGCACACTACACAGGCGGCGGCAACTATGCGGAAATATCGAGCAACTACAGCGATCTCGGCATCGACCAGACCATTGTGGACACTCTCCCCAAGGGTATTACAAACATAGCCCTTTTCGGACTTGACAGCCGCAGCAAGGTCACCAACGACAAGAGCAAGGCTCTTTCAGGCCTTTCTGACTCAATTATCATCCTTTCGGTCAACACCAATGACAACACGGTCAAAATGGCCTCGATACTGCGTGACAGCTTCGTACCGATAGACGGTACAAAGCGCAAGATCAACGAAGCCTATTCGCGCGGCGGCGCGCAGCTTGCCATAAAGACCCTCAATCAGAATTTCGGGCTTAATATAACCAACTATGTCGCCGTAAACCTGCACCAGCTGTGGAAGGTAATCGACTTCATGGGCGGCATTGACATTCAGATAACCGAGGCGGAGCGCAAGGAGCTCAACTACCTCGCAAATTCGGAGGGCTTCGGCATTGAAAAGCTTGATCACGCCGGCGCCGTCCATCTGAACGGCGGACAGGCTATGACATATTCCCGTATCCGCCATACCGACAGCGACAATGTCAGGGCAATGCGTCAGCAAAAGGTGTTGACCTGCCTCTTTGAAAAGGCTAAAAAGATGTCAATGTCGGAATATCCGGGACTGCTCAAATCCATAATGGATAACGTAGAAACCTCGCTTGACTATTCCGAAATAATGGCATTCGCACCGCTGCTGTCGGGCGGAAAGCTCACTATATCGAGCACCAGCGTTCCGGGCAACGAGGTTGTAGCCAGAGGCGGCATATTTGAGGACTCAAGAGGCGGCTGGGTCTGGAAGTACGATATCGGACAGGCTAAGGATTATATCCACAAGTGGATATACGGTGAATAATATTCTGATAAATAAAAGGAGCAAGCCATGAGGATAGTAGACGGATTCCTGCTTAAAACAATAGCTGATCAACGTGTAGTCGTTCCACTCGGAACAAACACGGTATCGTTCCGCTCAATAATAACGCTCAACGACACCGGTGCGTTCCTTTGGGAGCAGCTTCAGAGCGACAACACCGAAGAAGGACTTGTGAAGGCTCTGCTTTCGGAATATGATGTTGACGAGAAAACGGCAAGGTCGGACGTTGCCGAATTTATAAAAAAGCTGACCGACGCAAACCTGCTCGTATGACACCCGAACTTAAAGCCGTCCCGATGGATGAGCTCTCCCCTCTTATAACGGGACTTATAGAGGACGGCACCGACGTCAGATTCACCGTCACCGGCATCAGTATGCGGCCGCTCCTTTATAACAGGCGTGATTCGGTCGTGCTGACCGCCTGCGATCCGCTGCTCCTCAAAAAAAGACAAATACCGCTTTATAAAAGACCTGACGGTACATATGTACTGCACCGTATCGTTAAGGTCGGGAAAAACAGCTACGATATGTGCGGCGATCACCAGTGGGAGATCGAACGCGGCGTTGATAAATCGTCGGTCATATGCGTTGTAAAGGGCTTTTACCGCAACGGGGTCTATCACAGCTGTAAAGAGCTGCCCTATCGCATGTATTCTTTCTTCTGGACGTTGGCACTGCCGCTCCGCAAATTTGCCTTTGGGCTGCACAGAAAACTGAAAAGAACAAATTAATCAACCGAATGGTCAGTGTTCCATCGGTTGATTTTTTTATTTATAGACAAATCGAACATTCGGTGATATAATTTATGTATATCACCGGATTTTCTGTACGGGGGGAATATGCATGAAAAGCACATCGACCATTATAGCTCAGAAGGGCTACGGCAGCAACCGACAGTTTGATATAAGATTCATAAACGCCAAATTCCATCGCTGGATACCTACAACGGTTGACATTTTCGAAAAAATGCCGCGCGGCGACGACGCCTTGTTTTTATATACCGGCGGTCAGGGCGCGGTTTATACCTTCCCCGACGGCAGCACCATGACCGCAGGCATCGGAGATCTTGTTTACCTTCCGGTCGGCTCGCAGTATGTCGTCCGGCTCAACGGCGATCCGCTCCGTCCGGGCAGCACCCTTGACTACATGGGCATGGTGTTCAGACTGCGCACGTTTTCCGGCGAAACCTGCAGACTTTACGATAAGGTCACTATAATATCAAAGAATGACCCCTCGCCGTGGTACCGCTATTATGAAAGGTTGATAAAGCTGTACACCGAGTGCGGCAGCTACCTCGAAATGGTGTCCATCGCCTACGAGTTTATAGACAAGATAATCGATCTGCCCGTTGTCAGCACCGATAGTGGGCGCTACGACAGCATTGTAAAGGGCATAGGCATCATAACCGATAACTGGAACAAGGAATGTAAGATTGCCGATATCGCATGCAGCTGCAACATGAGTCCGCAGAATTTCCGCCTGCTTTTCAAGGAATATACCGGTCTTACGCCGTCGGAATACCGACAGTCGATAATAATGGAAAAGACAAAGCACATGCTTGTAAGCACCGATATTTCCATGAGCGCCGTGGCGTCGTTCGCCGGATTCTCCGACCAGTTCTACTTTTCGCGTTTCTTCTGTGAAAGAGCCGGAATATCGCCCCTCAAATACAGGAAACGTTATAAAAAGGAAAGCCTCAGCGAGGTTTGACACAAATCCATTTTGCTACAACAAAAAATTTCACCGGACAAATCAGTTGATGAAATGTTCATAATTCTATGGTAAAATGGTGAAGTTAAATACGGTTGTATCAAACTTCTCGAAAGGTCGTGCAGCATGCTTAAGCTTGTAGATATAAAAAAGGAGTATGATTCGGGCGACTCGGTCGTCCATGCGCTGAAAGGTGTGAGCATTGAGTTCAGAAAAAACGAATTTGTCTCAATACTCGGTCAGTCGGGCTGCGGAAAAACAACGCTGCTCAACATAATAGGCGGACTTGACCGATATACGAGCGGCGACCTTATAATAAACAGCCGCTCAACCAAGGAATATAAGGATCACGATTGGGACAACTACCGCAACCATTCGATAGGATTTGTTTTTCAAAGCTATAATCTGATACCGCACCAGACCGTTCTTGCCAATGTCGAACTTGCCCTGACGCTGTCGGGCGTATCGCGCGCCGAACGCAAAAAGCGCGCAATAGCCGCTCTCCAAAGGGTGGGGCTCGGAAATCAGTTGAACAAACGCCCCAACCAGATGTCCGGCGGACAAATGCAGCGCGTCGCCATAGCGAGAGCACTGATAAACGACCCGGAAATACTGCTTGCGGATGAGCCGACCGGCGCTCTCGACTCGGAAACCAGCGAACAGATAATGGAGCTGTTAAAAGAGGTCGCAAACGACCGTCTTGTAATAATGGTCACCCACAATCCCGACCTTGCCGACCGCTATTCGACAAGAATAGTGCGCCTTTTTGACGGCGAAATAGTCGGCGACAGCAACCCTTATGACAGCGAGTTGTCCGAAAAGCCCACAAAAGCCGAAACCGCGGAAGATAAAAAGGCAGCCAAAAAGGAGAAAAAGAAGGCTGAAAAGACAAAGCATAAGCGCGGTACATCAATGTCTTTCCTGACGGCGCTGTCATTGAGCCTCAACAACCTTATTACCAAAAAAGGGCGTACCTTCATGACCGCTTTTGCCGGAAGTATAGGAATAATAGGCATCGCCCTTATACTGTCGCTATCAAGCGGATTTCAGGGGTATATCGACGACAAGCAGGAGGAAGCGCTCAGCGCATACCCCATTGCTATCGACGCTGAGGCTACCGATATGTCGGAGCTTTTGTCGCAGCTTATGGGCAAAAGCGACGACTCCGACAACGAGCATGAGCCGGGCAAAGTCTATGCCAATACCGACATGTACGACATGATGGAGGCATACATGAACCCCGAGGTCAAATCGAACGACCTTGAAAGCTTTAAAAAATGGCTTGACGATCCGGAAAATGAAATACACAGCTATCTCACCGCCATTCAGTACCTGTACGGAACAGGCCTTGAGGTCTATCTTGATGACATCTCGGCAGGTGCTCTGCCTGCCAATGACTACGCCGCGCTTTTCGAGGACTTTTATTCAGGCGGATCGCAGCAGATGCTGAGCTCTATGACCGACTCCACGTCAATAAAGGTGTTTGAGGAGCTGCTGTCGGGCGAAAACGGCGAGGCGATAAACGATCTTATATATTCGCAGTATGAACTGGTTGACAGCTCAATGAGCTGGCCCCAAAACAAAAATGAGGTCGTAGTTATCACAAACAAAAACAACGAGATATCGGAAACGTTTCTTTATGCGCTCGGTCTGCTCGACCGTTCGGAGCTCAATGACATGATGACCGGTATTGCTACCGGCGGCGAATATGAGCGCAATGATACCGCCGCCAGCTGGGAATACAGCGATCTTTTGGGCAAAAAGTTCCGCCTTATACTTCCCACCGACAAATACCTGGGCGAAGATACTGACGGCGACGGTGTAAACGATGTTTTCACGGATAAAAGCGACGATGATGCGTACATGAAGCTTGTCCTCGGCTCGGCTGAGGAGCTGAAGGTCGTCGGCATAATACGCCCCAAAGACGGGGTCACATCCACATCAATGACCGGCGCTGTCGGATACCTTTCGTCCCTTACCGACTGGTACAGGGAAAGCATAGCAAACTCGGAAGCCGTAAAATATCAGCAGGCGCACCCCGACACCGATATTTTTACCGGCCTGCCATTCAAAACTGCCGCCAATGCCGAGCCAGCCGCGTCGGAAAAAGCGGCTGAATTTAAGGTTTATGTTGAGAAGCTTGGTGTGCCGGAAAAGGCGGAGCTTTATGTCTCGATAATTTCCGAGCCGGATGACGCAACATTCACCGGCATGCTTGCCGAATACATGCAAAGCTATCCCGACCGCGCGTCAAAGGAAGCGCTGATAACCTCCGTTTACCTCGAGCAGAGCGGCATGGATGAACAAAAGGTGTCCCAGCTTGTGTCGCAGATGACCGACGACGCCGTGGATTCCATGGTGAACGAAATACTGTCAGCCGCCATAAAGAAGGGCTATGCGGATAAAGTTTCAGCCACGATAGCAAATATGGACAATGCTGCAAAGTCTGCGGCGCTTGAAGCTTTGCTTTCCACGGCAAACGAAGCAGAGCTTGCCGCAATGTATGATAAATATATGCCGTCGGCATTTTCGGAGTCTACCTACAGTGCCAACTGCAAAGCCCTCGGCATTATGGACAAGGATATTCCGTCGGGCGTAAGGCTTTACAGCGCCACGTTTGAAAACAAGGATCAGGTGGCTGAGCTTATAAAGCGGTACAACAAGTCGGTTGACGAGGATTCACAGATAACCTATACCGATTATGTCGCCGCAATGATGTCGTCGATCAGCACGATAATAAACGTGATATCTTATGTGCTTATAGCGTTTGTTTCGATATCGCTTGTCGTATCGTCGATAATGATAGGCATAATAACCTATATTTCGGTGCTTGAACGCACCAAGGAGATCGGAATACTCCGCTCGATCGGCGCTTCGAAGCGCGATATTTCACGGGTTTTCAATGCGGAAACGCTGATAGTCGGATTTGTCGCCGGCATGATCGGAATCCTTGTCACCATGCTGCTCAACATTCCCATAAACCTTATAATAGAGCATTTTTCCGATATTTCCGGCGTGTCGGCACTACCGTCTGTGGGAGCGGCTGCGCTCGTCCTGATAAGCATGCTGCTCACATTTATTGCCGGACTGATACCGGCAAGAGTCGCCGCCAAAAAGGATCCTGTCGTAGCACTGAGGAGCGAATAAAGAAAAACGCGCAAAACGACAGCCGCCTGCAATTCCAAGTGCGATTGAAAATTGTTTAACAAAAAAGCGAGCCGGGCAGCAACACCCTGCCCGGCTCGCTTAATTTTGCATATCACCACGGTAAATTTTAGTTTAGCGGTGTAAAAAGCCAAAAATCTAATTGTGCACTTGTA
>ERZ779895.240-NODE-240-length-84232-cov-8.155731_pt1 | contig 84232 bp, 70 predicted proteins | sample MGYA00511093_ERZ779895 | MGnify/ENA primary metagenome ERZ779895 (study PRJEB29588, sample SAMEA2142970) | human gut metagenome | biome: human gut; feature: human-associated habitat; material: faeces | place: Denmark | collected 2008/2010 ... | reverse complement strand
AGGGAGCTCCGCCGCGAAGCGCCGCCCGCAGACCGGCTCCGCAGCCTGACAGGGCGCAGCGCAGGCGCACTGACCGCGCGATAACCCAGGCGACAGTTCACCGGAGCGTAAAGGGCAGGCGGCGCGGAAGCCGCGGCGGGAACTACATAATGTACTATATCCTGGCGGCAATAATCATCATCATCGTTCTGGCGGTGCTGTCGAATACGGTGCTGTTCAACTGCACCTCCATCGAGGTAGAGGGAAACTCCCGCTACACTGCGGAGCAGATAATAGCTCCGTCGGGGCTTGAGACCGGGCAGAACCTGCTGCATATCGACTCCGGCGACGCTGAGAAGCGTATCTCAGCCGCCCTCACTTATATAGATATGGTAGATGTCAGCAAGGTATTCCCGACGAAGATAAAAATCACCGTCAAGGAGGCGGAAAAGTGGTTCCTGGTGAGCCAGGACGGAGTTACCGCGGCGGTTTCCCGAATGGGCAGAATAGTGGAGCTCGGCTCGGAAAGCGGGCTTCCGACGATCGTCGGCTACGACGCGGTGGAGCTTACTCCGGGAGCGACCCTGACTTCCAGCGAGAACGGAAAGACGCAGCTCCCGCTTCAGATCCTCGAAAAGGCGGAGCACTGCGGGATAACCGGAATAACCCGTGTGGACCTCACCGACAGATTTGACATCAGCGTCGACTGCGGCGATAATATAACGCTCCAGCTCGGCGGTATCGCGGATATCGACAGCAAGTTCGCGGTCGGAGCGGAGGTCCTCCAGTATGAGCAGGCGAACGTCACGATAAATCTGAAGAACCCGAACAAGCCCTCCGCAAAGGATAAGATAGTATCGGTGGCGCTCCCGTCGCTGAACGGCACTGCGGAATCCACTGCGGAAGCGGCAGGCACCTCCGAACCGGCGGAGTGACCCTGCCGGAATAATTCCCGGCGGGTGAATAATTTGTCAAAATATTTTTTAAAAAACAGTTGCAATTATTCTTTGTATCTGTTATAATATTAAGTAGTATTATATTTGCGTATCATGCGTCTAAAAATTTGGAGGGAAAAAGACATGGCATTTGAAATAGATACACACGATGATGAGTTCGTGATGGACGACGATTTCGAGGACCAGACCAAAATAATGGTCATCGGCGTCGGTGGCGGCGGCGGAAACGCAGTCAGCCACATGGTCGAGGGGGATATGACCGGAATTGACTACGTTGTTGCCAACACTGATGTCAAGGCGCTCCGCTCCAAAGACGGAAGCAGAATGCGCCGTATCCAGATCGGCAAGAAGCGCACCAGAGGTCAGGGCGCTGGCAATAACCCTTCTGTTGGTCAGGATTCCGCGGAGGAGAACCGCGACGATCTCAAGAACGTAATGGAGAGCGAGTCCATGGTGTTTATCGCTGCCGGAATGGGCGGCGGCACCGGTACTGGCGCGGCTCCTGTAGTTGCTTCCATCGCGAAGGAAATGGGCAAGCTGACTGTCGGCGTTGTCACCAAGCCGTTTACGTTTGAAGGTCAGGCTAAGATGAACCAGGCTCTCAAGGGCATTGCAGAGATGAGAAAGTACGTTGATTCCCTCATCGTTATCCCTAACGAGAGAGTCAAGGAGATATCCAACGCAAAGCTCAGCATGGCTGACGCGTTCAAGGCGGTAGATAACGTGCTTTACAAGGCGGTAAAGAGCATTTCCGACCTCGTAAAGGGCGTAGGCTTCATCAGCCTTGATTTCGCGGACGTTACCATGGCGCTGAAGGATTCCGGAATCGCTCACATGGCGATAGGTCAGGGCAAGGGCGACAACAAGAACGCCGACGCGCTCGATCAGGTGCTCCACAGCCCGCTGCTTGAGACTTCCATCAGCGGCGCGCGCAGATTGCTTATCAGCATTGGCATTCCGATGACGACCTCCGCAGACGAGGTAGACATCATCGCCACCGAGATAACCAAGAACGCGGCTCCCGACGCGGAGATCAAGATGGGTATGCAGTTCGACGACAACCTTGCCGAGGACGAGGTTTCCATCATCGTTATCGCTACGGACTTCCTCGACGATGAGCACGGCGAAGCTGAGGCTCAGCCCGCTCCGGCATCTCAGCCGGCGGCTTCTTCTGACGCGGTGTTCGGTGCCACAATGCATAAGCCCGTTTACGACGGCACCGACGCAGACATCGACAAGCTTATCAACCTGCTCAACAACAATAATAACTGATCGAAGTCACGAATGCTTCGGCGGTCATAATTCACAGAACAAAATCGAACATTCCGGAAATCCACGTCGGTAAGGCGTGGGTTTCCGTTTGTTTTACAGTTGGAACAACAAAGCCGGGATAAGTGTGCATAAATTTGTGAAACATTATAAAGTTGCTGAAATCCCTTGCATTTTTCCGGGATTTGTTATACAATAGTTATATGTGGCAGTATATATTGCCGCGCGTATAGAGATATATTGGAGGACAAAAGATGTTTAGAAAATTCAGAAAAGCTGTTGGGTGTATTATCGCCGCAGCGGTCATGACAGTCGTATCGGTAACGGCCTCGGCTGATTACATATACGACCTTAACAACACTGACCTTCTCGACGAGATAAAGGCGACAGACTACGAGATCTACGGCACGGAGGGCAGATTCACCGCGACCCTCGGCGACAGCACCGAGGAAAAGTATGTTTCCCTGCGCTTCAAGCTGTTCAACGAGTACCTTGACCAGGAATTCTGGGAGTCCGACGACGCGAGAGTTTCCGTTGACGTAAAGCTCGAGACCGCCGGAAAGGACGTTATCGCATGTATTCCCGGATTCAACAACAAATGGGGCTGGGTGAACCCGTCCGACTACACACCGCTGAAGTCCGGCGAGTGGGTGACTGTAACTGAGAAGGCTTCCCACTTCCACGAGGAATTCGCGAAGGGACAGCCCGCTTACCTGCTGTTCCAGGTAAGGACCAACTGGGGTTCGCCTTCACAGGGCGAGATCACGGTTTCCGTGAGAAACTTCCGCATTATTGACAGCAAGACCGCTCAGACTACCACCGAAAACACCACGCAGACCACCACGACGACCAAGCCCGAGGAAACTTCAGCTCCCGAGGAGACGTCCACGACACCCGAAGAGACTTCAGCTCCCGACGCTGCGACCGCAGAGCCTGCGAACACCCTCGAAACCGAGGGCGCTGCCGCTGAGACACCTGCGACTGAGCAGGCAGGCACAAAGGAGCAGACCGAGGAAGCCGCAGTCACCGAGCCGACGGAGCCTTCCGACACCAGCAGCACTCCCGCCGAGACCGCCGCGACAACTATCCGCACTGCAGCGACCGAGGCGACCTCTTCCGCGATAAATTACGGTCAGCTCTACGCTGAGCCTGAATCCCCGGTAATGCTCATTGTTATCATCGTGGGTGTTGCAGTTGTAATAGTCGTTGGTGCTATCATCGGTTACATGATCTACAGAAAGAAGAAGTTCTATTGATAGGCTTCTGAAGCAGGAGGGAATATATGAACTCAAAGGCAGCAAAAAACCGCAGTTTCATGGATACTTTGGTCGCGCTTTTCAAGAATGTCTGGCTCAAGCGGGGCGTAGCTCTGCTCTGCTGGGGGTATACCGGGCTTCTTATCTGGATAGCGTGGCTCAACGGCGCGTTTTTTCTCGAGTATGAGAACCCCACGTCGCTTTTCGTGGTGTACGTGTTTGTGAATATCGCCGCCCTGGGTCTGCTCATATATACCCGCCGTCAGGTCATCACGCAGGTAAATGTCATGATACTTCCACCGGTGGTGTTCGCTACGTTCCTGCTTGCGTTCGGAAACTGGTATATGATACTTCCGCCGCTGGTGGTCCTGGTTGCGATGTTCTTCATCTGCACCGCCAACGAGACGCTCAAGACCGTACTGGGTACGATGTACCTTCTGATGTACGTGATCGGCGCGGCGGCTTACATCACCATCACGCTCCTCATGGGCAAGATAACCCTTGCCGGAGTAGACCTCGACCTGCGCGACCGTAACTATGAGGTGCTTTCCGCCGACGGTCAGTACCGTATCGTGCGCTATGTCGACAAGCCCACCGGAGAGCGCCGCACCGCCAGCTACTACGTCGAGGATATCTCCAAGGACAAGAAGATACCATTCGGCAGCGCGAAGCGTGTGCTCGGAAGCGGCTGGGTAGTCACCGCGAAGTACACCAGCAAGTCCGATTCACCTGTGTCCTGGGTGACTAAAACAGTGGACGGAAAGAAAGTTGAAATGCTCAGCGTCGAGGGCACATTAAAGGAAAACCCCTACCTCGTGGCGGAGATCTCCGCGACCGAGGAGCTTGAGGAAAGCTCCGTGCCGATAACGCTTTACTATGGAACAGAGGACGCTTCCTCACAGGGAAGCTCCGCAGAAGCGCAGACCGCAGAATGACAAAGGAGCCTTGAATTGGAAAGAGTTCTCAATTTAGCAGGGAAGAACAGCAGCGAGATATTTCAGCTTCGCTATCCCTATTCGATGCTGACGTTCTGCGATTACGATCTGTCGTATTTTGCCGAAAACGCCATCGCAGTCTGCGACGAAGCGCTCCGCTCAGGCACGCTCGACGCGGACCGCGCAACGGATCTCCGCAACTCCCTGAAAAACATGCACGTCTGGATAGAGCATAACCTCCGCACGGTGTACGATAAGATCGTGCTGGACTGCTGGATAGACTACGTATGCCGCAGGGACAACATCGGCACCGCCGCGCTGTGGAACCGCTTCATAGACTGCAAGACCACGTTTGAAAAGGCGGTTTTCGTAAGGCTCTGCGAGTACCGCTACAACAAAGGTATCAATGAATGGCTGAACCTTGTCAGAGTGCAGGATTACGCAAAGAGCAAGGTTTATTTCCTGTTTTCACGCGAGATTTCCGGCGTAGAAGAGGCAAACGCCCGGAGGAACTATTTTGACCTTATGTTCAGCGTCACGGCGCGGGAGCTTGGCTGCCGCCTCGAGGACCTGGGCGTAACTCAGGTGTTTTCCACCGGCAGGGTTCCTTCTGCGCCTTTTATGTATCCTAATATTTCCAAGGACATAATCAAAAACCTGCTTCCCGATTTCGACTACAACGACGATTACTCGGACATCGGCTCGTATGAGTGCCTGTCCGACCAGATAGCGATGGACGCGTTTTCGCACATGAAGGCGGGTCTGGCGCAGGAGCTTTCCAGCTACAATATGTCGCGCTCAGCGATGGAGCATACGCCGATGAGGGTGTACATGCCATGCGGTCTGAAAGCGGTGGTCGACCTTGAGATAGACGCGCTCATTGAAAGCGGCGGCTGGCTCACGAGGTGCAAGCGCTGCGGAAGGTACTTCGTGCGCGACGGGGAGCACACTGAGGAATACTGCTCGCTTCCCGTGCCGAACGGCAAAACATGCCTGGAACTGTACGAAATGGAGCACCCGCGCAGCCTGGTAACTCCCGAAGCGGAGAAGCTGTGCAGCGAGATAACCGACGAAATGTACGGCCGCGTCGCCTCCGGCTCGATGAGCCTGAAGGAGTACGAAAGCTGGAAGCAGTACCTTGAAGCGATGAAGGGGAAGGTCAACAACGGCGAGATACCGCCGGAGGATCTGACTGCGTTCGTAAATTACTCCCGCACAATGGATATTACACGGAGCAATCCGGTGTCCGAGGTGCCGAAGAGGGAGCCGGAGCGCTCGCAGGGACGCGTAGTCAAGCCGTTCGTGCCAGAGCGCATCAGCCGCAGCGACTTGGAGCGCAAGCCCGAGGAGCCGCAGCCCGAGCCGGTGGAGATCCCGAGACCGCAGCCCCGCCGCGAGGGATTTTTCACCTCGCCAAGCGTTGAAAGGCAGCGCCAGGGTAAGCCGCCGGTGTCGCATATAATCCGCGCCGGGGAGCCCAGGGACTACCAGCCCCAGCCCGCGTTTGTTCCGGAGTATCCGCTGCGTGCTCAGGAGCCGGCGTTTGCGCCGGAAACCAGGGAGCCTGCTCGTGCCGAGGCACCGCAGTGGGCTTATCAGCAGCATAATGAGAATGTTCAGAGCGTTCCGAACGTTCCGAGCGCTCCGAATGCTCCCGGGTATACACAGAGCGCACCGAGGCAGTCAAGGGAGCAGGGCTTCACACCGTTTGCAGAACCTCCGCGCAGCGCGGAGCCGGAGATCCACCACATCGTAAGAGCAGCTGAGCCGCAGAGTACGTCGGAGCGCTATGAAGAGCTGAAGTTCGTTTCGTTCGGCGGAACCGAGTTCGGTTCTGATTTCGACGCCCCCGCCGCTGAGCCGGAAATTACGCAGGAGCCGCGTGACGCGTTTGAAGCTTTCCAGCCGGAACCAGTTCCCGAGTGGGAAGAACCTGCGGAATCTGCTGAACCTTCCGAACCACAGGAGGAGCCGTCTCAGCCTGAGCCAGTTCCGGAGCCTGCGCCACGCCCCAAGGTGATAAAGAAGAACGCCGCGGCTATCTCAGCCTACGGAAAGATCGCGGGAACTCCGCTTGCAAGAGCCGACGGCTACGAGGCAGTATCCCGTCCGGAGCCTGTGGAGCCGCTGGAGCCTGCGAAGCCCTCTGAGCCGGCGGATTCGCCCGCAGAGCCGGAATCTGCCGAAAAGGATCCGTTCTGGGAGATAGGTTCGATATTCGACGTGCTGGAGCAGTCCGAAAACGACATGAGCCGCAGTCCGACAATGAACGCGCTGAGCGAGCCGGAATCCTCCGAGCCGCATGGAACAGCGGTCGCGCAGGAACAGGTTCAGCCGACTGAACCGGCTGAATCGGCTGAACGTCCCGCGCCGGCTGAGAAACCGGCGGCGAAGCGTACCGCGCACAGGAAGCCGCTACACCAGCCGGAGGAAACTTCCGCACAGGCAGACCCAGGCGAAACGCGCCGCCAGGCCAAGAAGCGTAGTGCCCCGGCTGAGGCTCCGAAACCCGAGCCGAAGGCTCCGGAAGCGCACGCAGAGCCGCAGGAGATACCGTCGGGAATATGGACGGAGGAGCGCCACCTTTTCGATCCTGACGATCACGGAATGACTCCGCATGAGGAGCTGAACATGCTCAAGGACAAAAAGCGCGGCAGGTCGAGCAAGACTCAGCGCCTTTTCGACGCAATAATGCGCGAGTCCGACGATAACCCCAATTTCCGCAAGAAGTAATTTAAGTGAATTTACGCTTTTACTTAGCTAAACCATCGTTTAATACTACTTTACGGAAATTTTATTGACAGAATTGTGAAAAATCTGTGAAGTAATCGTTTGAAATTTGTATGATATTACAATTGAAAAAAGGCTCGTAATGTTATAAAATATATGTATGGACGTGCATGGATAACTATGCCGTTCGAGATTATTATGGAGGATTTTCTATCATGAAGATTACTAAGATTCTTGGTGCTGCTTCTGCAGCAGTAGTAAGCGCAGCCGTTATGGCAGCTTCCGCAGGCGCTTACGAAGCATTCCTGATGTACGCTTCTTCCGACTGGTCTGTACAGTGCATGGACGCTACATCTGCTAACGCTACTACAGCTGATGTTACCGGCGACGGTACATACACCGTATCAATAAGCGGCTTTGAGTGGGAAGACGAGGAGACCGCTGAGATGGTTCCCGCTACCGCTAACGGCGCTACCGTATTCTGCGTAGATATCGACGGTCTTGCAAACGCACTTGGCTGCGGCAAGGACGCTGAGGGTTACGAAGGTCTCCAGACTGCGGCTGAGAAGATGGCTTTAGCTCAGGCTACCGGTCTGACCATCTCCGACGTAGTTATCACTGCTACCAACTCTGACGGCACATCCACCGACATCGCTGTTGACGAGAGCAAGCTCTACTACGGCGACATCGAGGGCAACGGCAAGATCAGACTTGAGATCTACAACGCATACGGCGACACCTCTAAGGACGCTCCTATCGACCCTGCTGGCTTCTCCTTCGATGACGCTCTGTCCGTAACCTTCACCGTTTCTGGTACTGGCATGGGCGACGCTGCTGCTTCTGACGATAACGCTGCTGACGCTGCTACCGTTGACGCTGAGGCTCCTGCTGACAACGCTGCAGCTACCGATTCCAAGGGTTCTCCTGACACCGGCGTTGAGGGTATCGCAGTAGTTGCTGGCGTAGCTGCTCTGGCTGCTGGCGCTGTTATCGTATCCAAGAAGAGAGGCTAATTTAAGCGTTCTTTGCTTGATACAAAAGCTCAATATTGAACGGCATCGCTTCGGCGGTGCCGTTTTTGCATATGAGGGTCTTTTCACGTAATGGGCGAGTTTCAGAATTAAAATTGTTGATTCGATGAAAAATACGGAAATGTACAAATTGTCTGAAAAAAGTCCTTGACAAGATCGGTTGTTTGATGTAAAATATAGATAGCGAAGGATCCGTGAGATGAATTGCGGCTTTGCAGAAAGGAATCAAAATGGCAGATAATGATAATGTGATCATCGACGAAAACGGCGAGTCTGTTACCATCAAGGACGATTCTGGGAAGCCCGCAGTTTTCCATTTCTTTGAGGAGACCTACATTCCCCTCGACGATGAGGACGGCGTTACTACAGAGTTCGAGTGTATCGCAAGCATGGAGTACGAAGGCGTAATTTATTACGCGCTGCTTCCCAAGCCGGAAAACGAGGACGACGAGCCGGAAGAGTTTGTAGTTCTGAAGGGCGAGGAAGACGGCGACGAGCTTCTGTTCTCCTCGATAGACTCCGAGGAAGAGAACCAGCGCATAGGTGAGCTTTTCCTGAAAGGTCTGTTCTCAATGGAAGAAATGGACGGCGGAGAAGACGATATCTTACAGTAATACTTCAGAGTATTCTGTAGATACTATTAAAGCTGACTTACTGCCTTGTTCGTGCGGATATGTTGTTATGAATCCGAACATGTTTTAATTGGGATCTCGACTCTGGCGGCGGATTGCAGACCTCCCGTACTGCGGAAGATAGGGAGCGTGAAACCCTCAGGCGACCTTACCCACCCTGCTGAGTAGCGGGTTTTATTAAGCATATCTACGGCAAGGCGGTTTGACTGAATATCAGGCGGAGGAGCTTAGGTTTCTCCGCTTTTTATTTTCTGTGCCGAGAAGTCGATGAATTACGCCAGCAAGTGGTTTAAACGAGTACTTCAATGCGAATTCAAATAAAAAATGCGCCCTGCTTTCGCAGGACGCATTTCGTATTTTAGGACATCAAACCTTGACCTTAACAGTCTTGGTGTAGTCGCTGTAGACCTTCTTGCCGCCAACAGTGGTATAAGCGCGGACTTTGAAGAAGTAGGTCTTGCCGCTCTTGAGGCCGCTCTTGGTGAAGGAAACTGTAGCGGACTTGGAAATAGTTCCTGCCTTGGTGAACTTTCCGTTCGCGGAGGCAGCCATGTAAACCTCGTAGCCGTTAGCGCCGGTGGACTTGCTCCATGTGATCTTTGCAGCGCCGCTCTTTGCCTTCTTAGCGCTTACCTGAGCCGGAGCCGGAGCCGCAGCCTTAACGGATACAACGGAGCTGTACGCGGAAAGCGCCTGCTTGCCGTCAGAGTTAACGTAGCATGCGACCTTGTAGTAGTAGGTCTTGCCCTTGGAAAGGCCCTTGTCGGTGTAGGAGTTGGTTGTTGCGCTGCCGACCTTCTTGAAGGTGCCGTTCTTGGAGGTGGAACGATAGATGTTGTAGCCGGTAACGTTCGGGATCTCCTTCCATGTCAGCTCTGCCGAGGTAGTGGTCTTTGCTGTTGCAGTAAGGTTCTGGGGCTTATCCGGTGTAACCGAGAAGGTCACGGAAGCGGAAGCGCCGCTTACTGTATAGGCTGTGATGGTAGTGATACCGGTCGCTCTCGCGATAATGGTGCCGTCGTCGGATATGGAAGCAACGTTAGGGTTGGAGCTCTTGAGCACGTAAACGTTGTTGAACTCGCCGCCTGCGGGTGTTGCAGTTACCTTGAGGGTTACTTTCGCGCCGGGAGCAGCTTCGGTGGTACCGGATATTGCAACGCTTGTGGGAGCGCTGTAGCTCTTCATGTTTACAACATCGTAGTGAGACCAGCCGTCAGCATACTTTGAGGGGTAATATGTATATGTACCGGTCACTGCGGTGCTGGAGAGGTCTGTGAAGTTGTAGTAGTCGCCGCCGAATACGATATTCTTTAAAGCGGTGCAGCCGGAGAAGATGTACTTCTTAATAACGGAAACGCTGGAACCGATGTATGCATTCTGTAAGGAAGTGCAGCCGGAGAACGCTTCTTCTGAGATGGTCTTTACCTTGTTGGGAATGAAGATCTCGGTAAGACCTGTGCAGTCCTTGAAAGCCATTTCGCCGATGGTTTTGAGCTCGGTGGAAAGGGAAATGCGCTTGAGGCTTGCGCAGCCGTTGAATGCGTCCTTGGCGATAGTTTTTACTGTATCGGGAATATTGATGGACGCAAGGGAACTACAGCCGGAGAATGCGGCAACTCCGATATCAGTGGTATAGGAGGGAAGCGCAGCTGTAGTCAGCGACTTGCACCCGGTGAATAATCCGTCGGGAATCACGGTAGCCTTGCAGCTGAGGTCTGCGCTGATAAGAGCGATACAGCCGTTGAATGCGTTGGTGCCGATGGTCGTAACGGAGTTCGGGATCGTGATACCAGTCAGGGAAGAGCAGTTGAAGAATGCGTCGCTTCCGATGGTAACAAGAGTGTCAGGAAGAGCAACTCTCTCAAGTGAGATATAACCCTTGCAGACTCCGGTGCCGATCTCTTCAATGCCGTTTGCAAACGACACGGTAGTTACGGAAGCCTTAGTATTGTTGTTGTTAAGGGCTGTGACCTTCTTAACACGCTGACCGTTGACCTTTGAAGGAACCGAGATGGTTCTGCTCGTGCCGATGAATCCGGTGATAGTCACACCGCCGTTTTCAAGCTCGTACTTCCACTCGCCGTCTGTAGCGGCGGAAGCGCTCTTAAAGCAGAAAACTGATGTCAGGGACAGCAGCATTACCAGAGCCAGCAGAAAGCTCCCGGCTTTCTGTGATGTTTTTAAAACCATGATAAAAACCTCCTGTAAGATAGCTTGGGTATTGGCTTTAGATACAATTTATTATAGCATGTTTTCCGGTTATTTTCAAGGGCTTTTCACGGTTTATTCCCTGTGCAGTCACTAATTGTACATATTTCATAATTTGGAAGGGCGATTTTTGGAAGGTGAATTTTCGATATTTTTTTGCAGATGTCAGGAAAAACTCCCCCGGTTTGTGTTATTATTAAAGCGGATACTTCCGCAGGCAGCAGGTCTGCCGGAAAGGTGGGAAATATATGATCAATCTGACTCAGGACACCGTAGGCGGCATGTTCGATAAATACGCGGACATGGTCTACCGTATCGCCCTGAATATCGTGAAAAGCCGCGAGGAGGCTCAGGACATCGTAATGGAGACGTTCCTGGCGCTGATAAAGCAGGAGTATTTCGAGAGCGGGGACCACGTCAAGGCGTGGCTGATACGCACGGCTCAGAACAAGGCGCTGAACGTCATGAAATCCGGCAGGATACGCCGGAACGTCCCGTTGGACGAATTCCTTGAGAACACGCTCAGCGCTCCGGCAAGCGACAGCGAGCACGAGCTGCTCGACCTTGTGATGAGGCTCCCGGACAAGCTGAAAACCACAGTCTACATGTTCTATTACGAGGATATGACCGCGGCGCAGATAGCCGGGGCGCTCGGCATAAGCGAGAACACGGTCTACAAGCGCCTGGAGCGCGGACGCAGCGCACTTAAAATAAGTTTAGAGGAGGACGCGATATGAACAGAAAAGATTTTAAGTCGGCATATGATAAGATCACGCTCTCCGATGAGTGCAGAGCGGAAATGAAGAACAAGCTCATGGCGGCGATGGAGCAGAAGAATTCCTCCGGCGAATTCGAGGACGACGGGCTGCTCCACTCCACGCAGGAAATAAAGCTCGCCCCGAGGAAGCGCAGCGCCGGGAAAACCGCCGCGATAGCAGGTTCGGCGGCGGCAGTCATCGCGGTGTTTGCGGTGGGGGCGGGCGTAATGCTCAGCCGGAACGGCATGCCTCAGCCGCAGCCGGTGACTTCAAACGGCACGAGGGAAACCTCCGATATGCCTCAGACTGCGGAATCTATTGAGCCGGAGACGGTCGAGGCTCAGGACGACGGGAACAGCATAAAGACCGCATGCGGAACTATGCGTTTCCAGGAGCTTTCCGAGACCAGCGCGGAGCATTCAGAGCCTGGTCAGCAGTTCGCGGACAGCGCGGCGGCTGTCACGGAAATGCGCACGAGGTGGTTCAAAAGAACATTCAGCTCCCTCGGCTGGGATCAGATATACGCACAGAACCACGGGCTTGAAATGTACGATGATACCGACGGCGGCGATGATATCACCGATACCCGCCCGCTGGGCGAGGAAGTCCCCTACTCGGACGGCTACTACAGCGACACGGGAATGACCCTCATCTACCGCAGCGAGGACGGCACAAAGAAGGCTAATCTCAGCATTTCCACGGTGGAGAATGAGTTCATTCCGATAACCCTGCCGGACGGCGGCTACCTGACCGCGCCCGGCGAGCCGGAGAGCCTTTTCTCGCGGGAAAGCTACGCTAACTTCATCGACCCGCAGTACGACCTCGAAATGTACGTCGGGACTTACACCGACGGCGCGGACACCTACTACACGGCGTACTATTACATTGATTCGGCAAGTCCCGAGGCGTACGTCCGCATAGACGCGAAGAACATCACCCGAGACCAGTTCATCGGCTGTATCGCGAAGAACACCTATCAGTACCGCATACAGGACCACATGGGACTGTATGACGCTGACGGAACGGCGATATACACCGGGTACGCCAAAACGGACGACAAGGGATTCGAAGTAATTCTCCCTGGTCCGAAGAAGCAGGAGACCGAGTGGGGTACGCTTAATCTCAATCAGCTTACTTTCTATTGTCTGACAGGCGATGCCAACTACTATGGTGGAAACTGCTGGAATGTTGAGTATAACCAGTCGGTGGACGGCGGCGATGTTCCGTACTACACGCTTGAGGAGATACCGGAGCTTACCGGCGTCGACATGATGAACAAGCTGACTATACCGGACGAATTTGCGACCGGAAGCGGCTCGACAACAAAGCTCGTATACCGCGCGGCATACGAGGGGATCTATAATGAAGGCTCGGCGGACTGGGCAAAGGACACGGGGATCAACACCGAAATGCTTCCCGGCGACGACCCGGAGGAATTCGCGGAGGCTCAGAAGTATGTCGGTACCTATATCAACATTGACGACAACGGCGTTGAAACTGAAATTCCCGACCACTACCTCACTGATAAGGTCGATTACTTCAAGAACAAGAAGCGCACCAGCTTCTATGCAAACCTTATTTTCGAGTGCGGCGAAAGAAAAATCTCCGTTAAGGTGCTGGACGACTGGAGAATGTACGGAAGCCTGGCAACGTTCGGGCGGTACCCCGTCAAGGAAAGCCCCGAGTTCATTACCGGCGCGGATGGCAACGGCGAGGTCTGCGCAGGCTGGGGCGCAATGAACGGCGACGATGTTTACATCGGCGGCTTCAGGAATGCGGACGGCAGGTACGTGGTAGTTGAAGCGCGCAATGTAGGCTGCCGCGATTTCACAAGGATTCTGGCGCAGCTTTACACAGGGGAGGTCGACCCGCCGGCGGGCGCTATGGTGCGTTACCCTGACTACGCGTTCAATATTGACTATGGATATCAGATAGATTCTCCGATCGGGCGTATCTGGTTCAATCAGCCTGCGCTGATGGACTACGCTCCGGCAGACGATATTGAGTACTTCAAGAGCGCCGATGAAGCGGCGGAAGCGGAGCAGTCGGTTCTCGGCAGGGACTTCATTAAGCTCATGAAGAAGCGCGGCTGGGTGCTCCAGCCCGGCGAGTCCGCGGTTTTACAGACCAACGGCGACGGCGCTCCCGCAGGCGTTTCGCTGTATTTCGACAAGGGTGGAAAGGTCGCGCGCGTGAACTTCGGGCAGTTCGACATCTATTCCGACCTGCGCATAACTCTTCCGGACGGCAGGGTGCTGCGTATGGGCGGCGACGGCTACGAATCATCCATAACCAGCGCCGATGTATTCATGGAGCGTCATTATCTTGATATTTCCGGGGACTGGCAGGCGGGCTTCTGCGGCAGAATAGACTGCGGCGTGCCTTTCTACCGCTTTGCGACAGCGAGTGATTCAAAGCTGGTGGCATGGAGCGTAGAGACATGCGGCGCTGACGAATCCGACCTTATGGATATTATTGCAATGGCTCTGTACGGCGTTTCAGACAGCGATCATTTTTCCCTGGGCAGCAAGGTAGGCGAGGACTTCGACATCAGCGGATACGAGTATGGCTCGGAGTTTGACACGGAATACGGCTATATCACTCCGAATCCGATGGTGAGGTATGACGATTCCGACATGAGATTTACCTCCGATACCGGCGAGCAGGAAATCTCTGCTGAGAAAGCGGCGGTATTTGCTGCGGCAAATACGCCCGGCGGACCTGTGAACGTACCTTTTGAGGCGGACAGCGTTGCGAAGCGCACCGCGGCCGCTGACGGCGGTTACGTTTCCGAGGGCGTGACCTGGAAACAGGGAGATACAAAACTGCTGAAGATTAACTTTATAACCAACGGCGACGCGCTTCCCGGCTACGGCGAGGAGTTCGGCACGGAAAACATACAGCCTACGCGCACATGGCTTGATAAAACCGGAAAGCGGGTAAGGGTAGTTGCGGCGGGCGCGAAGGTGCCAACCGGAGATTACTGGCTGTACGCAATAAACGATTCCGACGACGGAAATTACACCACCGTGACCGCAAAGGGGCTTTCCATCGAGGAATTCGCAAAGATACTTCAGGAGGTATACGTTAATAACTAACATAAAACCAGGGCTGCATTATTGCAGCCCTGGCTGTTTTGCGGCGTACGCCCTAAATAGGTGTACAATCGAACTCCTCCGGCGAAGCCGGAAACAATAATTCCGCATTCCGAATTCTGAATTCCGAATTTCAGAGTATCCCGAAGTGCTCGAGCAGGATCTTTACGCCGATGAGAATTAATATCACGCCGCCTGCGGCTTCGGCTTTGGTCTTGTATTTTGTTCCGAAAACTCCGCCGGCCTTAACTCCGCCGCAGGATATCGCGAATGTAGTCACGCCGATGATAAGCACTGCACAGACCGTGTTGAGAAGCTGGTTTCCTGAGAAAAGCTCCACGGGAACGCACGCGAAGGTGACTCCGACGGCGAGGGCGTCGATACTGGTAGCCACAGCGAGCATGAACATAGTCCTGACGTCCATCTTGTTGGTTTCCTTTTCCTCGTCCTTTGAGAGAGCCTCCCGGAGCATGTTGCCGCCGATGAGCACCAGCAGCCCGAACGCAAAAAAAGCAGGCGCACATGCACCTGCCTGACAGCTTATCAGATGAGAGAGCGCACATACTTCTGCCGGACGCGGCCGGCGTTATATGTGAGTCTAGCCATTCAAGATATGCCAGACGTTTCCGTCAGTATGTTGACATATCGCTGCATTACGTCAGCCGGCTACTCCCTCGATGTTATCTTATGCTAACATTTTTTCAGCGGTTTGTCAAGGAAAAATACGGCAATTTTACTATTTCATCAGTTTGTATAAAAAACAGAAATTACCCCTTGACAAAGTGGAGGAAGTGTGGTAGAATAACGATGTACATAAAAGCACATAAACCGTTGAGCAGGAGAAGTAGGGTCTGCCGATGCGCTCCAGAGAGCCGTGCAATGGTGCGAGCACGGTGCGTATGCATTCACGAATGGACCTGCGAGGGCAAACTGAAACGGGCGGTCAGGGTTCAGGGCTGTTCGGTGCGGTCAGCATGGCTGACACATTGAACGGGCTTTGGCAGATCTTCCGGAGTAGGGGCGACGTGGCTGCACGTTACAGCAGGAGCGTTTTGCATTAGAGTACATAGTGCAGACCGCAGGCGAGAGCGTCCGAAAGGGCGAATTTGGGTGGTATCGCAGGAGAGATCTTGTCCCATTAGAGGGGCAGGATTTTTTTATTTTCCGGGTACTTTCACGAACAAAAGGAGAAACATCATGAGAAAGACACACATCGCAAAGTTCCTGGGCGCTGCAATGGCGCTGACTATGGCGTTCACCGGCTGCGCTTCCAACGGAACCAGCAGCACCGCTTCCGACGGCGCGGCTGACGGCTCCGCTGCTGAGGGCGCAAAGAGGATCGGCGTTATCCAGTACGCTTCTCACCCCTCCCTTGACAACTGCTACGAGGGCGTTAGACAGGGTCTGGTAGAGGCTTACGGCGAGGACGGCGTTATCATCGACCTCCAGAACGGTCAGGGCGACGGCGCTGCCTGCGATTCCATATCCGCAAACTTCGTTTCCAAGGGCTACGACATGATCTACGCCATCGCTACTCCGGCTGCGCTTTCCGCGTACTCCGCAGCGAACAAGTCAGATATCCCGGTAATTTTCTGCGCAGTTTCCGACCCGGTAGCCGCAGGTCTTACCGAGAGCTTGGAGGCAGGCTACAACAACTGCAACGGCACCTCTGATATCCTCGACTTTTCCGCTCAGGTGGATCTCATTCAGTCCATTCAGCCGGACGTAAAGAAGATCGGCGTGCTCTACACCACCACCGAGGCTAACTCAATGTCTCAGCTCGAGTCCTTCAAGGCAGTATGCACAGAGAAGGGCATCGAGGTAGTTGACCAGGGCGTTTCCGGCGCGGCTGATATCCCGCAGGCTGCCACAACTCTGGCTTCTCAGGTTGACTGCATCAACAACTTCACCGACAACAACGTTGTAAACAACCTCTCTATCGTTCTTGAGAAGGCAAACGCCGCTAATATCCCGGTTTACGGCTCCGAGATCGAGCAGGTCAAGAACGGCTGCCTCGCTTCCATCAGCATCGACTACATCGCGCTCGGCAAAAAGACCGCTGAGATGGGCGTTGAGGTCCTCAACGGCACCGACCCCAAGACCATGGCTGTAGGTACTATCTCCGACGGCACACCGGTCATCAACTCCGAGGTAATGGAGAAGTTCGGCTTCACGGTTCCTGAGAAGTACGCCGACGCCGAGATGGTGACCACAAACTCCGAGGCAGACGCTGCGTAATAAGCGCGTTATTTCAGATCTGGAAAGGGACAGATAATGACACTGGTAATTAACATCCTGATAGACATTCTCAACGAGGGGCTGATGTATGCGCTCCTTGCGATGGGAATGTACATAACTTACAGTATTCTGGACTTCCCGGATCTGTCTGTAGACGGCACGTTCCCATTAGGCGCGGTGCTAAGCGGCGTGCTGATAATTCAGGGCGTCGACCCATGGCTGTGCCTGGTGATCTCGTTTGCGGCTGGAATGGCTGCCGGAGTCCTCACGGGACTTATGCATGTGAAGCTCCGCATTACTCCGCTGCTCTGCGGTATCATCATGTACACCGCGATGCTCTCCGTGAACCTCGTCATACTCAAGGCGGGTACCGACGGAAAGGCGGTCGCTTCCTTCTTCACTAAGAACACGATATTCAATTCCGGCATTGCTTCGCTTATCCCCAAGAACATCGGCGAGGGCGGATTCTACATCAGGACCGTGGTGATCGCGCTTATTCTTGTTATCGTGTGCAAGCTCCTGCTGGATCTCTACCTCAAGACCAAGCACGGACTGCTCCTGAGAGCCACCGGCGCCAACGATAAGTACACCGTAATGCTCGGCAGGAATCCCGGCTCCATGAAGATTTTCGGTCTTGCTCTCGGCAACGGATTCGCGGCGCTCGCCGGTTCGGTCATCGCGCAGAACAAGGGCTCCGCTGACCAGCAGATGGGTATAGGCATGGTAGTTCTGGGTCTTGCTTCCGTAATTATCGGACTCAGCCTGTTCAGACGCGTGAAGTTCATGAAAGGCACCACAATGGTTATCCTGGGAAGCCTCGTGTACAAGGCGGCTTACCAGATCGTGCTCTCCCTCGGTATCCCGACGGATTTCAACAACCTGATGAAGGCGCTGATATTCCTCGTTGCGCTTGTGCTCGGCGGAAGCGAGCTGAGGAAGCTCATAACCTCCCTCGGCAAAAAGCCCGAGCCGGTGAAGTCTGACAGCAAGCTTGCGCTCAGCAATATCACGAAGGTGTTCAACCGCGGGACCGTCGATGAGAACAAGCTGTTCGACAACTTCACGCTCGACGTCAACGACGGGGACTTTATCTCCGTTGTAGGCTCCAACGGCAGCGGCAAGACCACCATGCTGAATATCGTCTGCGGCGGTATCCAGCCGGATTCCGGCGCGGTTGTGTTCAACGGAGAGAACATCGTGCTCTCGAAGGAGTACGAGCGCGCACGGAAGATAGGCAGAGTGCTCCAGGACCCGAAGATGGGAACCTGCGGCAGCCTTACTATCCTCGAAAACCTCGCGCTTGCGGACAATAAGCTCCACCCGTTCGGACTTTCACCGGCGGTGAACAGAAAGCGCGAGGAGCATTACAAGAAGCTGCTCGAAAGCTGCGGAATGGGTCTTGAGAACCGCATGGGCGTGCTGGCAGGCTCGCTTTCCGGCGGACAGAGACAGGCTCTTGCGCTGATAATCGCGACTATGGCGGACATCGACCTGCTGATACTAGACGAGCATACGGCGGCGCTTGACCCCAAGTCCTCCGAGACGCTCATGAAGATCACCGAGAAGGTCGTCAAGGAAAAGCACCTCACTACGCTGATGGTCACGCATAACCTGCGCTTCGCGGTGGAGTACGGCTCAAGACTTGTTATGATGCACGGCGGCAGCGCTGTTATGGATATCGACGGCGAGGCTAAGAAGAACCTTGTTGTGGACGATATCCTCGGCAAGTTCAACGAAATAAGCATTGAGTGCGGCAACTAACTGCACAGAACGCAAACTGAATTACAGGGCGGTCAGTCGAAAGCTGCCGCCATTTGTTTTTGAGAGGCAGACATGGATAAAAACGAGGTTCTGAAACAGTATTTCGGACACAGCGAATTCCGCCCCGGTCAGGGCGATATAATCGACCACATTCTCGCCGGGCAGGACTGTCTCGGCGTAATGCCCACCGGCGCGGGAAAATCGGTCTGCTTCCAGGTTCCGGCGCTGATGTTCAGCGGGACTTCCATCGTTATTTCACCGCTTATCTCGCTGATGAAGGATCAGGTGGAGGGTCTGCGGCAGTCCGGCGTCAATGCGGCGTTTATCAACAGCTCCCTTGACCTGTGGGAGTACCGCCAGGTGCTGGACAACGCTTCCTCAGGACTTTACAAAATACTCTACGTAGCGCCGGAGCGCCTGACTGCGGACGGGTTCCTGGGCATGTGCAGGGGACTGGATATTCCGCTTGTGGCAGTGGACGAGGCGCACTGCGTATCCCACTGGGGGCAGGATTTCCGTCCGAGCTACCTGAAGATCTCCGAGTTTGTGGAGCAGCTCCCGAAGCGCCCGGTTCTGGCTGCGTTCACTGCGACCGCGACTGATATCGTCAAGGACGACATCGTGCGCATTCTGGGACTGCGGCAGCCGTTTTCCGTCACCACCGGATTCGACCGCCCGAACCTATATTTCGAGGTACGCCCCACCGAGCAGCGTAACAAAAACGCGGTGCTCCTTGGAATAATCCGCGAAATGCAGGGACGCAGCTCAATAGTGTACTGCTCCACCCGAAAAAACGTGGAGGCGGTGACGGACTTCCTGCGGCTCAACGGCGTTAACGTCCGGAGCTACCACGCGGGAATGCCGGACGACGAGCGCCGCAGCGCCCAGGAGGATTTCACCTACGACCGCTGTAACGTGATAGTCGCCACAAATGCGTTCGGAATGGGCATCGACAAATCCGATGTGGCTCTGGTGGTGCATTATAACATGCCGAAGGATCTTGAGAGCTACTACCAGGAGGCGGGCAGAGCCGGCCGCGATGGAAGTCCGGCGCGGTGCATACTGCTGTACAGCAAGGGGGACGTCCGCACTGCGGAGTTCATCATCGACCACGGCAGGGAGGAGTCCGGGCTGACCCCGGCGGAGCAGGAGAAAATGCGGCTGCGCGATCACGAGCGCCTGAAGCAGATGACGTTCTACTCCACGACCCCGCGGTGTCTGCGGCATTTCATACTGAACTATTTTGGGGAGGATTCCCCGGCGGAGTGCGGAAAGTGCAGCAGCTGCAACGCCGAAATGGACACTCTGGACATCACGGTGGAGGCGCAGAAGGTGATATCCTGCGTGTACCGGCTCAAACAGCGGGGGCGTTCCGGCGGGAAAGTGCTGGTAAGCGGGATACTCTGCGGCAGCGAGAGCGAACAGATAAAGGAAGGCGGCTACGATACCCTCTCCACCTACGGCATAATGAAGGACGTCAGACAGACCTATGTCCGGGAGATAATCGACCATCTGGAGCTTCAGGGGCTGCTTTCAGTCAGCGATGATTACCACACGCTGGAGATAACTCCGGAGGGCGACGAGTTTATAAGGTCGCGGCGCACGCTGCTGATGAAGCGCTCCAAGCGCGCTGCGGACATCAGCGCGGTAACGCAGTTCAGCAATTCCGACGGCGTTGAGGATCCAGAACTGATGAAGCGGCTCAGGGAACTGCGCAAGAAGTTCGCCGACACGCTGGGAGTTCCGGCGTTCGTGGTGTTCTCGGACGCTTCGCTCAGGGATATGTGCGCGAAAAAGCCCGCCACAAAGCAGGAGTTCCTGTGTATCTCAGGCGTGGGCAGCGTCAAGGCGGAACGCTACGGGAAGGACTTCGTCAGAGTGGTGTCCGAGTACCTTAATGAAAAGAATTCGTAAAAAATAACAAAAGCACTTGCAATACCAGGCGATTTATGCTACAATATAATTAAGGTAATATTCAATATAAAAGGGGGCATTGTCATGTCAGAGAATACAGATGGCAAGATTATCCATTCGGAGGTGGAAGTATCGATTGATCCCAATTGCACCACCGCATTTATGACCATATCCGAACCCGCAGGCGGCGGGCTTGACGTGACCCCTGAGAAGGCAATGGCGGCTATCCGCGCTAAGGGGATAGCCTTCGGCGTGATAGAAAGCGCGGTCAGCGAAGCTGTGGAGCAGCGCCGCTATGGCGAGAACGTCTGCGTTGCGCGCTGGAAGCCTCCGGTGAACGGCGTAGACGGCACGATAGAGTATTACTTCAAGAAGGAAAGCACGTTCAAGCCGATCGAGGACGAAAACGGAAACGTGGATTACAAGAACCTGGGATTAGTACGCAACATCTACCATGGAACTCCGATTGCGAAGATAACTCCCCCGACGGAGGGAACTCCGGGAACGGACATCATGGGAAAGCCGGTCGCACAGAAGCATGGCGTCCCGGCTAAATTCAGCGTGGGCAAGGGAACTGAGCTTGTGAACGACGGCACCGAGATAATAGCCTCCGTTGACGGCAATCTTGTGTACACAAACGGTTCGTTCTGCATTGAGGAATCACTGCTGATACGCGGCGACGTCGACGTATCCAGCGGCAATATCGACTTCATCGGCGACATCATGGTTAAGGGCAACGTAATGGAGGGGTTCTCCGTTACGTCCAAGAAGAACGTTACGATATTCGGAACGGTGACGAACGGCACGGTCACAGCCGACGGCGACATCACAATAAAGCTGGGAAGCATAAACTCCAAGCTTCGCAGTGAGAAGGGCAGCATAAAGCTGGATTTCTGCCAGAACAGCAGCGTATGGGCGGCGTGCAACGTGGAAGCGTCCTCGTTCATAGGCGGCGACGTCTATGCGGGCAAGAAGCTCATCGCCAGCGGCAAGGGCATACTTGTCGGCGGAAAATACACCGCGCTTGAGGACATCTCCGCGTCGGTGATAGGCTCCGACAACTACGCCAAGACGATGATAACCCTCGGCAACAACGCGGTCCTCTCCGAGGAGATGGAGGGTCACAAGCACAAGGTAGCCGAACTTGAAGACAAGCTCGACCAGCTGGGGAAGATAGTTACGACCCTGACGGAGATGGCGAAGGTCAGCAAGCTTTCGCCGCAGCGCGAGCAGATGAAGGTTGAAGCTATGCGTTCGCGGTTCCAGATTCAGGGCGAGATAAAGCGGCTCAACAACCGTATCGCGGAGATTGAGACCACTCTCGAGCGCAAGCAGAATCTGTCCATTTCCTGCAAGAAGGCGTTCTACCCCGGCGTTACGCTGAGGATAAATTCCTACGTGTACCCGGTGAACGTGATGACTCCGCACTCCAAGGCGACCATCAGCGACAATGAGATAGTAATGATCCCGCTGTGATTTTATTTGAATATGTACATACCGGAGGTTTTACAGCCTCCGGTATTTTTGTGAAAAAATGATGAAAATTTAATAACACCCCTTGACTTAGAGTATACTCTAAGTGCTACAATATTTTCATGAAATAACCGGGCATATCCGGAATAAAATGGAGGAAACAACATGTATCTTGAGAAAATCAATTCCCCGGCGGACGTAAAGAAGCTCAGCTCTGATGAGATGAAGAAGCTCGCGGAGGAAATGCGCACCGCGCTTATAAAGAAGCTGAGCGTACACGGCGGTCACTGCGGCCCGAACCTTGGCATGGTGGAGGCGGTGATCGCGCTCCATTACGTTTTCGACTCCCCGAAGGACAAGCTGGTGTTCGACGTATCGCACCAGACCTACTGCCACAAAATGCTCACAGGCAGAAATTACGCGTTCCTTGACGAATCCAGGTACGACGACGTTACCGGATATTCCAGCCAGCATGAGAGCGAGCACGATCATTTCACGATGGGTCACACATCTACTTCCGTGAGCCTCGCATGCGGACTTGCAAAGGGGCGCGATCTCTGCGGCGGCTCCGAGAACGTAGTTGCGGTTATCGGCGACGGTTCCCTGTCCGGCGGCGAAGCGCTGGAGGGTCTGGATTACGCATACGAGCTTGGCTCCAACCTTATCATCGTTGTAAACGACAACCAGATGTCCATTGCCGAGAATCACGGCGGTCTCTATGAGAATCTGAAGCTCCTGCGCGAAACCGGCGGAAAGGCTGAGTGCAATCTGTTCCGTGCGATGAACCTCGATTACGTATACGTCGGCGAAGGAAACGACGTTGACGCCCTTATAAAGGCGTTCACAAGCGTTAAGGATTCAAAGAAGCCCGTAGTAGTCCACATCGTCACCGAGAAGGGACGCGGATACGCTCCGGCGGTCAAGGACAAGGAGTCCTGGCACTGGCACATGCCGTTCAACATTGAGACCGGCGAGATGACCATGCAGGGCGGCGGCGAGGATTACGGCGACCTCACCGGAAAGTACATGCTTGAGAAGATGAAGCGCGACCCGAAGGTCTGCATGATAACCTCCGGAACCCCCGCTGTCGGCGGATTCTGGAAGAGCCGCCGCGACGAGGCAGGCAGTCAGTTCATTGACGTTGGAATCGCCGAGGAGCACGCAGTAGCACTGGCTTCCGGCATTTCGGCCCGGGGAGGCAAACCGGTCTACGGAGTTTACAGCACGTTTGTCCAGAGAACCTACGACCAGCTCCAGCAGGACCTCTGCATTAACAACAACCCCATAACTATCCTGACGTTCGCGGCATCCGTCTGGGGAATGAACGACGTTACTCACCTGGGAATTTACGATATACCGATGATGTCGAACATTCCGAACCTGGTTTACCTTGCGCCGACCACCTACGAGGAGTACATCGCAATGCTCGACTGGAGCACGGAACAGCGCGAGCATCCGGTTGCCATCAGGGTTCCCGGCGCGGTTATCCACGGCGAGAAGCCCACTAAGGACTACGGAATACTGAATAAGTACGAGACCGTTCAGAAGGGAAGCGGCGCTGCAATTATTGCGCTTGGTACGTTCTTCGGCATGGGTAAGCAGGCTGCGGAGCTCATCGAGAAGAAGACCGGTGTAAAGCCTACGCTCATAAACCCTGTCTACATCACCGGAATCGACGAGGAGCTGCTGGAGTCCCTGAAGAAGGATCACAAGGCAGTCATCACGCTTGAGGACGGCATTCTCGACGGCGGCTTCGGCGAGAAGATCGCGAGATTCTACGGAGATTCCGACATGCGCACCGTGAACTTCGGCCTGAAGAAGGAGTTCCTCGACCGCTACGACGCAAACGAGGTTCTGCGCCAGAACGGCATCACCCCCGAGCAGATCGCAGACAGAGCGGCTGAGCTTATAAAGTAATTCCAGGATAGCGGCAAATTATTACTTTTAAGCATATCCTGCGATAAGAAACAGGTATTTGACATTGCGGGAAAACTGCGTTATAAACGTACCAGAGAATAAATTAAGGAGTGATCTTTATGGTAAAGCAGACAGCAGGTCATGACGCGCTGGGCGAGTTCGCACCGGAGTTCGCGCACCTTAACGACGATATTCTGTTCGGCGAGGTATGGTCGCGTGAGGATAAGCTGAGCCTCAAGCTGCGCTCAGTCGTGACGGTATCCGCTCTTATCGGCAAGGGGATCACCGACAGCTCCCTGACATACCACCTGAGCGAAGCCAGGAAGAACGGCGTAACACGCACCGAGATGGCTGAGATACTCACGCACATTGCGTTTTACGCAGGCTGGCCGAACGCCTGGGCGGCATTCCGTCAGGCGAAGGAGGTCTACGAGGACGACATTACAGAGCAGCACGGCGGATTCTTCGGTCAGGGCGAGCCCAACACAGCCTATGCTAAGTACTTCAAGGGGAATTCCTACCTGAAGCCGCTGACCGACCCGAAGCAGACCGTTTTCATAGCAAACGTGACGTTCGAGCCTGGCTGCCGGAACAACTGGCACACTCACCATGCGGATAAGGGCGGCGGTCAGATACTGGTCTGCGTTGACGGCGAGGGCTGGTACCAGGAGTGGGGCAAGCCCGCACAGAAGCTGATTCCCGGCACTGTAGTGACGATCCCGGCGAATGTCAAGCACTGGCACGGAGCCGCGAAGGGAAGCTGGTTCTCTCACCTTGCGGTGGAGGTTCCGGGGGAGAATTGCTCCAACGAGTGGCAGGAGCCTGTCACCGACGAGCAGTATTACGCAGTTGAATAAGATACCGTACATATTTCATACTTCTGGAGCAGGGCGTTTTGTCCTGCTCCTTTTTTATTCTGACGAAACTATCCACATTGAGCAAATTATAGTTTTCGACAATCCTATCAAAACGTCCCCGCACTTCAATGTAATAATCCGGACATGCCGCGAATAGACTTGTACAAATGAAACGGGGAGGAATGGCACATGATAGCCGCTAAAAACATCAGGACAGTCCCGCTGCGGTTCGCCGCAGGGAAAATATCGCTTCCGCAGGGCAGTATCGCAGAAATACGCCTGCGGACAGGCAGGAGCGCCTGCGCGGTCATGACCGACGGAAGGCTCGTGAAATGCTCTGCGCCGTTCAGCCGTCAGGACATCGGCGAGTGCTTCCTTGAGCTGTGCGGGAATTCTGTGCACAGCTTCGCCCGGGAGATCTCCGAGGGCTACATAACTCTGCCGGGAGGCCACCGGGTGGGATTCTGCGGAACTGCCGTCGAACAGGGCGGCAGACTGTCCACGCTCAAGGACATCTCGTCGCTGAATATCCGGTTCGCAAGAGAGGTGCGCGGCTGCGCGGAGGAACTGTGCGCCAGGGCGTTCAGCGGCGGGCTTTGCTCGCTCATAGTTTGCGGGAAGCCTCTTTCCGGAAAAACCACCGTTCTGCGGGATATCGCGCGTATCCTCGGGGATACCCGCCGCGTGGCGGTCGTCGACACCCGCGGCGAGATAGCCGGAGTGTACGGTGGAGTTCCCGCGCTGGATATCGGCGAGAACACCGACGTTCTGAACGGGTACTCCAGGGGCGAGGGAATAATGTGCGCTCTGCGCTCCCTCAGCCCGGAGGTCATTATATGCGACGAGATAGGCGGCGACGCGGAGGAGATCCGTCAGTGCATGAACTGCGGCGTGAAGCTGATAGTCTCCGCCCACGCCGGGAGTATTCGCGAGCTTATGAGCCGCCCGGCGCTTCAGGAACTGCTCCCGCTGTTTGAAAGGGCGGCTCTGCTTGGGGAGCGCGGGAGGCTCTCAGGGCTTGCAGATATACCGGAGATACGCTCATGAGGGTTGCGGCGGGGCTTCTGATACTGGTGATATGCTCGGCGTGGGGATTCCGCCGGAGCCTTCTGCTGAAACGGCGCTGCACCCTGCTTCGGGAGCTTCGCCTGCTGGTTGAGCAGTATTCGATCGAGATATCCTGCACCGCTCCCACGCTTGCGGAGCTTGCAGGGAACAGCGGCGGGGAATTCGGGCGGCTTCTGTGCGAGTGCTCCGGTTCGGAGACTGATATACGCCGCGCCTGGAGCAATGCAGTGGACAGGCTCTCCGCAGAGCCGGGCTGCGGCGGCGAGGAGGTCTCCCTGCTGCGGGAACTCGGGCGGGAGCTTGGGACATGCCCGGCTGAAAGCCAGCTTGCGCTGCTGAAGCTGTATTCCGCGCGGTTCGACAAGCTGATATCTGCGGCGGAAAAATCAGCGGAGCAGCAGGGAAGAATGTACCGTTCCGGCGGAGTTCTTGCGGGACTTGGCGCGGCGGTAATGCTCCTTTAAAAGAAAGGCGTGCAATGGAACTTGACCTGATCTTTAAAATAGCGGCGGTGGGGATAATCGTCGCCGTGCTGAATCAGATCCTGAAAAAGACCGACCACGACGAGCAGGCGATGATGCTTACCGTCGCCGGGCTGGTTATAGTGCTGATGATGCTGATACCGGCTATCGACGAGCTTTTCGGCACGATACGCTCGGTTTTCGGGCTTTGGTGAACTGGTGACGCTATGGATATAACAACGCTTGTGGGGATCGCTGTGCTGTCCGCGGTGCTGTGTATCATAGTCCGGCAGTACAAGCCGGAGATGGCTCTCGGTATAAGCATAGCCTGCGGGGTGCTGATAATGGGCGCGGTTATTGCGATGCTGGCTCCGTCCGTGGAGCTTATCTCGCAGCTTACCGGGGCGGCAGGGCTTGACGGCGGCTATTCCCGCACTCTGTTCAAGGCGCTGGCGGTGTGCTACATAACTCAGCTGGGTTCCGACTGCTGCAAGGACGCGGGGGAATCCGCCATCGCCGGGAAGATAGAATTAGCCGGAAAAGCCGCGGTAGTTGTGATCTCCCTGCCGGTGTTCTCGGCGCTTGCGGAGATAGTCACCGGGCTTCTTGAGTGAAACCGGAACGAGATGAGAAAGGACGAAAAATGCGCAGGATACTGCTGACTCTGGCGAAGATCTTCGCGGTGATCGCCGCCGCTTTCCTGCTGTGCGGGAGCGCCCAGGCTGAAGGCTCCGGGGAGTACGGCGATATAAACAGCGCGCTATCCGACGCAGTTCCGCCGGAGGCCTCCGAGATACTGGAGGGCGGCGGGATAACCCCCGACAACAACGGTGCGGCGGCTCTGTCGTTCGGCGGAGTGCTGGAGTTCCTGCGGGACATGCTGATGGACAGGCTCACCGAGCCGCTGCGGCTGTTCGCGTCGCTGTGCGGCGTGGTGATACTCTGCGCGCTTTCCCGCAGCTCCGCCGACGGCGCCGGAGGGAACATGTCCGGGGTGTTTTCGGCGGTGGGAGTCCTCGCCGGCGCGGGAATGACCACTGCGGCGATATCCGGAGCGCTCCGGGATACGCTGGACGTGCTTTCGGCGGCTTCGGAGTTCATGCTGGTGTTCGTGCCGGTGTTCGCCGGAGTTATTGCGGCGATGGGGAAGGCGGCTACCGCTTCGGCGGCTAACACGGTCATACTGGCGGCGGCGCAGTTCTTTTCGCAGATCTCGGTGAATTTCCTGACCCCGGTCTGCGGGACGGTGATGGGGCTTTCCGTCACCGGGGCGGTCCACCCTGAAATGAGCACGGACAAGCTCGGGGAGCTGATACGCAAGGCGGCGGTGTGGGGACTCTCTCTGCTGATGACGGTGTTCATGAGCGTACTTTCCGCGCAGACATTCGTGACGAATTCCGCAGACAACGTGCTGATACGAACGGCGAAGTTCGCGGTCTCCAGCGGAGTACCCATCGTCGGCGGAACGATCTCGGACGCGGTGAACACGGTGCACGCGAGCCTTTCGCTGATGCACAGCTCCATCGGAACGTACGGTATAGCCGCCGGGATAGTGATACTGCTGCCGTCGCTGATCTCGGTGGTGTGCTACCGGTTCGCACTGACGGCGGCGGAGGCGGTCAGCGAGGTTTTCGGCGTTAAGGAGCTTTCCACGCTTTTCCGGGCGTGCGGGGCGGTCATGTCCATAATAATGGCGGTGATAGTGTGCTTCCTGCTGCTGAACACTATATCCGCAGTGATAATGCTGGCGGCGGGCAGCAGCCAGGCGTAGGGGGACGGGGTATGCAGTTCTTTTCAACGGTTTGCATGGCGGCGATAGCTTCGGCGCTGTTCCGAATGCTGATACCCGAGAACAGATTCGCGAAGCAGATATCGCTGCTGACGGCGGGGCTGTTCATTCTCGCGGGGGTAAACGCGCTCCGGGGCACTGATTTCGACCTGGGCGCAGTCCAGTACAGCTACGAGGACAGCGCGGACTACATCGGATTTTCCGGCGACGTAAACAGGGAGCTTCAGAAGAAAATATGCTCTGAAATGTCGGACAAGGTGTACGCGCTGCTGAACGAGCAGGGAATTTGTCCTGAAGAAGTCCACATTGCGGTTAATATTTCAGGGCTGTACAGCATATCTATTACACAGGTGGAGCTTGTATTCAGCGGAGATCAGTGCTCGGCGGCAGAGGCTGCGGAGGAGCTTCTCACGGGTCGGCTCCCGGAGGAAATACGGGTAACATCGGTGATAAGGGAGTGATGACATGGAGCGGCTCACGGAACGTTTCGGAGGATTTTTCAGCAGGCTTGGGAACGGCAGGTGGCGCAGATTCGTCATCATCGCCGGGATAGCCGCGATAGCGCTGCTTTTCCTGAGCACGGTGATACCCGCGGGAGGCGCGCAGCAGCCGCAGGACAGCTCCGCAGAGGACGCCGCCCGCGTCGAGCGGGAGCTTGAGCAGCGCCTGACGGACATCATCTCGCAGATAGACGGCGTGACGTCCCCGCAGGTGATGGTGACGCTCGACCGCACCAGCGAGCGGGTTTTCGCCGAAGAGGTGAAGTCCAGCAGCTCGGGGGATTCCCTGAGTTCGGAGAACAGCCCGGCGCTGACCGGCTCCAAGGACGCGCTCGAAAAGAGCGTGATTCTTCCGAAGGTGCGGGGCGTTGCGGTGGTCTGCGGCGGCGCGGAGAATATGCTGGTGCGCGAGAAGGTGGTGAATACCGCAGCGCGGGTGCTGGATATCGGCGTATCACAGGTGTATGTCACGAATTGATAAGAAAGGAAGCAAGGTCATGAAGCGTTTGAATGTTATTTTAGGGAAGAAGCAGCTCGTAGCTGCGGGGCTCACCGTGCTGCTGGGAACTGCGGTAGCCGTGAATTTCATCTATTCCGGCGGGAAGGACAAGAAGCTGACCGAGCCGGCGGCGGAGGTCTCCGGCACTACATACGGCGAGGCTGATCTTGTCAGCGTGGATAAATCCGGGGAAGCCGCAGACAGCTCGGCGTACTTCGCGCAGGCAAGGCTCGACAAACAGAGCAGCCGCGAGGAAGCAGCCGAGGTGCTCCAGAGCATGTACCAGGGCGGCGACCTGACGAAAGACGAGCTTGCGGCTGTCGAGGTGGACGCGATGAAGATGGGCGGCTACATTGAAAGCGAGAACAAGATCGAGAGCATGCTGAAAGCGCAGGGCTTCGAGGACGCGCTGTGCTACCTCAGCGACAGCAGCGCGAACATCATCGTAAAGACCCCGGGACTTGACGCGGCAGGGGCGGCGAAGATAAAGAGCACGCTGCTTTCCGAGGCGGAGTTCACCAACGACCAGATAACTATTGTCGAGGTCAACTGAATAAAAATACCCTCCCGGGCTTCGGGAGGGTATCGTTATGCTCTGGGTATGAGCGTGGAATTACTTTTCGTCCTTCTTCTCTTCCTCAGATGTGGTCTGCTCGGCGGTAACGTCCTCGGCAGCAACAGGCTCCTCCTCGGCGGGAGCGGGCTTCTCGGGGAGCTTTGCGCCGCACTTCGGGCAGAAACTGTTGTCGCTCTTGGTCTTAGCGCCGCATGCTGTGCAGGTAACTTCCTGACGGAGGTCGTCGAGCAGCAGGTTGATCTCTGACAGCTTTTCGTAGAGCTTGTCGATCTCCTCGATCTCAGCGTCAAACAGGGCTGCGTCGGGGTTCTCAGCCTTCTTCATTTCGTAAGCCATCTGACCCAGCTTCTCAAAGTGCGCCTTGATGTCGCTGGAGGTCTGGGATTCCTTGATCTTCAGCTTGGTGAATCTCACTGCCTCGTCGGTCTTTTTGCCTGCGGTCTGCGCTGCATTCTTAGTGGTATTGATAACGTCATCGAAAAAACTCATAGTAAAAACTCCTTTCAGAATTTGGGTATCCAGGGTACCTCGCCCTTGAGTTTATTCTACCACAAAGTTTTGGAATTTGCAATAGTTATTCGGTAAAAATTAGGTGAAAATCAATCCTTCGCGGGGCGCTCCTGACCTCTGATAAGTACTCCGATCATTTCGGGACCTGCATTGCAGGAGACTACCACGCCGGTTTTCTCGACCATTGCCGGGCCGTAGCCGAGCTTCTTTGTCATCTTGTCGATGAATTCCTTCTCGCAGTCGGGGCGGGTGGTGGTGACTACGCACCAGGGGGTCTCGGGTATCATTCTGGAGGTGATGGTCTCGACTGCGGCGTCGATCACAGCCTTCTCGCCGCGCGCCTTGCGGAGGACTTCTGTCTTCTCAGCCGCGAGGTATATCAGCGGTTTCAGTCCCATGAGTTCGCCCAGGAAGCTTGCGGCTGCGGTTATTCTGCCGGATTTCTTCATGTGCCGGAGGTCGAAGCCCACGATGAACGCCTCGGAGTGGCGCGCCCAGTCTTCGAGGTAGGAAACGACGCTCTCTGCGCTCTGACCTGCTTCCAGCTTCTTGCATGCCTCGATAACGGGGTAGCCGTAGGCGAGGGTGTAGTTCTGACTGTCAACGACGTAAACGGTAAGATCCTTCAGCTCGTCAGCGACGTTCTGCTTTGCAAGCTGCGCGTTTGAGCAGGTCTGGGAGCCTGCGCCGTTGATAACGTCCACTATGATTGTGCGGACGCCCTGGGCGTACAGCTCGCGGTACTTGTCCTCGAACTGGATAGCGGTTATCTGGGAGTGCTTCGGGATCTCCTGCTGCTCCTTGAGCACCTTGTAGAACTCCTCAGCCTGGATATCCTGCCTGTCGACGTAGCTCTTGCCCTGGATAGTCACCATGAAGGGTATTATCTCGAGCAGACCCTTGTACTTTTCCTCGTTCTCCTTTGAGATATCGCAGCCGCTGTCCGTGATTATTCTGATAGTGTTGTCCATGATTTACTCCTTTACTGCGGGTCAGTCCGCATTGTTCCAGTCAAATTCGCGCAGCCGTCCCTGATTTTGCAGCTCTGGGAAGCCCCACTGCCGCAGCACCTCGTAAACGCCGATCGCGACGCTGTTCGAGAGATTCAGGCTGCGTAGGGTTTCGCGCATAGGAATACGCACGCAGCTCTCCTTGTTTTCAAAAAGCAGCTTTTCCGGAAGTCCGGCGTCCTCCCTGCCGAAAAACAGAAAGCACTTGTCGGGGTAGCTGACGTCGCTGTATGTATTCACCGCTTTTGTGGAGAAGTAGAAATATGCGCCGTCGTTCTTTGAGAAGAAGTCGTCCAGACCGTCGTAGTAGGTGATGTCCAGATAGTGCCAGTAGTCTAGCCCGGCGCGTTTCAGCTGCTTGTCGTCCGGGGTGAAGCCCATCGGACGTATCAGGTGGAGCCTTGCTCCGGTGACGGCGCAGGTGCGGGCGATATTGCCGGTGTTCTGGGGTATCTGAGGTTCTACCAGTACGATGTTGAGTTCCAAGTGGAGCGCTTCCTTTCGCGGGAAAAATTACTGCCGAAAACAGTACACTGTATATTGTAACATATTCTGCGGCATTTTTCAATAGTTTTTTCGCAGTGCAAAGCGTTTTCAACAAAAAACCGGGGAACTGTTCGGAAAAGTTGTTGTTAGTGCTCATTGACAGCAGTTTTAAACAGTAGTATAATAAAACGCGTATGGTCTGCCATAAAGACAAAAGATAAATGGCAGGCAAAAAGGAAGGAAAATAATGTTCAAAAAATATGTAAGCGACCTGAAAGCCGAATTCAAGGGCTACAACGGAAAAAAGCTCACGCAGGACCTCATGGCGGGTCTGACCGTAGCCGCGGTAGCTTTGCCGCTTGCCCTGGCTTTCGGCGTAAGCTCCGGCGCGGACGCAGCCTCCGGACTTGTCACCGCGATCGTTGCGGGCATCGTTATCGGAATACTCTCCGGCGCGTCCTACCAGATCTCCGGACCTACCGGCGCGATGGCGGCTATTCTGCTGTCTGTCTCCGCAAAGTACGGCATCACCGGCGTGCTGACCGCAGGATTCATTTCAGGCGCGATACTCATTATCGCGGCGGTTTGCAGGGTCGGTAAGCTCGTAAGCTACCTGCCCGCTCCGGTCATCACCGGATTCACCTCGGGTATCGCTATAATCATCGCGCTGGGTCAGATCGACAATTTCTTCGGGACCCACTCGGTCGGCGAGAACCAGATAGCGAAGATAGGCTCCTATTTCAGCGGCACCGGAAACTTTAATCCCAACTGGTGGGCGGTAATGTTCGGCGGACTGGTCGTGCTGATAATGATAGTCTACCCGAAGAAGTGGAACGCCGTGGTTCCGTCGTCGCTTGTGGGAATAATCGTAGCGCTCATCGTGAACATGGTGTTCTTTGAGCAGGGGACTGTAGCCGAGGTCGGCGCTATCCCGAGCAGCCTCGTCACCGACGACAGCATAATCCGCAAGGGCTTTGACTTCGCGAATATAACCAACCTCATCATGCCGGCGATGTCAATTGCGGCGCTGGGAATGATCGAGAGCCTACTGTGCGGCGCGAGCGCGGGCAAGATGAAGGGCGAGCGCCTTGACGCAAGCCGCGAGCTGATCGCGCAGGGAATCGGCAACATGGTTATCCCGCTGCTCGGCGGAGTTCCCGCCACTGCGGCTATTGCGAGAACCTCCGTTGCGATAAAGTCCGGCGGACAGACCAGACTTGTAAGCGTTTTCCATTCGGTTGTGCTTATTCTTTCGATGTTCCTGCTCGGCGGCGTTATGAGCCGTATCCCGATGGCTGCGCTTGCGGGCGTGCTGATGGTAACTTCCTTCAGAATGAACGACTGGGCGGCGATCAAGAGCATTTTTAAGAAGAAGTTCAAGTCCTCCATCTTACAGTATGTGCTGACGATGGTTTCCACCGTTGTATTCGACCTGACGGTCGCGATCGTTATCGGCGTTGTTGCGGCGATGATCGTTTTCGTTGTAAAGAGCTCCGAGCTTCGCGTTACTTCAAGCGATATCGACGAGGACAAGCTGAAGGGCAAGGTGCGTTCCGGCCATCACGAGGAATTCAAGGTGGTGTACGTTTCCGGACCGCTGTTCTTCGGAACTCAGGAGAAGCTGATAAATCAGCTCGAGGCGCTGGGCGGCAACCCGCAGGTGATACTCTCAATGCGCGGAGTTCCCACTGCGGACGATATTTCACTTTCAGAGCTTGAGAGGCTCTACAACACGCTCCGTGAGAAGGGCACGCAGATATCCTTCACCGGCGTGCAGACCGCGGTCAGCGAGATGATGGACAGAGCGGGATTCCGCGAGCGTATCGGCGAGGAGCATTTCTACTGGGACGCCGTAGCGGCTATAAAGGCGCTGGAGGTTCGCGAGTACGGCTCGGATTACGCTGATTAAGCTGTGATTCAATACATAAAAAGTGGGAAAACACCAGTTTTCCCACTTTTAAGTTTATTCAGGAATTTGCAAATTCGTCAGACGTTAACTCCGAATGCGCGGCAGAGCGCTTCAAGTCCGCCCTGATAGCCGGCTCCGACAGCGTTGAACTTCCACTCACTGCCGTGGCGGTACAGCTCGCCGATGACCAGCGCGGTTTCGATCGAGAAATCCTCGGTGAGGTCGTAGCGGAGAAGCTCCTCGTTAGTATCGGGGTTGTAAATGCGAATGAATGCATTGTTCACCTGACCGAAATTCTGGTTGCGCACCGCAGCGTCGTAAATGGTTACGGCGAACGTAATGCGGGAGATATTCTGCGGAACCTTGCTGAGGTCGATCTTTATTGTTTCATCGTCGCCGTCGCCCACACCGTCGCGGTTGTCGCCGGTATGCTCAACTGAGCCGGAAGCATGCACGGTGTTTCCGTAGAACACGAAGTCGCCGTCGGACGTTACCTTGCCGTTGTCTCCGAGCAGGAACACCTCGGTGTCGAGGTCGAACTGAGAGCCGCTGTCGAACGCGTTGACGTCCCAGCCGAGCCCCGCGTTTATCTTCGTCAGCCCGGGGTTGCTCTTTGTAAGTTCCACTTTCTGACCCTTGACCAGATTTACCATATTAATTACCTCTCTTTCATTTATGAAACGACCTATGGTATTTATACAGCCGCATTGCGGCTTGCATATTTTTTAATCCATCGCGAAGCGATACCATGGATACCATGATTTACTCCGTTACCGGTTTGCCTTCGCGCGCCAGGCGCTCGCGCTCCGCCTGCGGGAGCCTGAGGTAGCTCGGCATGAGCGCCGCCGGGTCGATCAGCTCCTTGCCCTGCGCTGCGTAGCATACGCCGCTTCCGCGCTGGTAGCGCAGAATATAGGGAGCAAGCTCATATTTTTCCCCGGTGGACTTATGCGCAAGCTCTGCGCCGTCGCCTGCGAGTATTATCCTGCCGGACATGCCGGAAAGCTCCTGCGCAAGCTCCTCAAGACGTACCGCACGGTCGGCGCACAGACGTGTGATGATTCCGCCTTCGCTGCGGAATATCGCGTTGTAGACCTGCCCGCAGCGGGCGTCCATGCAGCAGACGATAGTGCCGTCAGTTCCGGTGAAATTGTACGCTATCGCCTCCAGCGAGGAGATACCCACGCACTTTTTCCCTGCGCCGTAGCACATTCCCTTAACGGTGGAAACCCCGATACGAAGTCCCGTGAACGACCCCGGACCCACTGTTACAGCGGCGGCGTCGAGATCGGAAATTTTCACGCCCGCGCATTTCAGCATGCTCTCCACCATCGGGAGCAGCGTCTGGGAATGCGTGTGCTTTGTATTCAGAAACTGCTCGGCGATTATCCTGCCGTCGTTGTCCATCAGCGCGCAGCCCGCTGATATCGCGGAGCTGTCTATGCCTAATATCATGTAGTCACTCCCTTTCAGCCGCTTAAAGGTACTGCTTTCCCTCAAGCTCGTTCCAGTAGGGCTTCAGCCCGCGGCTTTCCATATAGTGCGCGAAAGTTGTGCTGTTGTCGGCGGAAATGCGCGGCTCCGTCCACAGCGCGCCGCAGCCCTCGCAGATACGCACCGTATCCCCGGTCTGCTTCACTGTAGCCCTGGAGATCTCATTGCTTCCGCACAGCGGGCAGACGATATGTCCGCGTACCTTTATGCGGCGCTCGTTCTCGCCGGTCTTTTCAATGCGTATCTTCATTATGGTACGGGAGCTGTCTCCGGCAAGCTCCTGCTCCAGACCTTCGATGTTCTCGCTCCACTCCGCCGCGATGATGCCTCCGCGGTCGAGGTAGTCGAGGAACCCTATAGCGTAGAGGTCGTCGTAGCTGTCGATACGGTACAGATCGAAGTGGAACAGCGGCAGCCGTCCTTCGGTGTACTCGTTCACCAGCGCGAAGGTCGGACTGGTTACGGGGTCGGTGATACCCAGAGCAGCGGCAAGACCCTTTGTGAAGGTGGTCTTTCCCGCGCCCATGTCGCCCTCGTAAAGTATGATGTCTCCCGCCCGGAGCTGCGTGGCTATTTCCGCGGAAATACGCGCGGTGTCCTCCGGGCTGCGGGAGATGTATTCAACGTATTCTTCCATCAGAACAGACCGATGATCCTTCCGTCTGCGTCAACGTCGATGTTGTCGGCGGCGGGAACCTTCGGAAGTCCCGGCATTGTCATAACGTCTCCGGTGTAGACTACCACGAAGCCTGCGCCCGCAGACGCTCTCACGTCGCTGACGCTGATGCTGAAATGCTCCGGCCTGCCGAGCTTTGTCGGGTCGTCGGACAGGGAATACTGCGTCTTTGCAACGCAGACCGGAACTCTGTCAAGACCGAGGCTCTCGATCTCCTTTATTGCCTTGTCGGCCTTTGCGGTGTAGTTAACGCCGTCTGCGCGGTAGATCTCCTTTGCGATGACGTCAAGCTTTTCCTTGATGGACAGCTTCTCGTCGTAGAGGGGCTTGTATTCGCTCCTGGTGCTCTCAATGGTCTCAACGACTGCGTTCGCAAGCTCGATTCCGCCGTCGCCGCCCTTGAGGAACACATCTGAGAACGCCACCTTTGCGCCGTGATCCTCGCAGTACTTCTTAACGACTGCGATCTCAGCTTCGGTGTCGGTGTAGAAGTGGTTTATCGCAACTACGACGGGCACGCCGAACTTCTTGAGGTTGTCGATGTGAACGCCGAGGTTCACGATACCCTTTTCGAGTGCTTCAACGTTTTCCTTTGTGAGGTCGGGCTTTGCAACGCCGCCGTTGTACTTCAGCGCGCGGATAGTCGCTACGAGCACGGTGCAGTCAGGCTTTAATCCGGCGCAGCGGCACTTTATGTCGAAGAACTTCTCAGCGCCGAGGTCTGAGCCGAATCCTGCTTCGGTGATGGTGTAGTCAGCGAGCTTGAGCGCAAGCTTGGTGGCTCTTACGGAGTTGCAGCCGTGCGCGATATTCGCGAATGGACCGCCGTGGATAAGCGCAGGGTTGCCCTCGAGGGTCTGCACGAGGTTCGGGTTGATGGCGTCCTTGAGGAGCGCGGTCATGGCGCCGACAGCCTTGAGGTCGCGGGCGTAAACCGGCTCGCCGGAGTAGGTGTAGGCAACTAGGATATTTCCTAGGCGCTTCTTGAGATCTTCAAGGTCGGAAGCGAGGCAGAGGATAGCCATGATCTCGCTTGCAACGGTGATGTGGAAGTGATCCTCACGCGGGATACCGTTGACCTTGCCGCCCATGCCGATAACGATGTTGCGGAGGGCTCTGTCGTTCATGTCGAGGCAGCGCTTGAAAAGTATCCTGCGGACGTCGATACCCAGCGCGTTGCCCTGCTGGATATGGTTATCCATAAGAGCCGCGAGGAGGTTGTTAGCCGATGTGATGGCGTGCATATCTCCGGTGAAGTGCAGGTTGATGTCCTCCATGGGAACTACCTGAGCGTATCCGCCGCCTGCGGCACCGCCCTTGATTCCGAACACCGGACCGAGGGACGGCTCACGCAGAGCCAGGATAGCCTTTCTGCCGGTCTTGTTCATGGCTTCGCAGAGACCTACCGAAGTGGTGGTCTTGCCCTCGCCCGCCGGAGTAGGATTGATCGCGGTAACGAGTATCAGCTTGCCGTCGGGCTTGTCTGCGAGGCGGTTGAACAGGTTCTGGTTCAGCTTTGCCTTGTAGTGGCCGTACTGCTCTACTTCGTCCTCCTCAATGCCGAGGCTCGCGGCTATCTCGCCGATCTTCTTCATCTTCGCCTGCTGAGCGATCTCAATATCTGTAAGCATTTTATGTCCTCCGTAATTTACATCAGCGTGAGCTGAGTTATGTCCTCGTCAGTAGCCGTTCCCGCAGAGGGTATCGACTTTATGCGCAGCGACTCGATGTCCTTAATGCCGCTCTGTTCCGCGGGATAAGCCCCAGCAAGCTCCGCCTTTGTAAGGCGCATTACCTGCACGCCCTGGGTGTCGCGCGCTGCCTTCGGGAGCACCAGCACGGTGTTGAACGCCAGCGCCTTTCCGGCGGTCGAGCGCAGCACGAAATCCGAATCCTGCTTTATCAGGAACATTCCGACAAGCTCCGAAAGGTCGGAGTACGCGCCGGAGAGCTTGCGGCGCTTGGTCTTGGTCTCGTAGCTTGACAGCGGTACCTTCGCGCACTTGCCATTCCTGTAGAATGTTACTAGCGTTTCGCTGTAGTCCTCCGTCACCGCCATGAAGATTATGCTCTCGCCGTCGTCAAATCCGAGCTTCGCGGGGATATAGTCGCCCATTACGCTCGCCTTGGTCTCGTCGAAATCAGTGCAGCGGGTCTTGTAGACCTGGTGCCTGTCGGTGAAGAACAGCAGCTCCGCGCCGCCGTTGACCTCGCCGGACCAGATTATCTCGTCGTTTTCCTTGAGCTTGTGCTGATTGCTCATCCTCAGGGACTGCGGCGTTATCTTCTTGAAGTACCCCTCCCGGGTCAGGAAGATGTTCACAGGACCCAGCTTCACCGGCTCCTCCGCAATGTCCGCGGATTCCTCCACGTCGTAGAGGAACATCGTGCGGCGGGGCTGACCGTATTTCTTGGAGATCTCCCGCAGCTCGTCGATTATCAGCTTGTTGACGCGGTTTTCATTGCCGAGGATATCCTCCATGTCGGCGATCTCCTTTTCAAGGTCGGCGGTCTCCTGGGTGCGCTTGAGGATATATTCGCGGTTGATGTGGCGCAGCTTGATTTCAGCAACGTACTCCGCCTGCACCTCGTCGATGCCGAACCCTATCATCAGGTTGGGAACTACCTCGGATTCCTCGTCGGTCTCGCGGATAAGCTTTATCGCATAGTCGATGTCGAGCAGTATCTTCTTGAGACCGTTGAGCAGGTGGAGCTTTTCCTTCTTCTTTTTCAGGTCGAAGGCTACGCGGCGCTTTACGCAGTTCCGGCGGAATACCGTCCACTCGTTCAGTATCTCGTAAACGCCCATTACGCGGGGAGTTCCGTTTATCAGCACGTTGAAGTTGCAGTTGAAGTTATCCTGTAACGGAGTCAGCCTGAACAGCTTGTTCATAACCGCGTCGGGGTCCTGACCCTTCTTGAGGTCGAACGCCAGCCGCAGACCGGAAAGGTCGGTTTCGTCGCGGACGTCGGAAATTTCCTTCAGCTTGCCTTCCTTAACGAGGTCGACCACCTTGTCGATTATAGCCTCGATGGTGGTCGAGGGCGGTATCTGAGTGACCTCGATACAGCGCGCGTCCTGGTCGTAGCTGTACACGGCGCGTACTTTCACCGCGCCAAGTCCGGTGCGGTATATCTTGTTCATCTCCGACTCGTCGTAGACGATGTAGCCGCCGCCCGGGAAATCCGGGCCTTTCAGCGTGGAAAGGGCGTCGTGCTCCGGGTCCTTCATGAGGGCTATAGTGGTTTCGCAAATCTCGCTGAGATTGAACGAGCAGATGTTGCTCGCCATTGATACGGCAAGTCCGAAGTTGCTGTTGACCAGCACCGCGGGGTATCTCACCGGGAAAAGGCTCGGCTCCAGCATGGTGTTGTCGTAGTTCGGCGCCATATCTACGGCTTCCTTGTCTATCTCGGCGAAAAGCTCGGCGCTTATCGGCTCAAGCTTCGCTTCGGTGTATCGCGAAGCCGCATACGCCATATCGCGGGAGTACGCCTTGCCGAAGTTGCCCTTGCTGTCAACATATGGGTGGAGAAGCGCTTCGTTTCCGCGCGCGAGTCTTACCATCGTTTCGTAGATGGCGGCGTCGCCGTGGGGATTGAGCCGCATGGTCTGACCGACTATGTTCGCGGACTTGGTGCGGTTTCCGGTCAGCAGACCCATCTTGTACATCGTATAGAGCAGCTTGCGGTGAGATGGCTTGAAGCCGTCTATCTCCGGCAGCGCACGGCTGACGATAACGCTCATCGCATAGGGCATGTAGTTCTCCTCAAGGGTGCTCACGATGTCCTTCTGCTCGACTATTCCGCTGCCCTCAATGTAAGCCCCGGCTATGGGGGAGCTTAACTTCCTGGGCTGCTTCTTTGGAGTGTTTTTCTTCAAATCTATCTTCCTTTATCGTGGAATTAACTGATATCAGCGGCGGCAAGGTACCTGCTGCCGTTTTCCTTGATGAACCGCTTGCGCCCTTCAAGGTCGTTGCCGAGGAGCACGTCGAACATCTCGCGGGTAGCCTCCACATCGGTGGGGTTGACCTTTATAAGGCGGCGGGTGTCGGGGTTCATGGTGGTGAGGCTCATCATGTCGGGGTCGTTCTCACCAAGACCTTTGCTTCGCTGTATGGTGTACTTCGCGTCGCCTATCATGCCGAGTATCTTGGTTTTTTCCGGCTCGGTGTAGGCAAAGTAGGTGCGGTCCTTCGTGTTTATCTCGTACAGCGGGGATTCCGCGATGTAGACGTAGCCCTTCTCGATAAGGGTGGGGCAAAGCTCCTGTATCATCGTGAGTATCAGCGTGCGTATCTGGAATCCGTCCTCGTCGGCATCGGTGCATATCACGATTTTGTTCCAGCGCAGGTTGTCGAGGTTAAACGTGGATATCTGCTTGTTCGCCTTGGTCTTGACCTCCACGCCGCAGCCCAGAACCTTTATCAGATTCGTTATTATCTCGCTCTTGAATATCTTGTCGTAGCTTGCCTTGAGGCAGTTCAGTATCTTACCGCGAACCGGTATCACCGCCTGGAACTCTGCGTCCCTGGCGAGCTTTACCGAGCCCAGCGCCGAATCACCCTCCACGATGTAGACCTCGCGGCGGGAAACGTCCTTGCTGCGGCAGTCCACGAACTTGTCGATACGGTTGGTGAGGTCGAGCGTGCCGGTGAGCTTCTGCAGCGTGCTCTGACGCACTTTGTCGGCGTTCTCGCGGGAGCGCTTGTTTATCAGCACCTGGGTGCCTATCTTTACGGCTTCGTCCGGGTTCTCAAGGAAGTATACCTCGAGCTGATGCTTGAGCCATTCGGTCATGGCTTCGGTTATGAACTCGTTGGTGACGGCTTTCTTGGTCTGGTTTTCGTAGCTCGCCTGGGTCGAGAAGTTGTTCGAGATGAACACCAGGCAGTCCTCGATGTCCTCCCACTTTATGCTCTTTTCGCCCTTGTTGTACTTGTTTCCGTTTTTGAGGTACCCGTCTATCTGCGACAGGAACGCCTTCTGGAGCGCCTTCTGCGGGCTTCCGCCGTGCTCCAGCCAGCTTGAGTTGTGGTAGTGCTCGATGAACTGCACTTCCTTGCTGAACGTGAACGCGACGTTCAGTTTCAGCTTGTATTCGTCCTTGTCCTCGCGGTCGCGGCCCTGGCGCTCGGCGGTCCAGTGCTGCGGAGTTGTCATCGATTTGTCGCCGACCAGCTCAAGCAGGTAGTCGCTGATTCCGTTTTCATAGCAGAATATCTGCTCGGTGAAGGTGCCGTCCTCGTGCTCGTTTTTCAGCACGAGTTCCACGCCGTCGTTGACTACAGCCTGCCTGCGGAGGATATCCGCGAGGTAGTCCGCGCCGATGTCGATATCTGTGAATACTTCAAGGTCGGGCTTCCAGTGTATCTTTGTGCCGGTGGTGCCGTTGCCGCGGGACTTCTTGAATCCGCGCTCGTCCTGGGTCACGTTGAAGCCTTTTTCGAACCGCAGCGAGTAGTTCCACTGACCGCGGCGGCTCTCGACCTCCATGTATTCGCTGGAGAACTGCGTAGCGCACAGACCCAGACCGTTCAGACCCAGCGCGAAGGAGTAGTTTCCGCCGGAGTTGTTGTTGTACTTGCTTCCCGCGTACAGCGTGCAGAATGCAAGCTCCCAGTTGTATTTATCCTCTGATTTGTTGAAATCTATCGGGATACCTCTTCCGAAGTCCTCGACAGTTATAGACTTATCCTCGTGAAGCGTGATTATAATGCGCTTTCCGTAGCCCTCACGCGCTTCGTCGATGGAGTTCGAAATAATCTCGAACACCGAGTGGCGGCAGCCGTCGACGCTGTCCGAGCCGAAAATTACGCCCGGGCGCAGACGCACCTGGTCAGGCCCCTTCAGCGCTACGAGGTCGTTGTAGTTGTTTTCCTTTGGCATTTATGCATCTCCTGTTTACCGCGGTTAACCACAGACGGGCAAAAAACCGCATTATCATTTTTAGTATATCACAGTTTGAAAAAAAATGCAAGTACCAAAGCAAAACGTTGACAAATCTCCGGCAAGCAATTATAATAGTACTATAAAAATCAAAGGAGAACCAACATGAAAAAAGCAATTATCTTCGACCTCGACGGAACTCTCTGGGACAGCTCCGAGAGCGTCTGCGAATCCTGGAACATCGTTTTCAGCAGATACCCTGAAATAACCCGCCGCCTGACCCCGGCGGACGTCCAGGGCTTCATGGGAAAGACCCTCGACCAGATATTCCCCATCGCGCTGCCGGATACTCCGGACGAACTCCGCCGGAAGGCGCTGAACGAGTGCGTTCATTACGAGCTGGAATACATCGCGGAGCACGGCGGGCGTCTCTACCCCAAGCTCCGGGAGACCCTCGTGGAACTGCGCAGGAGCTACGCGCTCATCATCGTCAGCAACTGCCAGGACGGCTATATACAGGACTTCCTCGACTTTGCGGATATGCGCGGGCTGTTCGGCGATTTCGAGAGCGCGGGCGGCACGGGGCTTTCCAAAGGCGAGAACATCAAGCTGGTGATAGAGCGGAATTCAATTGATAAGGCGGTGTACGTCGGCGATACCCAGGGGGACCTGGATTCCGCTGATTTCGCGGGGATCCCGTTTATCCGCGCGGCTTACGGGTTCGGTCAGATGAACCGCCCGGTGCCGGAAATACGAGAGTTCTGCGAGCTTCCCGAAAAAGCCGCCGAAACTATCTGATTTACGCAAATTATCAAGACAAATGCTCCTCGGAACGCTATAATATAAGTGTAAGCTTACATTTAAGGCAATACCGCACAAAGACCATTTATTAGATTTTGTACGTGTCTTGCTTGCATCTTTTCCGTCATCTTGCACAATTCGTCCTTGCAAGGCGTGGTCTCCCCCGGTGGGGGAGGTGTCAACGCAAGTTGACAGAGGGGTTGACCGACAGACCAGCCTTGCGTCGCTAGTTGTTGACTTGAAAACGCTATCGCTTCCGTCAACAACTCCTCATTGTACAATCTGACGAAAAATCAAGATCAGCCAATCAGCGAAGCGTATTATTGGCTGATCTAACTGCGCAATACACGCACAATCTTTGTGCGGTATTGCCTTAACGAAAGGGGAATGACATGGAAGCCGACAAGCTGACCTCCCTCGCCGCCGCGCTTGAATACGTCGAGCAGAACCTGACCTCGGAATTTTCGCAGGAGAAGTGCGCGAGATATGCCTGCTGCTCCCTGTCGGGACTGCAAAAGCTGTTCCGCAGCGTGTTCCGCAGGAGCGTTGGGGATTACGTCGCCCGCAGGCGGCTCACCGCGGCCGCCAGGGAGCTTCAGCAGACCGACCGCACCGCGCTGGACATCGCGGTGGAATTCGGCTGGGGAAGCGCGGAGGCTTTCACCCGGGCATTTTCCCGTGTGTGGGGCGTAACTCCGTCGGAGTACCGCAGGAGCTGGCACTTTTCCGGTCTCTGTCCGCGCCTGGATTTCCCCCGGCACTTTATGCGTGAAGGAGAGCTTATCATGACAAGTAAATACGATATTTCCGAGCTTTACGACTACATCAGGTCCAGGCAGGGAACCTACGCCGTCACATTCGACGCCTCGCATCTCATGGAGATAAACGATACGTTAGGGCGCGAAGCCGGCGACAAGGTGATACTTGAGTGTATCCGCCGCATAGACCGCGAGTGCTCCGACGGAATGATGATGTTCCGCATAGGCGGCGACGAATTTGTGATGATGACGGGGCTTTCGGACAGGGCGGAGGTCGCCGCCCTCGCCGGGAAGATACTGGCGCACAACGGCGAGAGCGTATCCCACGGCGGCACGGATATTCCGGTCAGCATGCGCGCCGGCGCGGTGATGCTCCGACCCGGGAAGCTTAGCTACAGCGAGCTTTTCACCGAGCTGGTAAGCGCCCCGGCGGAGATCCCCGGAGATGTGCGTTTCTGAATCCGGTAGGCCGCGGAGTACTGGTTTTCGCTTCCTTTTGCCTACAAAAGGAAGCGGGAGTGTGAGAACAGAGCCTTCACTACTCTGCGCGCCGGCGCGCAGCTAAACGTTTCAAAAGCGCTAAAGGGGTGTGGGGGAAAACAAGAGTTTTCCCCCGCAGCTTTTGTGAAATTATTTCAAAAACTATATTGACCTTATGGGAGATTTGTGATAAAATAATAATATATTCTTTTGAAAAGAGGTATCTGTATGATCGCTATAGGTTCCGACCATGCCGGTTACGCGCTTAAATGCGAAATGATAAAGCACCTTGAGGAAAAGGGCGTTGAGTTCATCGACTGCGGCTGCAATGGCGAGAGCGTCGACTACCCCGATATCGCGGAGAAAACCTGCGAAAAGGTAACTTCCGGGGAGGCCGACAAGGCAATACTCATCTGCGGCACAGGCGTGGGCATTTCCATTTCTGCGAACAAGATAAAGGGAATACGCGCTGCGCTCTGCGGCGACTGGTATTCCGCGAAGTACACCCGCCTGCACAACGACGCGAACGTGCTGTGCATGGGCGGCAGAGTTATCGGTGCAGGTCTTGCGGCTGAGATCGTGGACGTGTTCCTTGATACCGAATTTGAGGGCGGACGTCATGCGCGCCGCGTTGAAAAGATCATGAAGCTGGAGGAAAAGTAATATGAGTAACGTTATCGTTTGCGACCACCCGCTGGTTCAGCACAAGATATCCCTGCTGAGGGACAAGAACACCGGTTCCAAGGAGTTCCGCGAGTTGGTTCAGGAGATCGCGATGTTCATGTGCTACGAGGCTACCCGCGACCTTCCGCTGAAGGAAGTTCAGATCGAAACTCCCCTCGCGCTTGCCAACGCCAAGATCATCAGCGGCAGAAAGGTCGCTTTCGTACCGATCATGAGAGCCGGTCTCGGCATGATGGAGGGCGCTCTCGCGCTGGTTCCCGCCGCTAAGGTAGGTCACATCGGTCTGTACCGCGACGAATCCAACGGAAGCACCACGCACGAGTATTACTGCAAGCTGCCGTTCGATATCGCAAACCGCGAGGTTATCATTCTCGACCCGATGCTCGCTACAGGCGGCTCCGCTGTGAAGGCCATCAACATCGTGAAGAAGGCAGGAGCAAAGCAGATAAAGTTCATGTGCATCGTCACCTGTCCGCAGGGTCTGAAGGCAGTGCAGGACGCTCACCCTGACGTTGACATCATCACCGGCGCTATCGACGATGGACTCAACGAGAACCTCTATATAGTTCCCGGCATCGGCGACTGCGGCGACAGACTTTTCGGCACAAAGTAATTACAGATATAGAAGAAATTATTACGTCCTGAATGGGGAAAACAGCCTTGCCGGAGGTTCAAAGCTCCGGCGGGATCTCTATGCCGCATTCAGGACGTTTCGTTTTGCGCCCGTTTTCCGTGTAACCGGAGTTACATGCATTGCAGCGCGGTTTATTGCTGTCAAGGGTAAATTTATACGAATTCTTTGGATTTAATTCTACATATTCTATATTTGCATATCGCATTTTATATGTTGACTTATACAAGAAAAAGTGCTATTATAGATATACTGCTACTAGATATAGAACATGTGTATCCGGAATGATACAAATATTGAAAATTCGAAAGGACTGTCGGCTCAATGATCAGGGTAATAAAAAAGGACAATACAAAGGAAGAATTCAATGTCCAGAAGGTGGTGAACGCGGTAAATAAGTCCGCCACCCGCGTGATGTACGAGTTTACCCCCACTGAGATCGAATATATCTGCAGCTACGTCACCGAGAAGGCAGAGGCGTTCCACACGGACGAAATCACCATCGCCCAGATGCACAACATAGTTGAGGGCGCTCTGGAGGCCACAAATCCGGACGTTGCAAAGAGCTACAAGGACTACCGCAACTACAAGCAGGACTTTGTAAGCATGCTGGACGAGGTGTACAAGAAGAGCCAGTCCATCATGTACATCGGCGACAAGGAGAACTCCAACACAGATTCTGCGCTTGTTTCCACCAAGCGGAGCCTTATTTTCAACGAACTGAACAAGGAACTCTACCAGAAGTTCTTCATGACCACCGAGGAGCTACAGGCGTGCCGTGACGGCTACATTTACGTCCACGACATGAGCGCCCGCCGCGACACGATGAACTGCTGTCTGTTCGACGTCAAGAGCGTGCTTGAGGGCGGCTTCGAGATGGGCAACCTCTGGTACAACGAGCCTAAGACCCTCGCCGTTGCCTTCGACGTTATCGGCGATATCACGCTGTCCGCTGCGAGCCAGCAGTACGGAGGGTTCACAGTTCCGAGCGTTGACCTGCTGCTCGAACCGTACGCGGAGAAATCCTACAAGAAGCAGTACGACCGCTACAAGAGCCTGGGGCTGTCCGACGAGGCAGCCGAGCGCGAGGCGATGGCGGACGTAAAGGTGGATTTCGAGCAGGGATTCCAGGGCTGGGAGTACAAGTTCAACTCCGTAAGCTCCAGCCGCGGAGACTATCCGTTCATCACCATGACTGCCGGCACAGGTACCGGAAGATTCGCGAAGATGGCAAGCATAACCATGCTGGACGTCCGCCGCAAGGGTCAGGGAAAGAAGAACTGCAAGAAGCCGGTTCTGTTCCCGAAGATCGTGTTCCTTTACGACGAAAACCTCCACGGTCCCGGAAAGCCACTTGAGGACGTGTTCAGGGCTGGCGTTGAGTGCAGCTCCAAGGCTATGTACCCCGACTGGCTCAGCCTCACCGGAGACGGCTATGTTGCCTCCATCTACAAGAAATACGGCAGGATAATCAGCCCGATGGGCTGCCGCGCATTCCTTTCCCCGTGGTTCGAGCGCGGCGGAATGGAGCCTGCGGACGAGAACGACAAGCCGGTGTTCGTCGGCAGATTCAATATCGGCGCGGTTTCGCTCCACCTTCCGATGATATACGCGAAGGCTCAGCAGGAGAGCAGGGACTTTTTCGAGGTGCTTGACTACTACCTGAATCTTATCAGAAAAATACACATTCGCACCTATGATTACCTCGGCGAGATGAAGGCGAGCACAAATCCGCTGGCTTACTGCGAGGGCGGATTCCTGGGAGGTCATCTCGGCATTCATGACAAGATAAAGCCGCTGCTGAAGTCGGCTACGGCTTCGTTCGGCATCACCGCGCTCAACGAGCTTGAGCAGCTTGCGGACAAGAAGTCACTTGCGGAGGACGGCAGCTTCGCGCTGAAGGTCATGGAGTACATCAATAAGCGCGTTTCTGAGTTCAAGAAGGAGGACGGACACCTCTACGCCATCTACGGAACTCCCGCGGAGAACCTCTGCGGATTACAGATAAAGCAGTTCCGCAAGAAGTACGGCATTATCGAGAACGTATCCGACCGCGAGTACGTAAGCAACAGCTTCCACTGCCACGTTACCGAGGACATCACCCCGATACAGAAGCAGGACCGCGAGGAGCGCTTCTGGGATCTGTTCAACGGCGGAAAGATACAGTACGTCCGCTACCCGATCGACTACAACAAGGGCGCTGTAGAAACGCTGGTGCGCCGTGCGATGAACAAGGGCTTCTACGAGGGCGTGAACCTCTCGCTGGCGTATTGCGACGACTGCGGCTATCAGCAGCTTGAGATGGACGTCTGCCCGAAATGCGGCAGCACGAACCTCACGAAAATCGACCGCATGAACGGCTACCTGAGCTATTCGAGGGTAAAGGGCGATACGCGCCTTAATGCGGCGAAAATGGCGGAAATAGCCGACCGCAAGAGCATGTAAAAAACGAAAGTGAACTTAAACAATGCGTTACCATAACATAACTACCGACGATATGCTGAACGGCGACGGACTTCGCACCGTGCTGTGGGTGGCGGGGTGCGAGCACCGCTGCCGGGGCTGTCACAATCCCATTACGTGGGACGTCGACGGCGGCGTACCGTTTGACGAAGCCGCGGAGCAGGAGCTTTTCGAGAAGCTCTCCGCGGATTACATAAGCGGAATAACGTTCAGCGGCGGCGACCCGCTCCACAAGCGCAACCGCGACGAGATAACCAGGCTTGCGAAGAAAGTTCGCGAGACTCTGCCTGGGAAAACCATCTGGCTCTACACCGGCTATAGCTGGGAGGATATCAGTGACCTTGAGATAATCCCGCTGCTTGACGTGCTGGTTGATGGAAAATATGTCGAGGCGGTCCGCGACCCGAAGCTGCACTGGAAGGGAAGCTCCAACCAGCGCGTTATCGACGTCCAGGAAACGCTGAGACTTGGCAAAGTGGTACTATTTGACTGAAAGGTGATGACTATGAAAAGAATAGCAAAGTTTGAAAAGGTAAGCTTGACGCAGTTCAAGGCAGGCTGCACGCGCGAGGACGCAGAAAAGGTCTACGAGGGCATAAAGCTCCCGAAGCGTGCAACGGCGGGCTCCGCAGGGTACGACTTCTTTGCTCCGTTCGATATTGAGCTGAAGCCCGGTGAGACCGCAAATATCCCGACGGGTATCCGGGTGCTTATCGAGGACGGCTGGGTGCTGAAAATCTACCCGCGTAGCGGTCTGGGATTCAAGTACCGCCTACAGCTCAACAACACGGTCGGGATCATCGACAGCGACTATTCAAGATCGGATAACGAGGGCCACATTTTTATTAAGGTTACAAATGATTCCAACGAGGGCAAAACGCTGAGCATTCCGGCGGGAACCGGCTTCGCACAGGGTATCTTCGTTGAGTATGGGATCACGGTGGACGACGACGCGTCGGGAGTACGCAACGGCGGTTTCGGCTCGACAACTAAATAATATAAAAGGCAGGAATCAAAGTTCCTGCCTTTTGTTTATTTGCTGTTTTTCTGCTTGTCGTAAGCTGTAACGTATTTATCGGCGATGTTTGCGATCTTTTCGTAGCCCGGGTCGCTGTTAGCGAGCACCGCCTTGAAGAACGCGTACACTTCCTTACTGGTGACGCGGGAAATACGGTTCGCGATGTACTCGTGCGTTGCGTACAGCTCAGGATTGTCGAGTATCGCGAGGGAGAACTCCACGAATTTCTTCGGGTTGGTGAATTGCAGGTAGTTGCATGCGGTCACGATACTTGCGTAGAAGTTCGGCGAAATAATTATCTCGTCATTGTACTCCACCTCGCCGGCAAGCAGCGCGTTTAACTGTCCCTGAGTGAGCTTGTCAACGGTGAATACCGACTCCATCATTTCGCAGTCAGGCATTTGCTCGCACTGGTCAAGCACGGGGCGGGGAATTACCTTGTTGCTGTAGGATTTTTTCCGAACCAGTCCCAGCTTGCGGGTCAGAGCACGGTACTGTTCCGGCTTATACTCAAACCTGGTTTCAAGCAGTATCTTCAGCATTTCCCGCGGGAACAGCTCCAGCGGTATCTTCACTGACGCGCTGCGGAATCCGGTAATTCCTTCCTGCTTTGGAGTTTCCGGCGCGGGCTTCGGCTGTTCAGCAGGAGCTGCCTCGGCTTCGGGAGCCGCTTCCTCTGCCGCGGCATTTTCCGTAGGAGCCTCCGTATCATCAGCCGGAGCGGGAGCTTCCGCGGGCACAGGAGCAGCCACAGGCTTTACAGGCTCGTCGGTATATGGCTCGTTTATCTTTTCAATTACCGCGCACTTGTATGGTATCTTCGCGTCAACGCAGGATACCGCGCCATGGTGTCCCTTCAGAAGCACGGAGTGCAGCCCGGACAGGTGGTACACGATTCCCTGGCAGACCCTCGACTTCGCAGCTTCGTTAGTCATGGGGAGCAGCTTTGAGTCGTAGGTGTCCAGCGGTGTGCCGGGTATCAGGAAGCAAGGGCGGAATGTCTTGCTCCTGCCGATGGTGCGGTTGTGCTCGGCGGTTCCGTGTATCTCGTGGGCAAGATTGTAGGCTCCCCAGAAGAACGTACCGGCTCCGTCGGTGGGGTAGTAGTCGGAATAGTAGATCGTGTAAACCCCGTCGGGGAGCAGCGCAAGCACGTCGTGCAGCCCCGCCGCGAGGGAATCCCCCTTGTTCAGCCGCGTGAAGCTTTCTGTGAGCGTGTCGTGTATCTCATCGTCCATCGCGGAGTAGCCGGTGCACAGTGAAATGAGCTTATCGGAGCTTTTGCTGCCGTGATTCGGACAGAGTATCTCGGCAACCGGGTCGTTGCCTATGTAGAAAAGGCGGGTCTGCGCCGAGGTATCGCCGCGCTTGGCTCCGTAGCCTGCCGAGCAGGTACCTATTACCGCCTTGCCGCCGCGCACGGAGGCAAGCACAACATTGCTGCCTCCGATGTCGATATGTTCGCTTTTTATCTCAACTCCCACTTGCCGTTACCTCCATTTAACGCTGTTCAAGACGAAGTGAAATTATATCCGCGATACCGCCGATACACTTCTTGTCGAATGCCTTCTTGGGCACGAAAACCGATGTGCTGCCGTCCTTATAGAAAACGAACATCTTGTCTGATTCTATAAAGTAGTCCAGGGACGACCACGGTATCAGCTCCTGATTGTCGGCGACGCAGCTTTCGCAGGCTGAAAAGCCATATGGGCTGATTATGAACGATATCGGCTCGTTTGAAGCAGGGTCGCAGCTTGAAACTGCGGTGTACTTCCTGCGTGCGACCGCGTGGCATATCATATAGACGATCAGGGTCAGGATCGCGCCGCCGATCATCGAGATGGGTATGAAGTACAGAACGTTGCTGCGGGTTATCCCCACGAAAATGTGGAGCGCCAGCAGGATAACGAGCATGAGCATTACCGCGAGCAGCCACAGAACCTTCATCAGCCGGAAATTCATCAGCATGATGAACGTCGCCGCCGCGTCGTTTTCGTCTATCTCGCAGGAGCCGTAGTAGGATTCCTTGCCGGGGTCGGTCTCGATGTACTCGCTTTTCAGCGGTAGAATGCGCCGTTGGTGTACATACTCAAATCCGCCGGATTTCTGCGCGCATTCGATTATCGCGATGGCGCGGAAGTAATCCGACTGGTCGCCGAAATCCTTCTTGGGGATAATGAAATCGCAGTTTTCGGTATGTATCGTAATGGCGCGCTTGTCCTCCGTAACCGTCTGCACAAGATCCCAGCTATAAACAAGTGGCTGAGGTCCGTTCGCGTAGACTGCAAATACCTCGCCAATAATATATGTCACTCCTGCGCCCTCGTTGTATATCTTGACAGGGCGTAAGTCACAGAATGCCATTTCCTCACCTTCCAAACATAATTCTCATGGTAGTATGATACTATATACTATTATTTATTATATCATATAATCACGAATAAATAAAGGGGTTTTGGAGAAAAAATACAGTTTTTTTGTAAAAAAACCGGACGAAAAGTGCAGAAACCTTCCGTCCGTGTTATGTCAGAATGTGAATTCGAGCGCCTTGCCCTTTTCGGTATCAAGCGACATGTGACGCACCTCGCCGTTTACAGGAACGTCAATTTCACATTTGCCGCCGAGTTTGGGCATTATGCGGAGCTTCCGTACCGAGCCCTTTTCCCAGGAAGCGTCGATGACGAAACCGCCCCGGGCGCACAGTCCGGTGAATTTACCAGTGTTCCAGTCGGCAGGGCATGCCGGAAGCAGCCTGATAGACTCCTCGTGGCTTTGCAGCAGCATTTCCGCGATACCTGCGGAGGCTCCGAAGTTTCCGTCGATCTGGAAAGGCGGGTGGAAGTCCCACAGATTCTGGAACGTGCAGCTCTCAAGAAGCCCGCGCAACAGCTTGTAAGTACGCTCGCCGTCGCCGGTGCGCGCCCACAGGTTGATTTTGTACGCTCTCGCCCAGCCGGTGGACTCGTCGCCGCGGTCGTTCATCGTGGCGATCGCCGCCTTCATCAGCTCCGGTCTGGAGTGGTTTATCTGCTTGCCTGGGTAAAGTCCCATCAGGTGGGAGATGTGGCGGTGATTCTTCTGCACCCTGCTGCGGTCGAAGTCCGGCTCGTCCTCCTCGAACCACTCCTTGAGCAGTCCGGTCCTGCCGATGTGGTAGGGCTTCAGCTTCGGGAGTATATCCTTGACTTTTCCTGCAAGCTCCGGGTCGGTGTTAAGCTTCTTGGAGGCCTTGAGGAAGTCGATGAAAAGCTGCTCGATAAGGCTCTGCTCGTAGGTGTTTCCGATGGTCGCGGGGCCGTGCTCCGGTGAGTATGTCGGCGAGGACACCATTCTGTCCTGCTTCTCATCGTAGATGAGCCACTGAACGTAGAACCGCACGCTCTCGCGCATTATCGGGTAGATTTTGTCACGGAGGTAGTCCTTGTTGCCGGTGAATTCGTAGTGCTCCCAGATGTTCTGCATGAGCCATGCGACCGCGGCGGTCGACCAGCCCCAGTAGAACTCCCAGCCGGGAGCCGTCCAGCCGAAGGGTGAGCACTGCGTGTGCGCAGTCCAGCCGTTTTCGGGGTTCTCGGGAGTGCTCTCTATGCCGTAGTATTCCTTCGCGGTGATGCGTCCCGGCTCCCGCAGGGAATCGAGGAAATTCGTCAGCGGAGGGACTGTTTCCGCGAGGTTCGTGTTATATGCGCCCCAGTAGTTCATCTGGAGATTTACGTTTATATGGTAGTCGCAGCACCATGGCGGAGTGTTGCTCTCGTTCCACACGCCCTGGAGGTTAGCCGGAAGGGAGCCTTCCCTTGACGAGGAGATCAGCAGGTATCTTCCGTAGCTGAAATACAGCGTTTCGAGGCGCCTCATGGCTGACTTGTCGCCGGCGCGGTAGGCTTCCAGGAGCTTGTCTGCGGGAAGCTCCCTTTCCTCGCCGAGGTCGAGGGAAACGCGGCTGAACATGCTGGAATAATCCGTGTAGTGCTCCTCGTAGAGCGCGTCCCAGCCGAGGCGCTCCGCGGTGTGGAGCAGCGGCTTTGTGACTGCGGAAGGCTCCGTTTCGGTGCGGTATTTCGGGAACTTCATGTCGTAGTCGGTGGCTGCGCAGAAGAACACCGCAGCTTCGGAAGCGCCGGAGATCTCAAGCGCCTTCCCGGCGGAGGTGATGCTTCCGTCGCAGAAAACGCGGAATCTCGCGTCGAAGCGCATGCCATTATCCTCGGCGGCGCCGGAATATATGAGTGTGTTATTTTCAGCGGTTATCGTCGCTGCGTGGGTCTTGTCGAGGGAGAGCCTGAAATTGAGCGCGCCCTTTTCAGAAGCGGTGAACCTGAACGCGATGACCCTTGCGGGATAGCTTGCGAACGCCTCGTGGGTGAATCGCACTCCGCCCTTGGTGAATCCGCAGGAGTACAGCGACTTGTCCAGATCAAGGCAGCGGCGGTAGGAGCTTACCTCCCCATCGGGGAGCGTGAAGTCGAGCACCGCGTCGCAGAGGAGCAGGTAGCTGCCGAAATCCCCGTCGCCGGTGAGCATCGGGAGAAGTTCCTCGGCGCGTGCATTCTCGCCGGCGGCGAGGAGCTTCTGCACCTGCTTTACATATGTATATCTGCCACGGTGGTTTCCGCCGTAGTAGTCGGGGCGCGCCGCGCAGGGACCGCCCGCCCAGAACGTCTTTTCGTTGAGGACGACGCGCTCCTGTTCGATACCGCCGAACATGCTGGCGCCCATGTATCCGTTGCCTATCGGAAGGCAGGTCTGTTCCCACAGCCCGAAGTCGCCGGGGTGGTCAAAATAGATCTGGTTGGTTCTGCTCATATCTTTATATCCTTCTAAAATGCGCTTTTTGCGGTTACAGACCGGAAAAGCACCGGCTGTAATCGTTCACAGCGTAATTATACCACACTTATCGCTAATTGTCAATAAAATTCAGCAATTGTCATTCGTCAGCGGGCTTCAGCTCGGTAATTATGTGATCGGTCAGGCGCGCGATGGTCTCAAGGTCCTCGCTGTCCGGGACTTCCTTCCCGGCGGACGTCGCTATCGTATGGAACGTTCCCTGGATTATAAAGGAAAGAACGATGTCGTTGCGGCGGCTCTTCAGGTTCGGGAATTCCGCGTAGAGGCGCGCTTTTATGCGTTCCTCAATCTTCTCCGCGAACCCGGAATACCTCGAGCCGGAGAACACGCTGTTCAGCGTGGAGAGATTGTTCAGCAGCGCACGGCGCATTTCTGCGGTGTACTTGCGGGGATCGTCGAAAAATTTGTTCAGACCCTGTATTTCGGAAAGAATATCGTCGATCACCTCGTCCTCCATCTCGTCGGCGAGGGAGTAGATGTCCGAGTAATGAAGATAGAACGTTGCCTTGTTGATCTCGGCGAGCTTCGCCAGTTCGGTCACGGTGATCTTTTCTATCGGTTTTTTCCTGCGAAGCTCCAGAAAAGCGGATTTGATCGCAGCACGGGTTTTCTGAATTCTTAGATCCATGTGGGTCCTCCAAAATAGACAAATATGTACAAACGTCGCGTATTAGACTTTGGTATGATTTTGTTGCTTGAACAGTTTAGCAATATATATTATAATTATTTTGTACATATTTAATTATAACGTAAAATACGAGGATTGTCAACCTATATTTTACAATTTGGAGGTAATATTTTGAATTTACGTGATTTCAGCTCCGGCGACTGCTTTGACGTCTACAAATGGCTCGGTGCGCAGTTCGACGGCTTCGGCACTACGTTCAGAGTTTATGCGCCCAATGCGGAAGGCGTGTCGGTCATCGGCGACTTCAACGGCTGGCAGGACTGGTACCTCAACCGTACCGGCGACGGCAAATTCTGGGAGATACGCATAACCGACGCAAGACCGGGGCAGATGTACAAATACAAGATTTACCACGGCGGGAACTGCGTTGAGCACTGCGACCCGGTGGGCTTCGGCATGGAGCTGCGCCCGAAATTCGCTTCCATAATACGCGACATGCGCTTCGACTTTGACGACCTCGACTGGATGGAGAAGCGCCACACCTGGCACGGCGACGCGCTGAACATCTACGAGGTCCACCTCGGAAGCTGGCGCACGGATCCCGGCGACCCCAACGGCTGGTACAAATACGAGGACATCGCGCCGCAGCTCGTGAAGTACTGCAAGGAGCACGGCTACAACTGCGTCGAGCTTATGCCGCTGAACGAGTACCCATGCGACGAAAGCTGGGGCTATCAGGCGACCGGATTCTTCTCGCCGACCTCCCGCTATGGAACCGCCGATGGTCTGAAAAAGCTGGTGAACACCTGCCACAAGAACGGTATTGCAGTGCTGATGGACTACGTTCCGGTGCATTTTGCGGTGGACGGCTACGCGCTGGCTCAGTTCGACGGCACTCCGACCTACGAGTCGCAGTTCAAGGACATCGCGTTCAGCGAGTGGGGAAGCTGCAACTTCGACTTCACGAAGGGACCGGTATGCAGCTTCCTGAAGTCTGCGGCGAACTACTGGCTGACGGAATACCACTTCGACGGGCTTCGCATGGACGCTATCAGCCGCGTTATCTACTACATGGGCGACCCGTCCCGCGGTGAGAACGTGTGCGGCGTGAAGTTCCTGAAATCGCTGAACCGAGGGCTGAAGTGGATACATCCGTCCGCGATACTCTGCGCGGAGGATTCCACGGATTACCCGATGGTAACAAAGCCGGTGGACGAAGGCGGTCTCGGCTTCGACTACAAGTGGGACATGGGCTGGATGAACGACACGCTCAACTACTTCCGCACCCCGCCGGACGAGCGCGTGAACCACTACCACAAGCTGACATTTTCGATGATGTACTACTACAGCGAGAAGTACATACTCCCGCTTTCCCACGACGAGAACGTACACGGCAAGGCTACCGTCATTCAGAAGATGTACGGCGATTACGACGATAAGTTCCCGCAGGCGAGGGCGCTTTATATGTACATGTACGCGCACCCGGGCAAGAAGCTGAATTTCATGGGAAGCGAGCTTGCGCAGTTCCGCGAGTGGGACGAAAAGCGCGAGCAGGACTGGGATATCCTGAAGTACCCCATGCACGACGGATTCATGCATTTCATGAAGAAGCTGTGCAATATGTACCTTGAGATACCGTCGCTTTCCCGCTGGGACGACGCTCCGGAGGGCTTCCGCTGGCTGGACTGCGACAGTGCGCTCAAGCGCTGCTACACCATGCTCAGAAGCTGCGACGGAGGCGCTCCGGTGGCTGCGGTGTTCAATCTTTCCGACCGCGTGCAGGACGGCTACGTACTGAACATCGGGCAGGGCAAGCGGCTGAAGCTGCTGCTTGATTCCACCGAGGACAGGTACGGTGGCTGCGCTCCGCACTACCCCGGAAGTATGACCGCCGATCAGAACGGAAATGTGAAGCTGAGCGTCCCGAGGTACTCCGCGGCGTATTACGAGGTAGCCGACTCTGTTCCGAAGGGAAACGCAGGCGGTCCGGCGAATCAGAGCCGTCACGGTCAGCAGCGCCGCCGCTCCAGAAAGAAAAAGCATTGAATTATCCGCCGCGCCGATGGAGGAAACTCTGCGGCGCGGCATTTTATTCGGGTTTCCGCAATTTTCGAAAAAAATCGAAAAAATTTTGTAAAAACGCTTGACAAATCCGGAACGATGTGCTATAATATACAAGTCGAAACGAGACAGGGGCTCGACAGAAAACAAAGCTCCGAAATATTCAGAAATGGACAGGTGGCTGAGCTGGTCTAAGGCGCACGATTGGAAATCGTGTAACGATTAAACCCGTTCGAGGGTTCGAATCCCTCCCTGTCCGCCATATTTAGCCGCGTATTTCAGCGCGGCTAAAATTATATTATAGGCTGTCTTTTATAGGCGGTCATTTTAGTATCCGGAATACATATGTTCCGAACCTGAAAAGGAGAATCCTATGAAGTACGAATTAACAAAGGATCTTGAAACAGGAAACCGAATCATTGATAATGAGCACCGTGAACTCCTGAACGCCGTCAACGCGCTGCTTGACGCATGCAGCGCCGGCAAGGGACGCGCCCAGGTGAGCAGCACTGTAAAGTTCCTGAACGACTACGTTGACCGCCATTTCGCGCATGAGGAGCAGCTTCAGAAGCAGAGCGGCTACCCGGGATATGAAGCGCACCATGCGTTCCACGAGAAGTACAAGCAGACCCTGCGTGAAATAACCGCCGGAATGTCCGATAATTGCAGCATTGCGGATCTCGCGAAGCTCAACGGGCATGTGAGCCTGCTGGTGAGCCATATCCGCACCGAGGACAAGAAGCTCGGGGCGTTCCTGAACAAATAATACGCTCATAACGCTGACAGCACGGCGCGTTTCTCCGGAGACGCGCCGTTTTGCTATAGACGAGCTCTATTGCATGACCACCTGCATATAATAATTCTTGACAACCCGCGCTGAATGTGCTATAATCGCAGCATAAACACATTCACAGGAGAAACACTATGACATTGCAGCAGATGAAGTACGCGCTGACAATAGCGGAGCAGGGCTCGATGAACAAGGCGGCGGAGCAGCTTTTTATCTCGCAGCCGTCGCTTACAAGCGCGGTCAGGGAGCTTGAAAAGGAAATAGGGATACAGGTTTTCGTCAGGAGCAGCCGGGGAGTTTCCGTCACCGCTGAGGGCGTGGATTTTCTGATGTACGTGCGTCAGGTCTACCAGCAGTACGAGCTGCTGCACCAGAAGTACGGCGGGAGCGGCGGCGCAAAGCGGAAATTCGGTGTTTCCACGCAGCATTATTCCTTTGCGGTAAAGGCGTTCGTTGAGATGGTTAAGAATTTCGGCACGCTGAATTTCGAGTTTGCCATACGTGAGACCCGCACGATGGACGTACTGCACGACGTGGGAGGATTCCGCAGCGAGGTCGGGATAATTTACCAGTGCGACTACAACCGGCGGATAATCGGGAAAATGCTCCACGAGCTGGAGCTGGAGTTCGTTCCGCTTATCGACTGCCGTGCGTACGTCTACCTGTGGAAGGATCACCCGCTTGCGGACGAGAAGTCGATCGGGCTTGAGCAGCTCGCGGATTACCCCTGCCTGGTGTTCGAGCAGGGCGACGGCGCGAGCGGATTCCTTGCTGAGGAGATACTCACCGACAACGACTATCCGCGCATCATCAGGAGCACCGACCGCGCTACTCAGCTTAATCTCATGGTGGGTCTCAACGGATACACGCTGTGCTCCGGCATAATCTGCGAGGAGCTAAACGGAAACGAGTACCGCGCGGTGCCGTTCCGCGAGGACGAGAACAACCGCAACACCGTCATGGAGATAGGCTACGTGATGAAAAAGCACAGCATACTCAGCGATATCGGGGAGGTCTACATCAGCGAGGTAAGGCGGTACCTCAGCGGCTGCGAGGGATACAAGGAGGAGAACAAATGAGCTATACTTTTCAATACGCCGAGGTCCTGGAGCTGAAAAAGGCGTGCGCAGAGCATTTCCCGGATCATGTACACTTTCATGATGGCTGCGGAGGTCAGTATTTCTCGCTCGATGAGGAGAATGACGCGCTGTGCGGGTTCATCGCCGGGTACTTTGCGGAGCGCGGCTTAACGGCGGAATTCACGGGCGGCGGAACGGTTTTCACCGTCTCGAAGAATTGACAAAGAGGCTCCCGCATGCGGCGGGGGCTTTTTCTATGGAAATTTTGTCCAAAGTGCTGTAAAAGTTTGCTTTTTCTATTGACTTAAAGAGGAAAATATTATATAATATAGAGTGTATAATTATGCATTATAGTCCGGCTCACGGCAGCCTGGCATTCTATAATATCCCGGAGGTATTTGTATGAAGCTCAGAAAAAGGATCGCGGCAGCGTTTACAGCGCTGGCACTAATGTTCACGTTGACTGACCCGGCGGCGCTCGGCGGTCTGATTGGTTCTTCAAGCGTTGCGTCGGCGTTTACGGTCAAGTCGCTTCTTGTAAATACAACGTCGACTGGTATTCCCGTGCCAGAGGTCGGTATCAGTCTGTCCAGCATAAAGTCAAACTTTTCATCGAATATAACCGCAGGCACACTCAGCAACGTGAATGTGTCTTGGTACGAAGGCTCGCCCAGCTACGGCTCTAACGGCAGAGTAATTCTTCCGGCAAATTCTGTTACCGAGTTTGGTTATAACAGGCATTACTACGCCGTTGCGGAGTATGTCCTTGCAGCGGGAAATACCGCCGATGCCGGCGGAGTTGATATAGCATATTATGTCAACGACCCGATAAACCCCACTTCCAGCGATATCACCGCAAAGTCGTGGATAGGCGACACAGGCTCCATCTTTGCAGTATTCGACTTCTCGACTTACCAGGCTACAAAGAAAGCCAAGGCGACCGGAGCGCGCTTCGTGCCGTCCGGCGACCCCAAGTACGGTTTCAGCGCCGATTACACAACGGTGTTCTTTACCATACCCTCCCACTCCAAGACCGACGTTATCGAAGGTCTGCTGCCGGGCACTGTAACTATTGACACCGAGGACAAAGAGGGCAGCGGTCTTTCCTTCGCGAATGTTCCGGTGACCTGGAAATCCGGAAGCAGCTTCACATACGAGGGCACCGGCTACGACCAGACAAACGTAACTGGAATGACCTTTACCATAGTCGGAACTGCCACCGTACCCACTAACAGGCTCAACGATATAGATTCGACAAGCGCCGGTGCAAAGACAAAGTTCACGCTAAAAGCGACCATTACAGTTGACCCTGCGGATAAGGTGCAGAAGCCGTCTTTCTCAAGCGAGAACCCCGACGGCTCCACATTTGACAAGACCACCTACATAAAGCTCGACCTCCCGAAGGAGGATAACGTAACCTATTATTACCTCGTTGCCTCCAGCGAGGACGAGCTGAACTCTCTGCCGTTTATTTACGACAACGACCACACCTACTACTCCAGCCGCGGAATTATGATAACAGGCGTGGTAAACAAGAGAGTTCAGAGCTGGATAAAGGTCATCGGTAAGCACAACGAAAAGCAGGACAGCGACGTGCTGACCGGCTCGTTTACTGTTGCGATGCGCTCCAGCACCGGCTCCAATATCCCTGAGATACACATTATAGTCGACCAGCCGGTAGGCGGGCAGGCGCTTGATATCTCCGCGGAGCTTGACCCCTCGGCTCCCGACTACGAGACCGAGACGTTCGAAATATCCGATTTCGGCGCAGTTCAGTGGAAGGGCGGCTCCGGAAGCAGCGCCCTGGCTGAGTACAACACGGAGTACACCATGCTGGTGGAGGTTATCCCTAACAGCCCGAACTACGTGTTCCTGCGTACTCCCGACGTTTACGTGAATGGAGTGAGATGCTCCGGCTCCACTAACGACACCGGTACGTTCACTATCGTTTACACCTTCGAAAAGACCGGAAAGCTCACCGACTACAGAGCTGTATCCCCCGGAAAGGTCGCCAACGTGCCTAGCGGAACCACCGTTACGCAGATGGACAGCAGCTACCTTCCCAAGACGGTAACAGTTGTCGGCACAAAGGATAACCGTATTTCCGAGACATGCAGCGTAACATGGGATCTCACCACCGCGATAACCGACAAGGGAACTCCCTACAACCCCAAGATAGGCACTTCCCAGACAGTCACATTTACCGGTAAGGTAAGAGTCCCCGATTACATGGAGGAGGACTCCGCGAAGATGACCGTAACGGCGCAGATCTATGTTGAGGAAGCGTCGAAGGTCCCTGCGCCCTGGTCATATCCCCCCGATACCGTGGAAGGTCAGGGGACCACCGTGTTCAATTCCCCGCAGGATATCTCGCTTGAATCTGCGGTAAACAGCGCGACCATCTACTATAACATCGAAGCGTACGAGAACATCAGCGATATCTCCAAGCTCGCCGACCCCACCGAGACCGGCGGCACGAAGTACATCGAGCCGATCACGCTTTCCGGCGTGCCCGGGCAGTCGCTGTATTACTGCATAAAGGCGATAGCCACAGCCCCCGGCATGAAGCAGAGCGACGTATCCACATTTGTATACAAGGTAGTTATCGAGAAGAAAAAGACCCAGATCCCGAAGCCCACTCCGGAGCCGGGAAACTACGCCAGCTCGCTGACGATCACGCTCAATACCGAAACTCCCGGCGCGAAGATATACTATACCCTCGACCCGAACGCAACAAAGTCCAGCGGATTCATCGAGTACACAGGTCCGTTTGACCTGAAGGTTGCTGCGAACAGCACAAAGACATTCGCGCTGCGAACCTATGCGAAGGCTCCGAATGACAACTGGAAGGATTCCGACATCAGCGAGGATCTTATCTACAAAATAACCGTGCCCAAAGAAAAGGCGGCGGTACCGGTGCCGAGCGTTCTTGACACCGCCAGCGAAACCGCGATCACGCTCACGCTCTCCTGCGCGACAGCCAAGGCTGATATCTACTATTCCATCGACACTCCGATAACCTCCACCTATAATGGAATTCTGTACAAGTCGGGAACCAAGATAACCCTCAAGCGCGTGGATAATCAGGTCGTGACATACAAGCTGTATACCTATGCGAAGTCCAACGACCCAAGAATTGACGACAGCCTTGTAAAGACGTACACCTACACCGTCGGCAAGGACTACGGCGTTAAGAGTATCGAGATAGTCAAGCGGCCTGCAAAGTATTCCTACTACATGGGCGAGAAGCTGAATGTCGTAGGCGGCCTTATCAAGGTAACGTACATCGATGAGACCAAGGCTCCGGAAACAGTTTACATGACCGAGAGCATGATCCAGGATTTCGATAGCTGGGTACTGGGTCAGCAGACTCTTACAGTTTATTATCAGGGCTGCACGGCTGCGTTCAATATCGTGGTGCGCAGACGTTCGTCAAGCAGTTCTGATTCTGACAATAAGCCGAGCGATTCCGGCAAGGACGATGGCAAGAAGGACGATACTACCACCGACCCGGGTACTTCCGACACCGACAAAGACAACACTACCGATGGGACGGTATCCGACCCGACAATGGTGGGAAGCCTGGTGAAGGGCTGGACGCAGCTCCAGAAGAAGATAGCGGCGGCTGCGAAGAATTCCCGCATTGTTATCAATCTGAACGGAAACACGTCCGTACCCGCTGATATCATCAACACCGCGATGAAGAAGAAAATCACGCTGGAGTTCGTGGTAAACGACATGCTGAGCTGGGTAGTCGACACCGGTGCGCTGAAAAAGACGGTGGCTTCCCTCAGCGTGGGATTAAAGACCAGCGACGTTTATATCCCGACGGTGCTTATCGACAGCTCCGGAGACAGCGAGATAGTCAGAGTGCACACCTACGGCAAGAATAAGATAGGCGCGGTGCTTTACGTCAAGACCGGCAGGAAGGTGAGCAACCGCTTTGCAAATCTGTTCAGGTATAACGAGGATTCGCACCTGCTTGATTTTGTTGATACTTCGAAGATAATTTCGAGCACCGGCGTTGCCCAGGTAGTTCCGGCGAACGGCGGCGATTACGTCCTCATGCTGGACACCAGGACGAGGCTCCCCGGCGACGCTGACAACAGTACGACGATAGACGCCAGGGACGCTTCCGCGATACTCAAGATGTGCGTAGGCACGATGGAGCTTGACGACACATGCGACTACAACGGCGACGGATTTGTCAATGCAATTGATTCGGCTGCGATACTCCGTTCAGTCGTAGGACTCAAAAAGTAAACCAGACAGAAGGGAACTCCGGTTTCCTGCTGTTTTTTCCGGACGTAAGAGGAGGAAACATGCGTATTGAAACGGAGCGGCTGTATCTGCGTGAGATGACAGCCGCAGATTATGAGGCGCTGTACGCCGTACTGGCGGATTCGGACATCATGCAGCATTATCCATACACGTTTGACGAGGCGAGGGTGCGCGGCTGGATAGACCGCATTATTGAGCGCTACAGTATATTCGGGTTCGGACTGTGGGCGGTGTGCCTCCATGAAAACGGCGAGATGATAGGCGACTGCGGGCTGACTATGCAGCTAATAAACGGTCAGATAAAGCCGGAGATAGGCTGCCATATCCGCAGGGACATGCAGCGGCGCGGGTACGCAAAGGAATCCGCTTCGGCGGTCAGGGACTGGGCTTTCTGCAATACGCCGTTCAATGCGATCATACATGAAAGCGGCGAACCTGCCGTCATGCCGCACTGCGGAAAGCTGGGGCTGTACCCAGGTAGACGAGTACGCCGACGCGGAGAACGAGCTTACAAAGGTGTACGCCATCACACGTAATGAATGGCAGATGCTCACCGGGAATAACAGCAAATAAACTGAATTGAAAATTGCGCAGATAAGTGTTGATGAATCACCGGAAATATGCTAATATATATAGGCAGGTAATTCCGATGATCAGGAGGTAATTATGGGCAGGCAGGAAAACATAGAAATATTCGAAAACACGATGTCGATGTGCAGGATCGATCCGTTTCTGAGATCGGCGATAAAGGAATCAAGCGGCGCGCAGTCTCTGATACCGGAGGGTGACTGGGTGGAGCTTCCTATGATACAGAAGGGCGCCGCCGCGAAGGTCGTGGTGAGCCGCAAACGCACACTGGAAGCCGCCGCCGGCTACGCCAGGGCAGGGAAGCGCGTGTGCGTGCTGAATTTCGCTTCGGCGTCCAACCCAGGCGGCGGAGTTAAGAACGGCTCCTCAGCGCAGGAGGAGGCGATATGCCGCTGTTCGACGCTGTACATGAACCTAATTCAGCCGGATATGTGGAGCGGGTTCTATACTCCGCACCGTGCGGCACCGAATCCGCTCCACAGCGACGACTGCATATACACTCCCGGAGTTGTGGTGTTCAAGACGGACAGCGCGTTTCCGGAGGTAATGCCGCAGGAAGAATGGTACAGCGTGGACGTTATCACCTGCGCGGCTCCGAACCTGCGGGAAAAGCCGAGCAACTCGATGAATTACGACGGACACAGCGCAGTCAGCATTTCGGACGGCGACCTCCGGAAGCTCCACGAGAAGCGCATGGAGCGCATACTCAGCATAGCCGCACAGCACTGGTGCGATGTAGTTATACTCGGCGCGTTCGGCTGTGGTGCGTTTATGAATCCGCCGGAGGTAGTCGCGGCGGGGATAAAATCCGCGCTTGAGGGCTTCATGGAGCGCTTTGAAACCGTGGAGTTCGCCGTGTACTGCTCCCAGCGTGACGACACGAATTTCCGCGTGTTCGACAGGGCGTTCGGCTCACGGAAGTGACTCAGGCTGAAAACTGAAAATCAAAACCGGCGGAGAGCAATGCTCCCTGCCGGTAGTTTTATTCAGTTCTGAGGGACATCGAAACCACGCACTCAACGTGCCGCGTAAACGGGAACATATCGAACGGCTGAATGCACTCGACATTGTAGTTTTTCGTCAGCGTGCGGAGGTCTCGCGCGAGTGTGACCGGGCTGCAGGAGATATACACGATACGTTCCGGTCTGATGACGGACAGCGCACGCAGAAACTGCTTGTCAGCGCCGGCGCGGGCTGGATCCATTATCACCGCGTCGAAGCGGACTCCCTTTTTTGCACGTTCCCGGAGGTACTCTCCGGCATCGCCGCGGTTGAACGCCGCGTTCCTGGTGATCCCGTTCAGCTTGCAGTTCTGCACTGCGTCCCTGACCGCCGCGGAGTTATACTCGATACCCTGAACCGCCTTAACACGGTCGGAAGCGATGATTCCGATGGTGCCGGTACCGCTGTATGCGTCGAGGAGCGTGTCGTTTTTCGTCAGCTTTGCCGCGTTTATCGCGAAGTTGTACAGTTTCTCCGCCTGCACCGGATTTACCTGGTAGAACGACTGCGGCGATATACGGAATTTCTTCCTGCATATCTCGTCGATGATGTAGCCTTCGCCGAAAAGTACCTCCGCGTGGTCGCCAAGGGTCAGAAAATCAGGGCTGCGGTTTACCGAGAAGGTCACGGTCTTTATCGCAGGGAATCTCTTGACCAGCGCGGTAACGAAGTCGCGCTTCTTCGGGAACATCGACGTCCCCCCGACGATCGTCACCAGGATCTCCCCGGTGTTCCTGCCAATGCGCACAAGCACGTGCTTTATGAATCCGCGGTCGGTGCCGGGATCCCATGGGCGTATTTTAAAGGAGCGCATAAGCTCCCGGATACCGACGATGATCTCATCGGCGCGCGGGTCGTTAACCATGCATCGGTCAATACCGACGATACCGTTTCTGGACGACTGATACACGCCGGAAATTATCCTGCCGCTGCGGTCGCTGCGGAATACCGCCTGCACCTTGCAGCGGTATCCGCAGGGCGGCTCCATCGGAATTATCGGGGAAACCTCGCCGTAGCTTCCGAGCAGCCCGGCGACGTCCTTCTGCTTCCATGCGAGCTGCTGCTCGTAGGACAGGTTTGATAACTGGCAGCCGCTGCACTTCTTGGCAACGGGACATTTTGTGTTTTCCATTATACTTTGAATCCCTCTGTCATTTTTTTCAGCTTTGAGGACTGTTTGTCAAGCTCCACAGCCGCACCGGCGCTTTGCTGTGCGTTTGCCGCCGAGGTGATGACATATTTTGAAATCAGACCGGTCTTTTCGGATATTTCAGCCATGCGGCGGCTCTGCTCCCCAGCGGAGCTGATTATCGCGGTTATCGATCTGTCGACCTCCGCCATCTTCTCAGTTACGCTGCGAAGGGTCTCGGCGGTGTCGTCTGCGAGCTGCTGACCGTTTCTTACAGCGGAGGCAGCTTCGCTGATAAGCGCGGTCGTCCTGCCGCAAGCCCAGAGCTTTCAGAGATCATGCTGTTGGCCGCCGAAACGCAGCCTGAAATTTCTTCGACTACAGCGGTCTGCCGTGACGCGCTTTCTGCAAGCTCGTTAGCGCCCTGGTAGACATTGTTGGCGCCGCTGTAGACTGCTCCCGCCGCTTCGGAAATCTCGCTGAACACTCCGCTGAGGAAAGTGCGTATATCACTGAGAGAGTCTTTTATCGGCGCGAGAGGTCTGAAGCACCGTTTGATCACCAGAACACAGATGAACGCTCCAAGCGCGATGATCACGGGAATACTGACCACAAAAAAATGATGATGTTGTGGGCGTCCTTGTAATGCTCGGAGCTGTCCATGGCGTAGCTCAGTGTCCAGCCGGCGGAGGGTATTACCTCGGAAATCACAAATCTTGAGGTACCGTCGTAATCCTTCAGCGTGCGGGAGGTAACGCCGTCCTCGGATTTTTCGCCGGAAACCGCGCTGATTGTATCGGAGTAGCTGGTGTAGTGTTCGCTGCCGGAGCCGTCGACATAGGGCAGCATGAGTTCCTCGCTGCGGTGGATAATAATGCTGCTGACCTCGGTCAGGAACATGTCAGCGTCGGTAACGCAGGCGACGTTCCCGCCGCGCTTGTACGCTTTCGCAATAGTGATCACCATCTCGCCGGTGCGCGCGTCGATGTACGGTTCGGTTATGACTGCGGAATCGGATGCCGCTGCATCCCGATACCACTGGCGCTCGGTTATTTTATAGTCGTCGTCGGGTACCCAGCCATCGGAGAAAACCGTTAAAATATTATAACATATTTACGGCGATTTGTAAATAGGCGACAAGAACTATTTACCACAATGATCTGAAAACAGGAATAAAAAAGGAGGACATTTCTGTCCTCCTATCTATAATTCTGATTTCAGTTAAAGGAACGATCAGTTCTTTCTTGCTTCTCTGAGCTTGAATCTGGAAACAAGTGACTTCATGGCAGTGGCCTGAGCGGAGAGCTCCTCGGAAGCTGCCGCGCTCTCCTCTGCTGTTGCGGAGTTGGTCTGAACAACGTTGGAGATCTGTTCGATACCGGTTGTAACCTGAGTGATGGACTGCGCCTGCTCCTCGCTTACGGAAGAGATGCGGTCGATGGTTACTACGATATCCTCAATCTGCTTTACAACGTCGCTGAGAGCCTCTGCGGTATCGTCTGCGATGTGAGAGCCGTTCTCAACCGCCCTGATGGAGCGCTGAATAAGGTCTGCGGTGTTCTGGGAAGCAGCTGCGGACTTGGAAGCAAGGTTTCTTACCTCGTCTGCAACTACCGCGAAGCCCTTACCTGCCTCGCCGGCTCTTGCAGCCTCGACAGCAGCATTGAGCGCCAGAATGTTGGTCTGGAATGCGATATCCTCGATAGTATTGATTATATCGCTGATCTGTGCGGAGGTATCGCTGATCTCCTGCATAGCGCCGAGCATTTCCTTCATGCGGTCGTTGGAGAGTTCAGCCTGCTTGCCGACCTCTGCCATGCTGTTGCTTGCAGTCTTGGAGTCGTCAGCATTCTTGGTGATCTTATCGGATATCTCTTCAATGGTAGCTGCCAGCTCCTCAACTGAACCAGCCTGCTCAGTTGCACCCTGTGCATTAGCCTGCGCGCCTGCGGAAACCTGCTCGGAACCAGAGTCGACCTGGTCAGCTGACTGGAATATCTGAGCCATGGTGTCGCTGAGACCGTATGCGAGTACTCTCAGGTTGTCAAGCAGCGGAGCGAACTCTCCCTTATAAACTTCGCGCGCGTTCGAGTGTACATTAAAGTTGCCATTTGCAAGCTCGCCATACATGTATGAGCTGTCCTTGATGAGCTTGCTGAGGCTGTCGTTGGTAGCGCGCATTGCATCTGCCATCTCGCCGAACTCATCGCGGCTTACATAGGTGATCTGGCTGTCAAGTTCGCCCTTTGCGATCTTGTTGAGCGCGTTCTTGATCTCTGCGATGGGCCTTGTGATAAGATTGGTCAGGTTGATGATACCACCTACGCCCAGCGCAAGGGCAAATATGCCTACGATAATTGCAACGTTAGTTACGGCGTTTGTTTCCGATGTTGTTGCAGATCTTGTGCCACTGCACGCTGCAGTCAGGGCTGTGTCGGCGTCATCGCCGATAGAAAGGCACTGGACGATCTTTGGGGACAGCTTATCGTTGTACGCTGCCAGCCCTTCCTCTTTGGTGCCGTCGTTTACTATTGCGATCACCTCGGGAAGTATCGTGTTGATCTCATTGCATACGGACTTGAACTCATCGATCCTTGCGTCAGTGCCGGAATATGTAATGAGGTCGAGCTTTTCCATCATGGTCGCGGCAGCGGCTGTCGCTTCATTGATATATTGTGTTTCGACATTGTTGTCATCCTCAAGCACACCCGCGCGAACGGTTCTGCCGATGGTCTCTACCTGTATCTCTACATCCTTGACTCTGAGGAGGCTTTTGATCTCTGTATCGATCATGAGATTTACGTTACCATGCACGCTCTTCAGTCCGATGACCGATACAAGAGAGCATGCGATGGTCATGATTATGACCGCTCCGAATGAAATGATAAGTTTGGTCGCTACTTTTAGATTCTTCATACTTTGACTCCTTCTAAAAATTCCACGGCATGCGCCGAAATCTCTACACGAGTATAAGCCGCGGTGCAGCCACCCCGGTATCTCAATGACCTGCGTCGAAAAACTCTTTATTTACTTTGCTTAAATATTATTTTAGCACTAATCATAAAAAAAGTCAACACAAATATGTATATTTTGGCCAAAAGTCGTGAAAAAGTTACATTTCGTTAAAAAGGCAAAAAAATGCTGTATTATGTCGTGTTAATCGTTGTGAAATCTGACCAACTTTGATATAATAATAGTTACAAACCCGACCGCTTCAATACGGAGTTTTTTGAAACAATAATAATGTGAGGTGCATAATTATGGCAAATCCATACTTACCAAACTGGGAATATATACCAGACGGAGAACCGAGAGTATTCGGCGACAGAATTTACGTTTACGGCTCGCATGACCGCAAGGATTCCATCGACTTCTGCGACTACAAGCTGAAAGTGTGGTCTGCGCCGGTGAGCGACCCCACGAAGTGGGTGTGCCACGGCGACATTTTCCGCAGCCGCGACGGTCACGACTCCCCCTCGGACGTGGACTGGACAGACGAACTGCTGTTCGCCCCGGACGTTGTGGAGCGCGGCGGCAAATACTATCTATACGCGTACATCGTGAATGCAAAGGGCTGTGTTGCAGTCGCCGACCGCCCGGAGGGTCCGTTCAGGCTGCTGTCCCGGTATAAGTACGACATTCCGAACCACTACGACAACGGCACTTTCATCGACCCCGGCGTGCTGGTCGACGACGACGGCAGGGTGTACGTCTACTGCGGCTATCAGGGAAGCTACATGTGCGAGCTGAAGGACAACATGTACGAAGCAGTCCCCGGGAGCTACAAGCTGGACATAATCCCGACTGCGGAGCCGCACCGCTTCTTCGAGGCGTGCTCCCCGCGCAAGATAAACGGGACGTACTATCTTATATACTCGCCACAGCGCGGAAGCTGCCTTGACTACGCGACTTCCGATTCCCCGACGGGTCCATTCACCTACCGCGGTACCATCATCGACAACGGGATTGACTTCCCGGGCGGAAACGATCACGGCTCGGTCTGCTGCGTGAACGGCCAGTGGTACATTTTTTATCATCGCATGACAAACGGCACGATCATGTCCAGAAGGGGCTGCGTTGAGCGTATCGAAATACTTCCGGACGGCACGATACCACAGGTGGAGATGACCTCCCTCGGCTTTGAGGAGTCGCTGAACCCCTATGATTTTACACAGGCAGACACCGCCTGCGTACTCAAGGGCGGCTGCTACATCACGGAAACAAGCGTGTTTGAACGTCCGATCGTGAACGTCACCGACGGCTGCGTGATGGGCTGGAAGTACTTCGATTTCGGCGAGGACTTCGCGTCAAAAACCATGCAGATACGGCTGAAGCTGCGCGGTACGGGCTCCCGCGGGCGCGTGCACGTCCGGCTTGATTCCGAGGACGGCGAGGAGCTCGGCACGGTTGATTTCGCGGAGGACAGCGGAACAGCGGGAGCCAGAATAAAGGCGGCGACCGGACGCCACGCGGTGTTCCTGGTTGCGGAGAGCGGCTACGAAGGCTGGTTCGCGGGCGAGATGAAGGGCAGGCAGCTCTTTATGCTTGACGGATTCGTGATCATGAAGTAGAACCAAAGGGACGGAATACCGCCGCCCATTTCAGTTGATTAAGAAAGCCTCTTTCTCGGAAACAACAAGCTCCCCGGATTCCGGGGAGCTTGTTGTTTGTCAGGATTTTATCTCAGTTCCGGGAGGAAGCATGTCGTATCTCGCGAACTCAGAAGTGAATTCACCCAGACCCTGCGTGATCTGGCGGAGCGTCAGCGCGAAATCGCCGAGTTCGGCTTCGGGGGCCTCCGCGAGGAGCTCGGTCATGCCGCCGCCGACGGAGTTCATGCCGAGAACGGAGCCGCGGCGCTTTGAGAGCACGCTCATGACGTCGCCCTGCTTGTCGTCGGGGAGGAGTATCTTCAGGCTGTCTACAGGCTCGAGCAGGTAGGGCTGAGCCTCCTTCATGCAGTCCTTGAACGCCATCGAGGCTGCGGTCTTGAACGCCATTTCGGAGCTGTCGACCGGGTGGTAGCTTCCGTCTATGAGGGTCGCCTTCAGGCGCACTACCGGGAATCCTCCGATGGAGCCGTGCTCTGCGGCCTCCTGGAGTCCCTTCTCGACTGCGGGGAAGAAGTTCTTCGGAACCGCGCCGCCGAACACCTTCTCGCAGAACATCAGCTCGTCGCCGTCATAGGGCTCGAACTCTATCTTTACGTGTCCGTACTGACCGTGTCCGCCGGACTGCTTCTTGTATTTGCTCTCGATGGTCACCGGCTTGCGGATAGCTTCGCGGTACGCGATCTTCGGCTCGGACATCTTGACCTCCATGCCGAACTTGGATTTCAGCTTTGCCGCCGCTACGTCAAGGTGCTGGTCGCCCAGACCGCCTATCATGCGCTGGTGGGTCTCGTGGTTGTGGACGTATTTCAGCGTGGGGTCCTCCTCCAGAAGTCTGCGGATAGCGCCGGAGAGCTTGCCCTCGTCGCCGCCTCCTGCGAGGTTAACGGCGCGGAAGTAGCATGCCTGCGGGAACTCCGTAGGCGCAAGCGCTGCGACTGCTTCGGGAGCGCACAGGGTGTCGTTTGTGGATGCTTCCAGTTTCGTGACGGCGGCGATGTCTCCGGCGAGCGCCTCGGAGATCTCCTCCTGCTTCTTGCCGGTGAGCTTCAGCAACTTGCCGATGCGGACGGTCTCGCCGGTGGTGGCGTTCACGGCGGAAACGCCCGCGGTGAGCTTGCCCTGAACTATCTTGAGCATGCTTATCTTGCCTACGAACGGGTCGGCTACGGTCTTGAACACGAACGCCTTGAGCGGCTTGTTCTCGTCGTAATCGAGGGTCACGCCGTCGAGCGACTCGAGTTTTCTCTCGTTGGGGGAGGGGAGCATGGAAACCACTGCGTCGAGCAGCATATCAACGCCGGAGAGCGTGTCGTTGGCACAGCATACGAGCGGAGTTATAGCGCCACTTGCAACGCCGTCGTGGATACCCTTAACGAGTTCGTCGTGGGTGAAGTCCTCGCCGCTGAAGAATTTCTCCATGAATTCCTCGTTGGTCTCAGCGACCGCCTCAGCCATTGAAGCGCGCAGACCGGCGATACGGTTCTCGGAAGCAGGCATGGGAACTTCGGTCGGAACTCCCTTGCTATCGTACTTGTACGCCTTCATGGTTAGCAGATTTATGTATGCTTCAACGGGACCGTTCTTGTCGTACGGAACCACTATCGGGCATACCGACGGACCGAAAACGGTCTTGAGCTGCGTATGCACCTTATAAAAATCGGAGTTCTCGACTTCCATGCAGGTTACGGCGAGCATTCTTGCCTTGTTCTGACCTGCGGCGAGATTGTACGCCTTGATGGTGCCGGGGCATACTCCGTCCTTGCCGTTTACCGTGATTACCACCGATTCAGCGGCGCGGATACCTTCGTACATTCCACCGATGAAGTCGAACTGACCCGGTGCGTCGATGATATTTATGCGGGTGTCCTGCCATACCGTCGCGGCGAGTGAAGTGTTTATCGAGATCTTGCGGCGTATCTCCTCCGGGTCGAAGTCGCTTACGGTGCTGCCCTCGTTGGTGTTGCCCATTCTCTCAGTTGCTCCTGATTTGAACAGCATAGCTTCTGCTAATGCGGTCTTTCCGCTTCCGCCGTGGCCGGCAAGTAATATGTTTCTGATTTTGTCAGCAGTGAATGTCATAGGTAGACCTCCGAATTAAGAATTTGCAGCCCGTTTGTTTTCGAACTCCATGCTTCTATTATATAGTAAAGCTGTACAAAATTCAACCGGTTTTGTGAAGTTTTTTGTTGCTCGATATATAAATTCCATATTCTGTTTTGTGCAAATCTCACAATTTGAGCTAAAAAATAACGCTTGATTATGTTACTCTGATAGTATATAATATTAATAATTCAATTCGGAATTCGGAATTAAGAATTCGGAATTAATGTGTCCGGCTTCGCCGGACGGATTTCAATTTAATAAACTTTTAAATTCGTCCCGCGCAGCGGGACACCGAAATTCCGAATTCCGAATTCCGCATTCCGAATTACAACTTTATGGAGGAACTATCTATGACAAACGCTCTCCCCCTGACATGCCCGGTATGCGGCGAAAAGACGAACCGTCCGCCGCGGCTGATCCCGGACGGCAAGACTCTGCGCTGCCCGAAGGGTCACAGCTTCGACGTATCCGCGAAGGGGTACGTCAACCTGCTGCTGACCCAGCACAAGAACGTGAAGGATCCCGGCGACAGCAAGGAAATGGCGGCGGCTCGCAGGCTGTTCCTTGACAGCGGAGCCTACTCCGGGCTGCGGGACGCCCTGTGCGGTTGCGCCGCGAAATACGCCGCAGAGTTCCCGAAGCCGGTCACGATGGTGGACTGCGGCTGCGGCGAGGGCTACTACACGGTAGGAATGTACGACGCGGTGCCCGGAATGCAGATCATCGGCGTGGATATCTCGAAAAACGTGCTTGCGGCGGCGCATTCCCGGATAAACTCGAACGGAATGAAGCGGGACATATTCTGCGCGGCGGCGAGCGTGTTCCGGCTCCCTCTGGAGGACGCCTGCGCGGATATGGCGGCGGTGATCTTCGCGCCGTTCCAGCGGGAGGAGCTTCTGCGGGTAGTGAAGCCCGGCGGCGTTATCCTGACGGCGATCCCAGGGGAGCGCCACCTCTACGGGCTGAAATCCGTGCTTTACGACGAGCCGAGGCTCAACGAAGTGAAGCCCTACGAGATCGAGGGCATGGAGTTTCTGGAAAAGCGGGAGGTCAGCTCCACGCTGCGGCTCACCAGCCAGGAGCTGCTGAACGCGCTGTTCACCATGACCCCGTATTACTACAAGACCTCCCAGCACGACAGCAGCCGGCTTTATAGCTGGTTCGGGACCCACGACAGCTTCGAGACTGAAACGGAATTCCAGGTGCTGTGCTACCGAGTAAAATAAAAACAGGGCGGAACAACTCCGCCCTGTCAGTCTGTCGAAAAAGTCATAACGGCAGTAAATTGCAAAAAACAGTGGGGGAAAACTCTAGAGCGATACCCAAAGCGCACACTAGTCGACTTTCCCAATAAATCTGTAATAAATCTCCACCCGCATTGTTTTAGTTACGCAATCACGCTCGTGAACAACGATTTTTTCAATCAGCAGGTGAACCAGCTCCTCCGAAAGCTCCGTAATGTCGGTGTATCGCCGAATCAGTTCTGCGAATTTCTCGGCATTTTCGGTGAGCTGCTGAGACTTACCCAGCTGTTCGGAAATCCGTTTGAGCCTTTCCTGGATCTCCGTGCGCTCACGCTCAACATTACCGCTTAGCTCAGAATAAGCCTCCTCGCTGAGCTTCCCGAGTGCCTTGTCCTCGTAAAGGCTCTGAAATATTTTGGCTAACGCCAGTTTTCGTGCGGTCAGCTTTTCCGCTTCTTTCTTCAGAGCGGAAAGCTCCGCACTTTTTTTGCTGCTGGAAGCGCTTAACATATGCTTGATGAACCTGTCTTTGCCTTCGGAGGAAAGCGCCGCGTTACGCTGAATACTCATTAGAACAATCTGCTTTATCTGTTTCAGCGTAATGCTGTGCCGCGAGCATTCGGACTTTCCGTACCGCTTGTAAATCGCGCAGGAATACCGTCCGGATTTGCCGCTTTTGCTGAACACCATTTTCCGCCCGCACTCTCCGCAGACCATAAGTCCGCGAAAGATGTTGTCAGGATTTTCGACCTTTCGGTGCTGCTTTACAGCAAGCCTCTGCCCGACCGCCTCGAAATCCTCGTAAGTAACCAGCGGTTCATGATTGTCGCGAACCACGATCCATTCGTCCTCGGAGGTCTTGCACACCTTTTTGCTCTTGAAAGACTTGCATTTTCTTCGCCCGTTCACCAAATCTCCTACATAAACCGGATTTGTCGCAATCGAATAAACGCTCCTGTCCTCCCATGCGTAAGGGTGCTTCGCGGAAGCCGAATTTTTGTACACGCCGTACTTTTCAGCAAGGAACGCCCTCGGAGTCAATATAAGGTTCTGTTCGAGGTATTTCGCGACCTCATAACAGCTTTTGCCCTCCAAAAGAAGTTCAAAAATTTGCTTCACTATCGGCGCATTTTCGTCCGGAACAATGTTGTGTCTGTCACCGTCAGACCGTCTGTAACCGTATGCGGGATAACCTCCGAGAAATTCACCGTTCCTTGCTTTAAGGTGCAGAGCAGACTTGATTTTCCGGCTGCAATCCTTGGCGTACCACTCGTTGATTATGTTCTTAAACGGCGCAAACTCGTTTTCGCCGTGGTCGGAGTCAACATTGTCGTTCACTGCAATGAACCGCACATCATGCTCCGGAAAGAAAATCTCGGTGTAGTAGCCGGTTTTGAGGTACTCCCGCCCAAGTCTGGAAAGGTCCTTCACAATGACCGTGCCGACCTTGCCGCACTCAATGTCGCTAATCATGCGGCAGAAATCGGGTCTGTCAAAATTCGTCCCGCTGTAACCGTCATCAACATAGAATTCTGTTACGGTAAAGCCATTGTCCCGCGCAAACTGTGACAGCATAGTTTTCTGGGTCTGTATGCTCGCGCTGTCACCACCGAAATCATCATCTCGGCTGAGCCTGCAATAAAGCGCTGTTGTTCTGTTCTGCTGTATATTCATATTAACCGTCCTTTCTTTCAGCAGACAGAATCGGAATAATTGCCCTTTTATTATACACTATTCTCAAAGAAAATTCAAGATATTAAAGTGCGAAAGTTGCAATTTCAATACTGTTTACTGTTGTAAAAGATTTGGTTCTGTGGTATAATGGAAAAAAGTGTTGGGAAGTGATGATGTGAAAAGAGTAGATTTCAGCAGCGTAATAAAAATCCTGCTCAGCTATCGGAGCCTGAGCGAGAGCTTTTCGCAGGGCGAGTTTATCGCAGAACTGTTCAGTGCATTCTATGAAAAGAGCGACGCTTCCGCAGACGACGGACAGGTCAGCCGCTGGGTGAACGGAGATGAACGCGTCCCCGAGCGCTACGCGGTTTTCTACTTGGAAAACCTTGGAGCGCTTTGTTCGGATATTAGGACGAATATTTTCCCCGTCCTTTCCGACCGCTGGCAGGCTGTCAATGAAATTCGCAATTTAGTACTTTACGACACCGGAATTTCTGAAAACAAGAAATCCGAACTGCTCTGCGGACTGAATCCCGACAACGATTATTCGTGCGCGGAGTTCACCGCAAAAGTCCTGCTGTTCGCTATTCAGCGCGGAATTACTGACCTACGGAAGTACTCCGAGAGCGCTTCGCCCGTACTTTCCGGAATGGTGTTCGGCTGTGATGTACCGAAAGTCTGCCCGCACTTCTGCGGCAGGGAAAACGAACTGCAAGAACTCCACGATCTGCTCACCGGAAATGGTAAGGTGTTCGTCAGCGGAATCGCCGGAATGGGCAAAACAGAGCTTGTCAAAGCCTACGCAAAGGCACACAAGAATGACTACACGAACATCTTATTTCTGAACTTTCGCAGTAGTCTTACCGAAACAATCACCGCGCCGGTTTTCGCCGGAGATGGCGGACTGATGACGGTTTCCGACCGCTATTCTAATCACCTCCGCTTGCTGAAAACACTGTCGTACAGCACACTTATTATAATAGACGGCTTTGACACGGTCGCCGCCGAAGAACCCGAGCTTGCCGAGATAATGCGTCTGCGCTGCCGGGTGCTTTTCACCACAAGGAGCAGTTTTGAAAACAGCGCGGTACTGAACCTCGCAGAACTGTCTGAGGAAAACGCGCTTTTTCTTTTTTCAGCATTTTTCACCCGTGCCGAAATGGAACGCGAAACCGTCACCGAAATAATCCGCACCATTCATTCCCACACCCTTGCGATAGAGCTTGCTGCAAGGCTATTACAGCGCAGTTTCATCAAGCCGAGCGAGCTTTTAGGGAAGCTGAAAAGCGGTTTCGGAAACCCCGACACCTCCGACAAAATCCGTTTCACGAAAGACGGGACGGCATTCAGTGACACCTACCACAACCATATAAGAACGCTGTTCGCGCTGGGAAATCTCTGCGATGAGGACAAGTATGTAATGCGCTGTCTGAGTTTCGTCCCCGAACGCGGAATCGACGCACGGAACTTTGCGCTGATAGCGCAGCTTTCCACGATGAACAGCATAAACGACCTCGCAGAGTACGGATTTATACGCACTTTCGAACCGGGCGACTATACGATTTCACTGCACCCGATGATTCGCGACATCACCGTCACGGATTTGAAGCCGACATTCACAAACTGCAATCGGCTGATGAATTCTATTAAATTGATTTGTGGTTTTCATGGAAAGCTAGTCCCGAATTTTCAGCTTTTTGCGGATATTCTGGACGGCATAATGACCTATATTTCCGCCGATTCTCCCGAGTTTATCCCGTTCGCCGAGGACGCTTTCACATACGTTTTTCAGCACAGCACCGAGGCTCTCTGCGAAAAAATCCTTGCAAGGATTGAGGTTTGCGACGGTCTTTCCGATAACGACAAAGCCTTGCTTTGTGACTTCCGAGCGCAGATTTTGCGGATTTACAAAAAGGACAACCGTTCGGCACTTGAGCAGGAAAAGCAGGCGCTGTCGCTTTGCGCCGACCTTGACAGCCCGCTTTACATCAATCTTTGCAACAATCTCGGCAGTCTGTATATGGAAAACGGCGACCTTTCCAATGCTGAGAAATACATAAATATCGGCTTTGCGCTGCTCGAAAAACGCGGCGTTATAAATCAGGATTACATTTCCGGACATCTGGTGAAAGGCTGGCTGCTGTGCCGACTAGACCGAATCGAAGAAGCCGCGGCGGTGTTCACAAAGTGCTGCGAAATCCTGCGCGAAAACAGCGCGCTATGTTCGGAAAGCAGTGCGATCTGCTTTGAAAATGCGGCGGTACTCTGCCAGAAAAAGAACCGCGACAATTACGCAGAAATGCTGTTCCGGTGCGCTTTTGAAATTTTCTGCGCGCTCCCCAATCGCGAACTGTACGAAGATGAAATCGCGCGGCTTAGGTTAGTCCTTGAATAATCACCATTCATATTCGTATTCATCTTCCTCGTAGTATTCCGTGTTGTTTACGCGCTCCAGTTCGGCTTCAATGCCTTTTTTCGTGAACATATCTCCGAGCCTGCTTCCCCTGACGGAAACAGGCTTTCCGTTTTTGTCCGTGTATCCTGGGTGACGGTAGGAAATTGTACTGCCTGCGATTCTGCATTCAACTCCGTAATCCTCGTTCAGCGAACGGATCACATCGTCAAAACTACGGTTCTTCTCAAGGGAGATTTCATACCGGATAACTTCGCGCAGTTCGTCCTTGAAGCTGTGTTTTCCGAGTTTTTTCATCTGTGATTCAGCCTGAGTTCTGCGTTCGGCAGAGCCGTAAAAATTCTCGCGGACTGAGTGTACAAGCCCGTTGGCTTCGCATTGCTTCCCGAAATACTTGGACATTTCCACAAGCTCTTTTCTGCCGCGCCGAAATGATTTTCCCGTCTGCATATTGCAGTTGCTGACCAGAAAATGCGCGTGTATGTGCCGGGTGTCGGTGTGTACCGCGAACAGCACCTGAAAGCCCTTTTTGTAGAAAAACTCGTTAGCGAACTGCCGAGCGATTTTGTACGCAAGCTCGTATGTCAGACGGTCGTTGTCATCGGGGTGGAACGAAATCGCTATCTTGTGCGCAAGTATCGTGTCTGGCTTCAGGCGGCTGTACGACTTGCCGTTCAGCTTTCGCGTAACAAGCACATTGTTCGCAAAATTGTCGCGGTCGCAGCCGAACGCATTGTAGAGGTGCAGCTCGGTCTTTTTTATCCCGCTGCGGATCTGGTCGGGGCGTTTTCCGAGAATGTACGCCGCCGCGGATTTCAACTGTCCGACCGGCTTGCAGGGCGAAAATTTGACGTTCACATTTCCGAATGCCATTCGCCAGCCTCCACGACATACATATCCACAATCGGCTTTTCGATGAACGATTGCAGGCTTTCCATAACGCTGTAATATCGTTTCTGGAACGCTGGAATTTTGTCTGCGGCTTCGTGAAAATATCCGCAATTCGCAAGATAGGCTATCTGATTCAAGTTGTTTCCGGTCATCTGGAGTTCGTGAAAAATTGCCTTTATCGTGTTGTTGAACTGATAGATTTTCACGTCGGATTTGTCGAGGATCTTCAGCAGGAATTCCGTTTTGTTAAGCCCGCTGGCTTTCTGCTTTTTGTTCCACCGCGAAAGCTCTTTTTCGGTGAGCCGAAATGAAAGCTGACGTGAACGAATGCGGTTGTTTGTGGTACTCATTTTGTACGCTCCTTTCTATTGATTGAGATTTGTTTTGGGACCCGCTCGGGGGTCTCGGGGGCGCAGCCCCTGAGCAGGTAGACAGTCGGCGTCTAGCCAACTGTACTACCTGCCTATCCCCACAACGAGCCGAATTTGGCTAGACAAGCAGGCCCTCCATTGTGGGGATTCGCGTCCCCGACGGCGGCGGGAACCTGCGAAAAAACCAGTCATGCAATCCGCCGTCGGTCGCTCACGCACTGTGGCTTAGGGTCGTTTTCGTGTGACGTCATGCTGACTGCATTTTTGCGCCAAAGTGAAGCATATGACTTTTAAGCGGCTTTTCATGTGACTTTATTCTTTGGAGAAAGTGATTTCTAAATTGCTGAAAAAGGAATTGTTTATCCGTCTATAAAGTCCCAGTCTACATTGTCGGTGTGGGATTCTTCGGGCGGTGCAGTTTTGCCGGGATTTGTTCCGATAAGATTCAGTAGATATGATGTCAGAAATGTGGGCAAGCCCTTTTCCAGAGCCTGTTCAACTGCCTCAAGAATACGGCGGACGAACATTTCCTCACGCTCGCGGCTCTCGAAAAACGGGTCGAACTCTGCGCGTTTCTGCCGTTCAAAAAAGTCGCACACTGCAAGGGTTATAGCATGATTTACAGACTTGAATTTCTCCCTGTCGAGGTTCTGCAAATACTCCCACGCCGTTTGCTGTTCAGGTTTGGAGAGATTGAAACGGAGTGTTGTGCTTTTGATTCTGCCCAAGTTGTTCACCTCTGTTTCTGGATTTTTTCAAGCGCGAGGGTTTCGTAGCCTTTCGCAGTTGCACATATATCCGAGATGATTGAAATCCGGTCGCTTGGCGGAACGAAATTTCTGAAAATACAGCTCCCGCCGCCCGCGACATACAGCCGCATGAGTTCCGGATTGTACTCATATTTGCGAAGCGCGTCGAGGATTTCAGCGCTGTATTCTCTGGCGGCGCTGCGGATACACGCGAGGTACTTTTCGCTGATGTCCGCCTTACCATACCGGAGCACGCTCTCAATAATGCTCTCGTCAATCTTCGTCCCGAACCTGTCCATAACGGCATTTGCGGCGCGGATAACGCACTGATTCACGCCGAGTTTTTCCGTCCAGCATTTGCTTGTAACGGGTCGTGAGTTGGTTATGTACATGATGTTCATGGTGCCGTTTCCGATGTCCGCGAGCATATTCACTCCGCGCATTTCTGAGAGCCTGTCGATTACGGCGGTGTAGCCCTGCGGGAACACCGAACATCCGACAAAACGCAGCTTGTACAGCCGGTCGTTGAACTCAAATTCAACGCGCTCGTTTCGCATGAGGTAGTTCGTGAACTCCCCGCGCTGCGACTTTACCCAAGTTAGCGGGAGTCCAGCCGCAAGGTAAACATCTGCCTCGGAAATCCCGGCGCGCCTGAGTTCTTTCGCTGCGCCCATGAGCGTGAGCCAATAGTAATCGTTGTCGCTCGCTTTGTCAGAAACGAACGCCTTGTGACCCTCTCCGCAGCTGTAATACATTCCATCGCAGCGGAGAATGTTCGAGCCGAACGCCGGTCGGTTTGCGGACGGAATTACGCCTGTGGGCGTGATGGTGTTCGCGGTTTTGATGTTGCCGTAACCGTGGTCAATTCCTATGATTTTGATGTTGTTAAGTGTTTTCATTTTTGTCCTCCTTAATGGCTGCCGCACTGACAAGAGTAGGCTGTTCCAGCAGCTGCATGATAAGCTGCTCGGAAGTTTTCTGTGCGGACTGATTACTGTACGAGGTTACAATGAACTTTGTGCCGCCGATGTCCTCCTCGTACTGTTCGCCTAATCGGCGGTAGTTGTTTTCTTCCATGAGTTTCCCTCTGATCGATATATTTCGCCTTTCTGCCACCGCGGTGATTGCACTTTCGGCGATGTGTTTATTCTACTTGATTTTATCTGAAAACTCATTGATGGGACGTTGACGGGAAGTTGAGAAGTTTGAGCTGATAATTAAATTTATAGATAGAAAAGCGGCTTTGTCTGATGGGATAGAGCCGTGGAAATAATATTGAAACCGTAATGAATTCTGTTAAAGGAATATTCAATCAAACAAAGGTACCTTTAAAACAAGATAAACTTGATTTTTTAATCAATAGATGTTATACTTGTAGCAAATACCAACAAGAAATGAGGGTGGGAAATGCTATCAGCACTTCTTTCAATGATAAATGATGAAACGGACAAGGAACTTGTCCGTTCGTTGTACGAAGCTAATGAGCAGCTCATGTATAACGTTGCATATAATATTCTTCATAACTGCACGGACGCAGAGGACGCTGTACAGGATTCTTTTGTCAGCGTGATAAATCATCTTGAAAAAATACGCGAAATAGACTGTAACGAAACCCGTTTCTATCTTGTTATAGTAGTGAAGAACATTTCGCTGAATATGCTCAAAAAGAAGCAGCGCCATCCGGCGGTCGATATTGATGAGGTATTTGACGCTAAGTCAGACGAAAATACCGAGGAGGAAATTATCAGCAAAGTCAGCTCCGATGAAATCAAGCGTGCACTGCGTGATTTATCAGATAATGATTATGATATAATGTTCCTCTACCTTATCAAGGAGCTTACTCCGTCTGAAATCGCACAGCTTCTTGGAATTACCGGGGGTCAGGCTCGGCAGAAGATATTCCGTGCAAGGCAGCGTTTGATAAAACATCTTGAGAAACGAGGCATTACCAATGAAACTTGATGACCTGATATATGATGGAATCGAAAATACATTAGATGAACGGCTTTCACAATACTCTGCCGATTTGAAGAAACACCATTTTTCGGCAGCCTATAAAATACGCCGCCATCAGACTATACGGGCTTTATCCAAGGCTCAGAAAATATCAGGGAAGTTCTCTGTCAGACGCATAAGATATGCTTTGCTTGCGGTAATTCTTGCGGCATTCCTGCTGACCGGATTCAGTATCTGGTATTCGGTCGGAGGGTTTACATTCAACGCACAAAGGGATCATTCAGTTACATATATAAGCAGAACTCCCGGAGATAAAACTAAAATAGAAAGCGTATATGGATTACCGTATGAAACAGGATTTTCGCTGACAGAAAGGCAGAGCGATGATGCAGATGTCATTTCAATATATCAGTCCGGAGAGAAAGAAGTTACGCTATGGCAAACTATAATTGGAGATGTACATAATTTCAACACAGAATACGGAACTCCGGAAGAAGTAAATATCAACGGCTGCAATGGAGCGTTTATTCTCGAAAACAATGGCGAGTGTGGTGTAGTATGGACAATGGACGGATACTTGTTTACTCTTAATGGCAATATCGACAAAATGTCACTTTTGAATTTGGCAAAAGCTACAAATTTAGAAAAATAGACACAAATGCTGTAACGGCGATTCTCATAAATTGTTTTAGTTGGTGAGAGGGTAAATCTCAAAACTAAAACAGGAGGTGAGAAAAATGAAAAGAATTGTAGTATTGGCTGCGGTGCTTATAGCTATATCTACCGTTTCTGTAAATGCGGCTGCAACAACTGTTCCGGAAAGTGTATACGCTGATTCTATTGCTCCATATTACGAAACAGCTTTTGACGCTGTCAGCACATTAACGCTCAGTGGAAAAACGGTAAAATGCGAAAGTAAGCTAAGAGGTCATTCTGATGTAAAGAGCTGCAAAGTTGAACAGACTCTTGAAAAGAAGCTGGGACTGTGGATATGGAACTCTGTTGACGGCGCAAGCTGGAACGGCACTATATCAAGCATTTCCGGCAAAGTTACCAACAGTATATCTGGATTACCCAGCGGCACCTACCGTTTGAAATCTGTTTTTACAGTGAAAACTTCAAACGGAAAAACTGAAACTATTACGGTTTACAGTGATGAAAGCATGGTGAGTTAAGAGGTTCCAACTTTAATGATTTCATCAAAATAGAAAGGAATGGTTATGTTGACATCAAGCAAATCAAGAGCAATACGTTTTATTTCTTTTTTAGCAGCATGCACAATTATGGCGTTAATTTTCGGAATGTTTGCCAGCGCAGAGGTAACCTGTGATATTCCAGTTTCAAGGTCATTTGATTGGTCTGTTAACGCGAACAAGTCTAAAGTTAGTACAACTGAATTGTATCTTTATCCAGGAGATATTGTATACTTTAATTGCACCTACACTCCTAGTGTATCTGGGGTGAAATTTGGCTTGTCAGGACCATCAGGTGTCAAAATGCAATCTGCATCATCAGGCTCTTTTAAGTATACTATGACAATTACTGAAGAGGGAATCTATAAAGTTCGAGTTTCGAATCAGTCTTCGTCTACAATAAAGGCAAAGGGAACATATTCAACTGGGTTGTACTTACCCTTTTAGAAGCCCCAATATTGCCAAAAAGTTATCTCAGGGGTACGGTTCTTCACACTATGGTATAGACATAGTTGCCAGCACAGCAGGTGCAATATCCGGATATAAAATTTACTCTACTGGAAGTGGCACAGTTAAAGTGGCAACATATTCATCAACCGCCGGTTATTATGTAGTTGTTGTAGGCGACGGCGGATTAACAACACGCTATTTACACATGAAAAGCCAACCCAGTGTTTCGGTTAATGATACTGTAACGCAGTCAACGCTTCTAGGCTATGTTGGAAGCACAGGAACTTCATCCGGAGCACATCTACACCTAGATGTTAATACAGTAGGTGCATATTATGGTGGAACTAATTCAAACAATGTAAATAAAGATACAACAATAAACCCGGTAACTCTTTTCCCGCAAATAAGTTTTGATTAACATTTTTATATAGGAGGACATTGAGATGAAAAATACATTAAACAAAATAATTGCCGTAATAGCTATGCTTTCAATGCTTATTTCGTTCACTGGCTGCGGAACAACAGTCCAGACTGAAAATAACAGCGAAACGGTAAGCGGAGAAATGACGCAAACCATGCCTGCTCCATTTTCAGATGGCTCTGACATAGGTGGAGATGAGCACAGCTCATTCTATCAGCCATGCCGTGGAACACTTGACAATATCCCTGTGGAATTGATGCGTCTAAGAGATGAAACGGAAGTGAGCAGTTGGATAGACTCATTTACACCTATTGATACCACCGCTCCTGACAGTATAACTGAATATGCTAATATTTTTTCGTTTATCTCCAACTTTAATATAACTAAAGATGAAGCTGAATCTGCTCTGTCAGTTTATCTCAACACAGATGACGAGCAAATAAAGATCACCCATGATGAGCTTGATCTTATACTTTCTGGCGATATCAAAGCGATAACAACTGAATTTGCGTCAGATTACTCTATTGTTTCCGGAGAAAACATCTACGCGCCAAGCTGGGTATACTTCCATTCAGCAGATGATTATAACTCAGCCGGAGTTACCGCAGCTGACCTTGCTGAAAAAGCCGAACTTTACGCAGAGATGGGTTTCACAAACAGTGCTAAAGTTGCTTTCGAAGCCAAATTATCCGAATTCTTAGGAAATCCAATAGTTCTCTCAGAAGAGCACGTTGCTGACTCCAAAACTCCCATTATTAGTGACTTAGAATCGGATATAGGAATTGAAGAAGACGAATAATATGTACCCTGTGGCAGCTAAATCTGCCTAACCGAACGCTGAAATGGAAGAGTGGGTGGACGGCATTAATAACTTACTTCTCGTCTAAGGAGGAAGATGTCAGTCAACCCACTGCTTCCATTATAGATTTGAGTCCGGTCTATCTCTGCACGGCTTGTAGGGTTTTTCCGGTATATTATAGGAGACCAGCTATGAAAAGTCAATAGACAAAAGCGCCAAAAATTAAGCGACAAG
>ERZ779895.233-NODE-233-length-86255-cov-34.716357_pt1 | contig 86255 bp, 80 predicted proteins | sample MGYA00511093_ERZ779895 | MGnify/ENA primary metagenome ERZ779895 (study PRJEB29588, sample SAMEA2142970) | human gut metagenome | biome: human gut; feature: human-associated habitat; material: faeces | place: Denmark | collected 2008/2010 ... | reverse complement strand
GCATTTGACTTTTAATCAAAGGGTCATGGGTTCGAATCCCGTCGGGCTCACCAATAAAATCAAGGGTTTAGGCAGGTTGTCTAAACCCTTTGTTTTTGGGTAGTAGTGAAATAGTAGTGAGTTTGGAAATGATGAGTTCTTTAAAAAAATTAAAAAAATTATGTCAGCAAGCTGATTTTATATATGATTCTGCAATTTGCGAAGAGAATCCAAATAAGATTATTCCTACACCTATAGATGAGAGTAATTCTTTAGAAAAACTTGATTTAAGATATATTTCTCCATCTTGTACACATTATGACGATACATTAGTTGACAAATGGCTTGCTGATATAAAATCTTATGCTATCAGATATAATTTAACGGATTTCTTTACAGATAAATACTTCCTATCTGCCACTCCTAATACTATGTTATTTGATATTTGGCATGAACGTGTAGCCTCTTTATATAATTTATGTATCGCCACAAACACTAAACCACCCTTTAAAATAAATGCAATGGAATATTCTATTTATGTTTTGAAAATTGTTAAACAAAAAAAATTTCCCCTACTTACCACGCTCGGAGAAATTATTTCTTTCCCTTATTTATTAGAGATTTCTAACAGTTTGTTTGAAAAAGTTTTTTTAAATTATAAAATATTTATTTCTAATAACAATATTCCAACTAATGATAAACTTTGTATTACTTTAGCTGGAATCAAATATTTAGATCAAAACAGAAATAGACTTATCAAATTTTGGTACTGGTCAATTACTTTATTTGCAACGCTTCTTATCGGTATTTTTAAATTTCTTCTCCAGCTTTGGTTAACAAATACTTCTGCTACAAATAGTTCTCATACTTATGAAGTAAATAATATCACAACAGATATTCATCCTGTTCATCAAATAAATTACAACAATTATGGATATGGACAGCAAATAATTCAACATACAGATGTCAAATATTAAAACAAACGACTCGTTCATCTTTATTGATATAAAAAGCATCGTCTATGACGCGGAGGATGAAGTTGTCGTCTGATTCGTTGGGGTGTTTGTAGTTATCAAAATTGCCGTAGTCGCCGTTGATGATGGCGTTATCTACTACGTACGGCGGATTGGTATTACCTGATATGCCGCAGGTTTCTATGGTATCGCAAAAATAATCCCATAAACAGTCGGGAATTTTCCAGTCATAATGACTTGCCACAAGATCTCTACGGTCGTTTAATAAGGTGATGTAGTCGTTAATATCTATTTCAACTTTTACAGTGCAACACATTGTTTTACCTTTCAATTAGATTAAAAAAAATACTCATTTGCAGACGTATTTTTTTTATTTTTGAAAAATAAAAAGCGGGTGATGGTGGCAAATTGCCGATTAGATATCGATTAAATATCTGTAAAAAATTAACAACTCACGCATAGTTGACGGGTTTTAATTAACAAAACGGAAATAAAACGTAACACCTGTTTGGAAAGCATGCGGTGTCTTGTAATTGTTTTATAACGATTTTTTATTAGAAAGCATATTGGGTGAGCTGTATTTTGTCTGTTTATTGGTATAATGGTGTTACTTTTACCACTTTGTTGGTTTTTAATGTCATACACTCCCCCCTATTTACAAAAAGGGGATATGGGTATGTATATCACGGTTTATTAGAGATTAGACGCCCTCGGGATTTTAGTTTTACTCCCTCAGCTGCCTGTGTCCAGTATATTTATATAAGATATTTGACCATCCTATCGTATGAGGAAAGTTTTTTCTTTGATTTTTCACCTTCTTCTAAAATCTCCTCTTCTAATTCTTCAGCAGCAGAAACAAAGCCCGCTCCTCTGTGTTTAGCAATATGTAAAATTGCTCGACCAATATAATAAGGAGAGGCTAATTGCTCGAATAAGGCATCATGACGAATTTTATACGGAGATTTAGCGCGCAACTTATCTGTTCCTTCAGGTGTAACGTTTACCCATAAACCATTTTCAAAAAGCTTTTGTGCTAATAAATTTAATCGTTTTTTTGTGCGAATAAGATTTTTTCTTGCTGTTCTTTTTAAACGCCGCTCTTCTGCCCCTTCGGAAACCTCAAAAATCCGTACTCCTGCATCAACAATATCTACTGTATTGTTTTGTTCATCTAATTGAATAACAGCACTACCAATTGAACCAACCCCCAAATCTAATCCTAAACGATACTTCATAAATTTTCTCCTAAACAAATATATACAAAAGTTATAGGAAAACTATTGACAATTCAAGAAAAATATTGTCATATCATAAATGATATTTGTGGAGACATAATTTTTTTCAGAGATTAATTAGACAGTCAACACATATATAATAAGACTGAAAATGTCGTAAGATGAGGAGGTGAGAAATTGCCTCCATTATTTTGTAAAAAAAAATCAATTGATAAATTCCACTTTTGTTCTTATCCTACCCTTGCACTTTGAGAAAGGTGCGGAGCTGTCGTAGGCTTCTTTATATGTCGCGGTGTCGGATAACATCGTTAGTTATCTTTATGGTAACGTATATCCCCGACTGTAAAAGGTCGGGGAGCTTTTAGCGTATGTCCAAAGGTGTCTTTATCTCTGAAATAACACCTCAAAGGCTAAAAGAATCATCTCGACATATATGATTTACGAACTCTCCGACCGCCTTATCTTAAAGGTGGTTTTCTTATTTTTGAACTATCGGAGGGCAATCGCCATGAAAAAAATCGTATTTTTACTACTCATCACCTTATTATTCGCAAGCGCCGCGTTTACAAACGTGTATGCAACAGATAAAGCTGCCGCGCCAAAAGCCAAAGTTAAACTGATTGTCACAGAAGTTTTAGACGGCGATACCATAAAAGGTGTTATAGACGGAAAAAATTATGCAACAATTCGCCTAGCGGACATTGATTGTTCAGAATTTAGTAAAAAATCAAATGGAAAATTATCCAAACAAGCAACTGAATGGAAAATGTCACCAGATGAAATCGTTGAACAAGGTAAAAAATCTAAAACGAAGCTAAGCAGCCTGTTAAAATTGTATGAAGAAGAAATTTATTTTACGGAAACACCAGAAAAAGTATGCAAAACAGGCAATGGCGACAGATTGGTCGGCATAGTTTACGCCAAAGACATCAACGTCAACGACTTTATGCTAAAAGAGGGAAAATGCCGCCAGTTTAGTTGTACGGATAAGTAATTCTATTGCAATATCTCACAAGGACAGTAAATAATGATAGGTAGTTTTGCAAAACCATTACGGATGTATCTAAAACACCAAGCTTACTTGTTAAACCTAAAATAATTGTAAGGTTAGAATGTAGTTACGTTTCCTTATCTCCCCCTATTCAGGACGCTCATGACGACTTGTTTGATTGTTTCCATTTCTTCTGGCTTACTTTCGGCGATGAGAATCGTTAAAGCGGCTAAGGTTGCATTATCCAGAATCGGAGCGGCGTTTTTATAGAGTATGTTGTTTCTTTCAAGAAAATATAAGAAACAGCTTGCTCCTATGCGTTTGTTTCCATCTGTAAAACTATGATTTTTGACGATGAGATATAACAACATAGCGGCTTTTTCTTCTAAACTCGGGTAACAGTCCGCACCGCCAAAGGTTTGATATATCTGACAGACCGAACTTTCAAAGCCATCATCTTTCGGATTTGCAAAAACATCTGACCCGAACTCTGGTTTCATTTTATCAATCACATTTAAGAACTCTTTTTTATCAATAACAACTGCTTCTTTGAGTGTTTTTCCTTTTGTATCAAGGGTTTTGTTATCAAAATCATCAAGTAGGGTTAAACCTTCGGCAAAATCTGCCATAATGTTGGTTAAACGTTGCGCGTCATCTAAATTTTTTGCATGATTTTCTATACTACGGTTTAATAATTCTATTGCATTTTGTAGCTTATTGATTTGTTGGCGTGAAGCTTGCAAGATTTTTTCATTAAGGGCGTAGCCGTCTTTTAGATATTGTTTTAAAATTTGGCTAACCCATTGACGAAATGCAATAGCTTTCGTTGAATTAACTCTGTATCCAACAGCAAGAATAACATCTAAACTAAAAAGCTCTACGGGTCTATCTGAATTTGGAATGTGCATTTTTTGCACATTGCTTTCTCTATTTACTTCTCCTGTTTTAAATATGTTATTGATATGGCGTGAAATACCAGACCTATCTACGCTAAAAAGTTTGGCTATATCATTTTTATCCAACCAAACTGTGTCGTGGCTAATATCTATTGCTACTTCTATGCCACCAGTTTGCGTGTTAAATATGACGACATCTTTATCCATTGTTTTTTCCATTATTGTTCTCCCTAGTTTTCTTTTACATCATTATTAGTTTCGGCTTCCTTAATGCCTGCTTTAATAAGGATAAAATCTTCTATTGCCTGCATAGGTTTGCGTAGTTGTTCGGGATCAAACTGAATATAGCCTGCGGTTACATCATCTTCGGCGTGGTTTAGAAGCTTTTTTAATGTGTATTGTGTCATTCCCGTGATGTAATTATTGGCTATGCTTGCAAACGTGCGGCGCAAATCATGCAAACTAAACTCTATTTTGCAATCTGCGGCAACTTCTTTGCACGCTTTACGATGGTCTTTGAGGTGTCCGCTTTTATTATTAGCGGGAAACAAATAGTCATCAGGAGCTAATCCGCAGCATAATTCGGCTAAATATTCACCCAGCCATTTACCATACGGCAAAATGTGTCTATGGTGGTTTTTCGTGGTTTCAATTGTGATGCAACCTGTTTTAAAATCTATGTTTTTCCGTTGTAAACTGGCAATTTCTTGGTCTCGGCAGCCTGTAAACAGTATAACCATACATTGTTTTTTTGTTAATTGCTTTTGAAGTCTATCCGTAGGAAGTATCTTTAATCCATTGATAAAATCCATCAACTCATCTGGCTTAATATAACGTGTGCGCCGTTCCGCTCTGTTCCATATTTTTAACTTATTGATTTTATTACACGGATTATATGGCAACAGCGGCACATCATTTACGCTGTAATTTTCCATAGCAAAATTGACGACAGCACGCAAACATCTAAAATAAAGATTTGCGCCGTAAGGATTTTCTGCGCTTTTTTGTTTGAAACGTCTGACAACCATCTCCCCTGTTATAGCCGACAAGGGTTTATTGAGCCAATCTTTAAAAACTGTATTCATCGCCGTGTTATAGCCTGTGATGGTACTTTCACGCAGATTCCTATACTTTTTAAAATCTTCGTATGCTTGCCCTAGTGTTACGCTTTTTATTTTGTCCTTTCTAGCGACAGCGACAATATCCACACCTTTTGCCATTTCCCCTAACAAGACTTTGGCTTGTTTTCTGGCTTCATCTGGGGTTAATGTGCCGACTTGGGCGATATTTTTGCGGACAGTCCTGCCATTTATCTGGTCTTCTACAAAATAAACAATTCTTGTGGCACTTGCTTTGATTCCAAAGCCGATTAAATCTGTATCATAGTAAAAAACAGGCTTTTCTTTGGAATATTTGATTTTATCAATGTTTGATTTATTTAGTTTTAATTTCATTTATGCTGCCTTTTTGGGTAGTGGATTAGTAGTGAAATAGTAGTGACTTTCGCTATAATTTCCTAAAATATTTTATATTAACCTATAACATCACCCCCAGAAAAAGCAATCAAAATCATATAGTTCCATAACATTTTATAAGCTAATAGAGTATGTATAATTTTAAACTTTTAATCAAATGGTCATGGGTTCGAATCCCGTCGGGCTCACCAATTTGGAGAGAGATTGCATTTTTTAATGTAACCTCTTGATTTTTATCAGAAAATTGTGGTTCGTAAAAATTCATATACCCCATTTGCAGATTTTCGTTATCATTTGCCTGAATTCCTTGTTTCTCTAGGGTTTGCATCGGTTCGTACGATTTTGTAGCCTTTGCCCTCAAAATATTGTTATCCACAAACATCTCAAACGGAAATTTCAGTTTATAAGTCAATGTGCCTTCGGTTAAAGTCAGGCTTTCAAAAACAAATTTTAGCAACAAACGTTTCAGTTCAAGGTTCTGTGACCGGTCAAAAATATTTCTCGCCTGTGTCGCAATATCCAATAAGCCCAGAATCGTTTCATCAAACCCAATATCTGCTTTTTCGTGGGCTGTAACCTTATTTTTTAAGCGATTTAGCTTAACTTGTATTTCATTACGTTTGATGTCAAAAGTTTCCCTATCCAGCTCGCCATCAAGCCTTAAATCAAACAGATTATTCATCTTTTCTTTTAATTTATCTTGCTCGGCACGGAGTTTTTTAATCTCTTGAGCATAGAACTTACGCTCTGATGATTTTGAAGCTGTCAGTTCTTTTTGGAGTTCGATTACCACATTGTGGGGAGTTTTATATGGTTCAGAACAGAACTGATGTGCTTTTCAAGCTCTTCCTCTCTCGTATAAATTCTTGTATGGTCATCTTTCCAGCAGACGACATAAGAAAACATTGCCTTTTTTAGTTCACAAGGACAAGTTCTGTTTGTTATTCCACAAGTTACCATTCCTTTAAACAGAAATGGTTTCGGGGAGTATTTGTCAATAAGTCCTGCTCTCAATGTTTTCTGTTGCTGACACAAATCCCATAAATCTTTTGTGATTATCGGGGTATAAACATGCGGCATCACCCCTCTAAATGTTCGCATTTCACCATAATAAAAAGGATTGTCCAACATATAATACATCGTATTGGTAGAAACAGGTGTTCCTTTACGGCTTTTTAATCCCATCATATTTGCATAGTGCATTAGCTCTCCAACGCCTGTATTTCCCAGTGAATACATTTCAAATAATTTTTTGATGATTGTGGCATCCGGTTCTTTGGGGCGGATAAACTTTTTTCCTTTTTCATTTATATAATTTTCATAGCCCAGAGGAGCTTGCCCCGTAATTTCGCCATTTTTGTTCTTTTGCTCATTAGAACGGCGGATATTTTCGGCAAGTTGCAAAACATAAGCCTTTGCACCCATAACCGAAAAGTCCCAACGCATAATATCCGTAGAAGGTGATTTACTGTTCAAAACCATATTTTCTCTATAAAAGTGAAGCTCTATCTTATCTTTCTTCATCAAATCATCAAGAAGTACACTTTCTTTAAATGAGCGTTGCACACGGTCAACCGTATCGGCGATAATGGCGATTGTTTCATGCTGTCTTTTACAAAAGTTTATCATTTCCATAAACTGCTTGCGTTCGCCACGGGTAGAGCTTTCTATGATTTCAAAGGTTTTGATAACCTCTAAACCTTTACGCTCGGCATAGTCAAAAAGCCTATTGCTCTGTGCTGTCAGGCTCAAACCCTCTTCCTGCATCTTGGTTGATACACGAGTTAGTATGACTGCTTTCATTTCTTAAAATCTCCTGTTTCATTGCAAGTAAACATTTGGCAAAACCTATCAGATTGCGCGTGGCGGCTTCCAATTCCATATCCGATAACGGTTTGGGGGCAATCTCTTGCAATATTTCTTTTAGTCTTGTCGTCATCTTATCCTATTCCTTTACTTAAACTCAAGCAAAAAGCTGCGTAATATTTTGTTTTTGCATGATTTTATATCAGAGGGGAATTTACCCCTCTGACATAATGCTTGAGGGTTAGAATTGCTCATAAAGTGAAATATTTGGTATCAATTCACGATTGAGCAAAGGTTCTGCTGCGGCAAGCGTTTTTTGGCGCGCCATTTCGACTTTTCTTTCCCGTTCTTCTTGCTTTTTCAGGCGTCTGCGTTCATTGGCTTCCTTTTTACGCTGATTAGCTACATCCACCTCTTTGGCCAAGAAATTTACAATATCCTCATCAAACTCACCGTTAGACACACTCGTGTGAAAATCCGCCAGAAACTGCATTTTCTGCATAACATCCAGCAAATCAAGCGAGTAGCGAACTATCTTCTTACCCCCTAAACGCAGGCTGAAAATTGTATTGTTTTCGGTGTCAATCATCAGCTTATTCATACGATTAGCAATACTCCAACTATCATTTTTGAAGTTTTGGATATTCTCTACCAAGAGGTTCAATATCCGCTTTTTGGCTGTTTCCAAGGTCAGTTTGCCTTCATCGGCAGAAGTCTCAATTTTTTGAGCTTTGTATTTTCCTAAAAATTCTTTCATTTTTGTTTCCTTTCAAAATATTAGTTTTCAGATGTGGGGGTTGACTGGTCATTTTGGAGCAAATCACTCATCAAAATGTTATCATCAGTAACTAGCGTACCTTCCGGAACATCTATACGTTCTAATTTGTAGGTTTTATCTTGTAGAAAAAGTTCCCAAATCATTTCGTACTGTTCTCTATTCATTACAAACAAAGCGATAGTTTTCTTTCTAATTGCAATAGCTAGAGGCAGTAATGTGTGGGACAATGTGCATTTTGCCAATATAAGCAGTAGCTTATTGTATAAGCTTTTCTTTATTTCGGCTTGGTAATGATTTTTTATGCCATCATAGGTGTTGATGACAAATTGTGGAAGCGCAAAATTATCCTTTTTGCGTTCAAATCTCGGAACAATCAGATAAATTTGCTCCGGTGAAAAGTTATTTTTCATATTTCTAATGTCGGTCATAATTCCGAAATAATCTGCCATACATTTGGCTACTATATCATCATTTTCATCTTTCTCTATGAAATAAGAATCCTGATATGGGCAAGTATTGCACGATTCAGTTTTTTTGTGCTCTGTATCAAGATTGTTTTCATTATTTTCAGTCATTTATTTTTCCTTTCAAAATTGGATTGTTAATTAAAAAAGAGCATAATAATTCTGTATGACAAACAGGTGTTACCTGCGAGCCATTTGGGTTAAATTGGTTATTTTATTGAAAAATCAGTTAATTATGGTAGTCCATCACATAAACCACATCATCGGGTTCAAACGGACAGCGGACATCAGTTACATAATAGATTTGTCCATCGGATGAAATATAGGCATATACCCCTTGAGGGCTTGAAATAACATCTTTGTAGCGTCCTATTCCTTTGAATTCAAAGTTGTCAAAATGAACAGATGCCTGCTTTTGCAATTCTTCCGGTGTAAAATCTGCGGCTTTGGCTACAAGTTGATAATGCATGACCGTTCTCCTAATAGGCAAAGCGAGCCGCTCTGATGAGATTTTTTAAATGGTTATATTCTTTTTTGGCTTTATATCCCTGCCAAAAAGAATTGATTATGCAGTATAAAAAATTCATTTTTATTTCCTTTCGTTAAATTATTCTCCAAAGCACCATTGCTTTGATGAGGTTAGTATGACGATTGAATATAAAGAAAGTCAATGCTTTGTTTTTCAACGATTTTCTTGGAAAATGTTTTTAAATGTATTTAAATGGATATTGCTGGATTTATCGGGGTAAAAAGTTTGGAACACTTTGCTTAAAAATGCTCGATTTTATTAAAACTTGTATCAGAATCGGAGATTTTCTTATTTTTGAGGATTCGTATATTGTCTTTTTAAAGAATATTAAACTTTTTACAAAGTATGCTTGGTTTTGGTGTATTATGCAAAGAGAAACGCTATGAGGGAATGGATTAATTTCAAGGTTCAACAATTTAATAATGATACTTATCTCAATGATGAATTATCAACAATAGAACAGCAAACGCTTAAATATAAGATTTCCTCTCTGCATCCTTATTTTTACAAAGGTGAATCCGCGAAAAATCTTGAAGAATATATCTGTGAATTACTAAAAAGAGAATATGCCAAAAATCTCGCAACACAGATAGAAAATAATAAATTTATCTATGGCAACAATATGGCTGACGTTATATCGTTTGCCAAGCGTTTCATTCAAACATATTCTGATGTCTATGATTTAAATTCAAAAGCTGATGCTAAAAATGCAGGAAACTCAATCAAAGAACTGGTTAAATGTTACAATGAATTGAATAATAATCTCTTTGATAAGAAAGATTTAGATGATTTAACTGATTTTCTTTTAAGGCTCCCGACTGAAATTTGTATCCAAAGTCAATATCTTGACCTATATGCCCCATATTATGCAAATGCACTAAAATTCTTTTTATCTGTCCTGACGACTGTATTCAACATAGGTCTAAAACAACCAAAACCCCAAGCATTAAGTGGTTTTAGCGAAGAAATCATCAATACCGATAAAAAAAGATTTGATGATTGGTTTGATAGGTTTGAAAGCGAATATACTTATGAGAATCCTATGGTACAAAAGGATTTTAACAACTGTTCCGCCCATATTTATGTTTCGGCAGAAAGTTTTAATAATCTTAAAGTTCATTTTAAGGATATTGAATTTTATGCCGAAAATACGTTTCAAACGATAACGGATTTATTTTTAGGTTTTGATTATGTCAGAACGTTAGAATTTGAAAACTGTACTTTTAATTTCTGGTTTTATGGGAATATGAAATCATTTCTCTTTAAGAACTGCGTTTTTAATGATGCTTTTAATTACAATGCTAAACTAAGTAAAAATTATCAGCCGGTTGTTAGTGTTTTAATGTTTGAAAATTGTATATTTAATTCAGATGTTACCATTGATGACATCAAAGAGGGCATGAGTAACACCTTAATATTAAAAGATTGCAGATTTGCAAAAGATGCTAATTTCCGTTTATCAAATGTATTGTTCTTAAAAACGATTTTTGAAAATAATATCTTTGAGGGTAAAGTATTCTTTGAAAATATACGACTTTCCTCTTTAAATTGGAAAAATTTATTCTTTTTATCGGATTTTAGAAACAATAAAGTTGTTCTTGCATCTACCGCTAAAATCAGCCAAATACTTTTCGGGGCAAAAGTGGTTAAATCAGCCAATAAATCTATCAGTAACTTCATAAAAATCTTAAGAGCAAACAAAATTGCTGATTACGCTACGGAATTGGAAAATCTCTACTTTAATAATATGGATACGACAAAAAGTAAGACTGAATTTGATATTGCCATACAGTCAAATTGGCTTAATATGAAACAAACGGCCTCGTTTTTGGGACTTTCCTATGCTACCTTACTCTCTATGCGTAAGGAAGATAAGGCCACGGGGATTGTACGTATTCCCTATGTTGGGGAAGGCAAAAGTACCAGATATTATGTTCCTCTCTTGCAAGCATATAAAGACCGCAATATGACGCTGGTTAATCAGTTGGCAAAAGAGATGGAAACGAAAAAATAATCTGCAAAATAAAAATGTCAAAGAACATACATTCTTTGACATTTTCTCTGAAATCCTTGGAAAATATAGAGTTCCCATTTGGCTTAAAAATACCTCAATCTCAAAATGTCAAACTTTGTTAGGATTTAGCACAAAGTTTAACATTTATTCATATCACAAACCAGAGGTCGATGCTGTAAATATAAAATCCGCATTTTATAAAATAATTGTTCCGTGTTTTGCAAAATATAAGTAGAGCGAAATGTAAAATTATCTTTGAATCACATTTTTCAAACGAAAAAAATGCAAATTATCACATTTTTCGAAGGAAAGTTCGGATAGACTTATCTATAATATGTCAGCTAAGTCTTCTATCGTTCTATAATTATCCAAATCATTGGGCTGTTGGTGGCGGAGAGTTTTGAATATTTGTAAAACCGATTGTGTCGGGATGTATTGTTCTTCAATCGGCTGAAAGCAAGAATAGTCGTAGCTGATGATTTTTCGGTCTTTAATGTAAGAAATGCTGCTGTAATCGCTATTATAATGCCGATGGTAATGAATTAACGGATAGTTGCGGAACATAAAGCCGTTATCCCAGAGCTTGACCAGATTTCCAATACTGATTTTATCAACCTTATAGGCATAATACGGACAGGCAAAGCCCGTAATAATCAAGCCTTCAATAATAACCGAGGAATAAGGTGTCCCCAGTCTGAATTTGTGTCGATTTTCCCAAATCGCATCAAAATGCTCTAAAAACCATTGTAAATGTTTATTCATCTTAAATCTTCACATTTTCCACGGCATTAGCGAGCATTTGTTCGTTGGCATTGAAGTAGTGCTGCGTGGTGCTGATGTTCTTATGATTGGCCAGTTTTTGCACAATGCAGATATTAACACCGGCATTAACAAGTTTAGATACAAAAATATGTCGCCCTAAATGGCTCGCCCCGTGAATACTGAATTTGCGATAAATGGAGGCAAAAAGCCGGCTGATGCTTGAACGGGCAAACGGCTTGTTCTGTTTTTGTGAAGTAAAAATGTAAGTTTCCGGTGTTAATCTCGCGCCCCACTTCCTTTGCAAATACTTCAAATATTCGCCAAACTCTTTCTTCATCTGCCCGTTGAGGTAATACGAACATTTGTTCTTGCCCTTATTCTTGTCATAGTCTAAGCAAATCACATCTTTAACATTGAGGTTTTCCGTGTAAATGTCCTTAACCTGCAAATAGCAAAAGTTAATAGAACGCATGCCGTTATGCGAGCATAAAAACATCATGCGGATTTGTTCAGCGTGTTTCATTCCGCTGATATAAATCAGAATGTCCTTGATTTTCTTGTCGTCCACAAACACCTCATTAACCATTTTTGCTCTCCTTAATCATCGCCTGATAAAATACTTTATAATGCTCACCTTGTGTCAAAATTCCGATACCACCTTGGCATTGCCAGCCGCGTTGGAGTTTCTTATTAACTGCGCTAATCAACCCATCAACACTTTCATCACAAAGAATATCATACTTAAACATCAATATTCCTCCGCATACATCACGGTCATAACACGATTAGTTAAACGAGGGCTGGAAACATCGGGCGAGAGATACAAAAACTCTCGGTCGTAATAGTCGATTTTCCAAAATATCTTTTTCCCCTTAAAATCAAATGCCCCGAAATCGTGCTCGCCGTACGGGTCATTATCTTCATTAAAATTATTGAAATTGCGCACATGAGCAATGATTTCCGCAATATCTTCTTTGGTGTTGCAGCGAATACCACTGGTCAGAACCAAAGTTCCTTTGGAAAGGTGGTGCCGAAAGTCGTCATTAAGCCTTGCAATTTCTTCTGATTTATTGTTATCCATTTGAATCTCCATGATTTTATCATCTCAATACAGAGGGACTATCGGACCAAAATGCTAAAGTCAAGGCCTTTTTTTAACATTTTTACGGTTTAACTGTTTGATTCTTCCGGATTTATTTTAAATTCAGCGGGTTAGATTCATAAAAAAATATTGCCCCAAAGCAATTTCTCTTAAATCTGCTGATAAATACCAATGTAGTCCTGAAACTACAAGTTTCTAATAAATTTCATTTGGAGGTGCGCGAAAGTGCGCCTTTTTAATTGCTTGAACTTCCTACCGAAAATCCACATTTCCCTTGCAAGCCCTCGCCAACATCGCCCGTTTTCTTGATTTTTATTTAGGTTTCTTAAGTTAAATCAAAGCACCAATTTGAGGTAGGAAATCTGAGTTTCTTTCGGCACTTCTATTTTCTTATTTAAGAAAAAAGTCTATTATAATAGTATTTTCTTTCTATTTTAATTCTATTATAGGGGCAAAAAAGAACTCTCAATCCCTTATTCTGCAAGGCTTTCAAGAAAATGCGGTGGAAAGAACCATTTCCGATACTGGAAATATTCATTTCCGCAAGGGGAAACCGTCATTTCCGGTTGGGGAAACAACCGTTTCCAAAGTCGCATTTAGTGGAAATAATCATTTCCGGCATCAATTTTGTTCAAATCAATTTCCGTAAAATTTCCCGATAAATAATTATGCAAATGAGATTTATAAGGAATAAACATGACTACAAAATTATCGCTGACCGCAAGATATTTGCTCACATACATCAGATTTAAGACCAATAACAACCGTCCGTTCTTTGCCGGTAATGACACCATAGCCAAAGTCATCGGCTGCACGGAAGCTTCTACCAAAGTTATTATCAATACGCTCATCCGCGAAGGCTATATCATCAAAACCATAGATGATAAAAAGCGCCGGAACTTATCGCTTTCGGGCAAAGAGTTCCAACCATTGGACGGGGTGTATATGAACAATGTTGAGAAACATATCCTGAAACAAGATGCTCAAAACCAAGAGGACTGGGCGAAATATCTGCAAAAAGAAAATGAGGCCTATAAAGCACGAATTAAGACTTTAGAAGCGGAAATAACCAGCTTAAACCAACAAATCTTCGAGCTTCAAAACCAAGAAACAGTCAAGCCCGTCCTTCAAAAACCAACCCCACAACCTGAATACACCCCAAACATTCCACAAACCGATGACGAAAGCATAAGTCCGGTCATCACCAACATTATGAAAAGATTTAACCTATAACAAGGAGCACAAGATGAATACTGATATAACAAATAGTTCAATTCCCGAACAACAGCTTGATTTGAAGCTTATGGATACAATCGCCGTTGCCAAAGGTGTGTTGCAAACCGTTAATAGCAACCTCGTAGATTTGCAGGCAAATGCTTGCTTTAAAAACATTATCCAACAATTTTACGACCTGAAACTGGAGCTGGTAGGGTTGTTAAATTATCTGGAAGAAGAAGTCCTCCTTCCGACACAGCAGTTGTTGTTGCAAAATATGGCCTCACCATATCGTTTTACCTTGATGGAGCTTGCGAGCAGATTTGATATTTCAAGCTATCGTGAGCAATTAGAGCAAATCGAGCAGATTTGTAACGGTCCCGAAGTGCAACTCCAAAAGCTTTGGCAACTCAGCCATAAAGCGACCAGAGAAACACGGATTATGCTGACTATCGCGGATTTACGAATGTCTGAACTAAACCCGTAATTCCTACTTTGATTTTTGAAAAATCGGCAAATTAGAGTTTTGCCACAACAATATTTTGATAAAAAAGGAGAAAAAATGAGAATTTTAATGGAAACAATAACCGGAAGACGGGGAATTAAGAATTTTAAGACTTTTAAGGATTTTGACCAGTTTATGTATGAAAATAGTCGTAAAATCAAGAAATATGCCATCACCGACCAACAAAAAGAGGACATCAATGAATGGCTGCAGGATTTAATAAAGCAATCAGAACAGCTCTATAACTATATTGCCCATGTGTTCTTTAATCTTGTCAATAAGCACGATGACTATAATAACCTCTTGGCCGCTGCCGGTAAAATGATTGATGTCCAAACCGCCCTTAAATCGTGTATAAAGTAGGAACTTGATTATTCTTTGAGCAACCAATCTAAAACATTAATCTGCTTAATACCATTATGGTCAACATTTGGCATAATATCCCTTGTAAGTAAATACTTGGGATAGTTATCTTTGATAGATTGGAGAGATTTCAGTTCTCTTTCTAAAGTATGTGAATCTGCAACAGAATGAGATACTTGATAATATTCCACAGTATCACGATTTGTAGCAACAAAATCAACTTCCGAATTATTATTCTTTCCTACAAATACCTTATATCCTCGGCGTAAAAGTTCCAAATATACGACATTTTCTAATATATGACCATAATCAGTAGGTTTATTTCCAAGCAACATATATCTCAAACCAATATCTACCAGATAATATTTTTCGCCGGATTGCAGATATTGTTTGCCTTTAATATCATATTTAGATGCGGAATAAATGACAAAGCTTTCTTTCAGCGCATCTATAATATTATCAACTAAATGGTATGATGTCTTACGACCTTCTGTAGTCAGACAGTTACTGATTTTCCTTAAAGAACATTCATTTCCGATATTATCTGCTAAAAATTTAATAATGTTTTCAACCTGTTGAACATCAGAAAATTTTCGTCTGGCAATAATGTCTTTTAATAGAACCGTATTGTATAAACCAGATAAATAATCATTGATATTGTCCTTATTGGTTAGTTCTAATGTGTAGGGAAATGAACTATTTAAAAGATAATCGTTGAATAATCTTTCAATATTTTGATTTTCTGAAAAAGCGGAACAATATTCTTTAAAAGATAAAGGCAGCATTTTGATTTCCACATATCTTCCGGAAAGTAAAGTTGCTAATTCTCCCGATAGCATATGAGCATTAGAACCAGTGATGTAAACATCCATATTTTCTTTGATAAACAAGCTATCAACTGTTTTTTCAAATTCAGGAACCAATTGAATTTCATCTAAAAATATATAATTTTTCTTATTTTTAACAGCATTTTGCATGATGTGCTTATAAAGGACTTCAAAATTTCTTAAATGCAAATTATCCAAATCTTCCAGATTGATATTTTGGATTTGTGAGGCATCAATGCCTTTTTGTCTTAAATATTGTTGATACAAGAGAAACAATGTTGATTTACCACAACGCCTGATACCCGTAACAACTTTAATCAGTTTCTTATCCTTAAAGCTGATAAGTTTATCTAAATACTGTTTTCTTTCAATCATAGCAACCTCTCTTTATAAGAATATAAACTCTCAAATAGCAAAAGTCAAGATAAAATGAGAAATTAAAATCTCAAAATACTATATTACAATGATGCCAATAGATAAAACTCTCAAAAAGTCAATAGTTTTTCCTTTATAAAAGAAAAACTTTCGGATTAGTGATGTTTTTTGTTGGTTGGAACGATAATTCATAAGGTAGTCAAAGATTCATACTTTTGTCGGATTGTGACTTGACTTTAGTCTGCCGGTTCGATAGTCCCAAAGTATAACCCTAATCAAAGGAGCGAAAAATGTGCAAAAAAGAGACAGAAGCAAAAGATGAATTAGTGGAAATATTTAAGAATATGACCGAAAAAGATTGGAAAAATCTTATTGAAGAGTTAGAAAATGTTGTAAATTCAGAAAAAAGAACCTCATCGCCTAAAAAGCAAAAAACTACTAAATCGGCATCAAATACGACAAATAACAGCAATATTAAAGGAATACTCAATAGCTAGTTCTTTATTACTACATTTCGGCTTAACTCTTGGGCTTTAATATCTAATATATTTAAAAACGGATATATTTTTTTCGCAAGTGTTAATAAAACTTCTTTTGCGGATTGTTGAGAAAACCTATTCTTTTCGGTACTTTCCAGTACTATAACTCCTAAACATTTATCTTCTTTGTGTATTCTTACAACAACGTAACATACACTATGCATGCTCATATTTTTAACTTCAGAGTGAGTATAATTGTATTTATGACGTGTATAATCAACATATTCCGTTAAATTATTTATTGGATTTGGAAATTTTTCACCAGATTCATAAAAGAAACCATCCTTGTATCCTTCAGCAATACACCCTTTATTAAAAGGATATATTTTACTGTTATTAATTTTATTATATTGGGGATTGAGTGAAAATCTATCTAACGCAAAAAAACTTTCATTCAGTAGAGCATAAACGGTTATTCTATCATTTTTATTGCTTTTAGAATAAAATTGTAGTTTCTTTGCAGCTTCCATTACCTTATTTCTTATTTTTGCAGTTGCATCATCAGATGTTTTTATGACTATATTCTTATAGCAATCTCTTTCAGCCATAACTTCTATTATGTTTTGCTCTTCCTTAACCTGTATTATTTTAATTATAGCCCAGATAAGTATAATTGTATATGCTCCAACAATTATTAAAAATTGAAAGTTTATAAATTTTCCAGGATTTAATCCATACTGTCCAAGAATCAGAGCTGCAATAAAAGACAGAACATCAAAAAATATTCCTATATAATTTAAATTACGCCGTAGTCCTTTAATCATTATTTTGTAGTCCTGCTGTCACTTTCTGCAATTTTTGATATAATATCCTTATTTCCTAAAAGAGATATTTTTAATTCACCTTCATCATTGTTTTCTAATATAGATGTTAAGGTTTGCAATTCACTTTCAGAGAGCGATAACTTAAATTTTTCTTCTATGTTCTCTATTATTTTTAATATTACCAATGATTTTCCTCTATCTAAATTAGCTAAAAAATCATCAATATTGATATTTTTACCTTCTTTATCTTTATAAAACCAGGTCATACATCTTTGTATGCTCATTCAATTTCTCCGCATATAAAAATCTTAAATAAATTAACAAGCTATACTTAATTTAGTTAAAAAGAAAAACTAAATCAAGTTTTGCAAGCTATATTTTCATATCTATCATCTCATCACTTTCGTAATTAGCTCTCCGTAATTGCTTACGACATCATATCGTACTTCTTCGTTGCTTATTGCAGCAAAATGTTTGCGTGCACATTTGATTTTAGCACTTTCAATCTCTCTTAATTCCAAAGTTTCCATAGAACCTTTGGTTTCGGCAATAAAATAAATGTGTTTGACATGTTCTTGATTAAATGCGATTGCCCAGTCAGGATTATATTTTCCAACCGGAGTTGAAATATAAAAACCTTTTGGGAGTTTAACATAAACAACGACATCCTGACTTTCTTCTAATTGTGTTGCAAACTCTTTTTCTCCATTGGAATCATATAATAAATGGTCATAAATACTTTTTGTGGCTATCATAGTATTAATACCGAGTTTTCCTTTAAGCGTAGGTTCAGTAAAAATATCGGTACTATAAACACCTTCATCTCCTTCGATTTTGCTATAAGTAATATGTTGGACGATAAGAGTTGCCTTTTGCTCGTTAATAAGTCGTGCGGATTTAATTATAAATTCTTCTGGATTTTGCTTAAATTGTTCAAAAACACACTTTTCAATTCCGGATAAAATTTTTACAATGCACTCACGAGTTAATCCTGTTTCGTCAACTAACTTGCCTACTAAATCGTATTTTATGTTTGTTCCGCTTGAACTTATGACCTCCATTTTTGATTGACTTGGTTTAGTTTCAAAAGCTTTTCCATCAATCAAAGCTTGCTTGGAATCAATAGATTTCATAGTGCCTTCGGTAATCTTCACATAAATCTTGGAAACTTCCAATTTGCTGTTCAGAGCTTCAATTGCATTATCAACTAGTTCTTGTCCCTCAAAATCAACGGCATAGATGGATTTTACATTAATCTTTTTCCAAAGAGCTAAAAACTCCTTCTTGTCCAAAGCACCATCTTTGATTTTAATATCAACATTGTTTTTGCGGGCATCTTCCGGCATCATACCTTTAACATCATAAATTGTATCAATAATCTTGATTATGCTATCGCCACAATCTTTAACTTCTTCAGGAAAGCTTAGTATTCCTGCTTTCTTATCTTCATAATATTTGTCGGTTAAAGCACCTGCATCATCAATGTAATCCTGCCTTACAAAATGATTATAAAGCTTTTTAGCCAAAGTTTTATCAATGGTTTGAGCCTCGCCGGATTCTGTGGTAATAACTTTACCATCAAACAGCTCAACACTGACTTCTTTGGGTCTGTCAGTAACGATTGCAGCCAGTTCATTTTGTAAAGCAGTTGCAAAGTTTTGATAAGATTCATTGGCAATAACGGTCAAAGTATTGATATTATGAACATCCTCACCCAAAACAGCGGCATCCATTCTATCACCATCCTGATTAACAGATAATCTCAGCCCACGTCCGATTTCTTGGCGTTTGCGAATGGTAGCATCACTTTCTTTTAAAGTACAGATTTGGAAAACGTTAGGATTATCCCAACCTTCTTTTAAGGCTGAGTGAGAGAATATGAAGCGAACAGGCTCTTTTCGGTCAAGCAAACGCTCTTTGTTCTTCATAATTAAATCATAAGCATCACTGTCATCAGATGAAGTTGCTCCTCGTTTAAGTTCAGGGTTTATGGAACGTCCGCTTTTTTTATCAATGGAGAAATATCCGGCATGCGTTTTGTTTGGTTCAATAGTTTTTAAGAACTTAACATATTCATCATCACCAAGCTCACCAACATAATGGTCAAGAATCCGCTGATACTCTTCTTCAAACATATGGGCATAAATGCCTTTTTCATCGGCTTGTTGATAATCTTTATATTTTGCCACTTCATCAATAAAGAATAGTGAAAGGACTTTAATCCCTTTGTAAAACAACTGTCTTTCATGCTCTAAATGGCTTTCAATCGTTTCACGGATTTGAATACGTCTGATTTGATTTTCATCTGTTTTAGAGCCTAAAATTTCGCCAACCTCAATTTTGATACCATTTGAGAGTTCTATAAAGTTAGCTCCAACGCGGCCATCAATTCGACTGATAGTATAACCTTTGTATTCTTCCAAATTGCCGGATTGCTGATATAAGCTGAACCCCTCATTAACAATTCGTGTTGCTTTTTTAATTCCGTTTACACCTTTGACATTAAATTCTAATGTTGCAGTAGGGCTTTTGTCTTTGGAAAGGTTAATGCTCTGCAAATACATATAGCCATCCGTTCCGCTGGAACCGGATACAGTAATCCCTTTAACAGCTATTTTCTTTACCAATTTCTTATTATAGGCTTCCATAGCATCAAGGCGATAAACCATATTATAAGGATTTCTATGGGTTGCCGAATAACCGATAGTCATTAAAGGCTCAAATTTCCTAATAGATGCAAGAGTTGTCGGCCCTAAAACTGATTGCGGTTCATCAATAATCAATATCGGATTTGTCTTGGCAATAATATCAATCGGACGGCGAGAACGAAATTCATCAAGTTTCATATCAATTCTTCGGGCGTCTTTACCTTTGGCATTAAATGCTTGTGAGTTAATAATCATAACATTGATTTTGTTATCACTGGCAAATTGGTCAATTTGGTTCAAATGTGCCGAATTATATATGAAAAAGCGGATTTTTTCGCCGTATTCTTCCATAAAATGGTCTTGGGTAATGCTAAAAGACTTATAAACACCTTCACGAATAGCAATGCTTGGCACAATAACGATAAACTTGCTCCAACCATAGGCTTTATGGAGCTCAAACATCGTTTTAATATAAGTATACGTTTTACCGACACCGGTTTCCATCTCAACAGTAAGGTTATATTTCCCCTCTAATTGTTCAGAAGGTTTAATGAGGTTATTGCGTTGAATGATTTGGATATTCTCTAAAATTCTATTATCATCAAGAGTGATTTTAGCGTTTTTAAAACCGATAAAATCTTCACCTAATTCCTGTTGACGGCTGTCTGTCCGCCCTTTATCAATAAGATAGCTCATACCGCTTTGATAAGGCTGTCCTTTAAAAACATCCACAACAGCCTTTGCGGCATCGGCCTGAAACTTCTGGTGCTTAAACTTTAACTTCATTGTTCCACCTCTTACAAAACTTTAATTGTTGTTTGAGGGGATTTAAGCTTAAATATCTCATCAACATTGATTCTGGCGGCAGGAGTAGCAAAAGAACTATCCTTGAATACGGCTCTTAAAGGCTTTTTATCAGCAATTTGTTTAATGGTGTCTTCAGAAACCTTATCATCAAAACAAGCTATCAGGTCGCCATCATTAACGATATGAACCTCATTATTGTTAATACGCATGGTTTCATGCGGGAGTGAAAGTTCCAAACCCCAATCAAGCATACATTGATACAAAAGGTCATAACCGCTTCGGCCTTCTTTGATGTTGCTTATACTGTCAACCAAATCGCTTTGCGAAAGCTCATCAGGTGCATAATAAACATTTTTCATATTGCTTTCATCAAGTTTCAAAACACGGAAGCCGATATCAAGGTCTTTTTTGCCGGTTTCTTCTACAATCTTCTTGCCGGCACGACGGATGCGCTCTTTACCGATTTCACATATATTTTTATATCCTGCTTTATAGGCTTCGGACTTTTCATCACAAACTTCCGGTAATTGCACCATAATAAATTTGCGTTTGCCACCATCCTCTGCATTTAATTGCATCACAGCGTGTGCAGTTGTTGCAGAACCCGAGAAAAAGTCAAGGACTATTGAATTCTTATGACTTCCCACATTTAACAAATAGTTTAACATTTTGGGATTTTTAGGAAAATCAAATATTCTATTTCCATCAAATAAATCTTTTACTGACGAAGTTCCAGCAATGTAATTTAGAATATTTTTAGGAGGATTGTAGCCTGTTTGCTTAAAATAACAGGAATACTTTCCTTTTGATTGTTGAATTACTATTTCATCTTTTCTTTCTATAAATGTATCAAATCCCCATCTCCATCGGTGAAGAAAGTTACTTTTAATTCCTGGCCTTATAGGAACATACCCTTGATTTATTAAAGCAGTATCGTTTTTATACACTTTACTTTCATCATTCGTATATATCTTGTCTTTATCATAATCCTTTACTGGTTTAATATCTTTTGTGTTAGGGTTATAATATATTGTATATCCCATATCAGGTCGCGTATATAGAGGAGATGGTGAATCATTAAGATTTCGCAAACTTTCGTCTGCTTTATCAACTTTATTTGGCTCACATAAATCGTAGTTTTTTGCATAAACTAAACAACTCTCTGTATTTTTCTGTATTTTTACTCCTTCTCCATTTTGGCTTGCACCAGTAATGTTTATCATCTCTACTATAAAATTACTTGCCCCAAACACTTCATCACATATTTTTTTAAGGTTATATGATTCATTATCATCAATAGATATAAAAATCACACCATCTTCTGAAAGTAGGTTTCTTGCTAATTTCAAGCGTGGATACATCATAGAACACCAAGATGAATGGAAACGCCCGTTAGTTTCAGTGTTCTTAAACATTCTATATCCACTTTCATCAATAGCTCCAACTTCTTCATCATATTGGTCTTTGTTAGTGGCATAGTCATCTGGGTAGATAAAGCTATCATTCCCCGTATTATACGGAGGGTCAATGTATATCATTTTGATTTTATTCAAATAACTTTCTTGCAAAAGCTTCAAGACTTCCAGATTATCACCCTCAATATACAGATTCTCGGTTTTATCCCAATTAACGCTGTCTTCCAAACAAGGTCTTAAAGTCTTATTTGTCGGCTTGTTTGCTTCAACCATGGCTTGCTTTTTGCCAACCCAAGTAAAATCATAACTTTCATCTCCATCAATCACAGCGGACGAAAGTTCTTGTTTCAGCTTCTCAAAATCTACCTTATGGACAAGATTACCTTGCTCATCTTTCGCTTCTGTAACCACATTCGGGAACATTTCTGCTATTTTTTCTATATTAGCCGCAGTTAAGTCTGGTGAAGACATTTTCATCTTATCCATTGTTAGTCTCCGTAATGTTTAATTGTGATAAAATTGGTTCAAATGCTAAAATTTCTTCAGCCTTAATTGCAATACCTAAATTAATTGGAATGTCTAGAATAGGTGTCGGTAATGAAGGAATATAGTCAAATTGTAGTATTCCTTTTTCAAGATTTCTGGGGCCTGCATACAAAATACCAATAAAAGCAATATGAGAGCCAATACTCATATGACCATTTATATCTTTGTAAATGCCCTCATTTAAGATAAAAATCGGTGAACCACTAGAACCATGAAAACTAGCTATATCCATAAGGAATTCTTTTTTTCCTAAATAATCTTTCTTTATATGGCTTGCGGTAATTCCTTGTCTTATTATTGGTTTATGATTATAAGTATCGGACAGTCCTTTAGGGTAACCAACCATAACAATATTTTCTACTGCTGTTGCTATTTTTAAATATTCGGGAGTAATAATATAATCTTTTGTCAGAGGCAAATAAAATAGATGTATTCCGTTTCTTTTCAATTCATTTAGAGAAGTTCCTATTGGTAAACAAGCTAAATCTACATCATTATTAGGATGATATATCCAAGGATTACCAGAATACTCAATAGCAAAAGTCTCAGTATCACGGGGATTATTATCTTCATCACATAAACACAGTTCAAAATATGTTCCATAGCTACCATCAACAACATGCTTATTTGTAATAAGAACGGGGATACATATGTTATTCACATTGTCTTGACATAAGTACATAATAAAACCAGTTCCAGTACTTATAAGTTCTTGTCCATCTTTCTTTACTTTACAACAAACCTTCGCTGTTGAATAAGTAATTCGTTCTGAAAGGCTCATCTTATCCATTGTTTAAGTCCTTTATCTGTTGTTGAAGTTGTTTTATCTGGCTTTTGATTTCAATTTGCCGATTGAATTGCTTTTCAGCATCCATTTTTGCCGTCAATTTCTCTATTTGCTTTTCAATTTTCTCTGTTTCTATGGTTTGTTTGACTTTCTCTTTAATGTTTTTCTCACTTACAATATCAATCTTCCCGCCCGATAACTGGCTTAAAAAGTTTTCATAGATACTTTCCAGTTTGTTTCCTTGCAGAGCCAAAATTGGTTCTTTGCTCCACTCACTATTAAAATAACGAACGATATTGGCCTTATTCGTGCTGTTGGCCGATTTCTCCTTATATCCCAACCAAATCTGATATTTTTCTTCATATTCCAAAACAAACAGGATGTAATAAGGAATAGCCTTGTCTATAGCCTCTAAAATTTTGGGATTAAATTTAGCGCTCTTTAATTTGATATGAAAAACTTCTAATTCCTTAAAATTATCATTTCCTGAGATATTAAGCGTTTTTGAGGACAATTTGTTTGCCCAAACAATCTTTTCAATATCATTTACAAAGCTTTCTTTTAAGGTGGAGCTGATGTCGGCTTTTTCATAAAACTTATTTTTAGCAATATTTTTATTAACTTCTGTGGATTGAGGCAAATTAAGCATTGTTTTTCCCCTCCACAACCAAAAAGCAAATCAGCTCAAAATCATTTAGTCCGCTGATTTCGTTTTCTAAAGCCGATGTTCCGCCATCGGAAAACAAGCTGTCAACATCGCTGTCTTCTTTAACCGATATAATGGAGCTGATGGCATCACTTAATAATTTTGAGTATTGCCGCATATCTCTGCCATCCTTAGTCTTTTTATTAAAATATTGGCAGATGCTTTTATCAACGGTAGATTTCCCCTTGCAGGCCAAACGCAATTTATCTAACAACTCTTTGGGTTGTAGGTGATTGCAAACAATCTCACCATTATCTTTAAGGTAAACCATATAAAATGGGTGCAAACGGTTAGTATTGTTAATATTGGTATCCGGATTGATGTTCTTTAAGATATAAATAACCCCTGACGGCATATCGGGTGTTGCCTTTACAATGGCGTTCATTCCGGTTGGATTCTTCTCAACATCGGAGTTTTCTTTAATATATTCCAGTAAATCAAGCCGAAATTCATTTAATCCCAAGTCCATAATAGATATACCGGTGTCCATATCTTCTATGTCAACGACTTCATTTTGCAGTTTTTCCAGCTGTTGCTTGCGATACTGTAAATCAGGGTCATCTTCCGGATTGATAACATTGTCATTACCGCCATTGGTAATGTTAATGGCTTTCATCCTGCCTTCAACTCTGGCTTTAAGCTTGATATATTCATCTAATTGCACCGGAGCCCAAAAATTGACAAGCTGAATGACATCGTTCTTACTTCCGATACGGTCAATACGCCCAAAACGTTGGATGATGCGAACCGGGTTCCAATGAATATCATAGTTTATCAGGTAATCGCAATCTTGCAGATTTTGCCCTTCAGAAATACAATCGGTTGCAATTAAAATATCAATATTAGCGGGATTGTCAGGTAACAACAGGTGTTTTTCTTTAGAAATCGGCGAAAAGCAAGTTAAAACCGTATTCATATCTTGCGGCAGACCTTTGATGGTACTTTTCCCGTCAACTGAACCACTGATAACCGCAGAATCCAGGCCAAAGTTATTTTTCACATATTTTGAAACATGTTCATATAAATAATCGGCGGTATCGGCAAATGCTGTAAAAATAATGATTTTCTTGTTATTGCCATTGATTGGATGTGTAATCTTTTGCTTAATTTGTTCTAACAGTGTTTGAAGTTTATGGTCTTCGGTTGCTGATATTTTGCTTGTTTCGGCATAAAGATGCTTCAAAATGACGCTGTCAGCCTTTAAATCATTACGCCATGAGCGATAATCCATATCTTTGAGCGAAATATTGACTTTGCTACCGATAACGACATCATAATCTTCATCTAAATCGTTAAAATCAGAAAAATCTTCCGCTAATTCATAGTTACTTTTTTGTTTTTCAAATAAATCAATGTGTTCTATGGTCTTATCAATACGGTAGATAATACGCGACAGGGTTTGATTGAACGAATAAACGGAGCTTTCCATTCGTTTCATAAGGTTAATGCTCATTAAGCGGCGAACGCCTTGTTCTCGGTCAGATTGTTTGAAAAACACACCTTTACTGACATCTCTGCCGTAACGTTCCTCATATTCATCAATCTTACTTGGATATATGTATGAAGATGGGGTATATACGCACAAAGTCAAATCTAATAAATTATTGAAAATCTCACTATAAGAAATAGTATTTTCTTTTAAGCTTAATATCGGGCGTTGATTGATTGGAGGCAAACGCTCTGGAAACTTACCAATATCGGAGGTATTGTAATATTTTTCAATATGCTTGCGGGAACGAGCAATCGTAATGCTGTCCAGCAAATCAAAAAAGTCAAAAGAGAGCATATCTAGCAGGCGAGCAGTCGTTCTTTCACTCGGTTGTAAAGTGTTCCATTTATTAAAAGTCTTTTGCGCCTCGCGGAAAATATGGTCTATATTCTTGCCTTCGCCCAATTTTTTATTCATTTCGCTGGTATTTCCCTCATAGGCAAGGGCTAATTGATTTTTCAAATCAAGAAACTGGTTATTAACCGGAGTAGCCGAAAGCATCAAAACTTTTGTTCTGACACCCTTACGAATAACTTTGTTTAATAAAACATTATAGCGGTTATCTTTTTGTTCACCGTCATCAGTTAAATAAGATTGGCCGCCATTGCGAAAATTATGACTTTCATCAATCACGATTAAATCATAATTTGCCCAATTGAGTTTAGCCAAATCAATACCGTTTGATTTACCTCGGGTGCGCGATAAATCTGTATGATACAGCACATCATAACGTAATCGGTCGGAAGCTATGGGATTATTAACATAGTTTTCTTTGTAAGTTGTCCAGTTATCACTTAATTTTTTCGGGCATAAAACAAGCACATTTTTGTTGCGGTTTTCATAATATTTAATGACGGATAATGCCGTAAATGTTTTACCTAAACCAACACTATCTGCTAAAATACAACCATTATATTTTTCAAGTTTGTTAATGATTGCAAGACACGCATCTTTCTGAAAATTATAAAGCTTGTTCCATATAGCACTCTCTTTGAAGCCCGTTCTCTCATTTGGCAGGACATCTTCGTTTATATCATCCAAGAATTCATTAAAAATGTTATAAAGTGTAAAGAAATAGATAAATTCAGGGGAATTTTCAGCGTATACTGCGGTAATACTATCTACAAGTTCTTGGGTGACATCCTGTAATTGGCTCTTATCATTCCATATTTCATTAAAGCTTTTAATATACCGTTGGCTTAATGGGGCTTCAAATTTGTTTATAATGCAAAAACAATTATTACCTTTATCACAGCCCAAATCTACTGTTGTAAATCCATTAACCGGATAATAAGAGCAACTATCTTCTTTATTTTCAATATTAATTAACCCTGGAATAAACTGTCCGGTTTTATTTGATTTGAAGTGAACTTTTTCTCGTATCCAATCTGCACATTCTTTAGCTATGGCTTTTTGTGTCAGCTCATTACGGAGTTTTACTTCAAATTCTGTTCCATAAATACTTTTTTCTCTTTCAAGTCTTGGAATATAAAATTCTCGCTTTTCTTTAGGTGTCTTTTCAGTAACAAATGTCGGTGAAGTAAAGATAAACCTTAGTTCATCAATATCTTTTAGCTGTTTTTTCAGTTCTTCAAAGGCATAAATGGAGAAATAGGCTGAAGCAATAGAGAGCTTTGAATTGCTCTTTATTTCAATTTGTAAGTCATCTTTCAAAATAGATGATACATTATCAAATGCCTTAATTTCCATAAATCACCGTCTATTTTACCCAGATTCTTGTGGTTTGGTGGTGAAAGTGCTTGCAATTCTTGGTAGTTAATAGTTATACTATCGCAAAATGAGGTATTCTATACTGAAAAACAGATAGGTAAAATAGACGGTGGTCTACAATTCCTATGCTATTTATAGTCAGGCTTTGATAAATACATTAGTAATTACAAAGGATTGACTATGATATACGGATATTGCAGAATTTCAACAGACCATCAAGAACTTCAAAATCAAATACACGAACTCCAAACATTTGCTAGCAAGCAAAATCTTCAAATTGATAAATGGGTTGAAGAGGTAATTTCTTCACGAAAACCCTTAAATGAACGAAAACTCGGACGTTTACTTAAAAAGCTAAAAAAAGGAGATATCTTAATAGCCTCAGAACTTAGTCGTTTAGGTAGAAATCTTTTAGAAGTTATGGGAATCTTGCAACAGTGTCTGGAAAAAGATTGCCAGATATGGACTCTGAAAGAGAATTATAGACTTGGAGCTGATATCCAAAGCAAGGTTCTTGCTTTTGCATTCAGTCTTGCCAGTGAAATAGAACGTCAGCTTATCTCCGACAGAACTAAAAATTCACTTCAACGACTGAAAGACGAAGGAAAGCATCTTGGCCGTCCATTCGGTTTTTCATATCAAAAATTGGCAGAAAAGCACGAAAAAATAGTAAAACTTTTAGAAAAAGGTATCAGTAAAGCTGAAATAGCCCGAATTATGGGATGCACTTGGAAAACACTTCACAAATACATAAAGAAACATTGTTTAGCATAAAACTATTCCCTTTGTGATTTCTTACTGAAACTGACCTTATGCGGCAAGCAATTCCTTTATCATTTGGACTTGTTCTTTCATCGCCAAGATTTCCTCACGGTGAGCCAAGAAAAAGTTGAGATTGATGACTGATTTTCGTGCGAGTTCGTTATTTCTCTGTTCACCAATTAAGGAAATCTCTGCAGAAATGCAGAGATTTTTTTGTGCGCTAAGACTTAGGAAATCAGGGGATTTGAGAAAGTGAAAGACGGGATTTTAGTCTAAGGTGTCCCGCTTAAAAGGCTAAATTTCGGTCTAAATGGGCAAAAAGTCTACGTTATGTAGGGACACCTTAGACAGTGTCCCTACATCAAATTTGTTGGTGTTGAGAGCAAAATGGTTAAAATCGGTTTGTGAGTAAAAACTGCTTGACAGTCGGCTGAAAATATAGGTTTTCATGAACTTTTACATCAAAAAGCCCTACATAAAAAGCTCTGGAGCAACCGGAGCTTTTTGATGTTTTATGCTTACATCTAACGTGCTGATTCTTGGCTATAAGCCGGATCTTTTTCTAAACCAAACGCCTCGACAATCTCGTTAAGATTGTTTTTACTTCTATAGATACGGAACTGTAAGCAAATGCTCTTAACACTTTTTTGGCAAGTTCAACCTCTTTTTCATTATAATGCTTTCCCCTAAAATTCTTATAGACCCCATCAGATCTTTGGCTGTAAATATAGTATATCATTACTCCCTTTGGTATAAATAACATCATCATAAACTGTTCCAGTAATTGTTTCAGAGCCAATAAGCTGATCAAAGGTTAACCACCTAACTATAGTGTTATCTACAATGTAAGACGAATTTGAGCTATCATATATGCACTACTTCCCCCTTAAAAATAATTCCATAAACTGTCTGGAATTTTCCAGTTATAGTGTTCTGCCATAAAGTTTTTGCAATCGTCTAATAACGAGATATGCCATTTACGACTTCATACAAATTTTTATCGCCAAATAGTTGAGGCTTACATTGCTGAACAAAAATCTATGCCAATTAGCATCATCTTCCCAGTCATCTGAAAATAATCCCATATTTTTCTTTATTTTATAGAAGTCTGCATATTAATTATCTGAGTGCATAATGTCTATTACAACTAACTCCGACTTCGTACCGGTTTTAAATCTGATTGCCCAATCCGAAAGTCCCGACGTGACGACGAAATTTGTCTGCCCGCGACGTTCAATACCATAGGTTTTATCGTTAGCCCCTATCCATTCCCCAACTTTATTCAAAGGAAAGAGCTGCCCGCCGTGAGTATGCCCCGAAAGGACCAAATCTACTCTTGCTTTTGCCTCTTTTTCATAATCATTAGGCTGATGATCCATTACAATGATAAATTTATTTTTATCCAGTCCGGAAACAAGTTCTTCCATATCTGCCCGAAAACCTCCCCTTTGAATTTCCGAAAAATCCCGGCGCCCGACAACATAATATGTATTATCTATCAACACTGTTTTATCCTGCAGGACACGGATATTGTTTTTTTCCAATTCCGCAATCAACTCGTTTCCGGTAAAACCTCTGACTTCCGGAGCATGATACCCTTTGTCATGATTGCCAAAAGCAAAATAAATGCCATGCTTCGTTTTAAGCGTTCCCAGCGACCGGCACGCCGAAACCATTTCTTCACGCGTCGTACCGTCATCCACAAAATCCCCCACAATCAACACAATATCCGGGTTCAATTCTTGTATTTTTCTAACATGCCGTTCAAAACCTTTACCGCCAAACGTCGTTCCGATATGGGAATCCGCAAACTGAACAATACGCAATTTTTGTCCAGCCTTTTCTGATACAACCGTATAAGACGTTGTCCAGACATGGTGGTTCAAATACCAACCTAAACCAAGAACAGCACAGCTTAACAGAATAGCGGCAATGCCGGCATAATAATATTTGAACGGCCGCCTCCGAAAATGTCCGACCAAATAAAAGACTAAATCGCACAGCAGCCAGATACAGATAAAGTGAAGCAAACACACTACAGCATTAACAAGGTTTATGGTCAGGCTAAGTGCGGCAAAAATTAACAATATTAATACAAATCCGGCTGTTTTCCGGCATTGCGCATTATTTCCGTTCCGGTCAAACATCTTCATAAATCCAAATCTGGCTACCCTGCCGCTTAAATAAATCAAGCCGGCTCCGGCAGATATGATGACTATTCCCAAAATTACATACCACATTAACATATTTTGTTTTTCCCTTTCGTTTCCATATTTTATCTTTCTGCCCCAAACGTAATTCTGCCTAATTTTCCTGCAATTCAAATGATTGCAATCAATTTATATTTTTCGTTCCCTCTGCCGTTTTTCTGTATAATCCGACTGATGCCCCTTGCCGGTAAGCACATTCAACAACATTTACAGTGTCCGCCGGACTGAAACCCCTCCCGAATCTATTCTACGAGCACAACAATTTTGCGGTTAATCCTTTTTATTTTGCAGAAAAACTGATGTCTGTTCTATGTCCAATATTCCGGCAAGTGTTTCCGCTGTATCTGCTCCGGCGAACAATTTGCAAGAATCTAGACGCTTCATAGTTTCTCTCTATGTGATTATTATAATTTTTAGAGTAAGCTCTAAGTCAAGATATTTTTTATTTTTACCTACGGCTGTTTCAGCCATTGCTTCTCATCCTATTTTGAGGAAATTCTCCGTATTTTACACTATTCGCAATCCAGTCAACAGAACTACTTATTAATACCAGTCGTGTTTTTCGCTACAATCAAGCCTCCGTATTTTTTCCATATCTTCCTGAGTTAAACTGAAATCAAATATATCCATATTTTCTTTTATATGCTTTGGATTTTGGGAACCGGGGATTACGATGATGTTCCGCTGTAAATTCCAGCGCAGAATGACCTGAGCAGCCGTTTTACCATATTTTGCACCGATTGCCGCCAATTCCTTATTATTCAGCAGCGCTTCCGTATATCCCCGGCCGCCAAGCGGATACCACCCCTCGACAGCTATGCCCTGTCGCTGAATGTATGCGACGACATCTGTTTCCTGATAGTACGGATGTATTTCGTTTTGCACGACTACCGGTTTAATTTCTATTTGCGGCAGAAAAAATTCCAATTCTTTAATATAATAATTTGACAGTCCGAGGGAATTTATCTTTCCATCTTTCACCGCCTGCTCCATCACCTTATAGGCCTTTTTGTCGTTTTCGCCGGGGTGATGCAGTAGCATCAAATCAATGTACCCGCTTCCCAGCCGTTCAAGCGCCTGCTCTATGGCTTTCTCTGCTTGAAAAAACTGGTTTGGATATAACTTCGTGGCGATAAAAATTTCTTTTCTCGGAACCTCTGATTTCCGAATCGCCTCTGCAACATTTTTCTCGTTACCATAAAATGATGCTGTATCTATCATTCGGCAACCGTTCTTTAAAGCCGCCCCTACTGCCTCTGCACAGGCTTTCCCGTGCAAACTGTATGTACCAATCCCAATAATCGGCATTTTATAGCCATTATTCAGCTTTACAATTTTTGCATTTATATTGAATATTTCTTCTGGCATCGTTCCTTCTCCATAGCCGCGACCTCTTATCCAGCAAGAAACCGCACGACAAACATTATAACAAAATCAACCTAACTGTTTACAATTATTTTACATTAGCTTAAAAAAACTTTCAACCTTATCAAACGGAAGCTTATCCATTTGACGGTATAAATCAATTTTTCTGATTGGACAGTATTACAAATTTAAATATATATTATCTTCACAATATATCGGAGAAAAAATTATGGAATTCAGAGTATTGCGCTATTTTTTAAATGTGTCTGAGAAGGAAAAACAACAAGAGCTTCTGACTTTCTGCATATAGCACAACCGCCCATCTTAAGGCTGCTGAAAGAGCTGGAAGAAAATTCGGCTGGATAAATAGCTGCCGAATTTTGGCATTCTCATCCAATCGGCAAATTTGTCCAAATACAGTTCTGTCCAACTTTCTGTTCAAGACATCTGGGGCGTTATAATGCCCTCAAAATACGAATTGGCACAAAGACAAAACATTTCCAAGGCTTATTTAATCAGGCTGCTGCTGATATGTTCGCAACGGGTTTTGGTCAAAACATCTTTTCGCAATGAATTTCAAGGGTAGTTCGGTCCTGATTTCAAAAAACTGAATATAATAACGGCTCATAATTTGGTTTATAACGCCGCTTTGATGGCCGGACAAAATATCGGATATATTCTGAACCCGAATAAACTTGTCAACGCCAAGGACAGTACTGTTTGTTTCCGGCCGTTTACGCCTGCTCTGAAAGCCGGATTAGGCATTGTTTGGGAAAAATATCGTTTTTTTTCACCTGTTGCAAATTTTTAATGCCCTGCAAAAAAATTTATTGGATAAACAACGACCGGTACTTTCCTGTGCCGATTAATCCGCCGAGAGCCGTCTTCGCGCTGCAGGCCTTTTACAAATTAAAAGCGTTCCCGTAATTTTTTAAGGAGACTATAATGATATACGGATATGTCAGAGTATCTACAGATAAGCAATCTTTGCAAAATCAAAAATTTGAAATCAACAATTTCTGTCAAATGCAACAAATTAAAATTGACAAATGGATTGCGGAAATGATTTCCGGCACAAAAGATTTTGAAAAACGAAAATTGGGAATTTTGCTCAAAAAATTAAAAAAGGACGATATCCTGATTTGCTCTGAAATTTCCCGCCTGGGACGAAATCTCCTGCAAGTCATGACCATTTTAAATTTCTGTATGCAAAAGGAAATACAAGTATGGACAATCAAAGACAACTATCGGCTGGGAGCAGATATCCAATCCAAGGTTCTGGCTTTTGCCTTTTCGTTATCTGCGGAAATTGAACGGAACCTCATCAGCCAAAGAACAAAAGAAGCCCTTTCACGCATCAAAGCCAGCGGTCGAAAATTAGGAAGACAATTCGGCAGCAGAAACAAAAAACACATTTTGGACGGAAAAGAAAAGGATATCCTTAAACTTATCAATAAAGGCCTGCCCAAAAAACAGATAGCCAAGCTGATGCGGGTCAGCATTTTTACTCTTTACCAATTTTTGAAAAACAACCCGTATCAAAACGGCTAATCGTATATAGCACAGAATATTTTTAATCTGACGAACGTTTAATTCTTAATATTGTACAGAACCAAAGTTCGTTGTCCCGCATAAACTTTTTAGCCGAATCTTATGAGATAAGTAGATTTATAGCTTGACTTTCATGGGATTAAAGGGGTATAAGAATTAAACGTTCGTTAAACGCATAACCGCACAATTTTGTTTTATGTGCTTCTCGGACGTGGGATTTATGTTTAGCCTTAACTTTTATTGCTGATGGAAGAGACCTGCCGCCAATGATTTTAGGATATATCAATACTAAAGGAAGATATGCGTCTCCGTCCGAACAGGAACAATCTGTCCGCTCTTACGCTGACTGCTATAATCTGACAATTGACAAATTCCTTAAAACAGATGACCTTGCAAAAACTCTGCCGTGCAACCTGAAACAAGGCGATGTCTTAATTGTGGCTGACATTTCGATTATTGGTGAACGGTTTGAAGATGTTATCAAGGTTATTGCCCAGCTTTCCACATACAAATTGCGAATCTGTACAATCAAAGAAAACCTGACCCTTGATTTGGGATTTCCCTTCCTAATGGAAGATTGCCTGAATGACGTTTTGAAAATCTATAAAGGCCTGCTTTCCATAAAAAACAAAGCTATTCAGGAAAATCTTCTGCAAACGGGGAAAAAACGAGGCCGCCCGTTTGGCAAAATGATTCGTACGTCTTTATCGGGTCAGGAGCAAGCAGTGGCAGAGCTTATTTCCGCCGGCGTAACCAAAGCAGAGATAGCAAAACGTTTTGGCATCGGCAGAACTACTCTTTATACCTTTTTAAAACGCTGCAAAGAAAGGAACATCCATGCCTGAAATTTTATTTTTGTTTTGCCGTTCGTTTGAGAAGCCCTCTTTCTCTGTATTAGTACTCAATCGTTTTTATACGGCGAAAGTTTGGAGGCATAATGGCTGAATTCACTCAATACATTAATAAACTGCAGGCAAAAATAGTTAAATATTCTCAAAAAGCCAAAACGAGCAAGCGGCTTGCTTTGCGTATTATTTTATGGAACTTCAAATATATATTAAAAAATCTAGCTAAACAAAAAACTTCATACACGGATAAGAAAATACATATCGGCGTTGAAGCTCTCGGTGGTATGGGAGACCTGATTATCGCGGCGAAATATGTCTGCGCCCTTGAAAAATATTTTGGCACAGACGTCATTATTGACATTTTATGCAACAATAAGGATTTATGTTATAAAAATGTCATTTTCCCCAAAAATTCAGTATATACAAAAGAAGATGCCCCGAATTATGACCTGTATATTTCCTTTATCCGTTTCCCTGTTATTGAAAGCTATATACCAAATCGTCTAAATAAAAAGGTTTCCGCTTATATTGAAACTGTTAATCAGTTTCACCAGAAAAATTTATTTATCAGCAAAAATGCTTTTTTAGGACTAGCCATATCTATGATGAGGGGGCGTACAAGAGAAAACCAGGGAGACATCAATAACTTACTCGGTATGGATAAGTTAGATTTCAAATTAGAAAGCAATTTGGATATTTACAGCGTTTTACAGAAATTTGGAATAAACACGCCGAATTATATTACCATTCAGACCGGATCCGGGCGCTGTTGGGAAAATATAAAAAATGAAACACGGCAATGGCCGGAAGAATATTACAGACGTTTCGTCAGATTGCTTAAAGATAAATATCCCGAAGTTCAAATTATTCAAATCGGCAGCAAAAAACAAACCCCAATTTCAGGTGTTGACATAGATTTGCGTGACCAAACAGATATGGAAGAGGCTTTTTCACTTTTGAAGCATGCCAAACTGCATATTTCTCAAGAGGGAGGAATGGTTCATGCACGCCATTTTTTACGCGGCGGCACATCCGTTGTCCTGTTTGGACCGACCGACGAGAGATTTTACGGCTATCCGGAAAATATAAATTTAAGCAGGAGAATCTGCCCGTTTGCCTGCGAATGGATTGAAGACGACTGGATGAGAAAATGCATCAAAACCGGATGTTGTGCCGATTGCATGCAGAGACTGACGCCCGAATTTATCATGGAATTTGTGAAACTTTAGTACGGAGACTATTATGAAAATATTTCATTTATGGAAAAGGCGAAGCCAATCTGAAATAAGTAATAATAAAATATATTTGGGCTTTGTCTGTCATGGTGGCGTGGGAGATATGCTGATTGCTTCTCTTTATATTCAAGAGCTTGGAAAAATAATTAATTACCCAACTCAAATTGATGTTTATGGATACACTAATGAGACAATAAATACAGCTATTTTCTCTGATAATGAATATGTTGACCGCTTATTTTTAAGACATGATTCGGAAAAGCGTGCGACTTGTTATGATATGTTTTGTCAAATTAATAGATTTCCTCATATTGATTATGTTAATGAAGAAAAGATTAAACAATTATCCCCTAACTTATGGAACATAATTAAGAGTATTACATCTTTCCGACATCACTATTCTACTGTTTTTGATAACGCACCTTTTTGTAATACGCAAATTTCTTTAATGTGTTATCTTCAAGGAAAAAAAAGGCTTCAGGTGCCTGATATTAATGGAATACTAGGAATTTCCGAAAAGACGAAATTACAAATTTCAGTTAAAAAAAATGCTAAAGAAATACTTCAGCTGTATGGCTTAAATCACATAAATTTTATCACCGTTCATCGTGGATTAGATATGAATATGGGAAAAGATTCTACTAAATTATGGCCCGTTGATCACTACAATCGTCTTTTAGCTTTTATAAAAAAACATTACACTACAATTAAAATAGTTCAATTAGGTATTTCTGACGACAGATGTCCTGCACTGGAAAATATTGATATTAATTTAGTGGGAAAAACAAATTTTGAAGAATTAAAAGCATTAGTTGCTAAATCTTCATTTCATATTGATTGTGAGGGCGGACTGGTACATTTAAGGCATTTTTTATCTGGTAGCCCCTCTTGTGTACTTTTCGGTCCGACTTCTTCTGACGTATTTGGTTATAGTGAAAATATAAACCTAAAAAGTAACCACTGTAAATTTTGGTGTGAATGGCTATCCCCGAATTGGCAAAACGAATGTTTTGCAGGATTTAAAAATCCTTTATGTATGAAAGAGTTAAATCCTGAATTCGTTTTTAATAGTATTGTTGCTTATCTTGATTATATAAAGGTGAAATGATATGTTAAAAAAACAGCTTATTGAATTAAAATACAAGCTTGGAATTTATGATAAAGCCAAATATCTGAAAAAATTAGAAAAATTTTCATATAATGCATATAAAAAGGATAGTGATGACTATAAAACACTCAAAGCATATGTTGATTATATTACATCCAGTAATCATGACAGAAAAAGTAAATTTGTCAATATAACCGAAAAAAAATATGTTTTTTCTGAAGATGATCCCAAAATAATATCTTTTTATCTGCCTCAATATTATGAAGAGGAATGTAATAATAAATTCCACGGCAAGGGTTTTACGGAATGGACAAATGCAACACGCTGCATGCCTTCATTTACGGGTCACGAGCAACCTCACCTACCTTATGATGTCGGTTTTTACAGCCTCCTCAATGTATCCAGTTTTCGTCGACAGATTGAATTGGCAAAGATGTACGGTATTTTTGGCTTTTGTTTTCATTATTATTGGTTCTCCGGAAAAAGAACCATGGAAAAACCAATTCAACTATATCTCGACAATTCTGAGTTAGATTTTCCTTTTTGTTTTAATTGGGCAACAGAAAACTGGACTGCCTTGTGGGATGGGGGAAACAACGAACTAATTTTTGACCAAACTTTGCATAAGGGAGATGACCAAAAGTTCATTGAAGATATTTTGCCTTATTTTAAAGATGAGAGGTATATAAAGATTGATGGAAAACCATTACTTATGATTTATAATCCAAGAATTTTTGGACAAGAACAATTTAAGAAATTAATAGCCAGTTTTAGATATCAAATAAAAAAAGCCGGTTTTCCTGATTTGTATATTATATTAACAAATCATGGCGAATTTGATGAAAATGTTTATGATTGGAATGCCGATGCTCTATCGGAATTTGCTCCAACCGGAGTTGCTGTTAAATCTTATCAGCCACAAGGATATGTTAATCCTTATTACCGAGGGAGGCTGCATTATATTAGTGATTTTCTCAATGCTAATAAGCATTTAAAGCAATATCGCAGTCAAACTGTCTTTCGTTGCGCTATGCCCCATTGGGACAACAGTCCTCGCAAAGCTTTTGGAAAAGGGTGCGGTATATTTCAAGGAACCCCTGAAGTATTTAAACGTTGGATGAAAGACATTATTTATGAAGCCAAAAGAAAATACAATGCAGATAAACGTTTTATTTTTATTAACTCTTGGAATGAATGGGCTGAGAGTTGTCACCTTGAACCTGATTTACGCTATGGTTATGCGTATTTGCAAATGGTAAAAGATGCTATAGAGGAAACCCGCAAAGGTAAAGAATATTATATTTTATGCATTGAATCGTTGGGAGATATTATTGCTTGTGAACCAATTGTAAGATACATAAAGAAACTGGACAAAGATGCTAAAGTCAATTGGATTGTTGAGAAAAAATACCGAGAAGCAATTGCGTTCAATCCTAATATAAACAATATAATTGAAGTAGACTGTTTATCTGACGCTGATATTATTTGTAATAATTTAAAAATGTCTTCCCTTAATATCATTATTGACTGCCATTATGATGGAAGACGATGCAGAAAAACAGGCCATATTCACCATAATTCTGTTCTTTCTGGTATCAATGAAGAGAATTATTTTAATTATGGTTCATTGTTAGAAGTCTTTTCTTTAATTGCAGGTTTAGATAAAATTGCTGACGCTCCAATTTTTTATTTACAAAATGGTATTTGTATACCTGAGAATCTTCCTCAAAAATATATTGTAATCCATACAACATCGAGTGAAAAACGAAAAGACTGGACAGATAAGGCTTGGAATAAATTAGTTAAATTTTTGATTAAAAAAGATTTTTATGTTGTTGAGGTTGGACTTGAAAGTCGAATTACTGTGAAACATGATAAATTTAAGAATTGCACCAATATTCATAGCATTCAGGTTATAGCTAAAATCATTCAAAATGCTCATTTATTTATCGGCGTAGATTCTGCTTTTGCTCATATTGCCAATGCGTTAGGAGTCTATGGAATTTTACTTTTCGGAAAATATAAGAACTTCGACTTTGTACAGCCTTATACTGGTAATTATCAAAAATTATCGGGAGTTACTTTCATCTACAGAAAGCATGATATTCTTATGACTTTACCTTTTCGCTATGTAAAAAAGACTGTTGCCGGTGTTCTATCAAATAATTCATATTTTATGAATAAAAAATTCTTTTATTAAGGAGACTTAGATAATGAAAAAAGCTTTTATGTTGGCGGTAACGAAAGACTATGTATTTGCAGCAGGAAATGTTGTTTTGTCGTTAAAAAAGTATATGCCTGAAAATAATTATGATATTATAATATATTATGATGAAATAGATGATTATGATAAATCAATTTTAGAAGAATACCATTGTATTTTGAAAAAATATGAAATTAATTCTGCATTTAAAAAGAAAATTGTATCCCAACGAAGTGAATTTTTAGATATCAATAAACAAAAACATTTTAGTTTTTTAAAATTTGCAAAATTTGAAATTTTCTCTTTGTTGAACGAATATGATAAAGTTGTATGGCTTGATGCAGATATTGCTGTACAAGACAGTTTATCAGATATTTTCCATTACGATTGCTTTGCCATTTCTCAAGATGCTGATTATACAGTTCAAAATAATTTTTTATCAGCCATCTATCCTTATGATATGGATAAGAAAGGAGTATGTACTTCAGTATTTCTTGTATCAAAAAGTATTGGAAATTTCAGTCATATTAAAGATTGGTGCTATTCAAAAACGGCCGAATTAGCACCATTTTTAAAAAATATCGATCAAGGTATTTTTAATTTATTGCTGCAGGAATATAAAATTGCTTACACTTTTTTAGATGAACGTGTTTATAATTGTTTTTCCCAATATCCTATGGCTCATATTGCCAAAATAGTACATTTTGGTACCCCTCAAAAAGTATGGAATAATTCTATGTTGGCTAGCTCTTTTCCCGAATGGTTCAGAACTTATAAAAAATGGATTAGCTTAGGGGGAACCTCTTGTTCTATGTTAAACTTTGACGTTATAAACAGTTGTGCAAAATTTATTTATAAAGATAACATTATAAATCAGCAAAAAAATAAATTAAACATTTTAGAAAGAGAGATGTCTGACAAAAAAAATGATAAAAAAATATGGAAATATTTTATCTTATCTATTCCTTTAATCAAAATTATAAAAAAGTCAAGGTATATAAAAGTTTATCTATTTAATTTTCTTCCATTAATAAAAATTGTCAGAAATCAAATTTAAATGGGATCAGGCTTCATTATGAATTTTAGCATATAGTTTGGTTATTTTTTTAATAATCCTCTATCCTTAAAATATTTATACAAGGAATAATGTTATGAAATTGCTTATCTCACATATTGAAGATTTTGCCAAAATTCGCGTGCTGGTTATCGGCGACATTATGCTGGACCGTTTTATGTACGGAAAAGTGGAGCGGATTTCTCCGGAAGCCCCGGTACCGGTATTTAAGTTTCATCATGAGAAAAAAATGCTCGGCGGAGCGGGAAACGTAGCGGCAAATCTTACATCGTTGGGCGTACACTGCGATTTCATCGGGATTATTGGCAAAGATGAGGCTGGGCGGAGCCTTTCAGGTTTACTTTCGGCTGTCAACGTTCACAGCCATCTTCTGCGCCTTGCCGATTATCCGACAATTGTAAAAACCCGCCTGATTGCCGGCGCCAATCATCTGACCCGGGTCGATCAGGAAGAAATTCTTCCGGTCATTACAGATTTGCTTCCGCGTTATAAACGGATTTTGACACATGCCGTCAAAAAGGCCGACATTGTCTTAATTTCAGACTATAACAAAGGGCTGTTGACCCCGGTTACAACACAAATGATTATTGACATCTGCCGACAGTTTGGAAAACAGACCATTATAGACCCCAAAGGAACCGATTATTCAAAATACATCGGCGCGACATTAGTTAAACCGAATTTAAAAGAGTTTTCGGAAGCTACCGGATGCTTATACAATCCATTGGCAGCAGATTTTCACGAACAAATCACGGCCGGAGCTAAGATATTATTTGATAAATTTTATATTAAAAATTTATTGGTTACGCTTTCTGAATACGGTATGGTTTATATTCCTGCAGACAATCCGGACGAACTGATGCAAATTCCAACCGAAGCCAAAGAAGTTTTTGATGTTTCCGGTGCCGGTGATACGGCTTTGGCTACATTAGGCGCCTGTCTGGGAGCCGGAGTTCCGATTAAAGATGCGATGAAACTCGCTAACACTGCATCCGGCATAGCCATTGGAAAGCTGGGTACAGCAACCGTTACGGCAGATGAGTTAAAAATGGCACTTTCACAAAGGGCGATGCCGGATGACGGGTGGAGTCAGAAAAAGAAAATTATCACATTGGAGCAAGCTAAAAGCATCGTCAAACATCTGCGTGACCAAGGAAAACGTGTCGGTTTTACCAACGGTTGTTTTGACTGCTGCCATTTGGGACATTTAAACTCATTTATGCAGGCAAAAAAACTTTGCGACGTTTTAATTGCCGCCGTAAACTCAGATGCTTCGGTCAAACGTTACAAAGGGCCGTCGCGGCCAATTCAGGACGAAAAAACACGGGCGCTTTTATTAGCTTCATTGGAAATGATAGATTATGTTATCGTTTTTGAAGAGGATTCCCCTTTACATATTGTAGACGCACTACGGCCGGACATCGTAGCCAAAGAGGGGTATGCGTTGGAAAACTGGCCCGAGGGGAAACTGGCACAAAGTTATGGCGGCAAGGCGGTTATTTTAAAGAGGCTGGACGGATATTCCACTTCCAGCCTGGTAGAAAAAATGAAAGGATGAAATCATGCAGGAATATATCAACGCACAATTTGACGAATTGACTTGCGGCGTGGCGGAATTGAAACAGCAGACGCCGGAGATTGAAAAAATCGCAAATGTATGTACCGATGCCCTCAGACGGGGACATAAAATCATATTTTGCGGCAACGGCGGAAGTGCGGCGCAATCCCAACATCTGGCGGCGGAACTTGTGGGGCGTTATAAAATGAACCGTCCGGCAATGAATTCCATTTCCTTGACGGTCGATACTTCGAATTTGACCGCCATCGGCAACGATTACGGCTACGACGTCGTTTTTTCCCGCCAGTTGGAAGGTGTCGGCCAAGGCGGCGATATTCTTATAGGCCTGTCTACCAGCGGCAACTCTTCAAATGTCGTTCAAGCTTTTGAGCAGGCACGTAAAACCGGAATAAAGACGGTTGCTCTGGTAGGAAGAAAGGGCGGAAAGATGAAAGACATGGCCGATTATGCCATTGCGGTTCCGGCAGACACTTCTGCTCATATTCAGGAAATGCACATTGCCGTCGGGCACTTGATTTGCGATTTGATTGAAAGAAACATCTATGGTTAAGGCTTTGTTTCTGGACAGGGACGGTACGATTAACGTCGACTACGGCTATGTTTTCCAAAGGGAAAAATTCAAATTTATCGACGGCGTCATTGAATTGTGCCGCCGCGCCGAAGAAAAAGGGTATCTTATTATCGTCATAACAAACCAATCCGGCATTGCCCGCGGTTATTATTCCGATGCTGATTTTCAGGAAATTACCCGTTATATGACGATGAAATTTGCCGACAGCGGCGTGCATATTACCGACGTTTTCTATTGTCCGGATTTGGACGGAAACCGGCGCAAACCAAATGCCGGAATGTTTCTGGAAGCCCGTGACAAGTACGACATAGATATGCAAAATTCCATTTCCGTCGGCGACAAGCCGCGCGACATAGAAGCTGGAAAAGCGGCAGGCGTCGGCAAGAACTTTTTATTTGAAACGAATTTTAACGAAGTTATGGAGGCTTTATGATTATTGTAACAGGCGGAGCCGGCTTTATAGGCTCATATGTCGCAGCTGAACTTCAGGCGAAAGGATACAAGGACATCGTTATCGTTGACCGGCTCGGTTCCGACGACAAATGGAAAAACATTGCTAAAAGAGAACTGCGAGCCATTGTGGCACCGGAAGAAACATTTTCGTTTCTGGAAGAACATAAAACGGAAATAACGGCTGTCATTCACATGGGAGCTATCTCAACGACAACGGAAAAAGATGCAGATTTGATTATACGTTCCAATTTTCAATTAAGCCAGAAACTTTGGTATTTCTGTTGCGAAAACAATGTGCAGTACATTTACGCATCCTCCGCAGCAACCTACGGCGACGGAAACATGGGGTTCACCGATGACGAATCTCTGGATTTTCTGAACAGCCTGCGGCCGCTTAATCCCTATGGCTGGAGCAAAGCTTTGTTTGACCGCTTTGCCGCCCGGGAAATCATGGAAAAACGCCCGGTTCCCAAACAATATGCCGGATTGAAGTTTTTTAATGTGTACGGTCCAAACGAATATCACAAAGGCGGCCAGAAAAGCGTTGTCGCCCATATTTTCCCGGATGTTAAGAACGACCGGGAAGTTAAGCTGTTCAAATCCTATAATCCGGCATACAGGGACGGCGAACAATTAAGGGATTTTGTCTGGGTCGGCGATACAGCCAGCGTTATCCTGTGGCTGTTGGAAAATCCGCAGGTAAACGGGCTGTTCAATGTCGGCACCGGCGAAGCCCGTTCCTTTTACGATTTGGCCAAGGCTGTCTGGGCAGCAATGGGCAAGACCCCGAAAATAGGCTTCAAAGAAATGCCGGAAGAACTGCGGGGAAAATACCAGTACTACACCAAAGCCGATTTAACGAAATTGAGAAAGGCCGGATATACGGCTCCGATGACCAGCCTTGAAGACGGCGTGCGACAGTATGTCCAGCAATACCTTAATGAGGAAGATATGTATAAATAAAGGTTTCGAGAGTATACTGCAATAAAAAAGAGCGGATAATAACCCGCTCTTTTTTTAATTTTCCGCATTTCAAATCTGGTATAGCCGGAAAAAGTTCTCCATATCCTTTTCCGTCAAATTTCCCCGAGAAAGCAGATCCTGATATTTCCAGGTTTCAGTTTTCGCCAAATCCGGCTTCTTCCAATCTTCGTAGACAGGAAGAAGCTTAGTATGGTAATCCTTCCAATTTTCTGCACCGGTACCTTTTAAGCTTTCCAGATAGGCCTTTTTTTCAGCCTGTTCGGACAGTTCACGCGGAGCGCCAAAGCTTTTCCATACCCGGTTTTGCTCCTGGGCAACGGCTGTATTGACCTTTATCATATAGCAGACCAGTTCCGTCACAATTTCAAGCTCATCCTCAGACAGTTCGTCTATATCATAGACACCGAGCTGCTCTAGATAATCCTCAATCGTAAGAAACCTCGGTTCTATATGAGCCTGAGCTTCCATTACGGCTTTAAGGCCGGCAGCTTTGATTTCTTCCCTGTCTTCATGCTGATTATACCAGACAGCAGAATACGACAGCTTTATCGCATTATAACGCTTATATACCTTTGCCGCAGCCTGATTCAGCCATAGTAACAGGGATAAATAGCTTTTGTCCGCCGGTTTCCTGAGCTTCAAATACAATAAAGCTTTCAACCCCGGGCGGTACAACAATGGAAGCCTGTTGATTTCATCTTCCAAATCCGGCTTTTCGGGATAATGCGCGACAAACTTTTCCAACGGCGCCAAGTATTTGTCGGTTTTAATCGGACGGCCATCCAGCGTTGTCTGATAATATTCGCCGTTTTCATATACTTCTACCGACAAAACCGGGTATTGCCACGGCAGCGTATCCGCAGATACGGGCGGAATCCAACCTGTGACGTTACCATAGCTAAGATGATATACCTTAACTCCGTTTGAAAAAAAGCAATAGCCGCTGTTGTCTTTGGTGATTGCGGAAATACGCCATCTGTTTTTACAAAATGTTTTCATAATGATATAATATTTAGAAAGTGAATAATAATTTTAATTTAGCGGCAGTATAGCTTTTGATATAAAAAAGGCAAGGTTTTTATTTGCTGCTCATTGCAGAAATTCAATCAAGTACTGCAGCACACGCGGCGTTACCTGATGTCCCATACCGCGGATTTCCGCCGTTTCCGGTTTCAGCCCCAGCGATTCAAGCGTTTTCTGCGTCAGAACAATGCTGTTGGCGGGAATAACGTTGTCATTTGTTCCCTGTATGAGCAAAATATCCGGCTCGGACACAACCATATCCGCATCAAAATCGTCGGTCAGCACTAACGGAACGCCGGAAAGCGATACGGCGCGCCCGATGTGGTTGGGATTGGTCAACGCCGTCAGCACTGCCATCAGCCCGCCCTGGGAAAATCCGGTAACGTCTATATTTTCATACGGGATATCCAATTCATCATGAATCTCGTCAACCAAATCATGCAAAACAACCACGTTGTCCACCGCATCCGCAAGCATACGCCGGTACAGTTTCATCTCCGACATTTCCGCACCAAACGCAGGAATGGCAAACCACTGGTACCCGCGATGCGGCGCCCTGTCCGGAGCGGTCGGATAGTAAAACGCGGTATCGGGCAAATCCTTTTTCAGAGAATTGGTCATTCCCTGCATCCTGGCGCCGTTTTGCCCGTAGCCGTGAATAATTATCAGCGCCTTTTCCGGATTGTCCGGAATATAAGAAAGCGTTTCGGCGGAAGAAACATGCGGATTAATTAAAAATACAGCGGCAAGCAGCGCGAAAAACAAAAACTTTTTCATCAATCTCTCCTTATATATTTTAAGAAAAGTATAGCTTAAGAGGAGTATAGCGGAAATTTGTTAAATTTTTCTTCATTTTACTGACAGTAACGGAGAAAAATTTTACCGTTTTTTACGGAAGCTTTATTCTGGCGGTTCTTTTATGGTTTCAATTTTTTATGCCCGCCATAGCCGGTTCCGACGGTGCGGCCAATACTCATTATTTTCAATCCGATACAACTGCGGCAATGCACCGGCGTATCGTTCACGCAGATTTTTCCGGGATACAATTCATACAAACGGCGGTATTCGCCTTCGGTTACGTTTGGCATAACAACATTGGCTCCGGCCTGTAACGCCATAATCCGCCCGTTTGGATGCAGGCTCTCCATCGCGGTCGTGGCAGGAATGTTAATGTCCGGCAGCAGCAGGCGCATAACAGCCATTGTACGCAATGCCAAATCAAGCGTACCGCCCTTTTCATGTGCCAACGGCGTCTGCGGATGCGGAATAAACGGACCGATACCTGCCATATCTACCGGCAAATCCCGCAGAAACAGCAAATCTTCGGCTATGCTTTCAATACTCTGTCCCGGAAGCCCTACCATAATGCCGGAACCGAGTTCATACCCCAGTTCTTTTATCATCAGCAGACATTCATACCTCCGCTGCCAGCTCATTTGGGGATCAAGCCGGTGGTACAGTTCCTTGTTTGTGGTTTCTATACGCATCAGATAGCGGTCGGCGCCGGCTTCGCGAAAAGCTTTGTATTCCGTATACGTCCGCTCACCGATACTTAACGTTATCGCCACGTCAAATTTTTTTATTGCGGCAATTATCCGGCACAAGCGGTCTTTAGTGTAATACATATCTTCGCCCGACTGCATAACAATGGTCTTAAAGCCCATATCGGCAGCCTTGTGGGCGGTTTCCACCAGTTCCGCCTCGTCCATACGGTAACGGCAGACGTGCGTATTGCCGCGGCGGATACCGCAATACAGGCAGTTATTGCGGCAAATATTGGAAAATTCTATCAACCCGCGCAAATGTACTTCATCTCCGACATTTTCCTTACGAACGGCATCGGCACGACGGAACAGCTCCTGTTGGTTTGCTTCGTTGCTTAGCAGGCGGACGATTTCCCTTTTATCCGGTACAGGGGCTTGGGGCGGAAGCGGAACTTCAGACTGCGGCATTCTGCGTTCCTTTTATAAAACCGCCGCCCAACACATATCCGTCATTATCATAAAAAACAGCGGATTGTCCGGCTGCCACAGCCTTTTGTCGGCTAAAAAAGCGGATTGCGGCCGTATCCGCAGACTGCGGCAGAAACTCGGCGGCAACCGGCGCCTGCGACGACCGCAGCCGTACCTGAATTTCCGTTTTTTCAGCCAGCGGCGGAACTGACAACCAAGTCAGACCATCGGCAACCAATGCTTCTTTATAACACTCCTCTTCATATCCCAGGACGACTTCGTTTTTTTCCTTATCCAGTTTGATAACATACAGGGGATGGTCGGCACTGATGCCCAGCCCGCGGCGCTGGCCCACCGTGTAGTTCCAAATTCCGCGGTGCGTTCCCAATACTTTTCCGGCAGTATTGACAAAGTTTCCGGGTTTGGGCTCCGTTTGCAAAATGTCGTTAATATCTCCGGTATAAAAGTCCTGGCTGTCAGGCTTGTCGCTGACATTCAGACCATATTTACGGGCAATTTCCCGCACCTCGCTTTTGGTAAAATCTCCGAGCGGCAGCATTATTTTCGCCAGCTGCTCCTGCTGCAGGCGATAAAGAAAATAACTCTGGTCCTTTTTTTCATCAACGGCGCGACGCAGCTGATAACGCTGCAGTTTTTCGTTGTACGAAAGACGCGCATAGTGTCCGGTGGCAAACTTGTCAAATGCTATCCCCTGCTCGGCGGCGCTCAGCGGCAAGGCCGCAAACTTAATGGCTGCGTTGCAGATAACGCACGGGTTCGGCGTGCGACCGGCGAGATATTCCGACTTAAAATTGTCCAAAACGAGCTTTTGATATTGTTTGGTACAGTCAATGACGCAATAGGGAATATCCAGCTTTTGGCACAAGGCGCGCGCTTCTTTGATATCTTCTTCTTCATGCGGCGAAAAACAGGCATCTTTATGCGCCGTTATATTATAATGTTTGGCTTTGTCCCAGATGGACATCGTTGCACCGATGACTTCGTGCCCCTGCTCTTTCAAGATACAGGCAACGGTGGAGGAATCAACGCCTCCGCTCATTCCGACGAGTATTTTCATTTCAGTTCCTCTTTGATGTAATTTACAACTCACCAAAGAAATATAAAAATTCAAAGTTTTTACTTTCTTTGACGGGCTGAGTATAAAAGCGGTTTTAGGATTTGGCAACAAAAAAAGCGGCGCACGATGCACCGCTTTGGTTTAATAGCTAAAATATGCCGCAAATATTTTCCGGTAAATTTCCCGGCAAAACTGCAACGCCTGAGATGCCGATGCCTCATCGCACACAGCAATAAGGGCATATGCTGCCGAGGCAGGAGACTTTGCCGAAGTTTCTGCCGTCCAATAGTTTTCAGGCGTTATGGGAATATCCGGGCAATATACGGCAGGGACATTTTCTGCAGAATATACTTTTGCCAAAACGCAGCGAAAACTGTTTTTCCATGCGTCAAAGCGTTTCAACTCTGCCTTTGCAGGCAGGCGGGCGTTGTGTACTGCCAGATATTCTTCCATTTCCTGCCGAGACACACGCGTTTCCGGGGTTCTCAGAGTATCCATGATGATATAAGAGTTCTCCGACAGAAAAATCCCCTCATACGCCGTTTCTGCCGCCAAACCGTTTTTGACCGTACGAAGCGCGCCGCAGTGAGGAACCGATGCAGCCAAATACGCCTTAAACTCCGCAGGGCTGATGCCGACTGCCGACAAAAATCTTTCAAACAGTTCCTGATAATCTTCAGACGACTGCAGTGTAACATGTTCATGTTCCATAAAAATATGTTTTTAATGGTAAAAATTATAAATAACTGCGAAATATGGTATTTATAATTTGTATTATGTCAAGTAAAAAGCGTCAAAAAAACGCTTGATTTTGTCTTTTAATTTGTCTATTATTTTTTAATATTTACAGACATCACAAGATACGGACAATACAATGAAACGGACACTATTCAAAGCAGGACTTTGTGCTGCGGCGGCATCGGCTTTATTTTTCAATGAAAAGAAGTGGGAAAACCGTCTCTTAAAAGAGCGGGCGGATTTTGACATACAAAAAGAAATCCTGCTGAATAAGATTAACCAATTGGAAAATCGGGATACGTCTTTCCGTTTTTATGAACATTTTGCCAACGGGGCTGATTATAAAACGATTAAAGCGATTGAACAGAGAACTTTTGTACGGCCGCAGAACAACATTTACGCCCAATACCGTCCCAAAGCACTTTCTGCCGAAGTGATTGAAAACAATTACGCCGCCATGGCAAAAAATCTGCACGACTCCGACCTTGAATTTAGACGCAGACAGGCACTGGAAGCCTTTCAGAACAGCGACAGCGTTCCGGATATTCTGGAAAACGGCAGCCGCTTTATGCAAGCGACGCTTGACATGATGAGCAAACATAACCATGCCATGGGCGGAAGCCTCGCCAGAGCCATTAAAAATTCCGACGCAGAAAACGAACGGGAGCTTAAAGCCCGATACCTTATGTTTGAGATGAAAACAAAGCATAAAATGTATTTCAACAGGCATGACCTCTCTGTCGATTTTTACAGAATCGTTTTCCTGAAAAACCTGTCTTTATACAAACAGACGGCAAAATTTATGACCGCGCTTACGGATTCGCTGGAAAATAATTATCTTAAAAAAGTTCAGCAAGACTCCCTGTTGTTTGAGAGAGAAAAACGGCGGCAAATCGATTCTATCATTAAGGAGAAACCCCGTATACCTCTGCTGAAATACAACTTTGCAGGCCAAATGCCGGCGCCTTTTCATTTTCAATTTCCGAACCCGAAAAGTTGCCGGTAACACAATACTTTCAGAAAAAGTACCCAAAGCGCTGTTTGAAGACGTTTTCCAAAGTTATTGGCGGATTTTTGCCATCATTTTGCAAAATAAAGCCCGACGGGCAGCTTCTCCTTCTTCCAATGCCGAAGCTATGCCGTACGCATCGGGTTCCTTTATAAGCAGGCTGTTTAAAATACGCTTAAGATTCTGCCCCGTGTCCTCTATATGCAACCCGGAAACAATGGCAGTCCCTGCCCCGTGTTTCTGCATAACGACAGCAGGCAGCGTTTTCCCCTCAAACTCGTATTCTGCCAATACTTGTATCCTGCTGTGCGACAGCGGTTTAAAATACGGCCCGCCATGATAACTGGCAATATGCCGCTCATTATCGGCGCGCCATAAAACTTTTGCAGCTGCCATTGACCTGAAATCCTGCGAATACGGGGCTATTCCCAACTCCCGGTGCAGCGTTCCGACGGCATCGGCGTCAATTAAGTTCAGCCCGCATTGCTGCACGACAGTGGCATCTTTAATATCCGTTTCAAAAAAAACATTACGGCTGGCATAATAGGCTCCGGCGCATATCCCGAAATAAACGCCTCCACTCTGCACATATTCGGCAATCTTTTGATTACCTCGGACTTTCAGTTTTTCCAAATACGGCGTAGCACGACCGCCGGGCATAAAAAAAGCCAGTACCCGGCCATTCAGCCGGTCATTTTTAATTATATCATCAGCCGTAACGGTATCTATTTTTATCCCCTGCGGAGAAAAATACTCTCTCAGGCTGTCCCGCAAAGGCCGGATATCACCGGTTCCGCTGTCATTATATATTAAAATTTCATCTCTCATGGCGGAATGATTATATGTAATATTTTTTAAATGGCAAGTCTGTTTCTGTAAAAGATTAATTGACAAAAAATATTTTTTTGATTATTTATAAACTGATTACTTTATTTTTATTTAAATTTTGTGTATGAAAAAATTATTATTTATGCCGTTAATGATGTTATTGACGTCATGCGGCGAAGGCGGTTCATTCCTCAGAGTCAACAACTCTCTGGGATTGGCAAGTTTTATCGGTGTCGGACTTCTTGTCGGCGCGTGTCTCGGGTTTATCTATGCAATAATGCCGCGTATTGACATTATTACGGGAACTAAGATTACATCTTGTGAGAAAAAAACCAGTTGCGTTATTGGCGGGGCTGTTATTACGGCATGTGTCGCCTTTTTAGCGGGTTTATGCTATTTTAGCTGACAATACGACAATAGATAATAACCGGCCTTATGGAAAACTTTATTTTAGCGGCGGTTCCGCCGACTGAATTAACCGTTTGGCAGTGTGCCTTTCTGGGAGCCTTGGGCGGCCTGTTGTTTGCTGCCGTCTGCTGGTACATTTACGGCAAAGATACAGACATTTTCTTCTGCCCCGCTTATAAATGCGGCGCAGTCGGCAGCATTCTTTTAGGTGCCGGATTGGGAATTCTGTTCTTGTGCTGGAATGATTTCCGAACGGCCTTGATGCCGCTGCTGTTTATTGTTCCGATATGGAATCTTTGCATTATGCACGCTTGCAAATACGATGCATTGGACGGCAGCTGCCGCCATTTGGTTAAAAGCAGGATTCTTTGGACATCTTTCGGCTGTTCAGGGTTCTGCCTTGGTGTTTTATGCCTCTTCATCCGGGAAATGCTCGGCTGATTTGGCCTCTTTTAATCAGGGGAGTTGTTTAATACAACTCCCGTTTTTATGTCTGGTTTTATATCTGGCGAAAAATTTCATCCGGACAGGACTGGGACAGGAATAAATTTTGCAATTCAGATTTATCCGGACATCTTTTGCGATTACAAATATCGACGGAAAATAAATATTGACAAAATTTATATATTTTTTATTATTTAAGCAGTTATTTTATCATTATAAATAAATTTTACATTATGAAATCTCTATTATTTTTATCGTTGGCAGCGTTTGCCGTATCAAACGGAAACGACGGAAGTTTTTATCAAAATCCGGGCACTTATTTCTTATTTTCGGGAATAGGTTTTGCAATCGGGGCTGTTCTCGGATTCTTTTTTGCGAGAATGCCTAACTTTGATTATGAGGAAGTAAAGGTCAGCTTAAAAACACTGCTCCCATGTATGCTGATTTGGGGCATTATCATTGCCGGCATCGGAGCTATGGCCGCATATCTTCATATTATGCACTGTATCTCCCTGCAATAGCATTCAGCAGATGCGTTTACTGTAGTATGCGTTTTGTTGCAATCTCCGGCTATTTCGGCGTTGTTGCAGAATTTTGCATTTTACCGCTGCCGTTCTTGCCACAGCGTTCAAAAATCCCGTTTTGCCAAACAAAACGGGATTTTTATTTTATATAAACAAAATGTTGACAAAATATATTTCAAGTGGTATAAAAGTTATACTTTATGTTTTTTTGAAAAGGTTTAGATTATGCCGCAAAATAAAAATGTCAAAATTTACGATGAAAGCTGGTTAAAAACAATTGTTGAGGCGCAGGCCGGCGTTACTCCCGATTATGACCCCAAAGATACCTTTGGCGCATATTCCAGAGTTATTGAAAGGCAAAGCGCCGATTTTTTGGAAGATTATATTGCCGGTGCCGCAGTGCCTACAGCCGAAGCATCCGATTTGCTACCGGACTATTTTGCCATTTTGAGACAGTCTAAATACCACAGAATCGTCAAGTCGCTGAAAAAGGCTGAAACTAAATATAAACTTGAAGCAATCAGCCGTCATAAAGAAGACGAAAAGAAAAAGGCTTTTCAGGCCACGCGTTTTAAAATCCTGAACAGCAAAAAAGAAGCGGCTTTTCTCAGTTCCAAAGATATGCTGCTCATTGCCTCTCTGCTTAAAGATGAAAAAGAATATTCCACTGTCAGGATGCAGGATAAATTAAGAAGTTTCGCCATGGAAAAAATCAACCGGACCTTGCGGGGAGAAATGCAGGCTGATGAAGATTTTGCCAAACTTGCAGACACTTTCGGAACATACCAGCAAAAACGGCTGGTGAAAGACAGAATTGAAAAAGGCATCGCTGTTTCGCAGAAAAAAGCAGCAGATACATCTAAAGACAACCGCATTGTTTCGACTGAAACCAAGAACACAAAGGCAACACCAGCGAATAGAACCCCGGAAGGAAGAAAACGCCAGAACAGTGAACACAAACCAGCTGCCGCCGCGAAGAAAAAAGAACGCAAAGGTTTCTTTGCAAAAATGCGGGGCTGGGCAAAAAAAGCTACTATGGCAGCCATAGCCATTATTCCTGCATCTGCGGCAGCGGCAAAAAAATGGACAAAGAAAGCTGCGGTTGTTATCGGATTGGCTTTTGTCGGATATTTCGGAGGAAAATTTGTACAAAACCAGTTCAGCAAAGCCGATGACAACGCCAAGCAAAACAAGACTGAGGTTACGGTAAAACAACAACAGCCGGTTCAGCAAAAAGTTTCTAAATCTCAGAAAAATAAAGAATCTAAAACTGCTGATTTCACAAAAGAAATGAGCGCATTGGAAAAAGCCTATAAAAACCGTTTTGACACGGCTCTGAAGATTATTTTGGGAGAAACAGCCCGCGATAAACTCTACCAACAGGTTGATAGTTTGGAAAAAGCCGGAAAAATTGAATACAAAGACGGGACAACGCGTGAGTGGTATGCCCATGCTTTTACAATGTATAATCAATTGGCTCCGAACTCTAAAGAAAATAAAGCTGTTAAGAACCTTTTGTCAGGCGGGAATGAAGACAAGGCCTATATCCATTCGCTGGTTATCCAGTCGGGACGCGACGGCCGCGGCATTCAGGCAAGCGGTACGTACAGTGCATTTGACCATGCCGATAAAAAACTCCAGCAACAGCATCTGAAGAACAGAAAAGCCATTAAGCTGGCGGAACAAGCTGCCTTGGCTAAAGCGCAACATACCCGATAATACGGGATATACTATTCCGGCATATTCCGAAAAGGTAACGGTTCTTCCCGGTTTTGCAAATCTCGCAGCAAATTTCGGCCTAATGCCGTTTTGATTCCGGCGGCGGCAGAACGGCGAAATTCTTCCAAGTCCTTATCCGGGAATTTTTGTTCATAATCAAGCGATTGTACATACATATCCAACTTGTCCAAATCGCTGGCCAATTGCGCTTCCGGCGTTTCTCCGGCCTCATATTCGGCAAAAAGTTCCGCTGCCGCAGGGAAATCAGCTTCAACAGCAATTTCGGCCATTGCGGCAGTTTCCCTGACGGCTTTTGAGGAGTAGGCGGCATCAATAGGAGTGATGTCGCCAAGCTTGCTCTCTGCCAGGTCATGGCACAGGCAGAGTTTTATAACCTTGTCAAAATCATATTCCAACGCATTGCCCTGCGAGAGATACAAAGCCATTAGCGCCATCTGCCAGCTGTGCGACGCCACTGTTTCGGGTTCCGGTACGCCTTTCCTTTTCCAGCCGGTACGCGGCAGATGCTTTATTATTTCAGAATAAACCAGCAGACGTTTCATATTGCTCTCCTTATTTTTTGCATATTGCAGTATAGATTTCCGATTTCATTTTATCAACTTCATTTTTCTCAAGATTTCCTCTGCTTCCTCCCGCAGCGGACAACGGCGGGCAAAAACAACGCGGTTGTTGATAACGATATGCGGCTGAAACAATATGCGGCGCCGGTACAGTTCCTCCGGTTCCGTAACCCGTTCAATGCGGTATTCAAGCCGGCTGCGTTTCAATACGTCATCTATAACCATATACACGTTTTCGTATTCGCGATGTGTTTTCATGCAATAAATTTTGACACTTATCATAATCCGTTTTCCTTAGATGCTTTCTGAAAACGAATATATGGCCTTATAAAATTATTGTAAAATTTTCCTCTGCCAGGCATAACCGGTTATATATCTGCATATTTTTCGGATGGATGGTTAAGCAAAATTTGCAAAAATTGCATTATTTTTCAAATTTCGCTTTCCGAATCGTCAGATTTTTCTTCCGCCTTACTAAAACTTATTTTATTTCAATATCTTACCATGTCTCATTTTACTTTTTCACGTAAAAAAGGGAGCCGAAGCCCCCTTTTTCTTTTGCATTACCGACAATTATCAGCAAAATACGGCCTCGTAAAGCAAGTATGCCTTACAGACGATATGTCGCCTCATTGCCGTAATCGTCGTAAAAACGAACCAATGCACTGCCGTTTCCGGTCGTCACTTCAATGCTTGTATAGCCGGCCAGATAGCTGACTGTCTGGTAGCGATATAAATCAAGATACGACACACTGTTTCCAACCTGGACTTTCAACGTATTGTTATATCTTGTCAATATCATATTTCCTATCTCAAGCTTTGTCGGCGCGTTTATCGCACCCCAGATATAGTACCCGAGCAGGCTGTCAAAAAACCTGTTATGATACAACCGGTGACAGATAAAACGGTTATGATACCCGCCCCATGTGTACCAATACCAACTATTGAAATAGCAATGATGGTGATGGTGCAAATAACCGTGATGATGCCCGAAAACCGGTCGCCACGGACGATGCGGCGGCGGAGGCATATGACCGCGGCGCGGTGCAGGCGGACGATGGCGCGGAGCTGCATGCGGCGGAGCCGGTGGGCGTCTGGATGAAATACCGGGATTTCGTGAAGACGATGCCGGACGGCGCGGTGCTATTCCGTGCCTCTCCTGCGGCGTACCCGAACGGCGGGATATTATCCCTGTCCGTTCCCTCCGTGACGTTACGGCAGAACGCCGGGGCGTTTCCCGTTGCGGTGCCGTATTGCGCACGAACCGGGATGACGGTGCCCTGCGGCTTGATACTGACGGCCGTGCTGACGAGCGACCGGTAATTGCCGGAGACCGACGAGGTGCCGGAGTGCGGGACGGGCGAACCGTACTGCGCTGCGGATGTTCCACTCTTGCACGACTGCGCGTGTTGCCTCTGTTTTCTCTCTGCGCGTAACCTTGAACTGCCGAGAGTATCATAACCAACAAGGTCATGATAAAAATTTTTGCCTTCATATCTATATGTTTTTAATAGTTTTCTGCTATTAAGGTAACATAATTTATCATGAAAGTCCAGCTTTTTTTGTCAATTTAGGATATCGTATAAAATATTTCCCCATTTTGCCACTCCGGCAGCCATATCATCAAACTCGGAATCGCGAATTTCTATAACGGCATTTTCGAGCCCGATATCCTCGCCGCAAATGGCTGCGGCGCCCGTGTTGTACCGGCGCATATCATAAGGCACGTTGGCATCAACCTTTAACTCCGGCAAATTCCGAAGTCCACGCAGAAGCTTCTCCGCAAAGGCGTTGGGGGTTACATACAAAATCCCGGCATTCCAAGGACGAAAGCTCCCTCCCCGCAGCTGAGGCGTAAAGCCATGGACGGAAAAAATCCGCGGCGTTACCCCCTGCTGCCTCAGGCTTTCAATCTTAGCCATAATTGCATGGTAATACGGACGATGATAATTTTCAATCCGGTATTTCCGCTCGGCATCGCTTAAATTCTGATTACCCGGAATAATGACTTTGTCGCTTTCGTCAACAATCAGGCTTGCTTCAGTTTCACGGCGGTTATAATCTACAAACAAACGGGAATATCCGGCCAGAAATGCCGTACAACCGAGTTTTTGCGCCAATGTTTCCGTCAATTCCCGACAGCCTTTGTCTCTGGCAATATGCGTATCCAGCCACATCGGAGAAAGCCCCAGATTATCATATCCGGACGGAATTGCCGCCGAAGCGTGTTCGCAGGTTAAAATCAACGGGCGGGCGCTGTCCGGATTAATGACATCAAATACTTTATTTTGCTCTTGCATCTCTTACCCTCTTTAAAAACCAACTGTTGTAATATCCGAATTTTCCGGTTGCATTGATGGCATCAGCCACATGACGCGCGTAAACGTTTTCTTCATAAATCGTATGCGGATCAACCTTTTTCTCCGGACGGAACTGATCATACGCCTTCTGGTAATAGTAGCTTAAAGGTTTCAAGACCGTCTTGTCGTCAACGGCTGCATTCTGCATCCAGTTAAACTTGTTGGCCAGCGGGCGATTAATATGCGTTCCGTCATTATTAACCGCACTGTTGACAAAATCGCGGTTAAACTGCAGAAAAGCCTCTACATAACGACGGTTAAAGTTGGCATTCATATAGCGAAACTCCACAGTCTTGGACGGCATAATATTCAAGGTCTTGTATTTATGGCCAAAGCCCACCATCTCACGCAACTCATTCAGATTGTCGCACAAATCCGTCATTACGCATAAAAACGGGTAGTCTCGTTTGCCATTGGAACTAAGATTGCGGCTGATATAAGTGGCGTACAGCAGTTTGTTGTTGCGGCGTTCCGGCGCGGCAAAGTTGCTGACGATGGCGTCTTCATGGTTCATCATACGCTTAACCAAACGCTTATAGGTATTTAAATCAAACCCTTCCGCCGAAACATGCTGGTGCAGGGAACAATGGACATTGGCATGCCCCTGGTCAAACGAATCCATAATTTTCAGGCATTCGGCCTCATCGGCTTTTGATTTCATAATACGGGACGCGTATTCTACCGGTGCAAGCCCGTTCATCGCGGCCAGGCTTTCATCGCGCTCAATTACTCCGGCTGACTGGCCGTCATTATAAACATCAGGATTTTTGTTGGTCGTATAAACCGTATTCCAACCGTGTTTTTCTTTCAGGTAACTGATTAATTTGGAATAATCGCCATATTCTTCAGGAACATAAAATTCCAGTTCAAATCCGTTGGGGCGATATTTTCCAAACGGTGTCGGCGTACGGGTTTCAATCTGAAACAAATCCGTATAATCACGATACAGCCCGGTTTTATATTCCGTGCACATCCGGTTGCGCAAGCTGACAAAACCTCTTACTGCCGCCTTGCGTGCGCTATAGGAATACCGGGCTTTATAACGATAATCCGATGCAATATTAGTACGCAGATAATTGTCGACAACATAACGCGTTTTTTCGGCAACGCTTCTATTTTCAAAAGAATTATAATGTTCGGAAATTTTGTTTAAGATATCAACGGAAACGGCCAGGCCATGCATATGAGAATACGGATAATTCGGCTTGAACGTCCACTGACCGAATTCGGCGACATAATCCTTTTCGGTCATAAAGCTATATGAAAACTGCCGAAATTCAAAGCTGAACGTTTCAATCTTATCAATTATATCCGAAAGTTCTTTGTCTTTATGGCGAATACCGGATTTGACCGAACAAAACTTTTCGCAGTCAATATTATACGTATTGACGCTGTCGCAAAAATCCCTGACAAAGCGGTCGAAGTGCGCTGCCGTATCAATGGGATACCGACGGCTGAAATAGTCTGCGAGCTCGGCAAACGGCTCTATCATGGCATCGATATGCCAGTCATAGTAAAACTGCTTAAAGCTTTTGCGGCCAGCCATTTCAAAATATTGGTTAAATGCATTTTTTGCCGCTATTACCGTTTCCGGTTCTTTTACTTTTGTGCCGTTTTCTTCCCCGGCACCATACCCATTGCTTGATTTTGACATTGTTTCCTCATTAATTAAAAAAGATTGGCTATTTTCCTGTTGATACCTTAAAGCCCTGAAATCATACCTCTAAGTGTCCGGGCTTTAAGCTTAAGCAAAAAGCACTTAGAGCCAGAGGCTAATAAGGAGAATAGCAATCATAATGAGGGGAAGAACGAGCGATGCACAAGCAGCTTTCAGACCATATCTTCTGAAAGCGAACTTAAACAAATATATGCCCATTACGGCTGTCATACAAACAGAACCTTTATTCTTCCATTTTTAACAAACTAGGGGTAAGTTTATTTTCATATATCTGAAATGTCAACACTTTATTTTACCCGTTGTGAAAAAAAACATCTGTTATAAAAAAAATATCAACATTTTATCAGACTGACAACAGGAACCGATATCCGCGCCTGCATCGACTGGCCTGCCAACTCCAGTCAGAACATAAAGCAGACAATGTTGCCGCCAGCTTTTTCCACAAGACGGCATACAGTTCCTGCCATACCTCCGGCAGCAAGGCTGTTTTTCTTAATCGACTTTTAATTTTATCTTATCTCTATATTATTGTGAAATTATATTTTAAACGATAGATTTATTGAAAAAAGAACAGTAAAAATGAATTAAAAGTTTTATTAGAAAGAAGACGGGAATGAAAAAGAAAATAACATTGGCCTTGATTTTGTTAACGGCATCCTGTTTGGGAAGCTATTTTTATAGCAACAGATATTCATTTTTTAAATATCTTCCTGCTGTTGAGGAAAATAAACAATTAAGAAACATAAATGGAAAACTTTGCGACGACAGCGGCATGCCTTTTAACGGAAGAACCCAAAGGACCGGCGGGGACTATCTTGATATATACTCTTACAAAAATGGTGAACTGGACGGTCTTAATGTCATTTATTATAAAAATAACATTAAAGAAGTCGGACATTGGAAAAATGGTGAACAACACGGCCTGTTCCAAATGTACACAGAAGATGGTATTCTTATTGACAGTGGTACTTTTAAAGATGGAGAAAGAGACGGACTTACAGAACAATTTTATAACGATACAGGAAAATTAAGAGTATCAGCAAATTATAAAAACGGAGTTCTTGAGGGAGAATTTAAAGCATACTATCCAAACGGAAATCTTCAAGGAGAAGTAATTTATAAAAACGGCGAGATGAACGGAGATTTTAAAGAATATCACGAAAATAAAAATATAATACTTTCAGGAAGTTATAAAAACAGCCTACAGGACGGCGAATGGAAATCTTATTTAGAAGATGGCACTTTAGAAACAATAATAAACTATAAAGATGGAGAGCTTAATGGCCTAAAAGAAGATTATTATAAAAATGGAAATGTATGGACAAGACAAGAATTTAAAAATAATGACTTAGACGGAGTTTATGAAGTTTATTATGAAAACGGAAATCCACAGCTGAAAGCCAAAATAAAAAATGGACAGACTGTAGAAGAGCTAAGATTTAATCACGATGGTACACCATACAATGAAGAAAAAATAATAATAAATGATACTGCAAGTTCTGACGAAATAACTATAAAAGAGGTTTCTGATGATGAGATTGTAATATCAGAAAGCTCGGTGGATTTTTCAAAAGAGCTTGAAAAAGGAATGGAAACATTAGGAAAAAAAGTTGGAAATTCTTTAAGCTTTATGCTTGAAGCTACTGTAATCACAAATCTTGCGTATGTTGACCTTATGAGTTTTGAAAATATAGAAATTCTTGAAGAAAATTTAGTTTTTAATGAAGATGAGAAAGTTCCATTTAAAAGAAGCCATAAAAACGGTGTATACGGAGTTAATATTCCTTTTGAAAATAATACCTATCTGTGGGTTGAATTAAAGGAAAATACTGAGGGAAAACATCGATTATTTGCTCAAAGTTATGAAAAATTTAGAAAAATGGGCGATGATACAAAAGGAAAACTTGAAGAATTTATTTTTTCCTGGATAGACGATTATTACAGAGGAAACAACAAAGTACAAAAGTTCTTTGATATAACCTTATCTGTAAAAAATCACTCCTAAACCCAAAAAGACTATTTGAGCCCTGTAAATGAAAGGATACAGAATCCGAAGAGGGGAGAAAAGCTAAAGAGCACTGAGAAATACTGTAAAAATGCTGGTGCCGACAGAGAGACTTGAACTCCCGACCCACTGATTACAAATCAGTTGCTCTACCAACTGAGCTATGTCGGCGCTTATCGTGAAATTTTATATAAACGAAGGTTTTCGGAATGTCAATAAAAAATTTACAGCATCCTAATTTGTATAATATGTTTTCTACCCCTGCAACTGAACAGCCTGTTTCGGATTGAAATATTTTCCGGACTGACATGTCTGCATCCGGCTTATTTTGTGGCGATATAACGGCTTTTGTGGCGATGCCGTGGTTTTGTAACGACTTTCGTAACGATGTAAAAGTCTGTGCCTGTCCACTTTACGGTACTATTGCCGAAGCGGCAAATTTATCTCAAATTCAGTTCCGCACCCAAGTTTGCTCCCGGCTAGGATTGTCCCTCCGTGCAGGCTGACAATTGTTTCAGCCAGTGACAACCCCAAGCCCAGACCTTTTTGATGTCTTGATTTTTCCGCCCGCCAGAAACGGTCAAAAATATGCGGCAAATCTTCTTCGCTTATGCCTATTCCGTTATCTTTTACAGTTATTTTGACGGAAGATGCAATTTTTTCCAGCGTTATGGCTATTTTTTTATTGTCTCCGGTATATTTTACCGCGTTGTCCAGCAAGATACCCAACAACTGGCGAATCATAACCTTATCAGCCGTCAGTTCAATATTGCCGGTTTGGCTTTTTAGTTCAAATGTTCCGGGCTGGCACAGTCCAGACATTGATTTTATGACTGATGCTGCCAGCCGGTTGACGGAAAACCGTTCATTATGCATTATTACTTTTGAATTATCGTAACGGGCAATGGCCAAAAGCCTGTCTACCATTTCGTTTATGTGCTGAATTTCGTCTTTAAGTTCTGCTATCACATCGGTCTGTTTGGGATTATATTCGAGAAGTTCGGCATACGAATACAGAATTGTCAGCGGCGTGCGCAATTCATGTGCCGCGTCGGATACAAACTGTTTTTGCTTTTGGTAGCTTTGCTCTATATATTTCATCGAACGAGAAACAAAAAAACTGCCGACCAAATAAGCTAATACAATTATAATTCCGGCCGCAGTCAGAGCTATCTTGATATAAGCCTTGGCATTTTTCCGCACCGGCGTATAATTGGCAAGGACAAAAACAGTCCCCTGCTGCGATGCGGACAACCGGATATCTTGCTTTATGACAATAAAATACCATTTCTGTTTACCGGCTTTCATATTTTCGTGATAGATTTTTCCTAGCTGATATGTTTTCGTCAGCAGCCTTTGTTCCAACTGGCGGGCGATAACATCGTTTCCCGGTTGTTCGGCGCGGATGATTTTGCCGTCCAGCAACCAGTAGGTAAAATTATGCAGAGACCGGATATCTGAATTGATTGTATGCGTCTCCGGACTTTCTCCGCCATGGCGGAAGTATTCCTGCGCTTCCCAAATTTCTTCTGCCAGATAATCATACAGGCTGTCCTGCAGAAGCTTTATCCCGTTATGGCGATATGCGGCATAACTTGCCGCAAAGCCTAAAAACAATATACAGGCAATCACTGCAGTATATTTGACAATCAAAGCCCGGCGTATTTTTTCTATCATGGTTCTATTTCCATTTTATAACCGATGTTTTTTACTACTTTTATCCGGATTTCAGGCAATAGTTTCAGGCTTTTGCGCAACATATAAATATGCGAATCCAGACTTTCCATATTCGTGTCCAGTTTATCACTCCAGATTTTTTCAAAAATAGCCGTACGGGTCAGAACATTATTCAGATTAACAAACAGCATTTCAAACAAATCAAACTCTTTTTTGCGCAGATGCACCTCCCTGCCCCGGCAATATACCGTGTGCAAGTCCCGGTTGATTTCGACAGCGCCCCGGGCATATACCCTGTCGACAAAAGGTTTGCTCTTGCGGCGGTCAACAGCGTTTATCCGGGCAACCAGCTCTTTTATCTTAAACGGCTTAACCATAAAATCGTCTGCGCCCGTATCCAAAGCGCGCACACAGTCTTCTACCTCGCCTTTTGCCGTCACAAAAATAATGCCGCCCTGAAAATTATATTTATTTCGCAGCAAGCGGCAGATTTCTACCCCGCTGATTTCTGGCAGCATCCAGTCCAGCAGCACAATATCATAGCTTGCGGACAGGCTTTCCTTTACCATAGCTGCAGCTTCTGCCCCATCCTGCGCCCAGTCCACGGTGCACCCTTCATATGCCAGCAGTTCGCTCGTTGCTTTGCCCAGTTTTACGTCATCCTCCACAAGCAAGATTTTCATGACAATCCTCTTTCATTATAATACGTTTTTTATGTTGCTGCAGCTTTCATCTGCTGTTACAGCGATTTTTATTACTGCCGCTTTATTCCTTCAGGACAGCGTAGTTGGTTGCGGACAATTTTTGCCGGCACGGGCAGACATCCGTCAGAACTGAGACACTTTTCGGCTCCGGCGTTTGCCTGTCTGCAAGCCTATCTTATTACTAATACGCAAAAAAAGTAAACCGGTTTATTGGTATTTATTTTAAAAATTTTCAGATTGATTTCAGTTTGGCTTTTAAATTCGGAAGAAAACCTATTTTTATCGGATGCAACTCTATCTTTACGGGAGAACACGATGAAACCTACAACCTTTTTTATTACGGCGGCAACGGCTGTCAGCATTTTGCTTATCTGCTGCTCTGAACAATGCGACCTGTTTCTGACCGGCTTGGTTTACCAAAACGGTTTTTATCTACACGAAAACTTATTTGTGGATGCAGCGGACACATATGGAGAATATGCCATTTGCGCCTTATTTGCCGCCGTTTGCGGCATTTTCGCCCTGAAGCAAAAGTTCCGCACGCTCATCAGCAACAAGTTAAACTTTATTAATGCCAAAACGATGTTGTTTTTATGCATTTCATTTTTCGGCTGGTGCACAGCTTTACCCTACGGTTTCAAAATATTTTTCCGGCGGGCAAGGCCTTATCAGACGGATATTTTCGCCGGTGACTGCACCTTTACCAATGCTTTTGTAAAATCTTTCTGTCCGACCGGAGACTCCTTCATTTCCGGACATACTTCCTTTGCTATGTGGCTGTTTGCCCTGGCGCTGGTTATGCCGCAGAGAATCCGCACACCCTCCATTACGGCAGCGGTTGGAATCGTCTTAACCATTGCAGCAAGCAGGATTTTAGGCGGCTACCATTTCCTTACTGACGTCTATTTTGCCATACTGCTTACAGGCTGCGGCATCTGGGCGACATACAAGACAATGTTTATTGCCGAAAACTGCGCAAACCCGCCTGAAACCGGAACCCCAGTATCACACACAACAACAAGACTGTATGAAAATAAATTATAAAAAAAAACAAAAACCATCAGAAAGGACATTGATATGCCTGCTTTTAAGTCAAAAGCAATAAAAACGGAACTTTACCGTAAAGCCGTACACTTAAGTTCACTCTGGATGCCTCTGTTTATCTTTACCGCTCCGCGCAACTGGAGCATCCTGCTTTTTTTCACCCTGCTTGCCGCCAATTTGTTTGTTGAGTATGCGGCTTATCAACGAACGGCCGTTATCGGTATGCTGTTTAAAAAGATGTTTATCAAAACGCTGAGAAACCGGGAAATCAGCCATTCTACCTTTACGCCGAGCGGATCGGTTTATATTCTGGCTGCAGCGCTTGCCGTTTCGGTCTGCTTTGCACCAAAAGCGGCAGCTGCGGCCATGTGCGTTATGCTGATTGCCGATTCCAACGCTGCCCTGTGCGGCAGATTTTGGGGCAGTTTCCGTTTTTACAACGGTAAATCTCCGGAGGGGACGCTTGCCTTTTTTATCAGCGCCCTAGGCATAATATCCTGCTTCTTTCCGGCATTGCCGCCCGTAACAGCCTTTTTTATTGCATTAACTGCCACCGCTGCCGAATTTTTTGAAAAAGAGCTCCGAATCGATGACAACTTTACAATTCCGCTGGTTACCGGCTTTCTGCTCAATTTAATTTCATACTGAAACCAACGGCATAATGAACATCTCCCTATCTTAAGGACTATCCCAAATGACCAAAAATAATCTTAATCTCGGCTCTACGGCTTTTATTGCCCTGACCAGCGCCTATTTTGCCATTGCTTTGAACATCAAGTTTTGGCAGTTTGCCTGCGAAAAAATTGACATCAACAGTTTTTCCGTCCTGTTTTTTGCTCTCAGCCTGCCGTTTTTTATTTACGTTCCGTTGTTTTGGTTTTTCAGCCTGCTTGTCGTTCCCCGTATCGGCAAGCCTCTGATTATGCTGCTGATGGTTTTATCCGCGGCATCTGATTACGCCTTGCAAAACCTCGGCGTCGTCATTAACTCTGACATGATACGCAACATTGCCGAAACAACGCCGAGGGAAGCTGCCGATTTGATTACGCTCCACGCCGCTTTTTATATCCTGATTGTCGGCATTCTGCCTGCGGTTTTGGTATACCGTACACATATAGAATTTGCCTCGTTCGGCAAAGAAATCCGCAGCAGGCTGCTGCTGTTCATGCTCGGTTTTTCCGTCGTCGGTGCCATTGCCGCCGTTTCATACAAAGAATATGCCTCTTTCGGACGCAATAACAAACAGGTTCGCTATTATATCAATACATTCAATTATATTTACGCGGTCGGACGGTATTATAAACGTACTGCTGACGCCAAAAGGGAATTTGTCATTCTGGACAAGTCTCCGCAAACTATTCCCACTCAGGACGGAAAACCGCGGGTGATAGTCTTAATTGTCGGAGAAACGGCCAGAGCGCAAAACTTTTCCCTATACGGCTATAACAGGCAGACGAATCCATTGCTGGCACAAAACGGCGAAATTATTGCCTTTAAAGATGTCAGTTCCTGCGGGACGGCGACAGCGGTATCACTTCCCTGCATGTTTTCCAAACTGGGCAGAAAAGAATTTGACGTTACGGATGCCCAGTATATGCAAAACCTGCTGGATATTGCCAAAGCTGCCGGATATGACGTTTTTTGGAAAGACAATGACGACGGCTGCAAAAAAGTCTGCGACAGAATCGGCAAAACCGATGCCAAACAAGGCAATAAACAGCCTTATTGTTTCGGGAATTATTGCCATGACGAAATCCTGTTAGACGGATTGGAAAAACAGCTCCAAACCATAACCCGAAACACGGTTATCGTTTTGCATATGATGGGCAGCCACGGACCAACATACTATAAACGCTATCCCGACAAATTCAAACGTTTTACACCCGCCTGCGACACAGCCAGCCTACAGGACTGTTCGCGACAGCAGATTATCAATTCCTATGACAACACCATTGTCTATACCGACTATATTATCGCTTCCGTTATAGACATCCTCAAACGCCACAATAATCTGCAAAGCGGTATGCTTTATGTTTCCGACCACGGCGAATCGCTGGGAGAAAACAATCTTTACCTGCACGGCCTGCCCTACACCGTCGCACCGGAAGAGCAGAAAAAAGTACCGATGATTTTATGGCTGCCTGAACAGACGATGCACGCTATGAAAATTGACGGCTCATGCCTGAAAAAGCGAGCCGAGACGGTATCCTTTTCGCATGACAACTACTTTCATTCAGTCTTGCGCCTGCTTGCAATCAAGACATCGGCTTATGAAGAAAAAAACGACATTTTCCCATTATGCCTCCGACAGTAACGGCAGCAGCTGCCGCCAAGCGGTCTTGGGGCAAAGACTGACCTGATATACAGGCTGTGAACAAAGCTGTCTGACGGTGAAATCCGCTGATTGAAAAATAAGACAGACAGATTATATTGACCCGGCATACAGACAATTTTTCTGTCTGTTATAAGGAGCAAAATATGCGAAAATACTGGTTTGGCATAGATGAAAAAGTGCGTTTTGCCATTATGGCTTCGGTTAATATGGCTCTGCGTTTTATGATTTTCAGCGGGCTGGCACTGCTTTTTTCTCCGGAAAGATACCAGCTGCTTCTGGCGGCGACATGGTTTGTTTCGTCCTTTATCGCTTTTGCTTCTTATAAATTTCTGGTTTTTCCGGCAGAGGGAAACCATTTGCACCAATATGCAAAATCTCTGCTGATATGGATTTGCAGCTATTTCATCAACATTCTTATTTTAACCTTCCTGATTGAGCGGGAACACTGGGATCCGTACCTGGCACAAGCAGCGGCGATATCCTTCCTGCTTATCGTCAATTATCTGTTATTTAAACATTTTGCATTCAAACCGCACCGGCCAAGCCTGCTGGTGAAAATTTACGATATCTTCGACTAAAAAGTATTGCAGGTTCTCAAAATTTATGCTAAAATTTATTTAATATGAATTGCACGGAGAACGGTTATGGAAAACGCCATCAGACACAATAAAACGCCGGAAGAACGCAAAGCGGCTCTGGAAGAAGCCTTAAGGCGGGTACGCCCGGTTGTTCTCGGACATAACGAGCCTGTCGGAAAACGGCTGGAGCAATTTGCCAACCGTCCCATTGACGAACAGACTAAAACCAGCGACAGAAAAAAAGCCTTAAAGCCTCTTTCTTTAGCGGAAATGGCAAAAAAAGGCACGGAATTGGAAAAAAAGGCCGAAAAAGCAGGGATTGACCTTAAGGGGCCGGGATTAGCCAAAGACATAGAAGAGAAAAACAAAGAGAAGAAAAAAGAAAAAGAGAAAGATAAGGAAAAAGAACTGACACCGGAAAAACAGGAACAAAAAATGAAAGAAATGTTTTCCAAAGTCAGACTTCCCAGCGGCATGGAAATTCATCAGGAAGGACCGAGCTGGGTTTTGGTCAGCAAAGACGGCAAGCAGCGTACCGACGTAACAGATGTTATGAATACCATTGACAAATTCAACAGAAATGTTGATGCCGCCAATGAAGAAAACCGTATGCAGAATAATGTGCAAAACAGCGCTGACAGGGCTGTTGATGCAAGCCAGAAAGACCTTATGAAAAATGACGGGCTGCAAATCAATGAAATCAGCGGCAAAGCAACGATGATTGGCGATGCTCTGCCGATGGTTAAAGATATAGACGGCAATCAGGTTTTCAAACCGGAAGACGTTAAGGCCGTTGCCGAGACAGCTCTGGCTATTTCCGACGAAAAAATGAAGCTGGAGCGCCTTGCTGACCCGAAAGCTTTGGAGCAGATGAAAAAACGTGAAAAAGACAATGAAGACAAGGCCGAAGCCAGACGCAAGGCAATGATGCTTTACAACCAGCGCCATAACGGACGCGGAGGACGCGAACCGACAGCTTAGGCAGAGAATCCTTTTCTCCGATGGACATGAAAACCTGTACAATACAGGATTTGAAACATAATGCAAACAATCCAACAAAAAAAGACCGGCAATGCCGGTCTTTACGTGTTTTTGGCTTTAAGGCTACAATTAAGGTTGGCGTCAAATATAAGAGATTTCGTCTGTGTAGACGATTGCCGAAACGGGAACTCCGTTTTCATGGGCAAAAGCCTCAACTTTGGCGCCGGAATGGGCAATCAGACAAAGGACACTCACATCGTATCCCATTGCTTTCAGTTCCTCAATCTGCGCTCTCAATTCCTTGCCGGAACGGAAAGACTGCTTTACGATGATTACATCTTTTACGGGATTTTGCAAATCTTTCAATTTTTCATAATTTCCCGTAACTAATGTTTCGACCTGAAGGCTTAACGCGACCTCGTTGATGAGTTTTCCCAACGGGTTATGGTCGCAGGCTGGCTTGTACGAAGGGAAGAAAACGCAAGCATGCGGATTTTCTTTTACTTTCTTTACAACTGCCTGTACTGCCTGACTACGGAAGTGTTTGTCCTGAGACAATGCTTCCAAATTGATTTCTACACCTTTTTCACCTTTGGTTGCATAATGTGCAACTAAATTTTTTAATTCCATAATTGTAAAAATTAAAAATTTAACATAAAGTTATCATTGCTTGTCATAAATTGACAGAAGCAAAATCATTTGTCAAGTACTTTTTGCATAAAATACGGCAAATTTATATAAATGCCGTGAAATTGCCGGGTTTTATCAAAAAACGGGTTTTATAATAAAAAAGCAGGCCGGAAAACGGTTTGTTTTTTCCAGCCTGTTTTGAGTTTACGACAAAGCTTCCCTGCGTGCTTTTCGTAATCTCACAATCTTTAATCCTTAACGCTGCTAAGCGCCTCTTTATACCCTGACGTTAACCTTTGGAGTTACTCCGGTATAAGAACAATATTTTAGCCTGAGGACGGCTAAAACGCCATTTAATACGAAATAATTGTATGTAAATAATTCTTACTTTTTCGTTAATTAAGACACCACAAAAAACTGCACTGCACAAGCAAAAAAACGACTTATGACAAACTATTTTTATGTATTATTTTAAATGGTTGAAATGGTGATATAAACGTTTTTTCTACTTGTTTAAAACATTTATGACACTTTTGCCGGAAGAAGCAGAACAGATTGGCTGCAAGCAAACAAGCTTTTTACTTTTTTCAAAAAATAAAAGGAACTTTCTCCTGCATACTGTAATAACTTCCCGGCGTGACTATTAAATGGTCATCTACTCTGACACCGATGGCTTTTAGCGCACGGACAACCTGTTTGGTCATTTCAATATCTGCATTTGACGGCGTGGCATTTCCGGACGGATGGTTGTGCGCCAAAATAATTGCCGCAGCGTTGTGATTCAAAGCTTTGGACACAATTTCACGCGGACTAATCATAACAGCATCAATTGTTCCCACCTGTTCAATATTCTGGGCTATGTATTTTCCGTGCTTGTTTAGATAAATAATCAGCAAATGTTCCTGTCCCGAATAGCCGATGCAGCTGCGGCAGTAATCGACAATCAGTTTTTTATTGGATAAAATCGGGGCATCTTTGTTTTCCAGATTTTCCCAACTGATTTTATTCGCGCAGGCATGAATAATGCCACACAGTATGGCAACACTCTCGCCTACACCTTCATTTTTGAGAAGGTTATCCAACGGAGCAGCCAATACGCTTGCCAAATTGGAATAGCGGCGCAACAATGCCTTGGCCAGAGGTTTGACATCCTTTCGGGGAATCGCATAAATCAAAATTAATTCCAGCAATTCATAATCGGCCATGGTTTTGCCCATATCGGCAACAAAACGGGCTTTTAAGCGTTGACGATGCCCGAAGTAATCCGGCACTTCTTTTGTTTCCTTTGTTTTCGGAGATTCGGATGCTTTCTTTTTAGTCACAGTCATATTTTTTTCCAAAGTCAAGTCCAATTCGGCCTTACAGCCTTTTTACGGCAGTTGGCAGCTGTTCAACCGGCTTATTTTGCCGCTTTCACAAGGTCATTTTTTGTACGGCGGCTTATCTAACCCTTTGGGCGAATAGGTAAACACTTCGCAGCCGTCCTTGGTAACGCCCAGCGAATGTTCAAACTGCGCAGACAAGGTTCGGTCGCGGGTTACGGCAGTCCAACCGTTGGAGAGAATCGTACCATCCGGCTTGCCGATATTAATCATCGGTTCAATCGTAAAGAACATCCCTTCCTTAATTACCGGGCCGGTGCCCTTACGCCCGAAGTGCAGAACATTCGGCTCATCGTGGAAAACCCGCCCCAGACCGTGGCCGCAGAACATTTCCACCACCGAATAACCGTATTTGTGCGCATATTCTTCTATTACCGCACCGATATCGCCGAAATGCGCACCGGGTTTTACAACATCAATACCGCGCATCAAACATTCATAAGTTACCTCACACAAACGCGTTGCTTTTAGTTTAGGTTTGCCGATGTAATACATACGCGACGTATCGCCGAACCAGCCGTCCAGAGTTACGGTTACGTCAATATTGACAATGTCGCCGTCGGCAAGCTTTCGGTCATCGGGAATGCCATGGCAGATGACATGGTTAATCGAGGTGCAGATTGTTTTCGGATAGCCGTGATATCCCAGACAGGAGGGAATCGCATTATGCGAAACGATAAATTCCCGGCACAGATTGTCCAGATGTTCCGTCGTTACGCCGACATCAACAAAATCCGTAATATAATCCAGACATTCGGCAGCAAGTTTCCCGGCCCGACGCATTCCTTCAAAATCTTCCGGACGGTATAATTTTATGCCGTTTTCATCCGTTTTTATATCTTTTTCATCTATTTTAGCCAATTTTTTACTCCCATTGAATTTTGTTCTACTTTTGTTTATATGCTTTTTATTTAAAATTGCAATTTATTTTTTTATATTTTTACGGCAGTGATGTTTTTTCCCAAATGGAGCATATATGGTTATAAAGCCGCAAATATGGAGGATAAGATGGCACTTAAACTTATGCAGGGACTCTACAGTTTTGTATTGGTTTTGATTACGGCGCTGCTGGCCCGGTATTTTACCGAACAGGGCATGATTTCTTTTTACGATACGCTCGACATTCCGCCCGGAACGCCCGAAAACCATTACTTTTCTTATGCGTGGAGCGGAATTTACGTTTTGTTGTTTTTGAGCTTTTACATTGTGCTCAGGTCACGCAAGACTTTGGAACAGTTTGAAGATGCGAATGCCCTGTTTGTCAGTCAACTGTTTTTGCAGATTTTATGGACATTCAGCTTTTTTTATATGGAACAGCTTACCGCGTCGGCGATTGTCATCGTCCTGCTGGATATCGTTACAGCGTTGATGATGCATACGTTTTTCTTTATCAACAAATGGGCGTTTGCGTTGACGGTTCCGTATCTTTTATGGCTGCTTTTCGCTACATACCTGAATATCTTCGTCGTTATGCTGAACTAGGTCAGTTTTTGCAAAAAACAAAAGAATCGGTTTCCCTGTTAAATTTAAACTGGACATCAGCAAAAAACCGCTGTAGTTTTATGCGGTTAAAAGTTTAATTTAATTTTTGGGAAGAAAAAAACAATGACGACCAGCGTTAATCAAATAAGAAAAACTTTCTTGGATTATTTTGCGAAGAACGGACACAAAATCGTGCCTGCATCTTCGCTTGTTCCTGACAATGATCCGACTCTGATGTTTACAAATTCAGGCATGGTACAGTTCAAAAACATTTTGGCAGGCAACGAAACCAGAGATTATACGCGAGCCGCAACTTCCCAAAAAAGCGTACGCGCAGGCGGCAAGCACAATGATTTGGACAGCGTCGGCTATGATGTGCGCCACCATACGTTTTTTGAAATGCTCGGCAACTTCTCGTTCGGCGATTATTTTAAGGAAGAGGCAATTTATTATGCCTGGGAACTGCTGACGAAAGAATTTATGATTCCGGAAGAAAAGCTGGCGGTTACGATTTTCCATACCGACGACGAGGCTTATGACATTTGGAAAAAAGTATCGGCGCTGCCCGACGAGCGGATTATCCGCATTGCCACCAAAGACAACTTCTGGCAGATGGGCGACACCGGCCCCTGCGGTCCCTGCTCGGAGATTTTTTACGACCACGGACCGGAAGTCTGGGGCGGGCTGCCGGGAACACCGGAAGAAGACGGCGACCGTTTTATTGAGATTTGGAATCTGGTGTTTGACCAATTTGAAGATTTGCCGGACGGTTCCAGAATTAATCTGAAAAAGCCGTCTATTGATACTGGTATGGGGCTGGAGCGAATCGCCGCCATTCTGCAGGGTGTGCATTCCAATTTTGATATTGACACGTTCCAGCATCTGATTAAGGCGATTGCGGATATGGCCAACACCGACCCGAAAGGACCGCTACAGGCATCGCACAACGTGATTGCCGACCACCTGCGGGCAATGAGCTTTTTGATTGCCGACGGCGTACTGCCTTCCAACGAAGGACGCGGTTATGTTCTGCGGCGGATTATGCGGCGGGCGATGCGCCATGTTTATATGCTCGGAGTAAAAGAGCCGATGATTTACAAGCTGCTGCCGGTTTTGCAGAAAGAAATGGGCGAGGCCTATCCGGAACTTTACCGCTTTGATAAACTGATTACGGAAACCATCAAGGCAGAAGAAACCCGTTTCGGCAAGACGCTGGACAAAGGCATGCGCCTGCTGGACGACGAAACCTCGCAGCTAACCAAAGGCGACACGCTCAACGGCGAAACGGCATTTAAACTGTATGATACCTATGGTTTCCCGCTTGATTTGACGCAAGATGCGTTAAAAGGCAAAGGAATTGAAGTTGACGTTGCCGGGTTTGATGCAGCAATGGCCAAGCAGAAAGAAGAAGCACGCAAGAACTGGGCCGGGTCGGGCGATGCCGGCACCGAAAAAATTTGGTTCGAAGTTAAAGAAAAAATCGGCGGAACAGAATTTTTAGGCTATAAGACGACCAAGAGCGATGGCATTGTCAAAGTTCTGGTTCAGGACGGCAAAGATGTTGACAGTGTGAAAAGCGGCGAATTTTATCTGGTTGCCAACCAGACGCCTTTTTACGGCGAATGCGGCGGACAGGTCGGCGATACCGGCATTATCTGCGGCAAAAGCTTCAAAGCGGAAGTTTATGACACCAAGCGTAAGCTGGATACGGTTTTCGTTCATTGCTGCCGCATGATTGAAGGCGAAGTTAAAGTTGAAGACTTTGCATCTTTTGAAGTCAACGAAACGAATCGGAAACAGATTTGCGCTAACCATTCGGTTACGCATTTGGTACACAAAGCGTTGCGGACGATTTTAGGCGAACATGTTACGCAAAAAGGATCGCTGGTTGCGGCGGACAGAATGCGGTTTGACATTTCACACCCGAAGCAAATCACCGCAGACGAACTAAAGCTGGCCGAAGATATGGTTAATGCGGCCATCCGTGCCAATTATCATGTCAACACGGTATTGATGAATCAGGATGAAGCCGTTAAAACCGGCGCAATGGCATTGTTCGGCGAAAAATACGGCGAAGAGGTTCGCGTGGTTACGATGGAAAAAGACGGAGAAGTTTATTCGCGCGAACTGTGCGGCGGAACGCACGTTTGCAACACCGGAGAAATCGGCTATTTCAACATCATTTCCGAATCTGCGGTATCGGCCGGCGTACGGCGTATTGAATGCGTTACCGGCAAAGGCGCGGAAGAATATGTCGATGCGATGGAAGATAAACTGCATTGTGCCTGCAACACGCTGAAAACCAACATCAACGATTTGGAAGCACGTATCGGCAACCTGCTGGAAGAAAATAAAAAGCTGGAAGCGGAAGTATTTAACCTTAAGAAAACGCTGGCCAGCGGCGGTGCGGCAAAGAGCAGCGAAACGGAAGTTGTCAACGGCGTGAAATTTATCGGCAAGGTTATCCCGGACGTTCATCCGAAGGAATTGAAAGCCTTTATTGACGAGATGAGCCAAAACATCGGTTCGGGCGTTATGGTTCTGGCAACCGATAAAGATGGCAAGGCATCTATTGTCGTTGGGGTTACCAAAGACCTGACAAACAAATATTCTGCGGTTGATCTGGTGCGAATTGCCTCGGCAGCAGTCGGCGGACAAGGCGGCGGCGGCAGACCGGACATGGCTCAGGCGGGAGGCCCTGATGCCAGCAAATTGCAACAGGCTTTTGAAGAAGTCAAAAAGGCGATATAGCAGAGTAGAAGAGAAGCGCTCCTAACGGGGCGCTTTTTTTATCTAAAATTACTTTACTTTTATGAATATAAACTCTAGTATTATTATGGAATGGGTGATTCCTGTTCTGAGGTGTGGAAACCTCTTTATCGGCGTTTTGTGTAAAAACGAAATTTTTGCACGCTTTCTAGCGATGGCTGGAAGGCGGCAAAATACGCTATCTCAGTCAATATGTCGCACTATTCCGATAATAGTTTCCAACTTCCAGTCGCTCTCATCAAGCGACTTTTATCTTTAATTTAGGAAGGTTAAAAATGGACGGAATTGCAAGTATAATAATAGGTGTAGCGGTTATATTATTTTTTTTATATACTAAAGACAAAGCAGAGCACAAAACTTTGGCTAAAAAAGAAGAAATTGACAAACTTACTCTTTTTCTGAAAGAACATATAAATGTAACTACTTATGGCTCTATTTTTGATGATTTTACGGTCGCCATCTTTGATCACGATGCATACGTCCTTATATTAGATAAAAATTTTAATCCTGTCAAAGAAATAGATGGCTATCCTATTTGGAATGGTATTGATATATCTATACTATCTAGTAAACTACGATTTGAAATGAGTTTAGAATTGGTTCCTTATGAAATAGAAGAAATAATTATTAAAGTTGCTACTTTTCTTATTAAAGAATATCGAGAAAAAAATATACAACTAATATTGAAGGAAAAAGAACGCCAAGAAAAACTGTACGATAATGCTCTGTTTTTTTTGTCTTATTGTTTTAACAAATACCTTCCTACACTACAAATGAAATATAAACAAACTCATTATACAGATGATTATGGAAACACTATTGATAAGGGATGGTACAAAGAACTAAAATATTTTTATAAACATAGTATTCTTACTTCTGCATCAAATTTTGAAACTATTAATCAATTTCTAATCCAAATAAATGGGGTGGAATTGGAATATCCTGAAGAACTTTGCGATAAAATAAAAGAAATACTTGAATTAGATGAAAATATTTTAGAACAAAAGCTTAATATTGCGTATAAAATTGCTGTAGATGACTTAACACCCAAACCTGTTTATGAAAGCACAGTCAATTCTGGAACAGACTATGAAATTTTCATAGAACAAATCTTAAAAAATGCGGATTTTACTGTTACTCGTACCCCTAAAACAGGTGACCAAGGTGTAGATTTAGTCGTGCAAAAAAATGATAAACGTATCGCCATTCAATGTAAATATTATTCAAAACCTGTTGGCAATAAAGCTGTTCAAGAAGTTGCTGCTGGAAAAGATTTTTATAATTGCAATAGTGCTTGTGTAGTTAGCAATAATTCGTTTACTTTGGCCGCAAGAAAACTTGCTTCTAATTTGAATATTTTACTCTTAAATGAAGATTGTTTGGTTGAACAGTTAAATTTTTTAATCACACAAAAATAAATTGAATAAAATACGAGTAATCTAAAATTATTCTCATCTCCTAATTTTGCTAAGAACTTAAGAAAGCTAAATATTGTATTAATAATTGGGCTGTGACGATACAGAAAAAGCGGGGGCATTCCCCGCTCTATTTTTTCTGCTCCAATTGACATCAGCATACTAAAAGAAATAATATCGGATGCCGACGGTGAATTCCTGGATATTCTTCTTAAACGTATCGTCTTCCGGGAATACATAACGGTACATAGCGCGGATACCAATGTTATCGGTCGGGTTAAACTGTGCACCAAAACCGGCACGATAGGCGGTGCCTTCAAAATCTTCCATTTTTTTGTTCAGGTTACCGCCGTCCAATGTATATTTACCATATCCCACGGTCGTTAACAGCTCTACTACGCCGAAATTCAACGTATCGGAAACCAAATCTATGCCGTATGCCGCAGGTTTTGTTTTGCTGCCGCCGAAAGCATCGGTTGACGCATACTGCTGATAATATCCTTCTACGGATAAAAAGCCTAAAACTTTTACGCCGGCACTGACTGCGCCGCCGTTCAGGCTGTCAATATCGCCAAATCCGTTCGGCGTGGCGGAAACATAATCCAATCCAACATGCGGCGAAATAATAAAAGCATGGGCATTAAACGAAATCAGCATAGCGACAAGCGTCAAATATATTTTTTTCATTACAAGTTCCTTTTAACAGTTAATATATATTATATTTTTTCTTAGAAGAGCGGCAATTAAGACAACTCTTTTATTACAATGTCCCGGGAAGCCGCATCGTAAACGATTCCCAGTTTTCCCTTGCGAAATTCTTCGGCCGTTTTGCCAAAGACTTCATAACGCCAGCCTTTGAGAATCTGATTTTTAGCTTTTGGATTTTTGATGTATTCGCGCAGATTCTTTTCCGACGTTATCAATCGCGATACGACACCGCAGTCGTTACTTTTTATCTTCAGCAAAAGTTTCAGGACTTCACAAAGGGAATGCTGACTTGGCGGCAGAGTAACATCGCGTTCACGGTCTACACGTCCCAGTGTGCGGTCAAATTTGTCTTCGGTCAGCGATGCCAGAATTTCCGTCATTTCTTTAGCAAGGCGGCTTTTGGCAACATCCGGACGCACCCCGCGAACCCTTTTCATCTCTTCCATATCTTTCGGGAAGGCTGTCGCAATGTTTACCAGCGTTTCATCCTTGATAATATTCTGTCGGGAAACGTTGCGTTCTATCGCCATTTTTTCACGCCATTCCGCCAAAGCTTTCAACGCATTCAAGAATGACAAAGAGTGCCCATTGTGACGAATCCGCAGCCAAGCGTTTTCCGGATTTTGTTCATAATGCGCCGTATCGGCAAAATCTTCCATTTCTTCCGCAATCCAGCTTTCCCGTTTATTTTCTTTCAGATACGAGGCAATTTCGTTATAACATTTAATCAGATGCGTTACATCGCCCGCGGCATATTCCAACTGCTCGGCACTCAGCGGGCGCAGCTGCCAGTTGGTCAAACGGCAGGATTTATCCAGATCCACCCCGCAGTAGGCTCTAACCAGATTTTCATAACTGACACATTCGCCCAAACCGCAGGCCTGCGCCGCTATCTGGGTGTCAAAAACCGGCGTCGGCACCGCACCGGAAAGGTTGTACAGAATCTCAATATCCTGACGGCCGGAATGGAAAACTTTCAGCACTTTTTTATTTTGCAACAGGGCAAAGAAATCGCCGAAGTCCATATTTTCTGCCAACGGGTCTATCAAAAAAGCGCCGTCTTCATAACCGACCTGAATCAGGCAGGGAATGGGGAAAAATGTCTTTTCACGGATAAATTCGCAATCTATGGCTATAACTTTTTGTTTTTTTAATATCTTACAGGCGTCCTGCAGTTCTTGTGTCTTATCTATTAAATTCATTTGGGCGTTCCCTTGTCTTTTGGTTGCAGTTTACGGGGGATTGTTTAAGATTTTTTTAATTTTAGCTTGCATTTATGCCAATTTGGGATAAAAATGGCGGCATTGACGTTGAAACAATTTTTCAGGGGTACTTATGATTGAATACAGAACTCATACCTGCGGCGAACTGAGAACCGCCAACGCAGGCCAAAAGGTCAAGCTTTCGGGCTGGATCCACCGCAAACGCAATTTAGGCAATCTGTGCTTTGTCGATTTGCGCGACCACTACGGCATTACCCAGTGCGTAGTTGACAGCTCCAGCGATTTGTTTAAGAAGCTGGAAGATATCCGGGTGGAAAGCGTCATTACCGTTGACGGCGAGGTTGTGATGCGCGAGAGCGTCAATAAAAACATGCCGACCGGCGACATTGAGGTAAAAGTCAGCGATGTCGTTCTGCATTCCATGGCCGACGTTCTGCCGATACAGGTTTTCGGGGAAGACAACTCGCCGGAAGAGCTGCGCCTGAAGTATCGTTTTCTGGATTTGCGGCGCGAGAAAATCCACAACAATATCATTCTGCGCTGCAAAGTTATCAAACGCATGCGCGAGTTGATGAACGAGCAGGGTTTTCTGGAATATCAGACGCCGATTTTGACGGCTTCATCTCCGGAGGGCGCACGCGACTTTCTGGTTCCATCCCGCTTAAATCCGGGAAAGTTTTATGCTTTGCCGCAATCGCCGCAGCAATTTAAACAGCTGTTGATGGTTTCGGGCTTTGACAAATATTTTCAGATTGCACCGTGTTTCCGCGATGAAGATCCGCGTGCCGACCGCAGCCCGGGCGAATTTTACCAGCTGGATATGGAAATGTCTTTTGCCACGCAGGATGATGTGTTTGCGGTAATGGAAAAGACGATGGGTTCTATTTTCAACGAATTCGGCGAAGGAAAAAAAGTTGACCAGGCGCCGTTTCAGCGTATTGCTTTTAAAGACGCCATGCTGAAATACGGCTCCGACAAGCCGGATTTACGCAATCCGTTGATTATTCAGGATGCAACCGCTTTCTTCAACAATTCCGGGTTCGGCGTTTATGATGGCAAGGCAGCCAACGGCGAGGGATTGCGTGCCATCGTTATCCCCGGCGCAGGAGAGAAACCGCGTTCGTTCTTTGACAAGCTGGACGGTTTTGCCAAAGAAGAAGGGTTCGGCGGCATGGCATATGTCGCGCTGTCAGCAAACGGCGCCAAGGGCATTGCCAAATTTTTCTCTGAAGAAAAAATGGCTGAACTTAAAAATATGTTTGGGGTTAAGGACGGTGATGCGGTTGTCTTTATGGGCGGCAATAAAAAACTTATCAGCAAATTTGCAGGAAAAGTCCGCACAAAACTCGGCGAAGAGCTGGATTTGATTGAGAAAGACGCGTTTCGCATCTGCTGGATTGTCGATTTTCCGTTTTACGAGGAAAACGAAGAAACAGGCGCAGTTGAATTTTCGCACAATCCGTTTTCTATGCCACAGGGCGGAATGGACGCGCTGCTGAACAAGAATCCGTTTGAGATACTGGCTTATCAGTACGACATGGTCTGCAACGGCGTGGAATTGGCTTCCGGCGCAGTCCGAAACCACAAACCGGAAATCATGTACAAGGCATTTGAACTGGCGGGATATGACCACAGCGTCGTGGACAACAAATTCGGCGGTATGATTAACGCATTCAAGTACGGCGCGCCGCCGCACGCAGGATGCGCTCCGGGGATTGACCGCACGGTCATGCTGCTTTTGGACGAACCGATTATCCGTGATGTCATCCTGTTCCCGTTAAACGGCAAAGCGCAGGATTTGCTGATGCAGGCGCCGAATACGGTTTCCGAGCAGCAGTTGAAAGACTTGCATCTGGATATCAAGTCCGACGCATTGGCCTAATATAGCAGACGGCGGCAACCAGACGGCTGCCGCCTTTTCTTTTCTCAGGTGTTTAAAATGCGCTACGGCATCTCTCCGGAAACATATATAGCAAAAGTCTCCGCGGCGGTTATCTGGTTTTGTTTTACGGCCTTATCTTTATATATTGCTCCGTTTCATGAAGTATGGGCGGACGAAGTACAGGCTTTTTTGATTGCACGCGATGCCAGTTTCAGCGAAATTTTGACAATTATCCCGCATCAGGAGGGGCAGCCGGTATTATGGCATTTACTGCTGAAATTGCTTATTGCCATATTTGGCGAAGAATTAAACATTACCTATGTTTCAATTGCGGTTATGTCCATAACGGTCGGTATATTTTTATTCTGCTGTTGGGTTCCGTTGATTTATAAAATACTGTTGCCGTTCGGGCATTATTTCCTTTACCAGTACAATATCATTTCACGCAACTACTGTCTGGCATATCTGGCAATGGTTTTGCTTGCCGTGCTTTATGAAAAGAGGCATCGGTATATTTGGAGATATGCACTATCATTGCTGCTGTTTGCAGAATCTGCCGCTTTTTTGGCACCAGTTGCCGCTGTTCTCGGGCTGTTTTGGTTTTCGGAAGCCTATCGGCGGACTTCGGGAAAGCCGTTTCAATATATTGCCCCTGTGTGTCTGTTGGGCGGATGCGGCTTGCTTATGCTATGGCAGATCCTGCCGGTCAATATGGTGCAGTACAATATGCGAATCGAGCATATTGAAAATTATCCATACAATGTGCTGGCTCATTTTCCCGAAGCATTTTTTGCCGGTGAAAATACGATGCTGAATCTGACTTTTTTGTTTATCACCGCTTTTTATGCGGTAAAAACGGCAATGAGCACATCTTTTTATGTTAATATGCGGAATAATTTGCCGGCCGTATTGCGTTTTACAACAGTTTGGAGCGTTTTCATTGCCGCTTATTTTGCTGTCCGCCCGATGTACTATCACCAAGGGCTTATATGGGGACTTTTTCTCTGTTCGGTTTATATGTTTTTTCCGAACTATGCCCAAAGCAGAAAGCATTATTTGTTTCTGGCATGTGCCGTTATGCAGATATACTGGAGTGCCGTTTCTGCCGATTATGAGATAAAACACCCCTACTCTTCGCAGAATCAGGTTTTGGGAATGCTGGCCAAACATAACGTTTTCGAAAATCCCGAAGCAAAAGTTCAGGCTGTCGGCTTTCACACTCTGCCTCTGCAATTAATTCTCGGCAGAGATAAATTATATATTGCAGACAAAGCTCCGATGTACTGGCTCTGGACCGAAGAAGACATGGCCGTTAAAGGCGACAATATGCAGGAGCTTATTGACCGCCATCATGATATTGCCGTTATAGACGAAGACGATGCTGCGGGAGCCGATTTCAGCTATTATGAAAATCAGGCCGAATTTAACGGCTACAAAATCCCGGCAGCCGCCGTTTACAAGGGATATCTTTTTTATGAGCAGGGAGTGCGCCTTTTTATCCGCAAAACAGGCACAGGCTCCAAAGTCAAGCCGGATATGGAAAAGAAGAAACCGGACAAAGATAGAATTAATCAGGACAACAGACTGGTAAATAATTATTAATTTTAAATTAAAAAAACTCTTTACAAATAAAAATATTGCGGTATACATTGGTACGAATAACAGAGAGGGCTAACGGCATGCCTTCCTGTTATGTGTGAATCCAACTTAAATTTTTGAAAGGGATTGAAATGCCTAAATTAAAAACGAAAAGTTCGGCGAAAAAGCGCTTCAGCGTTACCGGAACCGGCAAGCTGAAAAGAAATTTTGCGAAAAAGAGACACTGCCTCTTCTGCAAAACCCAGAAAATGAAAAGACAAGCCCGCGGCACGACTTTGCTTTCAGAAGTTGATGTCCAGATTGTTAAGAAATTTTTACCTTATTTGTAGTTGTAGGAGGATATGTAAATGTCTCGTGTAAAAAGAGGTGTTACGGCTCATGCCCGTCATAAAAAAATTCTGGATATGGCGAAAGGCTACAGAGGCCGCAATAAAAACGTTTTCAGAGTAGCTGTTGAAAAAGTTGAAAAAGGTTTGCAGTATGCTTACCGTGACAGAAGAGCGAAGAAAAGAAATTTCCGTTCTTTGTGGATTCAGCGTATCAATGCTGCTACGCGCTTGAATGATATGACTTATTCTCGATTTATCAGCGGGCTCAACAAGGCAGGTATTGAGCTTGACCGTAAAGTGCTGGCTGATATCGCTTACAGAGAGCCCCAAGCTTTTGCTAAGTTAGTAGAAACTGCCAAAGCGGCTCTGGCTAAATAATTTTTAGATTTAGTATAATTTATATCAGATAAGAAAGAGTCGTCTTGGGCAACCAAGAGGACTCTTTTATATTTAAAATTGTTATGAACTTCCGCGGCATTTTTTACGGCAGCGGAAAAAAGACAAACAACAGCCGGCCTTTGGGAGCGGCAAAAGGGTGATTTCAGGAAACGCTCCTGTTGTTTCTGGGAAATATCCTTCTTATAAGGTGAACAAATGAGTGATATTGAAGTTATAAAAACAAGCCTGTTGGAACAGATTGCCAATGCAGAAGACGCAAAAGCCCTTGACGAGGCAAGAGTTGCGGCATTAGGCAAAAAAGGACAGATTACCGAACTGTTAAAAACACTGGGCAGCATGCCGATGGAAGAAAGAGTTTCTTTCGGAAAGAAGATTAATGTTGTCAAAGCGGAAATTGAAGCAAAAATTACCGAAAAAAAACAGGAATTGGAAACCAAACAGCTGAATGAAAAACTGAAAAAGGAAGTTATTGACGTTACCCTTCCCTGCCGGCCGGAAACGCAAGGACGAATCCATCCGGTTTCCAAAGTTTATGAAGAAATTGTCGCTATTTTTGCCCAGATGGGATTTGAAGTGGCTGAAGGCCCGGACATTGAAGACCAGTTCCATAACTTTAACGCGCTCAATATGCCGCCGAACCACCCTGCCCGCCAAATGCAGGACACGTTCTACATCAATAATGACGCTAATAAGGAATTTGATATGGACTCTGCTTATGTGGTCAGGACGCATACGTCCGGCGTACAAATCCGTACCATGGAAAAGAAGCAGCCGCCAATCCGCATTATAGCGCCGGGCAGAACATACCGTTCCGACTACGATGCGACGCACACGCCGATGTTCCATCAGGTAGAAGGTTTGGTTATTGACAAGAAAACGACTATGGCCGATTTAAAGGGCTGCCTGTATGATTTTATGAAAGAATTTTTTGAAGTTGACGAACTGCCTATCCGATTTCGCCCGTCGTTCTTCCCGTTTACGGAACCGTCTGCCGAAGTTGATATCGGCTGCCTCAAGACTAAAACCGATTTAATTATCGGAGCAGGAACAGACTGGCTGGAAGTTTTGGGGTGCGGCATGGTACATCCGAATGTCCTACGCGCTGGAGGCATCGACCCAGATGAATATCAGGGATTTGCCTTCGGGGTCGGCATTGACAGGCTTGCGATGTTAAAATACGGCATTCCGGATTTGAGGACTTTCTTTGAATCTGACGTACGCTGGATTAAAAATTACGGATTTACCCCGCTCGACTTTTCATCAATGACAAGCGGACTGAGCAACAACGGAGGACTGGCACGATGAAATTTACATTATCCTGGTTAAAAGAACATCTGGATACAACAGCAGGCGTTGACGAAATCAGCGAAACACTGACTCGCATCGGCCTTGAAGTCGAGGAGGTCGTTAATCCGGCTGCTGCACTGGATGGCTTTATCACGGCACGCATTGACAAAGTTGACAAGCATCCGGATTCCGACCATCTGCACATATTAGCCGTCAATACAGGCAAGGAAACACTGCAAGTCGTCTGCGGCGCGCCAAACGTCCATGAAGGGCTGGTTGGCATTTATGCTCCGACCGGAGCACTGATTCCTGCATACGGAGAACGCTTAAAAGTTGCAAAAATCCGCGGCGTGGAAAGCATGGGCATGATGTGCTCGGAAAAAGAATTACTTGTTGGCGACGACCATAACGGCATTATCGAGCTGCCGGCAGAAATCAAGGCCGGCATTCCGGCGGCGGAAGTTTTGAATATTGATCCGGTTTTTGAAGTTTCGATAACCCCAAACCGCGCCGAATGTTTAGGCGTACGGGGAATTGCCCGGGATTTGGCCGCTGCGGGGCTCGGCAGGCTGAAACCGTTGGATATTCCTGCAATCAGAGGGACGTTCAAAAGCCCGGTTAAAGTAACTGTTTCATGCCCTGAAGCCTGCCCGACATATACGGCACGCTACATCAGAAACGTCAACAACAAAGCGGAGACGCCAAAGTGGATGAAAGACCGTCTGACGGCTATCGGGCTGCGTCCTATTTCCGCCCTGGTGGATATTACCAATTATATCAACTATGATTTAGCACGTCCGCTGCACGTTTTTGATGCAGACAAGCTTAAAGGCGACATCCAGGTCAGGATGGCTCATGACGGTGAAGAATTTCTGGCGCTGAACGAAAAAAGCTATATGCTGGACAACAAAGCACTCGGCATTTGCGACGACGAAGGCGTACAGTGTCTTGGCGGCATCATGGGCGGATTAAACAAAGGCAGCTATGAAGACACAAAGAACGTTCTGCTGGAGTGTGCATTGTTTACGCCGGCCTGCATTGCCAGAACCGGACGCAAGCTTCAGCTTGACTCCGATTCACGTGCCCGGTACGAACGCTGGGTTGACCCGATGTCAAATATCAGCGGTAACAATTATGCCACGAAAATGATTTTGGATATCTGCGGCGGCGAAGCTTCGGAAATGGAAATTGCAGGAGAAGAAAAATCTGTCGCCAAACCGGTATATCTGCGGCCGGAACGAATGAAAACTTTTATCGGTATGGAGGTTGCCAAAGAAACTTGTGAAGAAATTCTCCACAATCTCGGATTTGAAATCAGCGAAGAAAACGGCAATATCAAGGCGATTTCTCCGTCATGGCGCGGCGATATTGAATGCGAGCAGGATTTGATTGAAGAGGTCGTACGGATGATTGGGCTTGACAACATTCCGGCAACTTCAATGAAAACGGCCGAATTTCCGAAACCGGTTTTAACGCCGTTGCAGAATAATATTGTCATGGTCAAGCATGAGCTTGCTTCACGTGGTATGTACGAAACGGTTACATTCAGCTTTACCGACAGCAACATTGCAAAATATTTCCGCAGAGGGCCGGAAGCGGTATTTATTCAAAATCCGATTATCAATGAGCTTGACGAAATGCGGCCGTCACTGTTGCCGAATCTGCTTATCGGCGCCAAAAACAATATTGCGCGCGGATACGGCAATTTGGCATTGTTTGAGGCAGCACCCGAATTTTTCGGCCGTAATCCCGGCGAACAGCGGGCTATGGCTTCCGGCATCCGGGTCGGAAAGACCGCGAAAAAGGACTGGACAAACTCCATGCGCGCTTATGACGTATTTGACGTCAAGGCTGACGCGCTGGCAGTTATTGCCGCGGCGAAAGGCCCGATTGAGGCACCACAGATTACGACCGACGCACCGTCTTACTACCACCCGGGGCGCAGCGGCGTTATTCGACTCGGCAAAAACGTCCTCGCGTATTTTGGTGAACTGCATCCGGCGATTCTCAAAGCGCTTGACATCAAAACCAATGTTATGGCTTTTGAGGTTTTCCTTGACAATATTCCGCTGCCGAGGGATGCAAAATCCAAAGCTAAAAAGAAGCTGGAACTTTCTCCTTTGCAAGCAGTTGACAAGGATTTGGCATTCGTCGTTGCCCGTAACGTTTCGGCCGTCAGCATAGCGGCGGCTGCTAAAAATGCAGACCGCAGCAATATTGCCGATGTACGGATTTTTGATGTTTACGAAGGCGAGAATCTGCCCGAAGACAAGAAATCTGTTGCTATCAGCGTTACGTTCCAGCCGAAAGACAAGACCTATACCGATGCCGAACTGGAAGCATTGATGAACAAGGTCATTCTGGAAGTCGGCAAAAAGACCGGTGCAGTTTTGCGATAGACCGTTTTTTAATAATCGGTATAAAGACAGCCGCCGGATTATTCCGACGGCTGTTGTTGTAATCTGAAAAACTACTGTCTGGGTCGCCGGGCTGTTTTTGGGAGATTTTGTCTTTGAATGAAATTTCTTATATTGTCCCTTGCGACTTTTTATTTTGCTTTTTGGCAAATAGATATTATCGGGCAGTTGTTCTTCAGAAAACACAGTATTTTTGAAAACAAACATAATCCCCGCTTTCGCAGGGGATTACATTTTTGTGCCCGGAAAAGTTACTGCTGCAGATACTTCAGCGTTACGCCGTCGCCTTTCAGCTCAAGTTCTTTCCCTTTCAAACTATAGGTTCTGACCTTGTCCAGATTTTGAAAATAAGCATGTTCCTTTTTCATCTCGTCTTCAGGGCCGGCCATCATTGTAGATGCGACAGGACCAAATTTAATGTTATCCTTTTCTGCCTTGTAAGTACCGAAATAATTATTCAAGGCTTTTCCGTAAAAACGATCTTCCTTAGCATCAAAAGACAATGTGATATTTTTATCCGTTGCCAGTGTGAAGTTTTTCCCTTTCAATGATGCGGGGTCAGCCTCCGAACAGGCATTCAGCATAAACACGGCAGCCAGCGCCAGCAGTATTTTTTTCATATTTCTCTCCTTAATAAAATCATGACACGACTACTATATATGACAAACAAATCCGGTTATCAACAAAATTCTCGGCATATATTAATTTCTGCCAGAGGAAAACGCATTTTATTGAAATTATTTATTGACTTTTTAATATGTATTAATTATTATATATATTGTATATGATACATATTTTGGAGTCTATTTATATGAAAGCATTTTTTACCTTATTATTGTTTTTAACGGGAACAGCGGCAGAAGCTTTGGCTAATCCGGCCTGCATCGTTTGTACCGTTGCAATCGGCGCTTCGCTGGAAATTTCCCGCAAGCTCGGTATCAGCGACGACATTGTCGGTTTATGGACTGGCGCGCTGTTTTCTCTGCTCGGATATTGGACTATCCTCTGGTTTGAAAAAAAAGGGTGGTACTTTGCAGGGCGCAATGCAATTCTTATGCTTGCCTGTATTGCATCTTCCGGCTTTGTTTATTTAGGGCTGCTGCCATACACCCCGAAAATTATCGGCTTTTTATATATTGATACATTTCTTTTATCAGCATTAATCGGAGCATTTCTGTATATTGCATCGCAAAAACTGTATCAATATATGAAAAACAAAAACGGCGGACATGCACATTTTCCGTTTGAAAAAGCGGTATTTCCGGTTGTTTTGCTGTTCGCGGCCAGCGTTATTTTAACATATTATCCATTATAATTTATCAAGGAGACAAATGATGAAAAAAGCAGAAAACGTCAAAGAATTCGTGGAACGGATTGACGCGACGAAGAAAGTTAATCCGA
>ERZ779895.231-NODE-231-length-86864-cov-27.121900_pt1 | contig 86864 bp, 75 predicted proteins | sample MGYA00511093_ERZ779895 | MGnify/ENA primary metagenome ERZ779895 (study PRJEB29588, sample SAMEA2142970) | human gut metagenome | biome: human gut; feature: human-associated habitat; material: faeces | place: Denmark | collected 2008/2010 ... | reverse complement strand
CTCGTGGTCAGTATGCTTATATGAAAAGTGGATGGCTTGACCGTATATCGAAGGGTGTTTATAAGATACACGGGACAGAACCAAGCCTATTTGCTGCTGTATCGTCATACAACACGCAACTTAGTAAGAGTTGTGTTGTAGGTGCATATACAGCTTTGGAACTCCGCGGATACTCCCATTACTTGTCAATGGGGAAGCCTAAGGCTTATCTTTTTACTGACAAAAGTAATAAGTTGCCTTCGTGGTTACTAAAAGAGGAGTGGGATATGACTATAAAATACATGACTACATCTTTTCTGGGTGATGAGCTGTTGGGAGTAGAAGCCATGACTATCAATCAACATGATTTGCTTGTGTCATCTCCAGAGCGTGCTATGTTGGAGTGTCTGAACTTGCCGGATGCATCTTCATCTTTGCTCGATATCTATTATGTCATGGAGGGCTTAACTACATTACGTCCCAAGATGGTTCAGACATTATTGGAGGCATGCACCTCTCAGAAAGTGAAACGACTGTTCCTCTATATGGCAGAAAAAGCCGGTCACGTTTGGTTTAAAGCGTTGAAACTGGAGAGTATAAATCTTGGTACATCCAGGTTTATGATCACGTCAACAGGGAAATACATCAACAAGTATAATATGACAATCTCAAAAGAACTTGCAGAATATGAATGATATAAGATCAAGTGTTTACGCTCAGAAAGTAGAACTGCTACTACGTCTTATTCCGATAGTGATGGAAGAGCATGTGTTTGCAATACATGGAGGTACTGCCATCAATCTTTTCTTGAAAGATTTGCCACGTTATTCTGTAGATATTGATTTGACCTATATCCCGTTGGCTGACCGTCAGACAAGTTTGGATGACATCAATTTGCATCTAAAAACCATTGAAGATAAGGCAAAGAAAGCTTTCAAAGGAATGCATGTTGTACCCAACTTCAGTACCTGCAAACAGTTGTGCGAGTATCGAGGCAAGCAGGTGAAGATAGAGGTCAATCAAACCAAGAGAGGTATCGTGGGCGGTGCTGTTCAATCTTTACCATTGAGCGAGAAGGCTCAGGAAGAGTTTTCTCTCTTTTGTGAGGCAAATGTCGTGCCCCTAACTCAATTGTATGGTGGCAAAATTGCAGCAGCACTTTCACGCCAACATCCTCGTGATCTGTTTGATGTAAAATACATGGATATTCCATTGAGCAAATGCCGTGAAGGACTCATTTTCTGCTTGCTTGGTAGCGATAGACCAATACATGAGTCATTTGCTCCCCGCTTGATTGACCAGCGGGAAGCAATGGATAATCAGTTTGCTGGAATGACTGATATTCCATTTACATACGAAGAATTTGAAGATACCCGTACAAAACTTATTAATGATGTAAAGTCGTTGATGACTGATGCGGATAAGAAGTTCCTGATTAGTTTCGAATCTGGACAGCCGGAATGGAATGGCTATGAATTTGAGTACTTCAAGGATTATCCGTCTGTGCAATGGAAATTGCTTAATCTGAAAAAACTTGCCAAGCAGAATTCGCAGAAGTTGCGAGAGGAAGCGAAGAAACTATATACATTATTCAGTGAAAAAAATAGATAAAACTCCCAAAAACATATGAAACTTTTATTGCTCGAACAAAACAAAGATAAAAAAGGTACATTGTTGGAAACAATAGTAAAAGTATTATTGTCTTCTTATGGTTATGATTATGTTGCCACGAATGAAATCGGCTCTGGTGGCAATGAAATAGATGTTGTTGCAGAGAAGCATATGACGAATTTTGGAGTGTCAAAAACATATCCATTAATATGTGAATGCAAAGCACATGAAAATCCAGTTAATATGAATGACTGGTTGAAATTTCTAGGAAAAGTTTATAAAGAAAAAGGAAAAATAGTCTTTCTTCTGGATTAATGATTGCGTTATCTGATGCTAATGGAAATGTAAAAGGAGATATTCGTAATGGTAACTACCTAGAAGATGTAAAACTAATAGCAGGTAATGACCTTATTGAACCTATAATATCACATTACGGGTTGGCATCAATAACAGAAATAATTAATATAATAAAGCATTGGACTAATTTAATAATCACAGATAGGGATATCGCATTTTATAATAATACTCCATATTGGATTGTTTATTTTTCTGATGGAACATTTACTGTATTAGACAAGAATGGACAGTTTTTAGAGAAAGTAATATTGGAAAACCTTGTTACATCTTTTATTTCATCGTCCACATATTTAAAAGACAACTATATAGACATAAGAAAAAATAAAGTTATCGAAATTAAAAAGAATGCAATAAAAGATATTGCTATATGGGCTGTGATGAATAGTTCGCTATCATATGCGCAGATAGTAGAATTTATTTCTCAAAATTCAGGTGACCAATTACGTGTAGATGTTTCTGAAGTAGAAAAATGCTTGAAAGAATTGGATTTTATAGATGTTGTAGATAATGTGGCAAGCATAAAGCCTGTACAAGAAATAAATATGATAGAATTCTACCGTTCATTGTTGGGATTGGGTATTCCTACAAAACTATACAATAGTTTCTATATAGAACATATTGATGAATCACTATTAGATAGTATTATAAGGTTACAGGGAGGACTTTCTTTGACAAAAGAAGAAAGAGATATTGTTTTGTTTATTATAAAGCATTCACCATCTGCTCTTCGTTTGGCTATTTATCCCAATCCTCTTTTATCTTGTAAGTCTAAAATTATTGGAGGCGATCTAAATGCATTGCAAGAAAGCTTAAAAAGCTCATTTATTCAAACTTTAGCAAATTGCTTTGAAGTTGATGCCGATGGTGATATAGCTATGTTATTGTTTGACAAATTGGAATTAAGAGATTTTTATAAACAAACCAACTACCAAGTTGTACTGAAAGATGGATCTAAATGTACAATCCCTGTTTCAAAAAGACTTTATTATATTCCCTTTGAAGATATTGAAGGCGGTGCTGTGATACAGGCAAGCAAGGATTTTATTGGACAATATGATAAGGAATCAGGATATATGATAGGTGGAAAACAGAAAAGGCAAAAGGAAAAGACTCTGTTTGGAATCGTAAAGCATAAAACAGGTATTGACGAAGAGTATTTGTCTATTTTTGGTTGACAAAACAATATACGTTCAATGAAATATTGTCGAAAAATATTAAAGATCCACTTCAAAAACTCATGATTATAGATGGTAATATGAATGTATCTGGTGACGATGAAAATTTGGAACAAATGGCTAAAAATAGTATTATGGATAATATTACAAGCGAAGAAGCAGTTTTCGATTTAGATATATTTACGACAAAGACAAGTCGAAATGAAACCAATCATTTTCATATATATGTAGATGATAATGGAAAATATAAAGTTGAAGATAGCAATTTTGTTGCGGATGACTTAACCCCGGAGGAATACGGCAGTTTAATACATGAATATGTGCATTATATACAGCATATCCAGACGTTGTTTGGAGTCAACAGAACGAGGTTGTATGCACGACTATATAATGAATATCGAAAATATCTTATTACTCATGAAAAAGTCGAAATGCCTCTTAAAATAGATGTTGTAGCTCCTTCTGCAATCCCGATATTTGCGAAAGAGTTAGATAAGGAAGGATTTCAACATTACGATTATGGTATCGATGAAGTCGAGATTCGTGATATTGATATTGAAGAAGCAAGGATAAAACACCATTCGGTAAGAGTTGGCATTTATGATTTTGAGCTAAACGAAGCATGGGATGGAGAAAAAGGGTATCACTTTGGATATTGGGCAATTATTGAAGGTATGGCTCATAACATACAGTTACTAATAGACCCTACTGTTGATGACCGTCATCTATCAGTACCATATAAAGTTGTGGATAGAATATGCGAAAAACTATATCCAGAGATATTTAATAATAAGCTATTAATGATTTCATTGTGTTTGGTTTCATTATTATATGATAATCCTGGAGTAGGATTCTTTGATACTGCAAATCATATAGTCGAGTTTCATATAACTGATGGTAGACGGTTATATAAAGAGTCGTTGCTAAATATTATAAACTTTAGAGGGAAGTCTATGCATGTAAAAGATATGCTAAAAACCATGCAGGATGAACTCTTGAATCAACTAAAAATGCTTATTGGCCAGGAATTAGATTATTATCCGAAAGTTTTTCACCAAACACGTGAAGAATTGACAACAGGTGAAAGTACTTTACTTAATATTCTATATGATGATCGCATAAATGATAAAAAGTCGTTTAATGATATTCTATTGCGAGTTTATGGCTTTCCATTTATAGAGTCACATGAATCTTCTCTTCTTCAAAATAACCCTGATACAAATAAACCTTATATAGAAGTGGCTTGTTTGGCCTCATGGGAATTATTGTATAAGCGATTAGTAGATAAATCCACCAAATGTAGGAGATATGAGTTGTGCCGTGGCAACGAAAAACATGAAGCTAGTGATGCTTTTTCTCCAGAATGTAAAGATGCTCAATGGTTAAAAGATAAAGATTGCATACTTAGCCGGGGCTTTAAATTATTTGGAAGTCATGTTGTAGAATGGGAACAAAGACGGGAGTGAAAAGGTTTGAAATAGTGTTGTATAGATCAACATCTTTGTCTAATTTTAGCGAGTAATATATAGTTATCTATTTCTAAAATTTCAACAAATTGTAGTAGATATGATAGGCTTCAATTCGTATATCAATGGTCTTGACCTTTCGCGATTGACAGAGTATTGTGTTAATCATGGGCGATCGACTCAATATGCTAAAGGCGATTATTTCGTCAAAGAGGGTGAAGAGTCTCGTTATATTGCCTATATTGAATGTGGATATTTCAACTACAAAGTACATAATTCCTCTGAAGGAAAAGACTATATCACAGGTTTCGCATTTGAGGGTGAGTTCGTGGGTGATTACCCAAACTGTCTTTCAGGTAAAACATCTGAAGTGACTATTGTAGCTGGAACTTCATGTAAGGTCTATCAATTAGCAGGTGAAGAATTATGTAATCTGTTAGATTCCGATGGTATGAGAGATCTAAAACTAGCCATATCCGACCATCTCTTTTCTCAGGTCTATACACAATACCTTGATTACCTATCGAATGACAAATAGAGAACGTTATAAGCGTTTACTCCTTCGTTGTCCTGAAATAGTACAAAGTATCAACCTAAAAGACATAGCCTCTTATCTAAAAGTTACACCAACAACTATCAGCAACATACGTAGAGAGATAACTTTTGGGCTGTAAACTCTCAAAACGTTTTGAGAGTTTGTTGTCATGAAGGTTCTTTTGCTTTATATTGTGCTTAGGCCTACTGATAAACTATTACCTTTGCACACAAAAACGCAAAATGAATATCGTAATCATCGGGGCAACCTCTGGCATTGGTAAGGCTCTTTTCGAGAAATATGCAAGTGGAGACAATCGTATCGGCATCGTAGGCCGACGAGCAAATCTGCTTGATGACTTAAGTCAGCAATATCCGTCCAAAACCATCACGGCTAAAGCAGACATTACCAACTTGGAAGAGATTGAACAAGCCATCAATGCGCTTCACAAAGAGATGGAATACATTGATCTTGCTATCTTGTGTTCGGGTATAGGTGATATTAATGCTAAGCTCGACTATGTCATAGAGCGACCAACCATCGACACCAACGTCACAGGCTGGACATTCGTCATTGATACGTTCTATAACATCTTCGAGCAACAAGGCTCTGGTCATCTTGTTGCCATCACCTCCGTTGGCGGGTTGCGTGGCGAGCCGATGGCTCCAGCTTATAGCGCATCGAAAGCCTATCAGATTAACTATATGGAAGCCCTACGCAAAAAGGCATTCAAGAGTGGTGGTCACATAATAGTTACTGACATTCGTCCAGGTCTTGTTGATACAGCTATGGCAAAAGGAGAAGGATTGTTTTGGGTAATGCCAGTAGAAAAAGTTGCTAATCAAATCATTACTGCCATTCGGAAGAAGAAATCCAAAGTCTACGTTACTATGCGTTGGCATATTTTAGCGATAATAAATAAAATCCTTCCATATTGTTTATATAAAAGAATGTAACTTCCTAATATTGAAAGAAAATTGCCTTTTGAAAGCAGTTTAGTTTATTCCGCTTTATATATAAAGAGATCTAAACTAAACCTACTTGCCCACGCAGAATCTACTTACCGATGCAGATTTTCAACACATCTGATTATCAGTGTTTTACGTATTAAAAGGACGATAGTTGAGCCGTTGTCCTTTTGAAAACATTTTAGCTTGATTATCAGCTATTTGTCTAAATTTTGCTTTCTCTTCTTTTCATTTTGAACCTAATTTTGCAGATTGTAAAATTAACATATTTAACATTCAATAACACAATATTGCTATGTGCTCATATCAAAACGTAGCGTAATCTTGCTTTGTTCTGCAGATCCAGTTGTTCAACATGAACACCTCGAAGAACTTGTATGTGTTCATTCTGGCATATGCTTTCATGCTTTTTGGAGAATGCAATTCTATCTTGGCTCGACATCTTGCCGATAAGATGTATGAGTTGCAATCTATATTACCTGTTCTAATGATGATGCAAAATTACCACAAATACTTTTCATTGTGACATTTTTATACTGAAATCAGTCAAAACACCTCAAAATTTAACATTCTTCAGTAAAGAGAAAGAAAAAATGGAGTATCAGCTATTCATACAAGTTTATTTCGTCATATACATATATATGGCTTTTATAAACCTGTAAACTCAATCTCTGTTCCTGTTCTAAGTCATTTGAGGTCATGACATTTGAGTTTAGAGAACATGTATATATACATGAGTAATTCTAAACTTAAACTTACATGCCATAAGTTGAGCCCGATGGCTGCTCATTGACGGCAGGGTCAGTCCTTCTATTTCTCCTTGCTGAATTACTTCTTTCTTTAGCTTCTGTGAATCATTGCGAGAACCGCATTGCGTTTACTCTCGACATCCTAATCCTCAGGTGTGCCTTCCTTATGTTCACTTCCTTGTGCGTTCTCCGTCTTTTCATCGTATTTGCATCCCCAAGCTCTTCATGCTGTTGCTCAGTTTCCGACCATCCTTCAACGGCTATGGACACGATGTTTATCTATCGCTTGTTTATCTGATATAGATACCTGTTTCCTTTACCTAACACCGACTATTTGATTTTCTGCACTTTTCTCCACCTCTTATTTTGGACGAAGCAGACACACTTACTTTTTCCGTCGCAAAGTTAGTGCAAGCCGCATTGTATCAAGTACCAGTGCCTTATTACCTGAATTATTTCAAAAACTTTTTCGTCTGACATCATCCAAAAAACTTTTCTATGCCAAGGTGAAATAATTCGGTAATTCCTTGCTTGCCTGCTTTCCTTGCTAACTCTGATAGCAACGTAAAAAATAAATGTTTCACTTCTAAAATATCAAAGTTATGAAAAAGATTGAAAATTCTTTCGTAGTAAGCGGTTTCGTAGGTAAGGATGCAAGCATCCATCAGTTCTCAACAGCAAGCGTTGCACGTTTCTCACTGGCCATCAGCCGTACTGAGAAGAACGGCGAAGAAACAAACCGCACATCAGCCTTCATGAATGTAGAGGCATGGCGCAAAAACGAGAACACCTCTTCCTTCGACCGCCTTGTAAAGGGAACTCTCCTTACGGTAGAAGGCTACTTCAAGCCTGAGGAATGGCAGGATGCCGATGGAGTCAAGCACAACCGTGTGGTTCTCGTCGCAACCAAGTTCTACGAAGCTGTGGAGAAAGAAGAAACTCCTGCTCCACAGGAGAGCAAGACAAAGAAGGGCAAATAACCCTTCTCGTCATCAAAGAGCGGCCTTCGGGTCGCTCTTTTTTGTGTTTTGGGCTCTCTTTTTCCTTACAGAACCATATAAATTTGCTCTTTATCCAACATTTTCCTTGCCGTTATGCATTTATTTTCAAAAACATTGCGTAATTTTGCAGTCGTAAATATAAGCGCAATATAAAATAGAAGATAAAACAATATATAAATTATAGCAAAGTATAAAATAAAAGTGTGATATTATGGCTGACTATTACGAATATTCCATACCAGAATTGATAAAGCTGCTTGGAGCGAGATTCAAAGATTATCGTCTGCGTAGTAACATGACGCAGAAGGATGTCTCTGAGCAATCTGGTATCACCATTACTACCATTCACAAGTTTGAGAACGGAACGTCAGGCAATATGTCGCTTGGTACGTTCTTATTGCTGATGAAGGCTATCGGCCAGATAAATATTCTAGACGAACTGATGCCAGAACTTCCAGATTCTGCATATCTCATCAAGTCAGAAAAGAAGGTTCAACGAATTAGACATAAGAAATCATGATAACATGCTCCCTTAAAATAATGCTCTGGAACAAGGAAATCGGTCGTTTGTCATGGGATGGCAGGAAAGGAATTTCGTACTTCGAGTTCAATCCTGCTGTTATCGGTGGCGAACTAGATCCTTTCACTCTTATTGCTTCTACCAAGTCACCTGCAAGCCGTCGTCCTATCATGGGAGATAAGGAAATGAAGCTTTACCGTAAATTGCCTCCTTTTCTTGCTGATTCGCTTCCTGATGCTTGGGGAAATCAAGTCTTCGAATGTTGGAGAATACAGAACGGCATCCGAAACCAGGAAATCACTCCTCTTGAAATTCTCTCTTTCATTGGCAAGCGAGGAATGGGAGCATTGGAATTTATCCCTGAATCATCTGGCATTAAGAAGTCCGAACAACTCAATCTCAAAGCTTTGACGGACTTGGCTCAAAAGATATTCACTGAGCGTGAGAACGTAAAGATAATGCCAGATGAGTCTTTGACGATGCAATCCTTGATAGCTGTTGGCACCTCTGCAGGTGGCAGACAGCCTAAAGCCATCATTGCCATAAATCCAAAGACTGGTGAGATAAGAAGCGGACAGATAGCTGGGCAAAAAGGGTTTGAATACTGTATTCTTAAGTTTGGTGATCCTTCACGTTCTTCTGCTGAGCTTGAAATGGCTTATTACAAAATGGCTACAGCTGCTGGTATCAACATGATGCCATGTGAACTTATTGAAGTTGAGGGACAGAATCACTTCATAACGCATCGTTTCGATCGTGATGAGGAACGTAAGCTTCACATGCAGACACTGGCTGCCTTATACCCCGAAGCAGACAGCTACGAGAAACTGCTGATGGTATGTCGTAAGATGCGACTTCCTGAATCCACACAGGAAGAGGTATTTCGCAGGATGGTGTTCAACATCCTTGCCAACAACACTGATGACCACAATAAGAACTTTTCTTTCCTAATGGACGAAAACGGTCATTGGCAGTTATCGCCAGCATATGACATGACCTATATTTTCAATGTCGGAGGTTTCCTTCCAGAGACTATGCACTGCCTTATGATGCAAGGAAAGCTGCAAGGTCAAACCCTTGAAGATGCTCTTGCTCTCGCCAAAGATAATGGTATCAGAAAGGCAGAAACCATTATCAAAGAGGTTGCTTCTGCTATCTGTAAGTTCCGTAAATACGCAGAAGAATGTGGTGTAGGTCAGCAATGGATAGCTGCGGTTGAAACTTGCTTGAACAACCATCTGGCAAATTGGGGCTTCTTGCCTGATAGCAGTTCACCATCATTTGATATTGATGGCATTCTATATGAGAATGTACGTGTAGAACAAACTTACAAAGGCAATTTCCATCTTCTTTGCGAGATACAAGGAAAAGAGCGTAAGTTTGTTATATCAAAAAACCAAGCAGCGTATGCAGAGATTGAAGAAACAGGTACTTCCAACCTCTCGATAGAACAACTGCATACACTGGTTGAAACATACCTTGCCAGGTAAATCTACATATTGATACTACATAAAGAGCGGCTTCGGTCGCTCTTTTTTATACTTTCACCTTACTGAAGGAAAATTGTCTTTTTACATTCGAAAGTATGGGTAATAGACTTGAAACCATGAAAACATTTGAGTTTGGAAAACATGTATATATAGTAATTCTAAACTTAAACTTACATGCCATAAGTTGAGCCCGATGTCTGCTCATTGACGGCTGGGTCAATCCTTCTTTTTTCTCCTTGCTGAATTACCTCTTTCTTTAGCTTCTGTGAATCGTTGCGAGAATCGTATTGCGTTTACTCTCGACACCCTAATCCCCAGATGTGCCTTCCTTCTGTTCACTTCCTTGTGTGTTCTCCGTCTTTTTCATCGTATTTGCATCCCCTGGAAAAGCCACGCGACTTTGACCCTTTTGGCCAAGCAGGATTTGCCCACCTTTGGCTACAATATGATTGACCCTTTAAAGTCCTGGTGTTGGGGGTCAATTTTATTTTACCCTTTTAAAATTTCCCGTTTTTCTTAGACCTTAACTTTCGCATACTTTCACCATATAACTCTATGGTATGAGCCGTATGTATGATGCGGTCAAGGATTGCATCGGCTATTGTCGGATCACCTACCATGTCGTACCAGTTGGAGGAGGGGTACTGCGATGTGATGATGATGGATTTCCGTTCATGCCTGTCCTCGATGATGTCAAGCAGTATGGGACGCTCCTTGGCGTCGAGAGGCACGATGAACAGGTCGTCAAGGATGAGTAACTGGCATCGCTCAATCTTCTTGAGTTCCGTCTCAAGTGTACCTTTGACTTTGGCGACTTTCAGCGCTCCGAGCTGTTTCAGGGCATTGGCATATAAGGTACGGAATCCCCTTTTGCATGCTTCGTGGCCGAGGGCGCAGGCCAGATAGCTTTTCCCCGTTCCTGAAGAACCGGTAATGAAAAGGTTCTGTGCCTTATGCACAAAATCAAGGGTGGCGAGACGTTCCATCTGGTTGCGATCCAGCCCCCGGTTCGTGGCATAGTCGATCTGTTCAATATAGGCCTTGTAACGGAATGCCGCATTCTTGGTAAGCCGTGCAATGGCAGCCTGCGCACGATAGTCCCATTCGCGTGCAAGGAGCATGGAAAGGAACGTGTCCGCAGTCATGGATTGCGGAGTGGTGCCGGCAAGACTTTCCCTGAAAGCCTCTGCCATGCCATGCAATTTCATACGGTTCATTAAATCCAGCGATATGGTATTCTGGTCCTGTTGTCCCGTAACGGGAGCTGTTTTATTGTTTACTTCCATACATATGAGTTTTATTGTTTGTCCTTTCTGTAATATTCACGTCCACGTATGTTTTTGTGGGTCAATGGAGCCGGGGAAGTCATGTCGGGCTGTACTTTCCCGTCCTCATCGGGAAGGAAATCCGCGTCTTCTCCCAGTTCAAGCACCTCGCGCAAGGCCTGATACCCGTATTGCAACTTCTGGTCCGCACATGCGCAAGCCGCAACCAGACGGTCGCGACCGTATTTTTTCTCCAACGTCAAGACACCCCGACAGGACCTGAACGCTTTGGGCGGATATTGCATGGCACGCTCCACTTCCCGTAGATAGTTCAATACGATATTGTCTATTTCCGAGGCACGTTGGAAGAGTTCCTCCAAGTCCTTGTCATAGGGGCCATAGTGTCCCGGCAGGTTGTGCTCCTTTTTCCAGGAATAAGCGTAGGGAATGTCACAGCGGTCATGGGTGGCGACAAGGTTCATGCCACAGTAGATTTCCACCGTGTCGGCATCATAGAGAATCGTCATGCGCCTGCCTACATACTCCTTCGGAACGCTGTAATGGTGCTTGAACAACGAGACGTAATAGTTCTTCCCGACAGTCATCAGTTTCCTTTCTTTCATTACGTAACGTTTCACGGGAAGCGGCCGAAGATAATCCTTCTCTCCCTGAAGGAACATTTCCTTGCGTGACACCTCCCGTCCGGCCATCAACTTTTCATTGAAATCAAGCAGGGAGGCATGGATGGCGGTATTGAGTTCCTCCAGGTCGGAGAATGCCATTCCCTCTATGTCAAGGTAAATGGAACGGTAGAGGAGCTTTACGGCATTCTCTACCAAAGCCTTGTCTTTGGGATGACGCACACGGGCGGGATAGACCGCACAGCCGTAATATTCGGCAAAAGCGGCGAAATCATCATTGATGACAGGCTCGTTGCGGTCGCTTCGTGTGACGGCAGCCTTCAGATTGTCGGGGACGATAGCCGCAGGAACGCCTTCAAAATATTGCATGGCATTCTTACATGCCTTTATCAGGTCTTCCTTGCGTTGAGACCACACGGCTTCGCAGTAGGTATAATGGCTGAACGGAAGGATGGCGACAAACACCTCGGCTTTCTTCGTCTCGCCCGTCATTTCATCAACGACTTCAAGCCTGTCACCGGCAAAGTCAATATACATCTGGTCGGCGGCATAGTGCTCGACATGACCGACGACCTTGATGTGAAACTTGTACTGACGGACAGCCCGTTTGAAGGAAGACAACTGATAGCCGTCAGGATATTCGGCATGGTATTCCTTGAACAGTTTTCGGACACTCATGCCTTTGCGTGACAGGCGGGATACATAGCCGGGAAGCAAGGCCTCCAGTTCAATCCTCCTGGAAGAAGGCTCCCGATGCCGGGATGCCGTACAGCCGAACAACTCATCCAATTGCCCGTCGGACAGGGAAAGAAGCTGTTCAATACTCTTGCCGCTTGAAAGGAACAGGCGGACATACTTGCGGACAGTATTACGGGAAGTATGAAACGTGGAAGCCGTTTCCTTGATTCCCATGCCGGCCGCATAACATCTTAAAATGTTTTTGATTCGTTTATCCATTTGCATAGATTTTATTATCACCCCGTTACACCAGGACTCGGGCACTCAAATCTACACAAAAAATCTATAACAATAGGTGAGCTAAGTGGTCAATACTATTTTGGCCAGAAGGGTCAATCATATTGTAGCCAAAGGGGACAATCCTGCTTGGCCAAAAGGGTCAAAGTCGCGTGGCTTTTCCAGCAGGCATAGTGCTGGGCCGGCTTCACGCCGTGCCCTCCACGGCAGACCTCGACGCCATAAGCCTCGGGGTGCTCTGCACACTGATATTCTTCGTGGGCTACGGCATAGGCAACGACACCACCATGCTGGCCCGGTTCCGCAGCCTCAGCCCCGGACTGGCACTGCTGCCGGCCGTGTCGATACTGGGCAGCCTGGCCGTGGCCATGCTCGCCGGAGGCCACAGCCCGGCCGAATGGCTCGCCGTGGGCAGCGGCATGGGCTACTACTCCATATCGAGCGTGCTCATCACCGGCTACCGGGGCACGGAACTGGGCACCATCGCCCTGCTCTCAAACATTGTGCGCGAGATGATTGCACTGCTCGGGGCACCGCTGCTCGTAAGGCTGTTCGGCACACTGGCACCCATAGCGGCTGCAGGGGCCACGGCCATGGACACCACGCTGCCCGTGATAAGCCGCACATGCGACCCGAGGCTCGTGCCCGTGTCGATATACTGCGGCATGGCCACCGACTTCAGCGTGCCGTTCCTCGTCACGCTATTCTGCTCGATGTGAGCCCACGGTGGCAGCCACGGTCAGCCAGGCCACGGCCGGCATCACAGGAACAGGGCAAACACCGAGGCGCCTATCACCGTAAGTATGCCGCTCACCACTATCGACAGGCCGCTCGTGGCTCCCTCGACCACACCCATCTCCATGGCCTTGGCCGTGCCTATGGCGTGTGAACTGCTGCCTATGGCTATGCCCTTGGCTATGGGCTCCTCTATCCTCAGCAGCTTTAGGAACTTCTCGGCGAAGATGTTGCCGAGCACGCCGGTGACAATGATCGACACCACGGTGACCGACACTATGCCGCCCAGCTCTTCAGACACACCCATGCCTATGGCCGTGGTTATTGACTTCGGCAGGAAGGTGACGTATGCCTCGTGGCCGAAGCCAAACGCCAGGGCAAGCAGCAGCACCGTGACGAGGCTTGCAAGGGCACCGGCCGCGATGCCGCACACTATGGCGCGGTAGTTTTTCTTGAGCAGCTCCACCTGCTGGTATAGCGGCACGGCAAGGCACACCGTGGCCGGGGTGAGCAGGTAGCTCAGCCATGCCGCCCCGCGGCTGTAAGACCCATAGTCGACACCGAGCACAAGCAGGGCTGCAATGACAAGCACTATCGACACGAGCAGCGGGTTCATGAAGCCCCAGCCCGTCTTGCGGCGCAGGGCCACGCCAACGGCATAAGACACCAGGCTGATGCACACGCCGAAGTAGACCGAATCGCAGAACAGGCGTTCCATCAGCGACCCTCCTTTCCGCGGCGTATCATCCGCTGCGTAACCAAGCCGGCCACACCCATGACCACAAACGTGGTAAGCACGGTCACGGCCACATAGGCCACCAGATGGCCGGCAATGTCGGCCCACGAGTCAACCAGTCCGACGGCCGCCGGGATGAACATCACCGGCATGACAGCTATGAGAAACGTGCTCACCTCGCGCACATCCTTCACCTTGACCCATTTCATCTGCAAAGCCACAAACAGCATCACGATGCCGTAGATGCTGGCCGGTATGGGCAGCGGCAGCATGGCGTGCAGAGCCTCACCCGCAAACGAGAAGGCGAGTATTATCAGAAACTGTGTGATATACTTCATGACAAAGCCCTCACTTTATGCCAATGCCTTCGATATATTGCCTTATAAGCGCCACGGAACGCTCGGCCCCGAGCCTCACGCTGTCGAAGCACAGGCCGTAGTCGCTCGAGTTGCCCCACTGCAGGTGGGTGTAGTACCTGTGGTAGCGCACCCGGCTGTCGTCCATGTCGCGCACTATCTCGCGCGCCTCGGCCATGCCTATGCCCTGCTCGGCGACCACAGCCCTTACACGCTCGTCCTCGCGCCCCTTGAGGAACACCGACACGAGGTCGGCCCTCCGGCGGAATATGTAGTTGCCGCAGCGGCCTATTATGATGCAGTTGCGCTGCCCTATCATGTCAGACAGTATGTCGAGCGCCCTGCTGTGCACCGGGCCCTCGCTGTGGCCGAGGGCCGAGATGGCAAACAACAGTTCGTCGACGGGTCGCTCCTCAAAGAAGTCGTCCATCTCTTCGAGCACACCCTCTGCGCGGGCCATCTCCAACAGGCCCTTACGCGTGTAGAACGGTATGCCGTAGGCGGCGCCCAGCATCTTGCCGATGGCCAGTGCGCCACACCCGTATTGCCGGGCTATAGTGATAATCATTGGCGTTTGATTTTAAGAAAACGGATGCAAAGTTAGCAATATTAGCCGAGAAGCGTATGCACCCGGCCATGTTTTTTGCCTCGCGCGCATTCCCACGGCTTGTCACTTCGTCATCACATTCCGCAAATCGGCATAGCTCTCCTCCACATCGCAGGTAACGGTGGAGCTGGATATGGTGGCAAAGTGGCGGCGGGCACACTCCAACTCATTGCTCTGCTATCCCAAGAAACTTGTTCATACGCTCAATACATTTCTTTTTTTGATGGATGTTTGGATGAACATACAGGTTGAGCGTTGTTGCCACATTTGAATGACCGAGTATGGCGCTTACCGTCTTGTAATCGCATTGGCTCTCTATGCAACGGGTTGCAAAGGTGTGGCGCGCAACATGAAAGGTGATGTGCTTGGTGATTCCAGACGCTTTAAGCCATTGCTGCATTACTCCGTAGGTCATAGACCTGCTGAAACCTTCAAACACATATTCGTCAGTAGTTTTGGGCATGATAAGTGCATAAGCATCTTCTCCAATAGGAACCTTCGTTTGTCTCTTTGTTTTCACACATTCAAAATCCAGATAGTGCCCACCATCTGCATAGCTACAAACATTATTCCATTTGAGGTTGAGTATATCACTGATACGCAGTCCGCTCAGACAGGAGAACAGAGCAGCTTTCCGAACAACAGGCTCAGAGCATTTTGTGTTATAAAGTCTCCTGACTTCTTCCAATGAGAGACTTTGCTTTACAGGCGGCGTACAGGGTATGTTATCTAACAGACTTGCAATATCGTCGGTAAAACGTCTTTCACGATAAGCCTTTGTCAAGACTTGCTTGAATATATTCCAATAGGCGGAAGCCGTGTTTCTTGATAAAGGCTTATTGACAATGTTTCTACCTCTTGACGATACTTTTGTATCAAGAAGATATTCCTTATACTTGTTACAGTACACCACATCAAGCATCTCAAAAGTACATTTGCCCTTGCAAAACTTCTCGAATTGTTTATACGCAGCATCACATTTTGCAAAGTTCCTGTTCACCATTTCTTTGAAATAGATCAGAAAATCTTCTTTAAGCCTGTCTTGATTAAAGAAGTCGTACTTCTCGTTAATTACATCAATGAACACTCTACAACGGATGGCTTCTGCCTTTGAGAGGATGATTTCATTGTACTGCTTCTGCTGGGCATTGATTGGATTGGCATAGATATACAAGCCAAGTGAGCGACGACGAATTAACTCCATCGTCTCAGGGTCTCTGTACCCGGACCAGAAGTCCAGGAACAGGGATTTGGTTCCGTTGCGCCTATCTCGCATTCGGAGTTTGACAGATTTACATACTTGCATATTGTTTTCTTATTATTTGTTTTTGATGCAAAAATCCTAAATGATACAATGTTGACCTCAGTAAAGAGAAAGTAAATCGTACTAATCAAGAGTAATTGATAGTAAATCGTCTTTTGAAAGACGTTTTTCCATCAATCTGTCGAACTCTTCTTTTCTGAAATATATGCATTTCTTCTTTACTTTTGTGATTTTATAGCGTTTTACATAATAATGAACTATATCTTTTGATAAATGAAACTTCTTCATTGCCTCCTCGACAGTGTAATATCGTTCGCGACCATCAAAATCTCCATTTTTCACTTGTTCGATATGCTGTTTAGAATAGTAGGTAGTACCATACTCCACCTTTGCGGGAATTTGATGGCGGTAGATAAAGGAGCGTACAGCATCTGCTGTCATTTTGTAGGTTGAACGCATCTCTTCCGGTGTAATCCAGTCTGTAATTTCCGAATAGTTGTTCTTCAGATTATACAGCACATCTATGGCTTTCTTCTCATAGAAGTTGAATCCTTTGAGTGCAATCTTTGGCGTTTTATGCTCTCTGGTCATTACACCTACATGTTTAACTCCCACCTTGAACATCTCTGCAACCTCTTCAGTTGAATAATAGCCATCTGGGGTTGGTGGGCATTTCTTCTCCTGGTGTTGAGCTTGGAGAACAAGTTTTTCGTCTCCGTCTGACTTTTCTGCTACTTTTGCATTTGCCATTCGTTCACGCATGACCTTATCAAAGTCAGTACGGAATATCATCGTAAACTTTCCACGTTTTTCCGTTCTGACATCAAAATGCTTCAAGGTGTAACTTACTTGGTCTTTTGATATGCCATATTTTTCCATAGCCTCTTCATAGGTACTCCAGTCAGGATCGATACTATCGTCCTTGCGTTTGATACAGTCAATATGCACCTTGGAGTAGAAAGCTTTCCCGTTACGGTTTACTCTTGGAACTTTGTGACGCATCACAAAAGTGATAACAGCTGTCCTTGTCATATTATACATATCCATGATTTGGTCAGCAGTGTAATAATTATCAATGTCTATCTCTTCAAGGAGGTCAGCAAAATGTGCGTCAATGGCTTTCTTGCTAAAGAAGGTGTTGCGTCCTTCATATATCTTGGGGATGCCCAGACGGTCACAACGCCCCCATACAGCCTTACGACCAATATTGTACTTCTCCATGATTTCCCGGAGAGTATAGTATTCCTGCTCCTCCTTTCTCTGATAACGTCTTTTCCGATAGGGAGTGGCATCATCAAACACACGTTCAATGTCTGAGTATCTCACAAACGTCTTATTTCTTATCTTTACGGCTTTGATTAAGCCTGTCTGGAAATAACGATACACTGTAGGAAGACTGACATCGAACAGAACGCTCACGTCCTCGGGGGATAAAAATGCCTTATCACGCAGAGAGTTATTTCTCTCAGCGTTTCTAAGAGATTCGGCATTTTCCTTCTCCCTTTTTTCTTTTCTGCCTCTCGTCTCCGAAATGCGACACGTTCACACCCTCGACAGCAGTACTTGACCGACATTTTGGAAGCAACGAACTCTTTTCCGCATACTCCACATTCTTTAATTATCTCCATTTTTCGTTTGCAATTCTGATGTTTTTTGATGGAAAAGACCCCCGATTTTGTCTCAGTCTTTATCACATATTTTCAGTATTTCTCACGAGTGCCCTACATAGCGGTTGTGACGGATAATGGAGGATTCTCAGTATTTCTCACGAGGTGTCCTACATAGCGTTTTGCTATTCCATTTGTTCGCACGATTGAAACGCAGGAACGAAATTTGAGCCAAAGTTACCTCGAAAAACTGGTATCAACAAATTACAAATGGAAAGTGTTAACACGAAAAAGCCACCAAAATGGTGGCTTATAAGCAGTTACAAAAACGTTTTGCAAGTATTGTCAGGCGGTCTATTTACCGATGCACTACTAAACCACTATTGACAGCCAAGCACTTACGGATGGATAGGTACAAATTAACAAGCCGAGGTACAACTCGCTGCCCTATCCACGTCCCTTGTTTGTCGTCTCATTATGTATTACTCTTGCGCATGACACCTCATGCCTTCTGTTGCAAAATTACGAACTTCCTGCGACATCCACGAACGATTGTGAAATATTCTTGTTGATAAGTAGAGAACATCCCAAATGAAATCTTTTGTAAGGTGGCTGGTCACGTATTTATGTGAACTTGGTAAGGCATGAGGATATGGTGAATGCCACATTTCAACTCCCAATTCCCACAAATCTGAGCCCACAAGGGAAAATAATGCAACAAGGAGGGAAGATAGTGAGAATTAATTACTAACTTTGTAACAAATTGGACGACTATGGACGTAAACCGCCTTAAAATACTCTTGGCAAAGAAGAAGATTATCCACTCTTTTTATAAGCGATGGAAAAGCTTCGCCTATCATAGCTATGCTATGGGGAAAGAATGTTGCAATCTTATAGTATGCGGTTCCACTATAGCCTCTGGGAGAAACATGAATGCACAATTTTCCACATCGAATAAATTTTGGTCTAACAAAAATAGTCTTATGAGAAACCTGCTTACATTGATGCTACTTGTGTCCTGTATATGTCCGCTTTTTGCGCAACAAGACAGATTTGTTGATATAAACCAAACCAAAGGTAAGGATGTTTATGTAGCAGACAATTCTTCTATGGATGTAGCTTATACTATAGTTGATGGAAAAGTAAAACCCATAAAAAAGATAAAGAACTCCACCTTTTCAATATCTGGAAAGGTGTACACAGTTGAGGATGATACCTACAACTTTAAGAAGAAATCATACATTGTCTTGAATGGTAATGGCGAAACAATACTGTTTAACGTGGAAGACGCTCCACTGTACTTACCATCATTCATATCGAAAACATATTGGCAAGAAAAATATGATGCTTATAAAGACGATTATATTTATATGAACTTCAAGAAATATGGTCAGATGCATTCGAAAGACGCTAGCGTGGTATATGATGATCTTGTCAGAATAGAATGGAGCGGATTGGAGTTTTACGACAAAGGTGCAATGTTCTATATGAGTGAACTTAATGGGACAACTCCACTTGTAAAATTCAAGGTTACAAGTCGTTTTTTTGAGGAATCCAAGGATTTGTTCTTTATCAAGAAAAACAACATTCAGCCTTATGTTGAAAGATATGAAGCAAGACTTGCAGAAGAGAAGCGTAAGAAAGAAATAGAAGATTCTATTTACAATTCCAAAATGCGATTAGCTATAGCATTGGATGACGCCTCTTTTTTGGACGACGACAGAACAATAAATGTAAACAAGGGTGATACAGTAGCTGTTTTCTCTTTTAACACTTCCAAGGATAAATTTGTAGCACGGTTCAGATATGCAAATCTTCTCTTTAATTCAGAAGACATTGAGTTTCTTGATACTAAAACAGCAACTACAGAAGGTGAATATAGTTGGGAAAGAAAAACGATAAAAATTTCTGAAGATGCAAAATACCTTAAAGATAAAGGGGATGATGGAAAAGAACAACGTTTTATGGTTGCTTCTAAATATGATGATGCGCAAACACTCGTCTATCTAAATAACCTAAAAAAGTTGCTTGAGGATTACAATAGGGACGTTGCCCATAAAAAGAAGTATCAAATATTCATTACGGGTATAGGTTACGCCTATGATAGTAATGAATATAGCAATCGGTTCGGAATGCGGTTTGATATTTTCAATTGCTTTTCTAAAACTATAAAATATGTAGAATTTACTATGACTAACTATAATGCCGTTGGAGATATTCAAAGAGATGACATAGGTAGGTCTTCGAGAACGGTTAGGGGTATTGGTCCTATAGAACCAGAAGATGGAGGTAGATATTCCTGGGATGATATCTTTTGGGATGATAGGGATGTCATAGAAAAAACCAAGCTAACTAATGTGAAGTTTATCTTTACAGACGGAACAACAAGAGTTTTTAGCGGATATGCCAATATTAAAAAGCATATGACCTCAGATGCTTGGGATTAATGCTATTACGTGAAATTTTTAACTTAATAATAAGATTACGCATATGAAAAAGTTTCTGATGCTCTTAGTGATAGTAACCTTATCACTAACTACTGCATTTGCCCAAGAGGCAGAGAGAAAGTCTGCAAGTAAAACTGTTGAGTTCTTGTCAAAGGATGGCTCGTTCTTCAAAAAAGAGTTCTACGACCTCCCGACCATAGGGAATACCTACGACAAGGTAGACTGTCAAGTTCTTATTATAACAGATCTGAAAACCAACGAGAAGAGGGGATGTCTTCGTCTTACTACTTATTATAGGTCCTCTGTGGCTAATGATTCTTATATAGGTACTCTCGACCCAGACGAACTCGATGCTTGCATTATGTGCTTTGAAAAGATTGTTTCAGAAATCACAGTTGCACCAGCAACTACATATACAGAGGTAGAATATAAGACCAGAGATGGAGTTCAATTGGGAACTTATTGGAATGACAAAAAGTCAGAATGGAGAACATATGTACAGACAAAGGCTTATAGCTCTCGTTCAATGTCTTCTGTTTCCAACGATAATGTATCCTCTTTGATTAATAATCTCAAACGTGCGAAGGAAATGATTTCTGATAAAACCTCCAAATAGCCTTACATGTATTGATAAGCATATGTATTTGATTGAATGGTATGAGGTTCAATAAATGTATTTGTTGGTAAACGCTATTGATAGCTTATATAGTTGCAAACGGTCAACAAAATGATAACACAGCTTAATCTCAAAGACGTACTGCTCGCCTTGGGCTTTACCAAGGCGAGCTTAGGCGATTATTACACCCTGAACTTCAACACGTGTGAAGTGGGGGTAGATTTCGAAAGCCAAAAGCTGATATACCCTACCAACAAAGGGCTGGTCGTGAACGACACCACGACGAGTAACTTCTCACACAACGAAAACTTTGTGGTCTTTGAGTGCGTGTGTCGACTTTTGGGTAAAGGTTACCGCCCCGAGCATATTGAGCTTGAACCCAAGTGGACGCTCGGACACGACCAAAAGGCTGGCAAGGCTGACATATTGGTGCGTGACGAAAACGGCAAGGCTCTTATTATCATAGAATGTAAGACAGCAGGGAAAGAGTACAACCACGAAAAAAAGAACACTGAGGATGACGGTGGTCAGTTGTTCAGCTATTGGCAACAAGAGGGTGCGGCACGTTGGCTGGTACTCTATGCTTCTGATTGGAAAGACGGCGAGATAGAATATAAATCGCACGTTATCCACGTGGAGGATGATGCCAATATTGCCAAGATGGCCACTAAGGACAAGGATGTGCGCCTCTATGCCAACGCTCACAACGACAAAGAACGTTTTACCGTGTGGGATGAAACCTACAATAAGGAGTGGCTTGACAATGTGGTGTTTGATGACGAAAGCCAAGCCTACAAGGTGGGCGTACCTCCCCTGCGCAAAAGAAAACTTCGGGATTTCACACCAGAGGACAAGATTGTGAACCGCTTCGAGGAGATACTGCGCCACAACAACGTGTCGGATAAAGAAAATGCTTTTAACCGATTGGTAGCTCTCTTCATCTGCAAGTTGGTGGACGAGATAAAGAAACAGGATTTTGAGGAGGTAGATTTCCAATACAAGCAAGGTACTGATACCTACGAGGACTTGCAAGACCGACTGCAGCAGCTCCACCAACAAGGCATGGAGGAGTTTATGCGAGAGAAGATTCTCTATGTGTCGGATGACTATGCCGAGAACCTTTTCCAGCAATACACTGGTCGCCAACGCAAAGCGGCCATTGAGGACTTGAAGCGTACCATTCGCATTCTCAAATTCTACTCCAACAACGACTTTGCCTTTAAGGACGTACACAACGAGGAGTTGTTCTACCAAAACGGCAAAATACTTGTCGAAGTTGTTCAACTGTTCCAACCCTACCGTATTGTCTATCCATCAAAGCATCAGTTCTTGGGCGATTTGTTCGAGCAGTTGCTTAACAAGGGTTTTAAACAAAACGAGGGTCAGTTCTTCACCCCAACGCCTATCACACGCTTCATTTGGGATGCGCTACCTCTGCAAACCTATATCTCCGAGCATGGAATGCCTCGCGTCATTGACTATGCCTGCGGCGCAGGACACTTCCTAACTGAGGCCGTCGAGGCAATTAACGCGGTCTGCAAGAATAAGGAAAACGCGTGGGTGGAACATCATATATATGGTGTGGAGAAAGACTATCGTCTGGCTCGTGTGTCTAAAATCTCCATGTTCATGAATGGAGCTGGCAAGTCGAACATCATTTTTGGCGATGGCTTGGAGAATTATCCCGACAAGGACATCAAGCCTGGCGAGTTTGATATTCTTGTGGCCAATCCGCCCTATTCCGTGAGTGGATTTAAGCAACATCTCAAACTGCGCAACAATAGCTTTGTAATTGCCGACTCTATCACCAACAACGGCAACGAGATAGAAACGCTATTCGTGGAGCGCATTGCGCAACTTTTACGTCCCAAAGGCATTGCTGCCGTGGTGCTTCCTGCCTCAATATTGAGTAATGCGTCCAATAGCTATATGGGCGCACGAGAGCAGTTGTTGCGCAATTTCCACCTGCGAGCCATCGTTAGCTTCGGCAGCAAAACATTCGGAGCAACGGGTACTAACACCGTTACACTTTTCTTGGAACGTTACAACGAGCCTCCTAAAGTAAGTGAGCTTACCAACGATACCGTCAATGCCATAATGGGCGATGACGACATCACCGACTTTACAGATAAGAAATTATTGAATGACTACCTTGCCCATCAGCAAGTGAGTGAGGCAGATTATCGCTTGTTCGTACAACGTCACATGAATATAGACGATGTGGCATCGCACAACTACTTCAAGGTCTATCACTCTGCGTTCAAAAGCCTGTCTATCTCAATCCCTAAAAAGGCTACAAAAGAAGAGGCAGAGAAGATACGTAAGGACAAATTTTACGACTATGCCTTAGCCGTGGAGCGTGAAAAGCTCTATTACTTTGCGCTCGCACACCAACAAGAGGTATTTGTGGTTACAGCTCCGTCTGACAACAAAGACCAAAAGACTTTTCTCGGTTACGATTGGAGCAACCGAAAAGGGAATGAGGGTATTGTGATACAGAGACCAGGCGGAATGCTCTATGATGCAGACGACCGTTTTGCACGCTCTACCATTGCTGCGGCCATTCGCAACGCGTTCGTTGGCGCACGCACAACCTTGGTAGATGAACTAAAGAAGTACACCAACTTTTACCTGCTGAAAGACATGATGGACTTTAGTCTTTCTTCTTTCAGTAAGGGAATAAGTCTTACTACAAGCACGTCCTCAACCTTCAGTAGCAAATATCCATTCATTAAGCTCAATGATAGGAATGTATTTGAGTTGAGGATAGGTAAGAGAGTTGTCAGTACTGAGATGCGTCCTGATGCGGAATATCCTGTGTACAGTGCAAATGTTCTCGAACCTTTCGGTTACATTGACAAGTTGCTGTTCAATGATTTTGAGAAGGATAGTGTATTATGGGGTATCGATGGTGATTGGATGGTAGGCTTTATCCGCAAAAATATCCCCTTTTATCCTACGGATCATTGTGGAGTTATAAGAATAAAGACACCTAAAATTATCCCCTATTATTTGGCTCTGGTACTTCATATCATTGGCAAGAGTGCAGGGTTCTCACGGACATACCGTGCCTCGACCGAAAGAATAGCTGCGGTAGAAATTCCTTTTCCGCCCCTCACAGTTCAACAACTAATAGTCAAGGAGTGTGAGGTGATTGATGAGGAGTACAACAACAGCCGCATGACCATAGAAGCCTACCGCCAAAAGATAGCCGACATCTTCGATAGACTTGAAGTTGTTAATAAATCTAAATCGGGGGGTAATTCTTGAGGACATCTGTCAATATGCCACATCAAGAACTGCCTTTGCTGACATCTCCCTTGATGATTACATCAGCACAGACAATATGTTGCAGAACTGCGAGGGAGTTGTTGGCTACGATGGTGAGCCAAATCTTGAAACCCTTGTGGCTTTCAAGAAGGGAGATATTCTACTCTCCAACATTCGTCCATACCTTAAGAAGCTATGGCTGGCCGACCGTGACGGTGGCTGTAATCCTGATGTGCTTGTAATTCGTCTGACGGACGACAACTATCTGCCCGAATACATCTACGGCTGCTTGGCACGCCAACAATTCTTCGATTATGTGATGTCCAACGTCAAAGGAATGAAGATGCCACGTGGTAACAAAAACCACATCATTCGTTATAGTCTGCCTAAGGCTACATTGGAGGAGCAAAGAAAGATTGTGGACGAGATTGCTACCTATCAAAAGAAGATTGAGGAAGCCAAACAACTCATGACCACAGCAGAACTCAGAAAGCAAGCCGTCCTCCAATCGTATCTCTCCTTATAAACACAACAGTCCCAAATCGAAAAACTGCACCTTAAGACAGCTTTTCCCGATTAGGGGTGTTGTTTCTCATCACATCTTCACCGAATACCCCTCGTCAATGAGTTCACGGAGGATCTCCTCACGGTTCTTGTGGCGGAGGTTGGGGTAGCGACCGCTGTAATCCGTGGAGCCGCCTGATTGTGCAAAGGCGATGTGGAGTACTTGCAGCACTCCGCTGAACATGGTGTTGGCGATGTGGGCAATCTCACGTTGCAGTTGCTCGCCTTGAAGTTGGCTTAGTCGTTGGGCTATGGCCACGTCTATCTCGTGCGTGCAGTACAGCCCGATGATTTCCTCAAGAGAAAGGCGACCAGTGATGTATTGAGCGTAGTCATTTCCACTGATAGGAATGATTTGGGGGCGACTGCCGTCATTTAGGAAAAGACAGATGCCGTGGCCGTTCGACATGGGGATGATGCGGCTCTGCTTCATATCGACCACCGAGGGTAGGGCAAAGAGTTGAGGGTAGGCCGCACGGCGCAGGTCGAGATTTCGCTTGCGTTCTTCAATGAGTTCACCCTCCAACTTATGCGCTTCCCTATGCGCCCTGCTCACCTCTTCTTCTTGTTGTAGCAACTCTGTCTTGCGATTGGCCAGCTGTGTTTGGTAGCTTTTGGCTTGCCGTTGCGCATTGGCACGTTCTTGTGTCCTGCGCTCCAAGTCGAGGTGGATGCGATTAATAGTAGCTTGGAGTTCGGCTATCTGTTCGTTGGCGGTGACAAGTTCAGCAGTCCGCTCTTCGAGCGTTGTCTGCACCTTCGACTTACCAAGAATGTTGGTGAAGCCGTTCACACGTTCCATCAGTGCGTCCTTGGCTCGCCGTGTGATGTTGAGCTGCTTTATCTCGGTACGCATTTTCTCCAACTCCAAACCCAACTGTCGATGTTGCTCCGTGAGCTCTTGGTTTTGTTCCGTAAGCGTTTTATTCTCCGAACAGAGTATCGTATAGCGTTCACTCTCTTTTGCCGTTTTGTATTGTATAGCACTGAGGTGTTTGCGGTCGGAACTCACGCCACGCTTCATGCCCAAGGCTTCTGCTACAATGGTCTGCATCTCCGCCATATCACGTTTGTTGAGCGACACACTCTTGCCACTGGGCTGCGTCCAGTCGAAGTGCATATGGGCGTGCAGGTTGGGTTTCCACTCCTTGGCGTGCATATAACCCTCGTCCCGATGGATGTGTATCTGCATCGTCTTGATGCCGAAGCGTTGTTCCAATCTTTGGGCAAGCTGCTGGAGTTGCGCCATCGTGGTTGCTCCGTCTATCACCACCACACCCTCACGCAGCGGCACAGCCTTGTGTTGCATCCGTTGCCCCACCGTGGATTGGTAGCGTTCTTCGATATTCTGCCTTACCCGAGCCATACTCACGCCTTGGTATCGGCTGTCCACCCACGATTCGTTCTTGTGAGTGAGTTCATGATTTACATAATCCAGGTCTTTGCGTCGAGTGTTGTGCACCTCGCTATTGTTGGTCAGTGGCTGGATATTGATGCTTGTCATCTTCGTCATAATCTTGCTGTTTTAATGGTTTGAAAAAATGGGGTCGAGGGGCATGCTCCCGTGAAGAGGGTCAAGGGAGAATGCCTTCTCCTTGCACGCAAGACTCCTTTAGGGTCTTAGTGTGCTATGACCTCTCCCCTGTGGAGGGTGCCCCATCACTCCGTAATCTGTTCTTGGTTACACTGCCGTGGGCACTTAAGGGAAAAGAGAAATGCCCTCATAGCCTTGGCTATTATTGGTTTCCATATTCTCTTCCCCTACTGTCCCAAGGTTTGGCTGGGACGCTTGGGACACGTGGGACGATTGTCCCAGCTGTCCCACACCGTCTTTTGGGACAGTCTTTTGCAACAATCGCCCAGCCGTTGACTTCGACACGCCCATCTTGTCGGCAATCTTGCGGAGTGATAAGCCCTCGTCTTTCAGTTGATGAGCTGTAGCGATGTCTGCCTCTTTGTCCTTTTCTTTGAGATGTTCGCTCTCGTAACTCGTGCCTATTTCCGTGAACTGGAGCATTGCTCCTACCTTTTCTATACGGCACACCAACACATGGTTCTCGCCATATTCCTCCTCGCAGTTTCGAACCTTTACTTGTTTGAGATAACGTAGGTCGCTTCCTTGGGCACTCTTGCCCACGGCAAAGGCACTGTCAATGAAGTTCATCAGCTTCTTGGAGCCGGTCAAGTCGTTTTGGTTGATTTTCATACTCATGTTTCGTTTGGGCGTGTGGGCAATGGCGAGGATGGAGAAGCCGTATTGGTTTTTCATAGTCCGCAGTCGGCGCACCAACACCGCTGCATCGTCCGACCGTTCGGCTTGCGAACAGAGAATGCTGATGTTATCGATGATCAGTACATTGGCATTGTAGGAGAGTGCCACCTCGCAGATGCTGTTCACCACCGCGTCCTCAAAGGGAATATCCGAGTTGGCCAGTTGGTCGGCATTCAGCTCCGATCGCAAAAGATTTTCTGGGAAGTCGAACGTCCTACCCTCGTCATCGGTATAGCGCATTTGCAGTTGTTTCTTCGATAGTTCAAAGTCGAAGTATACCACTCGTTGCACCTTGGCTATCTCAATGGCAATTTGATAGGCGAGGATGCTCTTGCCCACATTGCTGTCGGCATAGAGGCAACATATTTCGTTCTCGAACCAAAAGGAGTGGAAGAGCTGCCGCGGGTTGGCTTCGCTTGCTGCTTCTTCCACCGCTTGCCGAGTACTCTGCACCGACAGCACGCCCACGGTTTTTGTTTCGTGAGCAAGCTCTTGCTTTGCTTCTCGCTTTATGTTTTCTATTTTCTGCAAGAAGTCTAACTCTGGGAAAACGTTTTCTTCTTTCATAGCGCATAGGACTAAAAACGTGACTTTGGTTTGTGATGAACTTGCGCTTGCATACTGCGCCATCGCTCCTCGTGGCTCATGGGTGTGGGTGCTGCCTTGCGACCGCTCTCTATCCAGCGCACCAACTCGTCCTCATAGAAGTAGAGCTTCTTGCCACGCTTCATGCCCGGCATTGCTCCGCTTCGCACCAACTGATAGATGGTGGACTTTGATTTGTGCGTTATCTCCATAGCTCGTGCCACATCGCAAAGCACATGTGGATAAGGCGATGCTTCGGATGTTTGCTTACCTTGTTGCGCTGACATTTGCTCACGCTGCATACTGAGGACGGCGGACTTCACCTCCTCCAACTCTTTGGCCATGCCTGCCACCAACTGCGGCAGCTGGTCGAATGTAAATTTGTTTTGTTCCATAGTGCGGATGTTTAATGTGATGCTGCAAAGGAACTCGGTGTATCTTCAGGATAACCGTCCGAACACTTATACTGATGATATCCTGACCGTTGGTTACGGTAGGGCTTCGTAATAAGCAATGTCTTGCTCCACATCACTTTCTACGCACTGCTGTTTCATTCGGCTCTTGTCTTCGGGACGCAAGGCACTCGGTGGAAAGTCGATTAGATGCGAGGATGCCTCGTTGGCCGACAACTTCTGCTGGAGCACATACCGCTCCACGCTCTCACGTGTGCCTGTTTTCTGAAACTCCTTGCCGAACACATGATAGATGAACTCCGCTCCGAACTCGTTGCGCTTGCGTAGGTAGTACTTCACGAAGAAGCCGATGTGGTAGATGTCCTCACGGCTCAAGTCTTTCACCGCCACGGCTGGCAGCGTGTCACCCACCTCGTCCGCCTCCATCACCTGCACCATATTATTATATAAGGTGTGGGCATCGGCCTCGGCGTGCAGGTGCGGAGCAACCACCTTGCCACAAACAAGCCAAAGAGCCGTTTGAGATTTTCTTTTTTCACCCGGTCGATTTCTTCATCAGTCGATTTGCCGTTGTTTGGCATGGTGAGCGATAGTTCGCTTTTGGGCGGTTCAGGCAGGTTGATGCGCCACTTTCGCAGGAGCTTCACCGCCCATTGGTAGGGTATCTCCGCCACTAAATAGAGTGCAACACAGAGGCTGGTGCAGAGTAAAAACACCACTGCTCCACAACTCACTGCCAAGGGAAAAGGCATGTTTTTTTCTTGTAAATACTGGGTTGTAGCGTAGGTTGACACCAAGGCACAGCCCACTGTCATGAGGGCTAAGATAAGGTTGTCGATGGAGAACCATCGGGAGGTTAAATTATTGTCGTTCATTGTTGTATGGGTTGGTTATTATCTTAAAGTTACCCATAATCGTGCGAGATGGTGACGGATAATGACAGAAATAGCCTCCGCACTTTCAACGAGTGCGGAGGCTATGACATAAGGGAAAAAGAAAACCTATTTCAGCGATATGGCATTGGCCGAACGGCGTTTCTTCTCGTTCACAAGGTCGGCATAGATTTGTGTGGTGGCCACATTCTTGTGAGTGAGCATCTTCGACACCGTATAGATGTCTGTGCCCTGCGCCAACTGCAAGGTGGCAAAGGTGTGGCGGAAGCAGTGGAAGGTGATATGCTTAGTGATTCTAGCTGCCCGAAGCCACTCTTGCAGCGGCTCTTGCGCATAGGTGCGGCGCATTCCCTCAAACACCTTGCCCCGCTGCTTGGGCGTTCCGCAAAGTTCATAGGCTTCATCGCTGATGGGTAGCGTGGCCACGGTGTGGGTCTTGATAGTGGTGATGCGCATATTATAACCTCCCTCGGGTGCTTCCTCTATGTCCTCCCACTTCAGATTGATGATATCGCTGATACGCAGCCCTGTGAGGCAGGAGAAGAGTGATGCACGGCGCAGTACCTCATGTCTGCAGGGTGTGTTGGCCAACCGTTTCAGTTCATCCAAGGTCAGGTAGTTTTTCTTCACTTCCTGCTCCTCGATGCTGTCGAGGTAGTCGTTGACGTTGGTTTTCAACTTCTTCTGCTTATAGGCTATCTTCAGCAACGAGCGGAACGCCACCCAGTACATGGCTGCCGAGTTCTGATTGAGCCGCTTGTTCTTTTTCCCTAAAGTTTCGTTGAGCAGGTAGTCACGAAACTTGTTGCAGAAGTCCACCGTAATCTCGCCAAAGGTACAACGCCCACGGCAGAAGGCGGCAAAGTGACCAAATACAATGTCCCAGCGGTCGTTCTTCGTTCGGCACACCTCTTTATAGAATGCCAAGAAATCCTCGCCCAACTGGTATTGGTCGAAGATGTCAAGCTCCTCGTTGATGAGGGCTTGCGTGCGACGACAGCGGATGAACTCCGCCTTGTTGAGCATGTCCTCGTTGAAGTCACGCTCCATCTCGTTCTTCGGATGGGCGTAGATGTAGATGCCCAAGAACTCGCGCCTTGTGCTCTTGAACGTCTTGGGGTGGCGGACGGCAGGGTAATAGTCGAGATACAACGAAATCCGTCCGTTGGTGATGGGACGCTGGCGCAGCGTCACTCGCGTGCAGGTTCTTCTCATAATGTGTATGCGTTAAATGTTTTGATGTTGCAAAATTGCTCGGTATAACCTTGGGATAACTCGTAGGGCACTTATACTGGAGATATACTGACGGTTCACTTCCTTTTCTCGGGTTTCTTGGCTACCAACACCTCAAAGTTGCCCCGTGTTTCAATCAACGCCTTGTCGAACTCGATGCGAGAGATGCGGTTGTACTTGCCTACCTTGAGCCGACTGATGCGATAGGTCTTGAGCATATAGCTCACTTGGTCTTTCGTGAGGTGGTATTTCTCCATGATTTCTGCCGTGGTGTAATAGTTGGGGTCGGTCACGCCGTTGTTCACGCCTTTGAGGTTGTCGATGTGCAATTTCGAGTAAAACCGCTCCTTGCCGTGCACGATGCGTGGTATGCGGTGGCGCATCACGAACGAGAGCACCGCTCCGTGGCTCATGCCGTAACGCTCCTTTATCTCCTCGATGGTGTAGTAGTCGGCTCGGTTGAAGTCCACTATCACATCCTTGAAATACTTCTCCACGTCCTCCTTGCCGTAGTACACGTTGCGCCCTTGGTAGAATTTGGCCACTTGGTACTTCTCACAACGAGCCATTACCATCTTCTTGCTGATGTTGTACCGCTCCATAATCTGGCGCATGGTGTAGTGTTGCGACACAGGCTTGCGCCCTCGGGCGTTGCGCCGCTTGCGATAGTCGGGAGCGTTGTCAAAGAGTCGGTCAATGTCCGCACGGCGAATGAACGTCCGCCCACGTATCTGCAAGCAACGGATGTGGTTCGTGGCCAGATAGCGATACATCGTGGCACGGCTCACGCCCAACCACTGTGCGGTCTCGGTGGGTGAGAGGATGTCCTTGCCCACAAGCGGCTCACGCTCCGCACGTAATTCCTTGCGCTCTTCGGTAAGGGCAAAAGCCTCCATCCGTTCACGTCTTACTTGTTCCCTATATGCCGCTCCGGTGCAACGTTTGGAGCAGAATCGGGCATTGAAACTGTGGGCGATGAAGCTCTGCCCACACCATTCACACTTTTTTTGATGTCCATGTTCTGTCATTTTAGTCTTCAAATTTGTATCATAGCGTCTCGCAATTTCTCATAAATTCTCATCGGTTACATCAATGACGGATGAGCGTAATTCTCATAGCGTCTCACGTGTTCCAATGATGACGAAGTGTGAGGTGTCGCAGGCTGTCTCACCTGCACCATGAATGGCGTTTCTCCCTATCAAAATGGTTGGAGAAAATGCGCTTGAGGTACAAATAAGGTACAAAATGGGGCGATTTATCCGTCACAAACGGTAACTTTCGGACGGAACGGCTAAACGTAAAAATAGCGTAAAGCCTACATTTGCAGTGCTTTACGCTATCAATAGTGTTGGTTGGTGATGGATGGTTATCGGTATTTATTTCCCGACGCAAAAGTGTTTGAATATATTTTGTAGTGTTTCTTCGCTGGTGATTTCGCCTCCTGTTATTTCAGCGAGATGGCTGAGACATTCGCGCAAGTCTTGTGCTACGAGATCAGAAGATATGTTTTCGTTTATGCCGTCAATTACACGGTTGACGGCTTCGAGTGAACGGATGAGTGCTTCATAGTGTCGGGTATTAGTGATAATAATGTCACTTTGTGATATTTCGGGCACATTGGCGAATGTCAGGAGCATTTGTTTGAGCTTATCGATATTTGTGCCGAATTTTGCCGATATGTGTATTTGATGGGCATGAGGAGGCAATTTCTCTATCTCGGTGCACACTGGCTGATTTGTGATGTCGGTCTTGTTGTAGGCAACAATAAGTTGTTTATCCTTGCATAAAGGATATAATTTCTTGGATATTTCTTTTATTCTGTCAGATTTCTCGGTTGCGTCAACCATCCAAATTATAATGTCTGCCTGATTTATCTTTTTGAATGTAAGGTCTATTCCGAGCCGTTCAATCGTATCTGTTGTATCTCTTATTCCCGCAGTGTCAATGAAGCGGAATACTGTTCCATTGATGTTAACCGTATCTTCTATCACATCGCGCGTTGTGCCGTGAATATCACTCACTATTGCGCGGTCTTCACCAACGAGAGTGTTAAGCAAGGTTGATTTGCCTGCGTTGGTTTCCCCGATGATGGCTACGGGAATGCCGTTTTTTGTTGCATTTCCTAAGTTGAATGATGAAGCGAGACCTGATATTTTCGACTTCACTTGCAAGGCTATCTGTTTCAGCTCATCGCGGTCGGCAAATTCAAGTTCTTCATGGTCGCTGAAATCAAGTTCAAGCTCCATGAGTGATGTCAGTTTGAGCAGTTTGTCGCGCAACGTGGACAATTCATGGCTGAATCCTCCTCGCATCTGGTTCATTGCCATGCGGTGTGTGGCAGCCGATGTCGACTTGATAAGGTCAGCAACGGCTTCAGCCTGACTCAGATCCATCTTGCCGTTAAGGAAAGCCCTCTGTGTATATTCACCCGGTCCGGCTGAGCGACATCCGTTTTCTATAAGAAGGCGCATCACCTGTTGCAGAACGTATGATGAGCCGTGGCATGATATTTCCACGGAGTCTTCGCCGGTATATGAGTGCGGTGCGCGGAAAATACTTACGAGCACCTCGTCAATTATTTCGTCTTTACCGTTTCTGATGAATCCGAAATTTATTGTGTTGGCGTCGCGTTTATCCAATGGAGTGCTATGTTTGTCAACCGGCCGGAATATTTTGTCTGTGATACGGATTGCTTCCGTTCCGGATACTCTTATTATTCCTATTGCTCCTCCGCTGGCTGTGGCGACAGCGCAGATAGTATCATTGTGTTCCATTGTTTGCGTGAAATGTTTTTAAGACATTGTTCTGAAAGTCAAAGTGAAATGTTATTGACAAACTCAGATTATGACTTTTGAGTGATTGAATATACCCAAGCTATTGCATATGAAAGATAATTTTATGCACGAGGCAATATGAAATCACAGCCTTATTTATGTCCTTAATGTCGTGATAATGTGCAAGTTTGTGTATCTTGAAGTCATTGTCCGGAGTATATATTGGCTGATACGAGCCTGCAAATGTGCTCGAGACAACTCCTGTCTGTATCGTCAAAACTGTCAAGGCGGTCGCTGTCGATGTCTAAAACAGCCGCTACATCACCTTGTCTTAGCAGCGGCACTACAATTTCTGATTTTGACAGTCGGCTGCATGCGATGTGTCCGGGAAATCTTTCTACGTCCGACACCACAATCGTCTCTTTCCTTTCCCACGCCGTTCCGCATACTCCGTTGCCTTTCTTTATGCGGTAACATGCCACGCTGCCTTGAAACGGACCGAGCGAGAGTATGTTGTCTTTTACTATGTAGAATCCTACCCAGAAAAAACCGAATGTCTCTTTTAGCGCGGAAGAGACGTTTGCCATTACGCTCACTTCGTCGTGTTCATTATAAATGAGAGCTTCAAGTTTTCTTGTGAACTCTTCGTAGCGGGACTTTTTATTTTCTGTTGTAGAGTTGAAATCTATTTCTGCAGTCATAAAATATATGATAACGTTATTCTGAAAGCTAAATATTATATATTGTTCTGTTGGATGAATGTCTCATAACAGTAATGTGCCTCAAAGTTACAGAATTTATTCATCATTATGTCAAACTTTCTTTTAATTTCTTTTTCAAACCGTTATTTTCATGTAATTTTGCATGCTCAAATCACGAGATATGGCAAAATACGGTGATGAAGATTTGTTGTGGAGGCATATCTGGACACGTTTCAACAAAGGAATCGTCCGCTACGGACTCATAGATGACGGTGACAGGATTATGGTGGCATTGTCAGGAGGAAAAGACTCTTTGGCACTCTTGTCGTTGCTTGCGGAGAAGTCACGCATTTTCAAGCCGCGCTTCTCGGTCGTGGCAGTGCATGTGGTGATGAGCAATGTGGGCTACAGTTCGGACCTTGACTATCTGCGGTCATTTTCGGAGAGTCATGGCGTACCTTTTTTCCATGTAGAGACGTCTTATGAATATTCCGAACAATCGGACAAGCCTCACTGTTTCCTTTGTTCATGGAACCGTCGCAAAGCACTGTTCGAGAAAGCAAAGGAGATGGGCTGCAACAAGATAGCGCTCGGACATCATATGGATGACATCCTTGAGACTTTACTTATGAATATGCTTTTTAGCGGAAGTCCGAGTCCTATGACTCCTCTGCTGAGGATGAAAAAGTTTGACATGACCCTTATTCGTCCTATGTGCCTCATCCGTGAACGTGAGCTTGCCTCTCTTGCAGAGGTACGCAGCTTTATTGGTCAGAAGAAAAAATGCCCGTACGAACGGGCTACCAATCGCAGCAGAATGAAAGGTCTGCTTGCCGAGATGGAACATATCAACCCGGAAGCATGTTACAGTCTGTGGAGGTGTGTTGAAAAACTGCTGTCTGTAGACAGTGCCGGCAATGATGCGGAAGACGGAATTTTTTAGGATAATAACTATTGATATTATGGCATTACAAAGTGTTTATTCTGTAATTTTACTGATTTTCTCAAATGTGTTCATGACAGTGGCGTGGTACGGACATCTGAAGATGAAGGAGGAGTTCAACTGGTTCGCGTCGCTTCCGCTTATCGGTGTGATAGCTTTCAGTTGGGCTGTGGCATTCTTCGAATACTGTCTGCAAGTGCCTGCCAATAGGTTGGGGTTCAAGGATAACGGCGGTCCGTTTGACATAATGCAGTTGAAAGTCATTCAGGAGGTCATCACCCTTACTGTGTTCACAGTGTTCTCCGTCATAGCCTTCAAGGCAGAGTTGCATTGGAACCATTTCGTGGCATTTGTGCTGCTGGTGCTTGCTGTATATTTCATATTTAAGAAATAATTACATCAGCAATGTTCTCCGGAGTGTCGCGCGAGAGATGTTTCTGTCTCAGATAGGATTCACTTCGCTGTTGGCATAAGACCGTCCGTGAGTATATTAAGTGACAGCCATCCTTATGATTGTCTGTTAACAGGCGGAAGTACTGAAGACTTCGTTTTTATGTTCCGCCTGTTATCTTTGGTTTAAGATAGAAGTTTCCTATGTGCATCATACGATAACTAAAATCAGTCGCGGCGTTTTCTCTGAGTCATCATAATTTCATAATTCAGAGATTAATAATATATTTTTCCATAGAACTGCGTATTTCTGCATTAACGCAACTTGTTGATAATCTGAATTTTATCGTGTTTCGGAGAACCGCTCTTTTCCGGCGGCATTACGATAAAGCCTGTTCTGCATGTCGAAACGGGCTTTATCGCATTACAATATGGACATTCCTGGAGTATGGAAGACGGCTTTCAGGAATGCGGAAGAGCCTTTTCCGCTTGACAATGATATTCAAACGTATGCGGTGCGGTGTGTTTTTTATAAGTAAAGAGACCTCTGTTTGACATATTATTTCCCAGAATCTGAAAAACAGAATGTTAAATTGCGCATGTGTGTTAACAAAAAAAATACCTTAGGATTAACTAAAACGGACTTTTGTGCTTTAACTGTTTCCTGCATGGAAATACAGTAAACGCATTGGATATATTTATAACAATGGAATATCAAATTATAGAAGACAAGTAACTGTTTAACGTTAATCGATATTATAAATTCTCTCAGCTGTATCCATATCTTTACCGTCATCTTGTATGCTTTTGGGATAAGGAAAGCTGCGCCCGGCAAAAAGGATCAAGCTAAGAACATTTTCTTACATATCAGAATTTAATAAGAAACCGGTTTGTCATGCGTCCTCGACTTTGCCGTTATTTGTTTGATGACAACCTTCTACGATTGACAAATGCTTCGGGCACACGGGACTTAATCATGAACAGGGATTTCATAGCGCGCAGATTAAGGCAAAGAGACGGATGATAAGTGTAATTGTGCACTATTTCCCGATGATTGTTCTTCAAATGACTTAATCTCTCTTATGACTGTTAAAACACTTAAATAGTTTTCTCCGACGGTATTTAAGTATTATTTTTACATAAATTTTTTATTGCCGAATATGCTTTATTTGTCAAGAATACGGCTGTCTGATATCATTAGCAAACACAGCTATCTTTACCGTACGACACTGACACTATGTTTGGAATGATTCACAATGCAGATGCAAATATAGTATTAAAGTTGTTATAAACAAATTTTATGGACTGTATAATATATAGGATATGAAAATAAAAAGACTTTCGCTCTTTCTGCTTACGGCTCTGAGCCTTATGTCGATTGGTTGTGGCAATGATGACGGTACGGACAATTCATACGTTGATATTGTCATGCACGTGTCCGAAAATACTGTTTGGAATCAGGTGCGGGGCATTGATGAGCCAAAGGAATACATGCTTGTGAAGGAACGTTCTGCCTCATCATGGCAGGAGCTTGCTATTGGCAGCATCGAAGGTTTTGATTATGTGCGCGGTCACGCCTACGAGTTGAAGGTACGCAAATACGTTCTGGCAAATCCTTCACAAGGCGGAACAAAATATGTCTATCGTCTGCTTGGCATAATAAGCGACGTCACTGTTTCGCCTGGCGGGGTGCCTGACGAGGCAAAGTTCAAACTCAAAATGGTACAATTGGAAAGATTTATGCACTTGGACACACCGTTGGCGGCACCGTTTGACATGCTGAAGTTCAGAGTGACAGACAACAATGATGCATACTCACCAGTAGGATTCCCGGGATTCCTGCAGTATTATGATTCGCTTGTCGTTTCCTCTCCGGAGATGCCCGATACGTATTGTTTATATAAAAAGGAGCATGATTATAATTCCGCCTCTGAAAGATTCATGTCCCAGTTCTGTTCTTATTTCTTCGTAAAAAAGGACTTTCAGATATTTCTCAAAGGATATAAGGACGGAGAGGTGAAGTATGAATATAAGGTAGACCAAATCATGCGAGAGAGAGATTTTCTCGGAATCGACTGGAAATATGGAGATGTCGTGCTCGACAATCCTAAAACTTCAGGCATATATTGTGTGCTTGATAACAGATATGAGTTTCTGTTGACCGACACACAAATGCGCAACAATACACCTTATGTCGAAATTGGCGTAGCCTATACATCCGGACTTACTGACGCCGAGTACATCAAACGGCAGGAAAACGGATTGCGTTGGCTGCTCGAAGAACATTTGGGAGAAAAAATCACCGAGACAAGGTCAGAGTTTAAGACTGTGCCGGAAGGTGCGGAGGTGGTGGAAACTTACGGTAATGCCACTACACGGGCGGCACTTGTACACACCAATGGAGACGACCTGCATGCGGAAAGATATTATATAATCACTGAGAAAAAGTGACACATAAGAGTTTCAATTGGATCGTATTTGTGATTCAAGTCAATTGAGTCAGTGATTGGAGTGTCCGCTTTTGAATGTTGAAATGAGTGTCATTGGGTGATGAATGGCAGATTGTTTTGTCTTAACCGGAATATTCATCAGACATATAGTAAAAAACCGTTTAGGAAGTCTGATGCGATTCCGGTTTAGCGTCTTGTGTCGAGAAACATCGCCATGGTGTCGTATTTTTATTCAGTATGTATATTGTCTGACGCATACTTCGAATATTATTATATTTGTCTGAGATAGTCTGCACACGTGAATTTGAAGGCAGGTTCCCTTTCCGCCCGTTTGCGTTATCTGTGTTTTTTCTATGTATTATTATTTGTCTGTACAGATGTTTTTGTAATTTTGTGTCAGATTTAGAAACTTTTCAAAGGATAACGATATGTACGAAACTTATGTTTTCGATCTTGATGGAACGCTGCTTAATACGCTTGACGATCTGGCAGCAAGTTGTAATTATGCGTTGAGACATTGCGGAATGCCGGAGAGAACTGTTGACGATGTAAGAAGATTCGTGGGCAACGGTGTGAGGAAACTGATGGAACGCGCTGTTCCTGGGGGTGTTGATAACGCGCTCTTTGATGAGGCTTACGCGGTGTTCCGCAGTCATTACATGGAGCATGGACTTGACACGACACAGCCATATCCGGGAGTTATGGGGATGCTTGAACGTCTGAAACACGGAAATAAGAATGTGGCAGTGGTGAGCAATAAGTTTTATGCTGCGACACAAGAGTTGTGCCGACATTTTTTCAGCGGATATGTGGAGGTTGCGATAGGGGAGCGTGACGGCATACGCAAGAAGCCGGCGCCTGACACTGTGATGGAAGCCCTGAAGGCATTGGGCGTTGATAAAAAAGGCGCTGTTTATATAGGCGATAGCGATGTTGACGTCATGACGGCACGCAATTGTGGAATACCGTGCATCAGTGTGCTGTGGGGATTCCGCGACCGTAGTTTTTTGGAAAAGCATGGTGCCACTACCTTTGTAACCAGTCCTGACGAGATAGTATGAACATAAGTGAAGCCGGCAGCATGTTTCAATACTGCCGGCTTCGCGTTTTTATGCCTGATATATTATTGTCAGACAGTTTGGAGCTTACTCATACCTTATGGCTTCTATCGGATCAAGCTGCGCCGCTTTCTTCGCAGGATACCATCCGAAGAAAACTCCGGTGAATGTGCAGACCGCAAAGCTCATGATGATGCTCCAAGGTTGGATGAAAATGGGCCAGTGGGCAAATGTGTTTACCGCATAAGACGCTCCTACGCCTATCAGGACTCCTATTATTCCACCGGTTACACTGAGCATTATCGCTTCTATGAGAAACTGGTTCAGGATGTCTATGCCGCGTGCTCCGACACTCATGCGCAGTCCGATCTCGCGTGTGCGTTCGGTAACACTGACGTACATTATGTTCATAATGCCTATGCCGCCAACAATCAGAGATATGCCTGCGACACATCCCAGAAGCACTGTAAGCATGTCGGTGGTAGAGTTCATCATATTCGACAGTTCTTCCTGTGAGCGTATGTTGAAGTCGTCTTCGTCCCCCGGAGTGTCGTTTGTGGCGTTCTTCAGTTTATGGTTACGACGCAGTATCTGTGTTATTTCCTCTGTTGCCTTGTCGGTAACGTTCTCTGTTATGGCAGAACATGTTATTCCGCCCAGATAGGTCTGTGCCAGAATGCGTTTCATGACAGTGGTGTAGGGTGCCAGAGCAAGATCGTCCTGGTCCATTCCCATTGAGTTGTAGCCTTTTTTCTTCAGCACACCGATGACTCTGAATGGTATGGAGTTGAACCGCACCACCTTTCCTATAGGATCAGAGACGTCAGGGAACAGATTGTCAACCACGGTCTGTCCCAAGATGCAGACTTTCGCGCTCGACTTTATGTCTGCGCCTGTGAATATCTCTCCGTCGCTTACAGAGAGTTGTCTGATGTCCAGATAGTCCTGACTGACTCCGTATATTGTAGACGGAGTATTGTTGTTGCCGTATATCCACTGTCCGCTGCTTGTTACTGTAGGACTGATACCTTTGATGTAGTCGCATTCGTCTTTCAAGGTTGTATAGTCACTTATCTTCAGCGTTTCCATGGATGAGGCATCCTGTCTTACTCCTCCTCTCATGTCTGCACCCGGATGTATCATAATCATATTAGAGCCCATTTCGGCAATGTTTGCCTGTATGCTTTTCTTCGAGCCTTGTCCTATCGCAAGCATTGTAATAACCGATGCGACACCAATTATGATACCCAGTGCTGTCAGAAAAGAGCGCATCTTGTTGGCGGCAATGGCTTTCAATGCGATTTTAAACAGATTAGCGTAATTCATCTATTTCTATTATTGTCAGTTCGTTGTGTTTTTATTGCTCAATCATCCTTGTTTACAGGCAACGCCGCCAGTCCTTCTTTCGCAGAGAGAATGTTGTTGTTTGTCTCGTCGCTTATTATTACGCCGTCGCGCAACATTATGTTCCGTGACGAATAGTTGGCAATGTCAGGATTGTGTGTGACGAATATTATAGTGCGACCTTCCGCATGTAGCTTTTGGAATAACACAAGAATCTCGAATGAAGTACGGGTGTCGAGGTTGCCTGTAGCCTCGTCGGCAAGTATGACAGCAGGGTCGTTTACCAGCGCACGTGCGATTGCCACGCGTTGCATCTGTCCTCCTGACATCTGGTTGGACTTGTGATACATGCGGTTTTCAAGCCCTACTGCGCGTAAAGCCTCGGTCGCGCGCTCAAGGCGTTCCTTAGCATTTACAGACGCATTGTACATTAGTGGCAGTTCCACATTCTCTATACTTGTTGTCTTGGGCAGCAGATTGTAGTTCTGGAATATGAATCCTATCTTCTTATTGCGTAATGTCGCGCGTTGTGATTTGGACATCTTGCGTACGGATATACCGTCGAGATAGTACTCTCCACTGCTTGGAGTGTCAAGGCATCCCAGTTGGTTGAGAAGGGTAGACTTGCCCGATCCTGATTTACCCATTATTGTGACGAACTCTCCTTCGTATATTTTGAACGATATGCCTCGCAGTGCGTGCACAGTCTCGTCTCCTACGATGAAGTCCCGTTTCACGTTTTGAAGTTCTATAACTGTTTTCTTCTCCATGTGCAGCCGGTTTTTCTGTTATTTCTTTTTCTTGTTCTTATCAGGTGGACCTGGTGCAAACGGGCTGCTTTCGGTAACAGTCTCATCCGGTTGTTCGTCTGTCATGACACTTATACCTGTTATCACTTTTGTTCCGGATTCCACTCCTTTAAGGATTTGTGTATGTGTTCCGTCGGTCGCGCCAATGCTTACACTGTGGGCGACAATCTTATCTCCCTCAAGAGTCCATACCTTGTTTTTGCCTTGGGTGTCCTGTATTTTTTTATTCCCAATGGTTTCCTTGGTCGGTGTGTATCTTAGTGCTTTGCTCGGTACACACAATACTCCGCTTATCTCGGCTGTATAAATGGTGACATTGGCAGTAAGACCTGGCTTCAGTTTGAGGTCGGCATTAGGAGCGCTTATTACCACTTCGTATGTCACGACATTGTTTGTTGTGGTGGCTTCCTGTCTGACTTGTGTCACAGCACCTTCAAACGTATCGTCCGGGAAGGCGTCTACGGTGAACGTGACCCTGTCTCCTTCCTTGACGCTTCCTATGTCAGCCTCGTCAACATCAGCAACTACGCGCATGTCAGTAAGGTCCTGCGCTATGGTGAACAGTTCCGGAGTGGAGAAGCTTGCGGCAACTGTCTGACCCTCCTCGACGGCTTTTGACAGAACGACTCCGTCTATCGGTGATGTTATGGTTGCATATCCAAGGTTCGTTTCTGCACGGTTCACCTCCTCTTTAGAGGATGCGTACTGTTCTTTAGCCTGCTTGTATGAGAGTTGGGCTGTCTCAAACTCGTCGGCACTTACAAGTCCTTTGTCGTACAGTGTCTTGTAACGTTTATAGTTGGCTGTCTGATATTTCAGGTTGCTTTCGTTACTCTGCAGATTCGCTTTTGCCGTATTTAGCTGACTTATAAGGTTTGTCTTATCAAGTTCGGCTATTATCTGTCCCTTTTTTACAATACTGTTGTAATCCACATACAGTTTGCTTACAATTCCGCTTACCTGTGTACCGACAGTTACCTCAGTCACCGGTTCTATGGTACCGGTAGCTGTTATGCTGTTCCTTATTGTAGCCGGAGCGGCTGCTACAGTTTTAAACGTGACCTCCTCTTTCTTCTTATTGCCGGACAACAACCACATTATCAGCGCTAATAAAGCCAGTATGCCGGCAATAATCTATAACTTACTGATTCTTTTCATTTCTTTCTATGATTACTGAATATGTTTTATTTTAATTCGCCTGTTTCGTAGAATCTCAACATATCGATGTTCAGTATGGCGAGATATTTGCTCTGCAGTTCGTTTTGCTGGGCTGTCAGAAGGTTGTTCTTACCTGTCATCAGCTCAACGATATTTTTAAGTCCTTGGGCAAACTGTTCGCTTAACAGCTCGTAGCTTGCCCTTGCACTCTCTGTAGAAACCTTTGCCGCTTTGAACTTATTCTGGTTTGTGACAGCCTGAAGCCAGTAGTTTTCTACAGTAGAGTAGAGCGTTGTCTGTTTGTCCTGCAGCTCGAGCAGATAGTTCTCCTTTTGTATTTTTGCCTTGTTTACAGCTGTTTTTGACGCTCTGTTGTCAAACAATGGTATGCTGACTGTGAATCCAGCACCAACATTTACATTGTTTTTCAGCTGTGTACCCCACGCATTGTCGCTCATAGACGTGGTGTTGGTTGATACACCGGCGTTCAGCCCTATGGTGGGCAACCTTTGCGCTTTAGCTATTTTAATGCTCAGTTCGCTGCTTTCTATACCGAGCTTAGCGTTCTTTATTTCCGGTCTTATTGTTAGTGTAGACGCATAAACATCGTTGAGAGCCGGTATTTTTATCAAAGCCATCTCATCGGTTGTTTCCGGTATGACAATGTCGAATTCTTTGTCGTCGGCTATCTGAAGAACCTGTTTGAGCTGGCGTTTGTAGTTTCTCATATTGCTCTCGGCTTCTACAATGTTGTATTCGTCCTGCGCCCTCTGGGCTGTAAGCTGTGCGAGGTCTGCCTTGCTTAATTTCCCCACATCGAACATCTCTTTGCCACGTTCCTCGTTTTTCCTGCTTGTTTCAAGGCTTTCCTTGCATACGTTTATGGCATCGTTTGAATATAATATCTGTACATAGAGCTGTGCTATCTGCTCCTGTATGGAGTTCGCTGTCTCTGCGGAATCGAGCCGTGCCTGTTCGGCTGTAAGCTTATTGAGCTTTATCGTCTTTGTGTTGCGTCCTCCGTTCCATACTGTCCAGTTGCCGCTTACGCTGTATGACCCGCTATAATAAACCTTGTCAACGCTTGACTGCACATATCCGTTGTCAACCGTTGCCTTGCCTTCTTCGGGCCACGGGCGGTATGTACCGTTCTGGGATGTTGAGAAACTCAGTGAAGGCAACAGCTCAGCCTGACTTTGTTTTATGTCTTCAATGGCACTGTACTCCTGCAATTTAGTTTTTTTCAATGAGATATTGTTTGCCAAAGCATATTCAATGCAGTCTCTCAATGTCCATTGCTGCGCCATGACATCAATGCTGCATAATGTTATCATGGCAATCAGACATGTTGTTTGATACTTGTTCATTTCTTATGTTTTAAAGTTCAATAATTCTTATCATGTATTAACTGATTCCGTATTGTGTAAACGACGGTTTCCCATTATAATTTCATTAGATGAAATTATAATTGATTTGTTTATAATACGGCTGTTATATTAACATTATTTTTTATAAACATACGGTTTATGTAGCTTTTTATAACAGTTGTCTACGTGATTGTTGACAACAAGGATAGCCTTATAATATATACATACAAGCAAAAGAGGCAGGATAATAAAGTCCCGCCTCTTTTATCATATGCCAGTCTTGAGACTATTCTGTCAGACTATGGAGTCTTGCTATATATTTGCCGAGTATGTCAAACTCGATATTTACGACACTGCCTGTTGTAATATAACGAAAGTTTGTATTCTCATAGGTGTATGGTATAATTGCGACCGTAAATGAGTTTTCTGTGGGATTGCAGACTGTCAGAGAGACCCCGTTTACGGTCACAGACCCCTTGTCTACAGTGAAATAACCGCGGCTTGCCATTGCTTTGTCAAAATCGTATTCGAACGTGAAATATGTGGAGCCGTCGGCATCTTTTATTTCCTTACATATTGCAGTACCGTCCACGTGTCCCTGAACGATATGGCCGTCCAGCCGTTCGTTCAATTTCATCGAGCGTTCGACGTTGACTTTATCCCCGGGTTTGAGGAATCGGAGGTTGGATTTGTCAAGTGTCTCTTTCATGGCCGTGACAGTATAACTGTTGTTTTCGATATTCACAACAGTAAGGCATACGCCGTTATGAGAGATGCTCTGATCTATTTTCAACTCATTTATGAATGAACATTCAAGGGAAAAATGAATGTTTCCATGCTCTTTTCTTATTGCGACAACCGTCGCCATTTCTTCTACTATACCAGAGAACATAATATGATTTATTATTTTTATGTGAATATATTTGCTGTTCAACTCAAACCGGTTCTGACCCTGCGTCTGTCATAAATACAATGATTTAATGTTTTAAATAGACTTGAAGCCTTATAAAAGTGTTTTGTCATCGGCTGCTTAATTATATAGTCGCTATTCCTTCGAATGGGCAATGACCGGTCTCTCTTTATAATGCTGAAATACATTTAATCTCAAATGACAGTTCTTGTGTTAATATTCCGCATCATGTATGCTATGAAGCGGGGAACCATTGCATATATATAAATGTAAAGGGAATTAAAAGAAAAGGGGTTGCCCGATGATGTGATGAAACTCCGAGCTAATAGGATTTGAGAGCTCTCCGTCTTTGTAATCCACCGGCTATACAGCTTAGTCCCATAAGGGTTTTATGTGGCCCGCCATTAACAAGAGAAACTTCCTCGGTTTCGTTTTATTTTGATGAGTATCCCGATCAAACCGGAACAACCCCCATATTCTACTGCAAAGATACGTCAACTATTGCATATGTCAAAATCTGAAGTATATATTTTATAATTTTTTTGTTAAGTGGATGTTTTAAAATAAATGCCATCAGACTCGTGATATTTATGTGATGCATTTCAAAGACTGTAGTAGGAGAGCAACTGACAATACTCCCGATGAGGCTTTGGAATGCAGTCATAAAGAGCGCATAATCTGATGGTAAGGACACAAATACATCTTGGGAAATTTATAATATCGGATAATTTTTAACGATTACTTGTATTTCCGCATCCGCAATAATCATAATAATCGAGGTTTATGGGGCATATGATAATGTTTCAATGATAGTTAGTTTCTTATAAAATAAGGGGCAGATATAAGTAATTATACAAAATGTACTCTTTAAGTCGCTTATATATAAATACTTATGTTTGTCTGCTCAATGCTGTAAGACAATGGATTCCGCGGTATTATTCATCTGCCCGACCTTTATTCAAAAGCTGCACTTATACCGCCATCCGGTATTCCGCTTTTTACAGATTTGTCCCTATACATCTTCTATAAAATAGAAACTCAATCTGCATAATAGCAAACCAAAATACATATGAGGTCTGACGTACGATTCCGGTTTGTCTCCAAACCGTTCATTGCATTACTCGTTTTTGTCGTGTCATACCGGCTGCTGCTGTCAGAAACTATTTGCCCCATGCTGTGCTTTTAAAAAAAAATATATCTCTTTTCAGTCTGTCTTATGGGCTTGCGGAACTCCGCAATCTTCTTGTCTTGACTGTCAACAACGTGACGCCATGCGGAAACAATATGGCTGAATAGCTGCAAAAGAATGATGACGTAATCCAGCCGTCATAACCAGAGCTGCAAATGCATATTCATGCAATATTGTCATGAGAAAATGAATGTTTATATCTTGTAAAGTCACTGAGAATGGCGTGTGAACTGGAAAACAGCAGACTGTGTCCGTATACACGAATTATAGGGCACAAATGTAATGCGTTGAATATCAACGTTTTTGCATAATGGGCTACAGTAAATGCCTTTTCCGATGCATGGAACATGCTGTTTCATGATGCGGAACGGTACGTTTGACAAGGCGGAAAAGGCTTTCTGAGAGTATTGAACATGCCATTTGGGAATATGGTATAACAGCCGTGAGGGGATAGTAATCAGGAAATGAGGCATCGGAAGGGCTAATAATCCGATGTAATGGCGTGTCAAGTGGAGAAAAATACGAATTATGATGAAATGCTATAATAATAAAACACTTGTAAGATAGCAAATGTTGCCATATGCCGTTTCTATTTTGTAAAAAAATAATGTAAAGATTTTTTACCTTTCGTTCTGCATAAATATGCATTCTGATGAATATGAGTGTTCGTATAAAAATTGGACCGTCGCCATTATATATGTCAAGGCTGGTGGGTAGCAAGGCATAACACCGCTATGCATATGCTTACATGCGCTTTCACGCTTTTTATGTCTATACAGCATTGCAGCCACCATACTGTTTCCCGATTTTCTCTGATGCAGAGCGCTTGTTATTCTATAAAATAAGGAGTGCATGCGCCTTACATCATTGCGAAAGGTGTATGCGAGCAGGCTGGGGAATAGTTGTGAAAGTGTGGTCCACGGACACTTGGCATTTCTGATTAACGTGCAGAAGAAAATGTTGCATTACAGTTGTTTTTAATGGTGTGTTTTTCGGTGGGATGACAATAAATATCCGAGGCTTTAGTCACATCAATCGGTATGTCTGACAGTATGCATTCTGCTGAAATGATGTGTCTTATTCTTGTGTGCTTCCTATAATTTATACCTTGTAATCTTCTCTATATCAATACATTTTCTTTACAAGTCGGATGTGCTGCACAGTATGATTAAACATAAATAAATATTTTTTTTGTTATTATGAATTATTCGGATATTTATTATTAACTTTGCACGTTGAAATCAGTAGTGTACACTTTCGTGTTATAGAAATTATTCTATTACGCACTAAAAAAATAACATGAATACGATTTGTCTTCGAATACAAAAACGTAATATTTTATATATTTTATGTATTTTATCTTGTTAATTACCGTTTTAATAACGGCTGTTTTCTTGGTAGTAGCGGCCTACGTGATTGCAAAACTCATAGGTCCTCGTACATTTAATAAGGTAAAGGGTGAGCCCTTTGAGTGCGGTATTCCGACCCATGGCTCGTCATGGATACCGGTACATGTAGGCTACTATCTTTTTGCCATTCTGTTCCTGATTTTTGATGTTGAGACAGTGTTTCTTTATCCTTGGGCAGTAGTGGTGAAGGACTTCGGTGCCATGGCACTGGTAAGTATCGGGTTCTTCTTGTTGGTACTTGTATTTGGCTTGGCTTATGCTTGGCGGAAAGGAGCATTGGAATGGAAGTAAAGAAACCGGTCATTAAGAGTATTCCTTATTCGGAATTCAAGGACAATGAGTCTCTGGAGAAAATCGTGCAGGAGCTTCATGAAGGAGGCGTGAATGTAGTTACGGGTTCTCTGGACCAGATGATCAATTGGGGACGTAGCAACTCGTTGTGGTCTTTAACCTTTGCAACAAGCTGTTGCGGTATTGAGTTTATGGCTGTAGGTTGTGCCAGATATGATTTCGCGAGATTCGGTTTTGAAGTCACACGTAACTCACCGCGTCAGGCAGATTTGATTATGTGTGCCGGCACAATAACAAACAAGATGGCACCGGTGTTCAAACGTCTGTACGACCAGATGGCTGAGCCTAAATATGTGGTTGCTGTAGGCGGTTGTGCCATTTCCGGAGGACCGTTTAAGAGCAGTTATCATGTTGTGAAGGGCATCAATGAAATAGTGCCGGTGGATGTGTATGTTCCGGGTTGCCCTCCGCGTCCTGAGGCTATTCTTTATGGAATGATGCAGCTTCAGAGGAAGGTGAAGGTTGAGAAATTCTTCGGTGGCGTAAACCGTAAGGAACACGAACCAATAATAGTTGACGGGAAAATAGACAAGTCTATGTTAAACGACGTTGCTCATGACGATACGGGCAAGGACAGCAATATATAATAAAGGAAGGATATGAAATTAGAACATAAACTTTTTGAACTTAAAGATTTTGCCGTACAAATGGCAAAACTTAGAAACGAGAAGCATTTCGACTTCCTTGTGACGATTGTCGGAGAGGATTTCGGTGAGGAAGGACTCGGATGTGTATATATTCTTGAGAATACAAAGAATTATGAGCGCATTAGTGTGAAGGTTGTAAACCCTGACCGTGAAAACGCATACATTCCTACTGTAAGCCACCTTTGGAAAGCTGCCGATTTCCTTGAACGTGAAGTCTTTGATTTTTATGGCATAAAGTTCCTCGGCCATAAGGATATGCGCCGTCTTTATCTTCGCTCAGACTTTAAAGGCTATCCTTTCCGTAAGGATTATGACATGAGTCCTGAAAACAATACATATACGCTTGAAGACGACCCTGAGACAGATTATACCGTAGAATACAATATCGATGAAAACGGCAAGATAAAGGGGACATATCATAAGCTGTTTACAGATGACGACTATGTAATCAACATCGGTCCTCAGCATCCAGCAACACATGGTGTGCTTCGTTTGCAGACCATTCTTGACGGAGAGGTTATACGTAAGGTGTATCCACATTGCGGATATATACATCGCGGTATAGAGAAAATGTGCGAAAGCTACACATATCCTCAGACGCTGGCTTTGACAGATAGGCTTGACTATCTTTCGGCTATGATGAACCGGCATGCGCTTGTCTCTGTGATAGAAGAGGCAATGGGCGTGGAACTGAGCGAGCGTATAATGTATATCCGCACTATAATGGATGAGCTCCAACGTCTGGATTCGCATTTGTTGTTCTATGCATGTTGTGCGCAGGATTTGGGTGCGCTTACGGCATTTATCTACGGAATGCGCGACCGTGAGCAGGTTCTGAATGTAATGGAAGAGACCACCGGAGGCCGTCTGATTCAGAATTATTATAGAATAGGCGGATGCTACGCGGACATAGACCCCAACTTTGTAAGTAATGTCAAAAAGCTTTGTGCATACATAAAACCGATGTTCAAAGAATATAATGACATTTTTACAGGAAATGTTATTCTTCACAACCGTTTTGTAGGCGTAGGAAAACTGTCGCTTGACAGTGCTGTTTCTTATGGATGTACCGGTGGTACGGGCCGCGCGTGCGGATGGCACAATGATGTTAGAAAGCATCATCCGTATGACATGTATGGAAAAGTGGATTTCGATGAGATTGTCCTTAACAATGGCGACTGCTTCGATCGTTATATGGTTCGTATGAAAGAAATGGAGCAGAGCGTGAGAATCATCGAACAGCTTATTGACAACATACCGGCAGGTGATTTTTACATAAAACAGAAACCTATTATACGTGTGCCGGAAGGTCAATGGTATAAGTCTGTTGAAGGAAGCCGTGGTGAGATTGGCGTATATCTTGACAGCCGCGGTGACAAGAGTCCCTACCGTTTGAAATTCCGTCCTATGGGATTGCCGCTGGTGTCAGCTCTTGATGAGATGTTGCAGGGAGAGAAAATTGCGGATCTTATTTCAGTAGGAGCAACACTTGATTATGTGATACCGGATATCGACAGATAACTAATAAATAATAAATCATTTTATAGAAATGTTTGATTTTAGTATAGTTACAACATGGTTTGACAGTCTTCTGCGCGACACGTTAGGATTGGGCAGTTTTCTGTCTGTCCTGATTGAGTGCGTGCTTGTCGGCTTGTTCATACTTATTGCATATGCGCTGCTGGCTATAGTACTGATATTTATGGAGCGTAAGGTGTGTGCATATTTCCAGTGCCGTCTCGGTCCGATGCGTGTGGGACCTTGGGGTGTGTTCCAGGTATTTGCCGACGTTGTGAAAATGCTTATAAAGGAAATATTCTTTGTTGATAAGGCAGACAAACTGCTTTATGCCATCGCACCGTTCCTTGTACTCATAGGAAGTGTGGGAGCTTTTGCGTTTATGCCTTGGAATAAAGGCGCTCATATATTGGATTTTAACCTCGGAGTATTTTTACTGACAGCTATATCAAGTATAGGTGTTGTGGGTATATTCCTTGCCGGATGGAGCTCGAACAACAAGTATAGCGTTGTGTCCGCGATGCGTGGTGCAGTGCAGTTGATTTCATATGAAATGTCTCTTTGCCTGTGCCTCATTACCGCAGTAGTACTTACCGGTACCATGCAGTTGTCTGGCATAATTGAGGCACAGGAGAATGGCTGGCTTATATTCCGTGGACATATACCGGCGATAATCGCGTTTATAGTGTTCCTCATTGCAGGAAATGCGGAGGCAAACCGTGGTCCGTTCGACCTTGCAGAAGCTGAGAGTGAGCTTACCGCAGGTTATCATACAGAATATTCTGGAATGGGATTCGGATTTTTCTATCTCGCAGAATATCTCAATATGTTCATAATCGCAGGTCTTGCTGCAACGATATTCCTCGGAGGATGGATGCCTTTGCATATTGTCGGACTTGACGGATTCAATGCTGTAATGGATTATATCCCGGGTATAGTGTGGTTCCTTGCCAAGGCATTCCTTATTGTTTGGATTATGCTGTGGATTAAATGGTCTTTCCCGCGTCTGAGAATCGACCAGATTCTGAAACTGGAATGGAAGTATCTTATGCCTTTGGCACTTCTCAATCTGGTTATTATGACATTGGTGGTAGCATTCGGACTTCACTTTTGATATAAATAGCGTATTATTTTATAACATTCGTTGACTATCAAAGAAATGGAAAATAGTAAAACATACATTGGAGAGGTTAAGGATGCAATTAAATCCCTGCTCACCGGTATGGGTGTGACCTGGAAGGAATATTTCACAAAAAAGGTCACCGAACAATATCCGGAAAACAGAAAGACGACATTGCATGTCTCTCAAAGACATCGTGGCAGACTTGTAATGCCACATGACGCTGACGGCAATAATAAATGTGTAGCATGTACGTTGTGCGAGAAGGCTTGTCCGAACGGCACTATAAAGATAACCACGGAGATGGTGACAGATGAAGAGGGCAAAAAGAAACGCCGTCTCGTTGATTACCAGTACGATTTGGGTGATTGTATGTTCTGTGAGTTGTGTGTACAGGCATGTCCTCATGATGCGATTATATTTACCAATGATTTTGAGAATTCTACATTCAGCCGCGATTCATTGGTGCTGCATCTTGACAAGGAAAAAACATATAATCCGTCATTACCCAATATTATAGATGGCGGTGCTGAGTTTGAGATAGGAAAGTTTAATACAAAGAAATAGGAGGAGACATAAAAATGGCTAATATGGTAATGTTTATAATTCTTGCTGTCTTCATCCTTGGCTCAGCTTTGGTATGTGTTACGACAAAGAGAATAATGAGGGCGGCAACATTCCTGTTGTTTGTGCTTTTTGGTGTCGCAGGTCTTTATTTCCTGCTTGATTATACATTCTTGGGTGCAGCTCAGATATCTGTGTATGCCGGAGGTGTAACCATTATTTATATTTTTGCAATTCAGCTTGTCAGCAAACATACCCTTCAGGGTTTGTCCGAAAAATTGCGTGGAAAACGTGTGATATGTGGAGGATTGCTTTCTATAGCAGGGTTTGCTACGGTTGTTGCCGTTTTATTAAAGAACAAGTTCATATCTATGGCTGCGCAATTGCCAGACACTGAAATACCTATGAACCAGATAGGTCATACTCTAATGGGAGCAGACAAGTATCAGTATGTACTTCCGTTTGAGTTTATATCTGTATTCTTGCTGGCATGTATTATCGGAGGCATAGTAATTTCAAGAAAGGAGAAGTAATCATGGTACCGGTAGAATATTATTTTGTGCTTTCCGCACTGCTGTTTTTTATTGGCGTATTCGGGTTTGTCACAAGACGTAACCTTATTGCCATGCTGATATCTATTGAGTTGATACTCAATTCTGTTGATATAAACTTTGCAGCATTCAACAGAATGCTTTATCCCGGACAAATGGAAGGAATGTTTTTTACATTGTTTTCTATAGGTGTGTCTGCGGCAGAGTCAGCAGTAGCTATTGCAATCATTATTAATGTTTATCGCAATTTCCATAGTGATCAGGTAAACAGTATTGAAAACATGAAATTTTAAGTGTTATGGATTATAGTTATGTATATCTGATACTTTTATTGCCTGCATTGTCATTCATCTTGCTTGGACTTGCAGGAATGAAGATGTCTCATAAATTAGCTGGAATTATCGGTACGTGTTCTTTGGCAGTAGTTACTGTTCTTTCATATTACACAGCCATTGAATATTTCCTTGTTGTAGGACGTGAGGCTTCAAGCGGACTGTATCCGACAGTTACGGCGTTTGATTTCACATGGTTGAAATTCAGCGAACTGTTGACGTTCAACATCGGTTTCAGACTGACGCCGATTTCTGTTATGATGCTCATCGTAATATCCACTGTCAGTCTGATGGTACACATATATTCATTCGGATATATGCATGGAGAAAAAGGTTTTCAGCGTTATTATGCGTTCTTGAGTCTTTTCTCAATGTCGATGTTGGGACTGGTCGTAGCTACGAATATATTCCAAATGTATCTGTTCTGGGAGCTTGTCGGTGTGTCTTCGTATCTTCTCATCGGATTCTATTATCCTTTGCATGCTGCGGTGGCAGCCTCAAAGAAGGCTTTTATCGTGACACGATTCGCTGACTTGTTCTTCCTTATAGGAATATTATTTTACAGCTTCTATGTCGGTACGTTCAATTATGATCTGACAACAATGACTCCGGAACAAGCCGAAGCACTTCATAATTCGGCATGGATCATTCCTACATCGTTGTTCCTGATGTTCATAGGAGGTGCCGGAAAGAGTGCCATGTTCCCGTTACACATATGGTTGCCTGACGCAATGGAAGGACCTACCCCCGTCTCAGCACTGATACATGCCGCAACGATGGTTGTCGCCGGAGTTTATCTTGTGGCAAGCCTTTTCCCTATTTTTGTGGAGTTCGCACCACAGGCGTTGCATGTGATTGCTTATATAGCGGCGTTCACCGCTTTTTATGCAGCAGCAGTGGCTTGTTGCCAAAGCGACATCAAGAGAGTTCTGGCATTCTCTACAATATCACAAATAGGTTTCATGCTTGTAGCCTTGGGTGTTTGCATGCCTGATCCGGAGATAGGAAAGGTTGCTATGACAGAAGAATATGCGGATGTAAATGGGTTGGGATACATGGCAGGTATGTATCATCTGTTTACTCACGCCATGTTCAAGGCATGTCTGTTCCTCGGAGCTGGATGCATTATACATGCGGTACATTCAAATGAGAAGAAATTCATGGGAGGATTGCGCAAATATATGCCTGTCACGCATTTGACATTCCTGATTTCGTGTCTTGCGATAGCCGGAATACCTTTCTTCTCCGGTTTCTGTTCTAAGGACGAGATTCTTGTAGCTTGCTATAATTTCTCTATGCCTATGGGGATTATAATGAGTGGTATTGCTGCGATGACAGCATTCTATATGTTCCGGCTTTATTACGTTATTTTCTGGGGAGAAAGCTATTATGAGACACATAAGTCTGAGGGTGCGCATGCTCCTCACGAGGCTCCTCTGACAATGACTGTTCCGCTTATTGTCCTGTCAGTCATAACACTGCTGATTGGCATAACAGGAACATTGCATATATTTGAATTCGGGGAATATGTATCTGCTAATGGAATCGGATTCGCAACTCACACTAATTGGACTGTTGCAGGAGTAAGCACCGTACTTGCTCTTTGCGGTATCGGTCTTGCTACATTTATGTATAAAGGCGCTAAAACACCTGTTGCGGATATGCTCGCCAAAAAGTTCCCGCGTCTGCATGAGGCTGCTTACCGTCGTTTCTATATGGATGAAGTCTGGATGTTTGTGACACATAAGATAATATTCCGTTGTGTTTCTACACCTTTGGCATGGTTTGACCGTCATGTTGTTGACGGAACTATGAACTTTATGGCTTGGGCAGCGAATGCCGGTGGAGAAAGCATACGCAGTTGGCAGAGCGGTGATGTAAGACAGTATGCCGTATGGTTCCTGACCGGAACAGTCGCTCTGACTCTGATTTTGTTGTGTTTGTAAGTAACACTCCGGTTTCATTAAATGAAAATATAGTCAATACTTAGATAATAAATAAAGATGAATATATTAAGTTTATTTGTTGTAATACCATTACTGATGTTATTGGGTTTGTGGATATCACGAAACCTGAATCAGGTACGTGGTGTGATGGTTGCTGGCTCATCGTGTCTGTTGCTGCTTTCTGTTTGGCTGACCATTACGTTCATTCAGATGCGTAGTGCGGGTGAAACGGCACCGATGCTGTTTACATATAGCATTCCTTGGTTTAAGCCATTGAATATTGCATATTCCATAGGAGTAGACGGAATCTCGGTCGTCATGCTTCTGTTGTCAAGTATCATTGTCTTTACAGGAACATTCGCTTCATGGCAGCTCAAACCGCTCACAAAGGAGTATTTTCTGTGGTTCACGTTGCTGTCTACAGGAGTGTTCGGCTTCTTCATATGTACAGATATGTTTGCAATGTTTGTATTCTATGAGGTTGCGCTTATCCCGATGTATCTGTTGATAGGAGTATGGGGTAGTGGTCCTAAGGAATATGCGGCAATGAAGCTTACGCTTATGCTCATGGGTGGCTCCGCACTTCTTATAATAGGTATACTCGGCATATATTATTTCAGCGGTGCTACTACGATGAACATCATGGAAATAGCAGCTATGAACAATATTCCGGCTAATGTTCAGAAAATATTCTTCCCGTTTGTATTTGTCGGATTCGGAGTACTTGGAGCTTTGTTCCCGTTTCATACATGGTCACCGGATGGTCATGCGTCTGCCCCGACAGCTGTTTCAATGCTGCATGCGGGTGTGTTGATGAAACTTGGTGGATATGGTTGCTTCCGTATAGCAATGTTTCTCTTGCCGGATGCTGCCCGTGAACTTGCATGGATATTTATCATACTTACAACAATATCCGTGGTTTATGGCGCACTCTCAGCATGTGTACAGACAGACTTGAAATACATCAATGCTTATTCGTCAGTGTCTCATTGCGGTCTGGTGCTTTTCGCACTTCTTATGATGACGCAGACAGCTTGCACAGGAGCTATCCTTCAGATGCTTTCTCATGGTTTGATGACAGCGCTTTTCTTTGCTCTTATTGGTATGATATATGGGCGTACGCATACACGCGACATCCGTAAACTGGGTGGTTTGATGAAGATTATGCCATTCCTTAGTGTCGGCTATGTCATTGCCGGTCTTGCAAACCTCGGATTGCCGGGCTTTTCCGGATTCATCGCAGAAATGACAATCTTTGTAGGTTCATTTGCAAATAACGATATGTTCCATCGTACGGCAACGATTATCGCATGTACCAGTATAGTTGTGACTGCCGTTTATATACTCCGTGTTGTTGGTAAGATTCTTTACCAGAAAGTGGCAGATCCTCATTATCTTGAACTTACGGATGCCACATGGGATGAGCGCGTGGCTGTATGCTGCCTTATATTCTGCGTCGCCGGTCTGGGTATTGCTCCTTTGTGGGCAAGTGACGTTATCAGTGGTTCTGTAGGTCCTATTATTGAGCATATCCATTCATTATCAGCAATTGCAACATTATAATAAATAGTCAAAAATGGGTTATAGTCAATTTCTAAATATGGTTCCGGAAGTCACATTGGTGGCTATCCTGATAATCGTTTTTATTGCAGACTTCATATCATCACGCAATAATAACAGGACGTGGTTTAATCCGCTTGTATGTACACTGATGCTCATACAGGTTGTAGCCACAATTCTTTCACCAGATAGTGGAACTGCTTTCGGAGAAATGTATGTAACAACAGCTGCTGCCAATGTGATGAAAGTCATCCTCGCTGCAGGTACTCTGATTGTGCTGATTCAGAGTCGTTTATGGCTCAATCGTGAAGATGTACGCAATAGAGAAGGGGAGTTCTACATGCTCGTGCTGTCCACTTTGCTTGGAATGAACGTAATGATGAGCTCCGGTCATTTCCTGCTGTTCTTCTTAGGACTTGAGATGGCGTCGGTACCTATGGCATGTATGGTTGCCTTTGACAAATATCGTCGCAATTCTGCCGAAGGTGCTGCAAAGTTCATACTTACAGCTACATTCTCAAGTGGAGTGATGCTCTATGGCATATCTTTTATATATGGAAGCACAGGAACTTTATATTTTGCAGATGTTGCAGCAGCTTTGAGTTCTTCAGAGAATGTTGCGATGAACATAATGGGTCTGGTATTCTTCTTTAGTGGTCTTGGTTTCAAGATAAGTCTTGTTCCATTCCATTTCTGGACAGCGGATGCATATCAGGGAGCCCCGACATCAGTTACCGGTTATCTGAGTGTAATATCCAAAGGTGCTGCTGCTTTCACACTTATGGTGATTTTGGTAAAAGCCTTCGCACCTATGATTGTATATTGGCAGTATATGCTTTATATAGTAATTGTACTCAGTATAACAGTTGCCAATCTTTTTGCAATACGGCAGAGCGAGCTTAAGCGTTTCATGGCATTCAGTTCTATATCGCAGGCTGGATATATAATGCTGGCGGTTTGTGGTGACAATGCAATGGCAATGTCATCGCTCATGTTCTACGTACTGGTCTATGTTGTTGCCAATATGAGCGTATTCACGGTAATCGGTGTTGTAGAGCAGAAGAATGGCGGCACAACAGAAATGTCAAGTTACAACGGATTATATCAAACCAATCCGAAGCTTTCTTTCCTGATGACGCTGGCGTTGTTTTCTCTCGCCGGTATTCCTCCTTTTGCAGGAATGTTCAGCAAGTTCTTCGTGTTTATGGCAGCAGCACAGTCAGGTACAGTGTGGGCTTATCTTGTTGTATTTATTGCTCTTATAAATACGGTTATAAGTCTTTATTATTATCTGCTTATAGTAAAAGCAATGTATATCAATAAGACTGACGCTCCATTGCCTGCATTTAAGAGTGATTGCAATACAAAGCTTGCTCTTGCATTGTGTACAATAGGCATTTTAGTCTTTGGAGTATTCAGCTTCTTCTATGATTGGATTGCTCAGACTGTTGGATAAAAGATACTGTTAGCTTAAATAAGAGATTGCATCATAGAGTTAAGTTTCTCTGTGATGCAATCTTTTGTTTTATCATATAGGAAAAGGGGGTAAACCTGATTCTATTATATATTATAATGTGAAGGTCATATCTTTTCTTATATATTTTAGTGATAATGTTTATTATGCTTATTCTGCCATTCTGTCACATGATACATGTGATAGATACATGTGATAGATACATGCTATACAAGCAACGCTGACAGTCAATTTAAACATTTGTAAATTTTACTTTTCCTGAATTTAATAGCCGTTAATATGTTAAATTGTAGTGTTAAAATGGAATAAAGATGTGGTCATAATTTCATTTGTCACAATTTTTGCTCATATATTTGCACACAATTAGAAGAGAAAATTAAAGTTATAAATAAATTAATTAATCAGTGAAAAGATGAAAAAGTATTCCAAGTATTTAATAGTCGCTATGTGCGTCATTGCTGTGGCATTCTCTGCAGGTTCATTTATACGAGTTAATGCTGCCTGTTCATCAACTTCTGCTTCCGCACCCGGTCAGCCGGTAGATCTTACATATGCAGCGGAAAAATCTTTGCCATCAGTCGTGCATATCTTAAATACGCGCAACAGCAAAGTCCAGACAGTGGAAGTGGAAAGTGATCCTTTCAGTGATTTCTTCTCCGATCCGTTCGGTTTCTTTGGAAATCCGCAGGGGGGAGGTACGCAGAAGCGTCAGATACGTACCCCGAAAAGTCAGGGAAGTGGTTCCGGAGTAATCATCTCGTCAGACGGTTATATCGTAACGAATAACCATGTTGTAGAAGGAGCAGATGAACTTACTGTGACCCTTAATGACAACAAGGAATATTCTGCTCGTATCATAGGAACTGATAAAAGTACTGATTTGGCTCTCATAAAAATTGAGGGTAGTGGTTTCCCTGCAATAACAATAGCAAACAGTGATGATATAAAGGTCGGTGAATGGGTTCTTGCTGTAGGTAATCCTTTCAACCTTACAAACACAGTAACTGCTGGTATTGTTAGTGCCAAGAGCCGTTCTCTGTATGTAAATACAAAAGGTGTAGAATCCTTTATACAAACCGATGCCGCAATTAACAGAGGAAATTCTGGAGGTGCGCTTGTAAATACAAGAGGTGAGCTTATCGGTATCAATGCAATGTTGTATTCAGAAACAGGCTCATACAGTGGTTATGGGTTTGCAATTCCTACATCAATTATGAATAAAGTCGTTGATGACCTCAAGAAATATGGTACGGTTCAGCGTGCTGTAATAGGAATCAGTGGAACGGATGTCAAGAGATATATTGACGCTCAGAAGGAAGAGGGTAACGAGTTGGAGCTTGGTACGATGGAAGGAATATATGTTGACTCGGTAACTGATGGAAGTGCTGCAGCTGAAATGGGACTCAAACATGGTGATGTCATTACAGCTATTGATGGTAAACAAGTCAAGAAAATGGCAGAGCTTCAGGAAGTGTTGGCAACAAAACGTCCGGGAGACAAGGTCACCATCAGCTATCTGCGTGACAAGAAAAAATATTCTAAGAACGCAACATTAAAGAATGAACAGGGAAATACCGGAGTTGTTAAGAAAATAGATCTTGACATACTTGGAGGTAATTTCAGGGAAATATCAACATCTCAGAAACGGCAGTATAATATAGGTAACGGTCTGGAAGTAATCAAGGTGAATAATGGAAAACTTAAGGAAGCGGGAATAAACAAAGGCTTTATCATACAGAAAGTCAATGATTTTGCTGTAAAATCAATCGAGGATTTACAGCAGATAGTAAAGGAGGCTTCGACAAGTAAAGATCCCGTATTGTACATTCAGGGAATTTATCCTACAGGTAAGAAAGCTTATTTCGCCGTTCCTTTGCAGGAAGATTGATTTGACATGATATTTAACAACAGAGTATGTGGTGATTCATAATTTCACCGCATACTCTTTTCTTTCTTAATTGCAACAAGAAATATTTGCCATTCTAAAATTTATTTGTTAAATTTGCAGCGTTACACACTTAAAAAGTCATCCTTGATGAGACAACTAAAAATCACAAAATCAATTACCAACCGGGAAAGTGCTTCACTGGATAAATATTTGCAGGAAATAGGACATGAAGAACTTATCTCGGTAGAAGAAGAGGCAGAACTGTCGCGCCGGATAAAAAATGGGGACAAGAAGGCTTTGGAAAAACTAACAAAAGCCAACTTGCGATTTGTTGTATCTGTAGCGAAGCAATATCAGAATCAAGGACTCAGTTTGCCGGATTTGATAAACGAAGGTAATCTGGGATTGATTAAGGCTGCAGAAAAATTCGATGAAACAAGAGGATTTAAATTCATATCATATGCCGTGTGGTGGATACGGCAGAGTATATTGCAGGCAATTGCAGAACAAAGTCGTATAGTACGACTTCCACTGAATCAGATTGGCTCTGTGAACAAAATAAACCGTGTGCTGAATAAGTTTGAACAGGAAAACGAACGGCATCCAAGTATTGATGAAATAGCGGAAAAGGTGGATATTCCAGAAGACAAGATTATAGATGCAATGCAGATGAATAAGCGTCAGATCTCTGTTGATGCGCCTCTCGCAGACAGCGATAATACGAGCTACATTGATATTCTGCCAAACAATTTGTCCACGAATACAGATAATAACCTTGTTCTACAGTCATTACGAGATGAGATTGCATGTGCGCTTAATACATTGAATGAGCGCGAAAAGAATGTAATTGAGGCATACTTCGGAATTAACCAGCCTGAATGTACATTAGAGGAAATCGGTCAAAAATATGGGCTGACCCGAGAACGTGTAAGGCAAATCCGAGAAAAGGCCATAAGGAAGTTGCGCCAAAACACAAAGAATAAAATTTTAAAAACATATCTTGGACAATAAAGAAAACAATATGAGAAACAAATTTATATATTTGGGGATTTTGTTTATTTTATTTTTCGTATTAACCATTAATGCGGCAAATAAGCGCACAAAACTCTATATGTACGGAGTTGTTACATCATTTAATGATTCAACAATATACTTTACGGATATTATGGAGATAGACTCTGTCTGGGTAGACAGTAAGACTGGATTCCTATACAGCAGAAATAACTATTCGTATCAATTACGTAATTATATGAGAAATAAGGGAGTGGCATATCCGACATGCGTAACTTCCTATGCAAAAAAGAGAAAAGACATTGAGAAGAAGTATTCCAAGCTAAAGAAGAAATATATAAACAGCAAAGCCCTTAATATAAAATATATTTCGGCAAATGAGTTCAGGTATATACCTATAGTACCGGACGATGTGGCTGCTGAGGAAAAAGAAGAAAGTAAATAATAAATATTATAATCTTTTTTTATTGAATAAATATGGAAGAGAACATTCATTATTATAGAATAGCAGAATATTATATAAAAATTAATTTCAAAAAGTCTGATATTAATAATGAATATCTTCTTCCTTCTTTCTCTCCGTTCAAAACAGAGACAGCATGTGAAGAACTTTTTTTTGAGCTTACTGTAGATGATTCTATTATCCCAATAGATAAAGATAATCTTGAAAAAATAGGAGATTTTGATACCGGTAATGGAATTATCTCTGTATGTAAAAGCAAAGATGCATCTGGCACATACCAATATATCATAAATAACATAAATGGACACAACTGCTGTCTTCTTCAAGCTTACAATGATTTCTCATATTGTAGATGCGCCCTAAATGGCAATACTAACATGAGAATGTTTGGCTTGAATAATGCACTTATGATTGTATTCGCTTTCAAAGGAAGCTTTAACAATACTCTTCTAATACATGCTTCGACTGTATGCCATAAAAATTACGCCTACGCATTTATCGCAAAAAGTGGAACAGGGAAAAGCACCCATTCCTCATTATGGCTCAGGTATATTCCCGAATGTGAGCTCATTAATGATGATAATCCTATTATAAGGATTATAGACGGAATACCATATTTATATGGAAGTCCGTGGAGTGGAAAAACTCCATGTTATCGTAACATAAAAGTTAAACTTGGTGGAATAACACGGATTGATAGAGCGGAGCGTAATAGTATAAATAAATTGTCGCCAACAGAAGCGTTTGCTTCGTTATTGCCATCATGTTCAACAATGAAATGGGATAAAGTTATATTTGGAAATATATGTTCTACCATTTCATTACTTATAGAAAGAACCAATATATACACACTTCATTGTTTACCAGATAAAGAGGCTGCAGTAATATGCCACAGGACAATTTCGAAATAAAGGAAAAATATTATTCAAATAATGTTTTTATTCCTGATGTTGTTAAAATAATGGAAGAAGGACATACTGTAACATTGAAGTTACGGGGATTTAGCATGAGACCATTCTTGGAGGATAACAGAGACAAAGCACTTCTGACTAAAGCCCGTAATCTGAAACGTGGCGATGTCGTCCTTGCAGAAATAGCTCCAAGAGTGTATGTCCTCCATAGAATTATTAAGATTGAGTCAGACAATGTTGTTTTACGTGGTGACGGAAATTTGAATTGCGAGTACTGTAAGATTGATGATGTGAAAGGATTCGCCATCGGTTTTTACAGAAAAGGAAGCTCCAGGCTTGATAAAACCAATGGATGGAAATGGATTGTCTATTCTTTTTTCTGGACAAGACTTGTTCCTGTAAGACGTTATTTGCTTGCAATTTACAGAAGATGCAGAAAACTACAATGATTGTGATTTCATGTGACAGACTTTATTTTAATAATGTACAGTGAAGCAGTATTTTAAGAATATAAGAAATTACATTGCCTGCCATCATTGTCTGTATTTGATGGCAGGCATTTTGTTTTCACAGTATGTTCACCATCATTATACAGCCTCTACGATGCCTGCGTCAATCCATTGCTTCACAAGATTGTTTGTGTCTTTTAGTGCAGTTTCTTTATCTACATCATACTGATTCGTAAGTAATTCAGCCAGATATTCAGCATCAAAATCCCTTATCTTGTATTCTTTCCACAGATAAGCAGAGCTTTCATTCATACTTATAATATTGCAGAAATCTATATTCTCTTTACCTTCTGCAACGATTATGTATTCACCGCAAACCTCTCTCAAATTAAAATCTTTCTTTATTCTCATCTTCTAATGATTAATTTTATTGTTTAAAACTAAAATGGAACAGCGTCAAGACTGTCTGAAGGTAATGGATCAAAAGAATCAACCCCGCCGTTTACTTTACTTCCAATAATCTCTGCGTCAAACGGTGCGTCCGCCTTATTGTATGACTTATCCGGATCCTGAAATCTGGTAAATTCTCCACGGAATTTTAAAAGCACATCTCCTGTCGCGCCTTTTCTGTGCTTGGCAATTATTATTTGCGCCATTCCTCGTAAATCGTTACCTTTATCGTCTTCGACAATATGATAATACTCTGGTCTGTGAACGAATAGAACCATATCTGCGTCCTGCTCTATAGCTCCTGATTCTCGCAAATCGCTCAATTGCGGTCTTTTTCCGTCAAGACCCTCGCGATTCTCCACAGTACGGTTCAATTGTGAAAGAGCCAGAATAGGAATGTCAAGTTCCTTTGCCAATCCTTTCAATGACTGAGATATTTTAGAGACCTCTTCCTGTCGGCTTCCAAATCTCATGCCACTTGCATTCATCAATTGCAGATAGTCAATCATTATAATTTTAACTCCTTTTTCTCTTACGAGTCGTCTTGCCTTTGTCCGCAATTCGAATATGGATAATCCTGCAGTGTCATCGATATATAAAGGAGCGCCTTGTAACCTTCGTATGTTTTTGTCAAGCCTTTCCCATTCATCAGGAGACAGCTGTCCGTTTAACATTTTGTTTCCAGGTATTTCGCATACGTTTGAAATAAGCCTGTTCACCAATTGCACATTATTCATTTCCAAAGAAAAGAAGGCAATGGGAGTCTGATAGTCAACAGCAATATTTTTCGCCAATGAAAGTGCAAACGAGGTCTTACCCATTGCAGGACGTCCTGCGATAATAATCAAATCGGAATTTTGCCATCCACTTGTTTTCTCATCCAACTTTGCAAATCCTGTCGGTACACCGGTAAGACCTCCACTGTTTGCCGATGCTTTTTGGAGTATTTCAACGGCTTTTGTAATGACCGGATCTATTTGAACATAGTCTTTTTTCATGTTTCTTTGAGACAACTCAAACAGACTACCTTCAGCTTCCTGCATCAGTTCATTTATGTCTACAGTCTCATCAAAAGCTTTCGTCTCAATGTTGCTCGCAAATGAAATCAACTGCCTTGCCAGAAATTTCTGTGCCAATATGCGGGCATGATATTCTATATGAGCAGACGATGCGACGTGAGAGCTTAGCTCTATTATATAAGCCGGACCTCCGACATCCTCCAAGGTTCCCTCTCTTTTAAGTTCCTCCGTAACACTCATTATATCAACGGGATATTCATTCATATTTAAAGAACGGATTGCCGTAAATATTTTCTTGTTACGAGGCTCGTAAAATGTATCCGGATTCAGAATCTCCGATATGACAGAAAACGCGTCTTTGTCAATCATCAGTGCTCCTAAAACAACCTTCTCTACATCCAATGCCTGTGGTTGTAAGTGTCCGTATGTGCTGTCAAATGATGACTTGGACTTGGATTTGTTCTTATTTATCTTTTCGTTATTTGAGCTCTTTTCGGGCATACTGTATAAATTAGAATATAAGCACTATATGATTTTTATAAATCCTTGATATCCAGATATGATAGTTCCTTACTTTATTATATTCTGTTATTCTCCGGAAATACTATCGTCGGTGAGAACGTTTTGGCTTCATTAAAGTCCATCAACGCGTACGAAATGATAATTATTGTGTCTCCTACAATCACCTTTCTTGCTGCGGCGCCATTTAAACATATACATCCGCTTCCTCGTTCACCTTTAATTATATATGTTTCAAAACGCTCTCCATTATTGTTATCCACAATTTGAACTTTCTCACCTTCTATCATGTTTGCAGCATCCATAAGATCCTCATCTATGGTTATACTGCCCATATAATTTAAGTTAGCCTCTGTTACTTTTACACAATGTAATTTCGACTTCAAAACTTCTATCATCATGTCTTTTATTCCTTATATGCTATGTGATCAATAAGTCTTATTGGCGTTCTGCCGCAAAATACAGTTATACAACCGGAAATGCCCTGACAGTCATCCCATTTGGCTACATCCTCAAGCGTATCATTGTTTACTATTGAGAAATATTCAACTGTTAATTCCGGATAAGTGTTTATGCTATTGACAACGAAATCATGTGTTTCCTGAACACTATGGCTGGTTGCATATGAAACGCTTTCCTTTAATACACGATATATGTTTGATGCCACATCACGCTCCTCCGCTGTAAGAAGAGCGTTTCTTGAACTCATTGCAAGTCCGCTTTCCTCCCTTATAAGCTCGCATTCAACAATCTTGATTTTCAATCCAAGACTCTTCACAAGTTGCTTTATCACTGCAATTTGCTGCCAGTCTTTCTCTCCAAAATATGCCGCATCGGGCTTTGTTATGTAGAATAATCTGGAAACCACCTGACACACGCCATTGAAATGTCCGGGGCGATGCGCACCTTCCATCACTGATGTAACTGGAGGAAAGTCAAACCTGCGCTTATCCGGAACAGGATACATTTCTTCCACTGTAGGAGCAAAGACATAGTCGGCTCCACATTTTTCCAGCAGCTCACAATCGGCATCCAGATTTTGCGGATAACGCTCAAGGTCTTTCTTATCGTTAAATTGTGTCGGATTTAAGAAAACAGATACAATTGTGACGTCGTTTTCTGCAATACTGCGCTTTACAAGCGAAACATGTCCGTCGTGAAGTGCTCCCATTGTAGGGACCAAACCAACCGATTGTCCCTTTTTGCGAACTTCAAACAATTCATTCTGGAGTTCAACAATCTTTTTACATAACTTCATGCTAATTTATGCTTTACACAATAATGATGTATGTTGCCTTTGCAAAATAACAACATTTTTCTTAAACAAGAAAGAATAAATCTGAAAATATACCAATTAATCAATTAATAATGGCGTATTTTCTTAATATATCATGATATATGAAGTTTTTTTAGTATCTTTGCGAAAATATGCATGAGAGTGAGCGCATGTCGTTTCTTAAACTCATGTTTTTACATATAAAATTCAAAGCATGGCAAATAAAATCTTATTTATCAACCAGGAAATCTATCCTTATGTTCCTAAGTCCGAGATGTCCTGCATGGGGCGTGACCTTTCAAACAAAATGCAGGAGAACGGTTATGAGATTCGTACGTTTATGCCCAAGTGGGGGAATATAAATGAACGCAGAGGACAGTTGCACGAGGTGATACGTCTTTCTGGTATGAACCTGATTATTGACGATACGGATCATCCTCTTATAATAAAGGTCGCATCAATACCGCAGACAAGATTGCAGGTATATTTTATTGATAACGATGATTTCTTCATGAAGCGCCAAATGGCATGTGATGAATCCGGCAAAGAATATGAAGATAATGGTGAAAGGGCTGTTTTTTTTGCAAGAGGTGTGCTGGAAACGGTGAAGAAGCTTAGATGGACTCCGGATATCATCCATTGTCAGGGATGGATGTCCGCAATTGTACCGATATACGTGAAGCTCGCATATAGCAATGAGCCTACTTTTGCAAACACAAAAATAGTAACATCGATTTTTAAAGACAAGCTGGAAAACAGTATCGGACAGAATTTCAAGAAAAGTTTGGAATTACGTAATGTTTCTGCCGAGACGCTGGGGGCATACAGAGATGACTTTGATTTCACCGAGCTCGGTAAGCTTGCAATAGATTATAGTGATGCTGTTATAGAAGCGGAAGAAAATGCCAACGCATCGTTGATACAGTATGCAATAGATAATAAAAAGGATGTTTTAAGACATTCCGCAGATAATTATATAGACAGTTATAAATCATTGTACGACAAAATACTATCTGCCAAATAGAGCGTGGCAGTATTAATAAATAAGATTAACATACCCGACATATGAAACTTTATTATATATCCGCAATCATCATTTCTGCATTTATATTCGGATCATGTGATGACAATACAGATGAAATAGGCTCTTCCCTTATCGGAAATATGGATGACTTGGAGATAATTCCGGCAAAGTATAATATATCCACGTCTTCGATTATCGCAGACTCCGTATATTCAAGAAATACTATAGGGTATCTTGGAAAAATAAGAGATCCGGAGACTGGGGCATATATAACAAGCGATTTCACCACTCAATTCCATACATTGGAAAACTATGAGTTCCCCGATAAAGACAGTATACGCAGTCTTGTAACCTTGTCGGATGACAGTAAGGAAATTATAGCTGATTCCTGTGAATTGAGATTGTATTTCGATAATTATTATGGCGACTCTCTCTCAACGATGAAAGTTACGGCATACGAATTGCAGACTCCGATGTCTGAGGGTGAGAAATATTATTCAAATTATGATCCCATAAAAGACGGTCTGATACGGACGGACGGAATTAAGATCAATAAATTGTATACATTGTCAGACCAGAATGTGGACGAAAGTGTCCGGGGCAGTTCAAACTACACAGCCAACATCCGTATTAAGCTTGATAAAGAATACACGGATAAAGACGGGAAGAAATACAATAATTTCGGTACTTATCTTATGCGCAAGTATTATGAGAACCCGTCATATTTCAAGGATTCATACACTTTTATACATAATCTTGTTCCGGGATATTATTTCAAAATCCAAAGTGGGCTCGGCTCTATGGCATATATCCGTACGAGCCAGCTGAATGTTTATTTCAGATTCCTAAAAAATGACTCTGTTGTGGTGGGCGCGTCATCTTTTGTTGGTACAGAGGAAGTCATACAATCTACCCGTATAGCCAATGACGCCAATACCTTAAAACGGCTTGTGGAAGACAAAAGTTGTACATATATAAAGTCTCCAGCCGGTATTTTCACGGAGTTGACAATCCCCGTTGATGACATTATGAACGGACACAGGAATGACACAATCAATACAGCAAAGATTGTATTGCCGCGTATTAATAACACCTCACAAAGCGAATACACGCTTGACATACCACAGACATTGCTGATGATACCTGCTGAGGAAATACATTCATTTTTTGAGGAGGGCAGGGTCGTTGATTATAAAACGTCATTCATAGCGTTATACGACAGCAAGAAGAATAGTTACACATTCAATAACATCAGCACATTAGTCAAGGCGATGGACCAGAAAGACCGCTCTGACTCAAAATGGAATAAAGCGGTCATCATACCTGTTACCGTTACATATAACACTGATGGCGAAATCATCAAAGTCGTACACGACATGTCTATGACAAGTACAAGACTTGTCGGTGGAAGTGAGAATCCATACGAACCACTTACAATAGATGTCATATACAGTAAATTCAAATAAAATTAATGGCTGATAATTTTCTTGAAAGACAAAGGGCGGATTACGAGAAACGTAAGGAGGAATGGATGAAGAAAAAGATACGTCTCTCCGTTGCGCGAAAGAATCTGATGGTCTCTCATGAGATAACTGATTGACACGACGCTTTATAGTTTTGCAATAATATGTTTAGATGAATTGTGTGTGGAGCTTCCGACAATCCGGTACATGCGGGTATATGTTCCGGATAGATGAAGCCGGTTATGCCATAAAAGATCACAAGGACATAGCTGCCATGAGCCGTCACAATGGGCTCATGGCAGTTTGTGTTTGTTGTAAACATCGTGCGGCTCGCCTATTTCAGTTCTAATGAATACGAAAGTTTTTTATGATAAACATACAAGTCTACATCAGTACTGACTGATTGCTATGAGCGGACTTCTTCGGTGTGCATACGTGATAAGGCTATATATAATGTGAAAAGTATATCGGAAAACATGTCTGACAGTAACTTTATGGAACAAAATCGTATATCCGATGAATGAAAATATAGTAATAAAGATTTTTACAATGAAGAAGACAATCACGACATTATCATTAATCTTCGTAGTAACAATATGTACATATGCCGGAAATGTTAGTGCAGACACGCTGACGGTGTATCTGCAACCACACATCAGTCCGGATTTGCGACTTTATGGTCAGTTTAAAGATGTTCCAAAAGAAGCTGCGGGCCATTATGCTTCTTCAATGACCGATGACTCCAGACTTCTCAGATATAGCTATACCGACAAGGAAAAGCCTCTGATGGTATTGCTTTCCGAAGAGGATTACGGTCGTTTCTCGCTTGTCGCTGACATGAATTTCAACAACAGCTTTGCGGACGACTATAAGTATTACTTCTTTTACGGACAGCTTTCACAGGCTTCAAATCCGCTTTTTCTCCAGCCACAGCCTCTGTCAGTAAGATACGGTTCAGATAAGAGATTCTTCCATTGGTTCTCTCCAGGAGTCTATATCGATGGGAACTCTGACAATCCTCTGCAGGCGGTCAAGGTTATTCCGGCATTCGATGGTGTTTATTACGGCAGTTTTGAATATGGAGACAAGTCTTATTCCATAATTTTATTATCAAATTCTATCAATTATTCAAGAGCCGCAACAACTTATGTGATTATTGATAATAAAGACAAAAAACAGTCTGGAACAGCCTTTCCGGATGTTCCTCCGACAGTGGAATACATATCTCTAAACATTCCGACTCCTATCAATGGGGATATGGCTCTGAGTGTCGGCAACATCGACTTCTCAGACATGACATGCGGACTTACCATATCCGGCATATCCGGTGAGAGCAGTGAGTCCATACCGTTTACCGGTTTCAATGCTCCACTGTTCAAGAAAAAGAGTGTTGAAGGACGGTCAATATCGTTAGAGAAGATGCGCGGACACTATATCCTCATCGACTTCTGGGGCACTTGGTGCAAGCCGTGCATATCCGTAATACCGGAACTGCGCGACATTCGTAAAAAATATCCTCAGCTTGAACTTATCAGCGTCGCGGTTGATCCAGCCCCTAACACTAATTACGGTTTTACGCCGGCACCTCTGAAAACAGCCATAAAAGAACTTCAGATGGACTGGATAAACATTCAGGACAGGTCAGCGGAAGGTTCAGAGCAGATAAGTGAAAAATACAAAATAAAGTCATACCCGACAACTGTACTGATTGATACCGATGGCAAGATAATATATAGAAAGAGCAGCATTCTGGCTATGGATTCGCTGAGACAAATCCTTGAGGATGTTTTCGGATATTGAAAAAGTCATCCATACTGACAGGGATAGCGTCATGTCTTAGTTTTCAATTGCCAGGCAGTCTCGCTACAGAGATTTAATCCCGAATCGGTCATCAGACTCCGGTTTGACTATGCGTTAATGTGGAGTGAATTGCTTGCCGTTTCGACGAAGACGTAGCGGGATACGCCGAGACAGAACGGTAAGCAAGACTCTGATAGAAACGCGTAAGCAGACCGGAGAGTATGTGAAATAAAGATTTATTCAAATATATGCGTTCGAATGACCGATTTGGGCTAATGCATGAATATGCAAAAGTAGGCTATGTGGGGTGGATTATGATGTGTCATAACTCAAAATTAAGACTGTATTTGCGCGCCATTGTGTCTTTGGCCGCAAATACGCGATATTTCAGCTTTATTTATATGCCGTTGTTATACAGCGTGTTAGGTTGTTTGGCATTTCGAAAGTTCCAGTAATGAAATATGAAACGGCACGTTCGGCACACCGGAAAAGCCTGTTTCAGACGTCTGAATGGTTAATATTGATTGCCATAAAAGTCTCTTCGGTAGATTGAAACGTGCCGTTCGGCTTTGTTTCGTTGCATCGCACAGCTCATAGGGAGAGGTATATACTGACGAAACATGCTGTTCCGTCAGTATTTGACCGGCTGTAACCATGTCCTGTTTTTCTGTTTCAAGAATTTCCGTTGTCAAATTTCTTTACTGCATAAATGAATGAATATACAGTTTGGCGCAGTCATTCCGGCTTCGTTTACGTGATGGAATCAGTCAACAGCAGGTGTTGTCATATTCTGACAGAGGCTGCTGATTTGAGCGCATTCAGATAAAAACGTACCCAGTCATCGTACTCTCTCGTGTCATTCACATTCTGTATTCTCATGTAGTATCCAAGCATCTTTTTGTTCAAGACAGCGGAAAGTTGCAGTATGGGATATTCGAGTGCGTCGTGATTCATCAGGTATAAGGTGTTAAGCAAGCGGCCTATCCTTCCGTTACCGTCAATAAACGGATGTATCATCTCAAACTGATAATGTATCAGTGCGGCACGTACAAATACGTTTTCTGAACATTCATAATTGATGTAACGTTCGAGATCGGTGAAGGAGTCGGTCATGTCTTCATAAACGGGCGGAACGAATGTCGCTTCTTTCAGGCTGTTCCCTTTCTGCCCGATCCACACGGGAGACGTACGGAACTCACCGGGATACATCTTCTCATATCTGTCACTGTCGCACATCAAGTAATGCGCGTTTTTCAGCAGGCGGGCACTCAATGGCAGACCATCCATTGCCTCAACGGCATACGACGTGGCTTTAAGAAGATTGGCAGTGTCCTCTTTCAGTGCGTTGCCTTCCTCTGTCGTTGTGTCAGCGTTTGACATCTGTCCGCCAAACGCCAGCATGCAGGAGTTTTCCGCCTCATACAGCATCAGTTGCCTGATATGGTCGTAGGGCAGTTGAGAGGCATAGGCATTCAGCTGACGTACAGAGTTTTCCACTTCTTCTATCAGTCCGTCCAGTTCTGCTGTATGTACAACATGTATTTCCGTGAGCGGTGTAGGGACATACGACATGAACTCTGCCTCGCCCGTCAGATGTTTACGAAATCCAGTCAGTTTCATTCCATGTGCAGTGTATTCATAAAACGTCTCACAACATCCGGATTTCCTGTGTGCTTGCCTTCGTCTTCACTTATTTTGCAGGTGTCATTATAGAATGGCCATGACTCGGTAATCTTTGCGGCGATGAGTTTTATGACAATGTTCAAAGGTTTGACGTTATCAAAATCATTGGTGAAATGTGTGCCAATTCCGAACGAGGGCTGGCAATAGTCTTTGGCATATCGCATTATCTTAATGGCATTATCCGTATTAAGAGCATTGCTGAACACTATCTGTTTTGTCTTCGGATTAATGCCCAGCGAACGGTATTTGTCCACTATCTTCATCAGTTGCTCATAATTGTCTCCACTGTCTATACGCAGTCCCTTGAACAGGTTGGCGAAGTCTTCGGAGAAGTTAAGACTGAAAATATCCCAACCGAAACTGTCATAAAGGAAAGTGCCAAGCGCGCCGCGGAAAGTGTTTCTCCATGTGTTCATGGCAATGTGGTTCGCCATTTGCGGACCGTACATTCCACCGATGGCGCATACAAACTCATGAGCCATGGTGCCAACCGGCAGCAAATCATGTTTCATGGCGAGATATACGTTGCTTGTTCCTACGAACTGTCCGGACCAGTCACGGCTTCGGCAACAGTCTTTAAGTGCCTGTACGGCGGTGTCTTCTGCTCTGAATGATGCCCTGCGCCGTGTACCGAAATCGCTGAACACGCATCCGGCTTCCAGAAGTCTCATTCCTTTCTTGAAGGACTTGTCATAATAGGCGTCATAGTCGAATTCTTTGTTTTCCCCCGTCATGACATAGTAGAGCTCGGAGATGATGGCGAGAATCTTAACCTCAAGCAAGATGGTTTCTGACCAGTTGCCTTCAATGTCTACATACAGGTGGCCATAATCATCCTGATGTACCGACACCCACTCGTGATGGAAACGGAATCCTTTGAGATAAGTGTAAAACCATGACGGTATGTATTTGCACCGACGTTTCATGAAATCTATTTCTTCGTCGGTTATTGTGACTGTTTCCAACATTCTCACCTGTTCTGTCACAGCCTGTGCGAAACCGGCAGGATAGGTGGTGTTGTCCCTGTCTGTAAAGGTGTATTTTACCTGTGCCCGTGGGAAATTGTCAATCACCGCACAGCACATTGTGAACTTGTACAGGTCATCGTCTGTGAAATAGTTGATTATTTGCTTCATCTTAATAGCTTTTTTACGTCCATTATGCCCGAAACTTCCATCTGTTCGAGTGCTTTCTGTCCTCATTGTCCGTGTCTGGATTGAGGCTTTCACCAATTTGGTTACGGGTAAAAGACTTACATGATTACTTAGACATATCTGTATGCTTCCGATTCATGTCTTGCCTGATGTTATCTCATTTTTGTGATGAATTCTGTGAGTAGTCGCCCAAGATTATCGGCGGTTGGACAGCTCATATTCATCTCCGATAGCGATGTGGCTACACGCGCTGACACGTCTCTTACATTCATGCGCATCTTTTTACCCTTTTCCGTCAGTGATATGATACGCTGGCGTTGGTCTGAGCAGCGTAGCCCTCTGCTGATAAGCCCCAGCCTCTCCATTCTTTGCAGCAGGGGTGTCACCGTGTTGCTTTCAAGCATCAGCCTTGCAGAGATGACATTTACAGGAATGCCGTCTTCCTCAAAAAGTATTTTCATCACGAGGTATTGCGGATAGGTTATGCCCAGAGGCACAAGATAATCCTGATATGCCTGCTGTATGAGCCTGTTTAGAGAATATAGCTTGAAGCTTATCTCGTCGTCAAGCAGCTGCGGCTGTATGTTATTCATATTATCGGTATGCATTGTTGTTTGGGTGGCAAAGTTAAGGTTTTTCCAGTTCAATCAGTCATTTTTGCTTGCTAAAGTTATCTTTTATGACAAAAATATGCAGTAGGTCGCGCGCGACTGAAATTATCCTGCCGTGCGACATGTTGGCAGCGATGTTGCAGTATGTCAGGTGTAGTGACAATAACCATAATATCAGAGAAAGGACAGCATATATGGAAAGAAAACAGATAGACTTTGTGACTCACCCTCAGGAGACGCATATGGTAGGTGACGGATTCAGGGTTCACAACTTCATACCGCAGATGCCGGGAATGAGCCGGTATGATATGGATCCGTTCCTGCTGCTCGACTATAATGCTGCAATGCCTGTGGCACCCGGTGTCCCGCGTGGAGTGGGGGCACACCCGCACCGGGGATTCTCTACGGTCACGTTTGCTTATCGAGGCAGTGTGGAGCATCGTGACAGCCGCGGCAATCATGGAATAATAAGTGAAGGCGATGTTCAGTGGATGACGGCTGCCAAAGGTGTGCTTCATGAGGAACTTTATGAGCGCGAGTTCGCTGCCCGTGGCGGTTGTTTCCAGATGGTCCAGCTATGGGTCAATCTGCACGCAAACCACAAAATGGACGAACCTTCATACCAGTCGATTCGCCGTGAGGACATGGGACGTGTGGAACTGCCGTCAGGCGGAGGCGTCGTTGAGGTGGTGAGCGGTCAGTACAAAGGTGTAAGCGGACCTGCCAGAAGCCATGTTGATGTGACAATGCTCAATCTCAGGATGAACAAAGGCGGAAAAGCTGAGTTCAGTTTCAATGAGAAACACACAACCTTTCTCATCGTGCTCAGTGGGGCGGTAGAGGTGAACTGTGTTGGTGTTCCGCAAGACAATGTTCTGAAATTCAAACGCAAGGGCGAGTCCTTTGACATTGTTGCCACAGCAGACAACACCGTTGTGCTGCTCGTGTCTGGTGCTCCTTTGCATGAACCTATTGTCGGCATAGGTCCGTTTGTGATGAACTCACATGAGGAACTTGTTCAGGCATTTGAGGATTTCAGTGACGGAAAGTTTGGATATATGTGATATATGATAATAAAAATACAAGACAAATGAAAGAGAGAAAAGTAATACAGAAAGTAAGAGGCGTGCGCGCAACCGATGGTGCCGGAGTAAGACTTGTGAGAGTATTGGGTAATGAAACGATGTATGACTTTGACCCGTTTCTGATGCTCGATTCGTTTGACAGCGATAATCCTGACGACTACAGACGCGGTTTCCCGGAGCATCCGCACCGTGGCATAGAGACTGTCAGTTTTATTGCAAAGGGCAGTATGACTCATGAGGATCACCTCGGCAGCAGGCAGACAATCACAGATGGGGAGGCGCAGTGGCTCACCGCGGGCTCAGGGGCATTCCATTCTGAACAACCGGGAGGCATACGTATGTTGGGGTTGCAGTTGTGGCTCAATATGCCTGGAAACAGGAAGATGTCTGCTGAGCCTGAATATCATGGCATAACTCGTGATGAGATACCGGAGTTCAGGTCTGACGGAGTGTTGCTGAGGGTATTGACCGGAGAGTATCACGGACTGAAAGGATGGCAGGGCAGATATGTTCCGCTCGATTATTACGACCTGCATATGCAGCCCGGAGCAAAAACGGAGATTGACGTGAAGCCGGGCAATACAGTCATGGTGTTTACTCTTGTGGGTGACGTGATAACCGGAGGTACTACCGTCGTTGAAAAAACATCAGCCCGCTTCTCTGATGGAGATACTGTTGTCATCGAAGCTGGCGGTGACGGGGCAGAGGTGATGCTTATGTCGGCTCCACCACTCAATGAGCCTATAGCCTGGTATGGACCTATAGTCATGAACAGCGAGCATGAATTACGCACAGCCTTGCGTGAACTTGACGAGGGGACATTTTTGAAGGGAAATACAAAATATACTTAAATTATACAGTATTATTACCGTTTCTGACTTTTAATGTTAATTTTGCATTTGTGAACATGGATGGTCCTAACATGTCTGACAGACCGTAGTGTCTTCAATTTGAGTTTTAACTCACACTATGTTACAACTTCCGCACATGGTATTGACTATGTCTTGCCATATTGCATAGAGGCACTATAGAAGAAGGTATCAGGCATAACATAAACTCGGACTGAGTGACCGTCCTCTTTATTTTAACTATAAAAAAGAATGAACTTATGAAATTAGAACAGAATTTTCTGCGTAGCAACGATCTTGGTCTGCTGTTGCTTCGTATTACAGTTGGAGGCATGATGCTTTTCCATGGTATACACAAGGCGGTTTATGGCGTCGGTCCCATCGGGGATATGCTCTCTGCAATAGGATTGCCGTCGTTTATTGCATACGGGTCGCTGCTTGCCGAACTTGTTGCTTCACTCATGATTGTCTGTGGTGTATGGACCCGTATGGCATCCGTGGTGTTTGCCGGTAACATGATTGTGGCTATACTGATGGCACATTCGGCTGACATATTCTCGATAAATGCCATGACCGGCGGATGGGCTATAGAGCTTCCTGCATTCTATCTGCTTGCCTCTGCTGTGCTATGCCTTACCGGTGCCGGCAAGTATGCTGTTACAAAGGGCAGCTTCTTGGATTAGGAATATTGCAAGAACGGAATCAGGTGTTCCGTTCTTGCTTTATCTTTGTAATTTCAGAAAATGCATGGAATGTCATTCAATCCTCATATCCGGCTCTATGTATATCCCTGTCGCTAACACGCATATATATATTATTATCAACGGAAGGCACGATGTAGGTGATATGTGAAGCAGTACGCTCATTAAAGATTTTACACACTGAACATTTCTCAAACTGAGTTCCTTTTCTTCGTATGCGCAATTCTGATTCTGCAACGGCAAGCGAGCATTTAAAAAGAACGTCACGTAATTCATAGTGGAATGCAAATGATATCGGATTCCCGTCATAATCATGCCCTATATTGACATAATTTTTGAAATTCCTTATCTCAAACACTATGTCATATGCGAATGTATAGAACAGAATTCTGTCTGTTGTGTCATTTACGTTAACCGACATTATAGTGCGTATTCTATGTTCTTCTGGAATCAAGATGAATGTCGGACCTTCTATATGTTGGGTTACATCCATCAAATCGCTATCTGTTATTGGTTTATTGTAATGAGACTTGAATGATGTGCCGATAATTTTATATAGCTTGACGTCTTCATAATTGAGGTCAGGCATTTGAACTTCTTTTATGTTTGACGGTTTGGGACGATGTTCAAAACATTTTGCAAATACAGGATCTGATTCAGGTAATACGTGTATGTGTTTTTGTTTGAGATCTATGATACAGTCTACCCATGGGGTTGAAAGACGATAGTTCGACGTGTCCTGAATATACCAATTATCTATTCTTGTCAGTTTTTTCATCAATTCCCAATGAGCTTGAATGTTCTTGTCATATTTATATTTTCCACCATCGGTGTCAACAAAAGGAATGGCGAACATATATGCTATATCATATATCCATATAATGGCAGTACAATATGGAGCGTCAAGTTTGTTTTGTCGGTTATTTATGAAAATATCCAGAATCGGCTGTTCTTTAAATTCTGCCCCTGGCAGTAATGCAAGAAGAATGGACGGCAATGCATCAGGTGTCCAGTCCATGTATTTAATCCATTTGATTGTATTCACAAAATGAGGTAGCTCTGTTTTTGGCAGAATGTCTATTACCATCTTGCATAAAGCCTTGTACATGCGCTCATTGTTTATGGGCGTTTTCAGTTCCAAACGCATGTTGAAAGGTTGGTTTTTCATTACTTCTGATTGCGGTAAGGCTTCCTTCATGAGAAACAATTCCGGCTCTCCATGACTGCCAGCTTTGACAATGAAGCTCTTTCCTACGACAGTAGGAACCTTGGTTGTCTTTTTACGGGAAATATGGTACATTGCCCTGCGGAAATCCATAATATAGCGGAAATTGTCTTCTGTCATTGACAGATCGTTGTTGCACGAGTCGCATTCTTCATTGCAAATCAACAACTTGTTTCCAAGACCTTCCTGTATGGCATGTGCAACGTTGTTAAAAGTAACATCAGGCATTCTCCTGCCACAGAAACGGCACACACGTTTAGATTTTTCCTCTTCTCCAACACACACTTTTATTCCATCATATCCGAAGGACATGTATGTGAAGTATATGTCCATCATTAAGTAATAGTGGAATGCCATGTTGTGTAAGTTGGCATTCCAAGACATACCTTGTCTAATTGCCTTAATGCATAGTATCGCAGTCTTACGCGCTACTACAGATGTCTTTTCTTCATTAAAATAATAAAAGCAATTGCCATCTGGAAGTTTTGATATGAAGCCGCTCAGTTTACGGATGTGTGAGCCTGTAGCTTTGTCATATTTCTTTACTAATGTATTCAGAGCATCGCGTGTATTCTGACATACTTCTATTCTGCATCCACCGGGCATAAAGTTTCTTACATGACACCTGTGGAAATATGCATCTTCTATGTCTGTCGTCATTACTCCGTTTGTATCCTTATAGATAATGCGCTGATTGTTTATAGGTGAATACAACATAACTTTAAGTATAGACATGATAATAAAGTGTCAATTATATTTATGGTCTGAAATATGTAAAACGAGTCATGTGTTTTCTTGCTACAGACTGCGTTTAAAACTATTGTTTAGATAAGGACTGATTGTCGATAAACCGCCAAAACAGCGTTTTTCCAGGGCCGTAGGCTATTCATTGCTCTTCCGCTTAGCGGTAATCCTCTTGTTTACTGCTTTTGTCTGATATAATTTGATGTATCTTCTACAGAATCAAGAACCAATCTGTATGACAGCGGCATTAAATACCGATAAACTATGATGACCTTGTTTGTGTAATCGTTGTACTTCAAGTATGGATATATAATACGTGGAGCATAAATGAATGTGTGATTATACGCTAATTGGATTTTGCTTAAAAGTAATATGTATTTTCATATTGCTTTATTATAGTATATGCCTGTTCGGTATCCGGTGCTACTCTGCATAAAACACAAAAGGGATTGCTGTTTTGCAACCCCTTTGTTGTATGTGTATTTTTACTATTTTTATCCGCAGCAGAACAGTACAATCATTTGTGCTGTAAATATTCTTAAGAACATTGCCAGCGGGTAAACTGTTGAGTAACCTACAGCAGGTGCCTCCCTTGAACAACTGGAGTTAGCGTAAGCAAGAGCTGGCGGGTCTGTATATGTTCCGGCTATCATTCCCATTATCGTGAAATAGTTCAACTTGAAGCGCACGCGTGCGATGACGCCTACCAACAATATCGGGATGACAGTAATCATGAAACCTGTGTATACATATTTCAGACCGTCTCCCTGAATGACTGTTTCCCAGAAACCTGCGCCGGCTTTTATGCCCACACTGGCGAGGAATAGCACCAGACCAATCTCTCTTAACATCATATTTGCTGATGTTGTCGTGTATGTAACCAGTTTGAATTTATATCCGAAGCGTCCGATAAGAATAGCTATGATAAGAGGACCTCCAGCCAAACCCAACTTCAACGGTACAGGCATGCCGGGAATTGCCAAAGGAATACTTCCAAACAGGATACCTACCAATATACCGATAAAGATTGTTGCAATGTTCGGGGAATCGAGTCTTTTAACCGAATTTCCCATTATGTCAGCTACTCGGTTGACATTATCCATCGGACCGACAACAAGAATCTTATCACCTACCTGAAAATGATAGTTTCTGCTTGCAAAGACATCCATGCCCTGCCTTGATACTCGTGTCACGGTTACACCATAAACACTTGAGAAGTGCATCTTTCCAAGCGTTTTGCCGTTCATTGAAGGACGGGTGATGATTATTCTACGAGATACCAATGGCTGGTTCTGATCTTCTTCTGACCATGGTGTATCTATTTCCGGACCTATAAATGCCTTTATCGCCTCGGCATCGGCTTCTGCGCATACAATCAGCACTTCGTCTCCCAATTCGAACACAGTCTTACTGTTGGGAATTAAAGTGGTGCCATTGTGCTGTAAACGTGAACATACCAAATCTCTGTTTAAGAACTCTGAAATTTCCCTGAGCGTTCTTCCTGCCAGATAAGAGTTGTTCACTTTCAGATGCATCTGATGTGGTTTTGCGTGAGGATTTTCGGCTTCTTCTTCCTCCAGCATCTTTTCTTCGTCTGCAAGCTTTGTCTTGGTCAGATAGCGGATGGCAATTGTGGCACCGATGATGCCTAATACTCCAAGAGGATAAGCGCATGCATATCCGGATGCTATCTGTGGGACATTATTTCCAAACAAAGATGCCAAAGCCTCGTTTGCGGCTCCAAGTCCTGGAGTGTTTGTTACAGCACCGTATAAGGTACCTACCATCATCGGTAGGTTGTTGACGTTTTCGGTGTCAAAAAATATAAAATAACAAGCAAACATGACAAGTACGTTTAGCAGTACTATTGTCACCGACAGCATGTTTAATGTTATACCTCCTTTTTTGAAGCTTTCAAAGAATCCAGGACCCACTTGTAGTCCTATGCAGAACACAAACAAAATCAATCCGAAATCCTGAATGAAGTTCAGAATATTGGTCGGGGCTGTAAATCCAATATGTCCGGCGACAATTCCTGCAAACAGTACGAATGTCACACCGAGGGATATTCCGCCAAACTTGATTTTTCCGAGCAAGACTCCAACTGCTATAACGAATGCGTAAAGCAATGTTATGTGAGCCACAGAGTCTGTTGTAGTAAACAGATCAATAAGCCAATTCATATTATAACCATATATATTATTTTAATAACTTCTTGCAATTATAACCCGTTTGGATGCTGGTTTGCCCGATACCATATCTATACCGTTTGTGGGTTCGTATCCAAAGGGCTCACACCGTATAGTTGCCTGTGTCTCTTCTTTTATTTTTGCTTCAGTCTCAGCCGTACCGTCCCAATGACAAAGGAAGAAGCCGCCGTCCTTTATCTTTTCTTTAAATTCTGCATAGTCATCGCATTCATAAATATGAGCGTCGCGGAATGATTTTGCCTTGTCAAACATGTTTTTTTGTATTTCATCCAACAAAGATTTGACATAGTCTGCGATACCTTCAATTGGTCTGGTCTCTTTTTCAAGTGTGTCACGGCGCATTACCTCAATTGTACCATTTTCAATATCTCTTGCACCGAGAACAAGGCGGACAGGTACTCCTTTAACTTCGTAATCGGCAAACTTGTAACCGGGACGTTTGTTCTCTGCATCATCATATTTTACAGAAATTCCGGACTCACGTAATTGTCTGATTATTGGCGATGCTTTTTCTGATATCTTAGCCAGCCCGTCCGAGCCTTTTGAAATTGGAATTATTACTACCTGAATGGGTGCGAGCTTTGGAGGCAGAACCAGTCCGTTATCGTCAGAATGAGTCATTATGAGTGCTCCTATCAGTCTCGTCGACACTCCCCATGACGTAGCCCATACATATTCGGGTTTATTTTCTTTATTCAAATATGTTACATCAAATGCTTTTGCAAAATTCTGACCCAAGAAATGGCTTGTGCCGCTTTGCAATGCTTTGCCGTCTTGCATCATTGCTTCAATGGTGTAAGTATTCAATGCTCCGGCAAAACGTTCAGTTTCGCTTTTCACGCCTTGGACAACAGGCATTGACATCCAGTTTTCTGCAAAGTCTGCATAGACATGAAGCATCATCTGTGCTTCCTTTTCAGCTTCTTCTTTTGTGGCATGTGCCGTATGGCCCTCTTGCCATAAGAACTCTGACGTACGTAAGAAAGGTCTTGTACGCATTTCCCATCTCATTACGTTACACCACTGGTTGCACATCAATGGTAAATCACGCCACGAATGTATCCAGTTCTTATATGTATTCCATATGATGGTTTCAGATGTGGGACGTATAATCAACTCTTCGTCCAACTTTGCTGTGGGATCAACTTCTATTCCGCTTTTGTCTTCTTTGGAACGCAATCTGTAATGTGTAACCACCGCGCATTCTTTGGCAAAGCCTTCCACGTGTTCTGCCTCACGGCTTAAAAAAGATTTTGGTATTAACAACGGAAAATAAGCATTCTGAACCCCTGTCTCTTTAAACATTGAGTCCAGCTGATGCTGCATCTTTTCCCAAATGGCGTATCCGTAAGGCTTGATAACCATACATCCACGTACCGCGGCCTGTTCTGCCAAATCCGCCTTTACGATTAAATCATTATACCATTGGCTGTAGTTATCAGCTCTTTTGGTAAGTTCTTTTAATTCTACCATTATATATGATTATAATTTATATGATTATTTTGGGTGCAAAAGTACAAAAAATTGTTGTAACATAGCATCATAATAATAAAAAACGCTACCTTTGCAAATGTATATAATAGTTTACAGACAAATAAAAAAACAGGATTATGAAAAAAATTAGGATTATGACACTTACAATGTGTTTGCTTGCCATTATAGGATGTCAAACAAAACAAGGTACAGGTGCGTTGATTGGAACAGGTGGCGGAGCTGCATTAGGTGCAATAATTGGTAAGATAGCCGGAAATACAGCCGTTGGTGCAGCTATAGGCGGAGCGGTCGGTGCAGGAGCCGGTGCGTTGATTGGGCGTCATATGGACAAAGTCGCAGAAGAAGCTGCGGCACAGGTTGAAAATGCAAAAGTGGAGGAAGTTACTGATGCAAATGGTCTGAAAGCAGTAAAGGTTACTTTTGATTCCGGAATATTGTTCGCTACAAATAAGGCAGACCTTAATGCAACATCAAAGAACGAACTTGCAAAGTTCTCAACAGTACTGAAGAATAATGCAGATTGCCATATTGACATATACGGACATACTGATTCTACCGGAAATGATGGAATAAATATTCCTTTAAGTAACAGTAGGGCAAAAAGTGTCGCTGATTATCTGAAGAGTTGTGGCGTGTCAAATTCGCAGTTTCAGCAGATTACAGGAAAAGGTAGCTCTGAACCAGTAGCTGACAATGGCACGGCTTCAGGACGTCAGCAAAACAGACGTGTTGAAATATATATGTATGCAAGTCAGGCTATGATAGATGCTGCAAATGCCGGGACTTTAAAGTAAATATTTTGTTTGACTTTAATCATATTAAGTCATCACAAGTACTTTGTGATGACTTAATATGTTTATATACGAGAAATAAATTTGACAATGAAATTAATAGGTAGGATTTTACGCTGGGGAATCGCCTTGTTTTTCAGCAGTACCATACTTATGGTGATTGCCTATAGATTTATTCCTGTTTATATTACACCGCTTATGGTAATAAGATGTTTTCAGCAGGCTTTGAACAATGAGCATATAACATTGCATCATAAGTGGATACCAATAGAAGATATATCATGTTATTTGCCTGTGGCAGTAATGGCAAGTGAGGATCAGAAATTTCTTATACATCACGGTTTTGATTTTAATGCAATAGAGAATGCTGCCAGATATAACAGGCATGGCAGGAAACGCATGGGAGCAAGTACCATCTCACAACAAACAGCTAAGAATGTGTTTTTATGGCCCGGACGTACATGGGTCAGAAAAGGTTTCGAGGCTTATTTTACCGTTCTTATTGAATTGCTGTGGAGCAAACAGAGAATCATGGAGGTATATCTCAATTCAATTGAGATGGGAAATGGCATATATGGGGCAAGTGCTGTGGCTAAATATCATTTCGGCAAAGATGCTCGCGACCTTACAAGATCGGAATGTGCGTTAATTGCAGCAACACTTCCAAATCCAATAAAATACAGCAGTAAGACACCGGATTCGTATTTATTGAATAGGCGAAAAAGAATAGAAAGGCAAATGAAATTCATACCAATATTGCCAAAGGAAGGAGAAGATATAAACCATAATACAGTTTCCGGAGGAATTTATAGAAGGAAATAGTTCATTTTATATATATTTATATGTTTGATTTTTTGAAAGATTTAGACGAAAATCAATTGTCCGCAGTAAAATATAATGATGGACCGCAACTTGTTATAGCAGGTGCAGGTGCCGGGAAAACAAGGGTGTTGACATACAAAATTGCCTATCTTCTTAAAAATGGCGTAAAACCATGGAATATATTGGCATTGACGTTCACAAATAAGGCTGCTGATGAAATGAAGGAACGCATAGGAACTCTTGTCGGAGAAAAATTGGCACGGCAGATTCATATGGGGACATTCCATTCTATATTCTATGGGATACTGAGAAGTGAAATTGATAAAATAGATTACAAGCCCAATTTTACTATATATGATGAGAGTGATTCAAAATCACTTGTTAATAGCATCATAAAAGAATATAATATTGACGAGAAAAAATATAGTCCGGGGTTTGTCCTTAGCCAGATAAGTTATGCCAAGAATAATTTAATTAATGTAGATGACTTTTCAGCAAATGGTAAAACAAATGTAATAGGAACTATTTATAGAGAATATATTCAGAGATGTCATATTGCAAATGTAATGGATTTTGATGACTTACTGGTTCTGACATATAGGCTCTTTATGGATAATCCGGAAATACTGGCTGATTATGCTGACAGATTCAAGTATGTTCTTGTTGATGAATATCAGGATACAAATTATGTACAGCAAAAAATAATAGAGTTATTCTATAGAAAAAATGCTTTTATTTGTTTGGTCGGTGATGATGCTCAAAGTATCTACAGTTTTAGAGGTGCAAATATCGATTATATACTTGAATTCCCAAAAAAGAACGGATTTGAGATCTTCAAATTGGAGCAAAACTATCGTAGTACAAAAAATATAGTTGCCGCAGCTAACAGTCTAATAAAACATAACGAACACCAAATATATAAAGATGTATACAGTAAGAAGGATGAAGGTGGAAAGCTCGATTTAAAAGTTGCATATTCTGATCGAGAGGAAGCGTGCATCGTATGTAATGAAATAAGGCGCATAAAACGACAGTCCGGATGCGACTATAAGGATTTTTGCGTGTTGTATCGAACTAATTCACAGAGTCGTGTTATTGAGGAAGAGCTTATAAATAAATCTATTCCATATAAAATATTCGGTGGGTTGAATTTTTATCAGCGTAAAGAAATTAAAGATATCATTGCGTACTTTCGACTGACTGTAAATACTGATGATGAGGAGGCAATAAGGAGGGTTATCAATTATCCGGTAAGAGGAATCGGAACAACCACACTTAAGAAACTTACAGAATCTGCAAAGGCTAATAGTGTAAGTATTTGGGAAGTTATATCGTTCCCAGACAAATATAGCCTTAATGTGAAAAGCAATACAAAAAATAAACTTATTGATTTTCATGATTTTATAGAAGAATGTAAACGTAAGAGCAATGAACTTGATGCATATGAATTAGGTGTAGAAATAATAGATAAAAGCGGTATAAAAGGAGTGCTTTATTCTAATGGTTCTCCTGAAGATGTTGCGCGACAACAAAATGTAGAAGAATTATTGAGTGCTTTGAAAGATTTCGTAGACAATAAAAAAGAGGAGGGGCAAGAGGACTTTTATATATCAGATTTTCTACAGACTATATCTTTAATATCAACTATAGATGATAATAACAATGATGACAATACTGTATCATTGATGACAATTCATTCGGCAAAAGGACTTGAATTTTCCACAGTGTTTATAGTTGGAGTTGAAGAAAATATAATCCCGAATATACGTATGTCTTCCTCACTACGTGAAATTGAGGAAGAAAGAAGGTTGATGTATGTTGCGATAACAAGAGCGCAAATGCATTGTATTATTACATATGCAAAAAGTAGATATAGATATGGAAAGATGGAATTCTGTCGTCCGAGTAGATTTATTTCTGAAATAGATTCTAATTATATACATAATAATGAAGCCGACATCCGTACGGGAACAGATTCGGCAAAGTGGGGAAGAGCAAGTAACATGTTTACAAACCGCCATGTTAAAGTAAGTCATTTTACTAATGAAAATTTGGTAAGTAAAAACCGTCCAATGGAATCTGATATATCAGCAAGTGTGGATTATAATAGTGATGTGAAAATAGGAGATATAATAGAACATCAGCGTTTTGGAATCGGTACGATAGAAATGCTGGACGGTGAGGGGGAAAATACAAAAGCAACCGTGCGTTTCAACAATGCAGGAACTAAACAGTTATTGCTGAAATTCGCAAAATATAAGATAATTTCATGAGTTTTGAATAGGACTATGTTGTAAAATATAATTAATTATATCCTTGCGTAAGGATATATATGTGTCTTGTGTTGAAATAAGCAGAATATTATAATGATTGATCATAGATTTGTTTTCTCTTTTTAATGTACACAATATTGTTCTATTACGGAGTCGAGGTTGATATTTAGAGAGGCTAACGAACATTCATGAGGGTTAAAAAACGTAAAAGATGCTATGTGTGCGTGTTTTTGCACGTTAATTTAATTAACTTTGTTGGATAAAATTTATAATATGAGAATGTATCAGACAATGAGATTGAGCTGTGTGTTTGTGGCTTTATCAGTATGCTTATTTATGCAGGCAGCAAAGAAATATGTGCCTAAGAGGGAATTCCGCGGTGCGTGGATACAATGTGTTAATGGTCAGTTTCAGGGACTTTCCACAGCCGCCATGCAGCAGAATCTGTCAAATCAGTTGGATGAATTACAAAAGTGCAATGTTAATGCGGTTATCTTTCAGGTTCGTCCTGAATGTGATGCTCTTTATCAAAGTAGCATTGAGCCATGGAGCCGCTTTCTTACAGGTGTGCAAGGACAGGCTCCATCACCATTTTGGGATCCGTTGCAGTGGATGATTGACGAATGCCATAAGCGTGGAATGGAACTTCATGCTTGGATTAATCCATATAGAGCTAAAACCAAAAGTACTCTTACGTTAGCCTCTTCACATATTGCAATAAAAAATCCTGCACGTGTATTCTCGTACGACGGACAGTTCATACTAAATCCCGGAATGCCAGAAAATAGAGAATACATTTGTAGGGTCGTGGATGACATTGTGTCACGCTATGACGTGGATGGCGTGCATATTGATGATTATTTTTATCCATATCCTGTCGCAGGACAGTCTATTCCAGACAGTAACGAGTTTGCCAGATATAATAATGGCATACGGGACATTGGTGACTGGAGACGTTATAATGTCAATCTTTGTATAAAGGAACTCGGAGAAACAATACACAGACGCAAGCCATGGGTGAAATTCGGTGTTTCGCCATTCGGAATATATAGAAACAAAAGAACAGCTCCCAATATAGGTAGTGATACTGGAGGACTCCAGAATTATGATGATTTGTATGCGGACGTGTTACTTTGGGTTAACAATGGATGGGTGGATTATTGTGCTCCGCAGCTTTATTGGCAGATAGGTCACAAGACGGCAGACTACAAGACTCTGATAAACTGGTGGAACAGGTATTCATCCAACAGACCTATTTTCATTGGAGAGGATGTTGAGCGTACGGTAAAGTTTGCAGATGTGGATAATCCTTCGATAAATCAAATGCCGGCAAAGTATTCATTACGCAGCCAGATGCGCAATGTGAGTGGGGTTGTTTTATGGTATTCTAAAGCCGTGGTTGATAATGTTGGAAATTATGCAACAGTTTTGAAAAACAGCTATTGGAAATATCCTGCTTTGCAGCCTCTTATGCCTTTTATTGATGATGACAGACCAAGAAAGCCAAGAAAGGTGAAGCCTATTTGGACAAGCGATGGCTACATACTGTTCTGGACACAGCCCAAAGGTAAGGATTGGGATGATAAGGCTGTGAAGTATGTTATTTATAGATTTGCCCGTGGAGAAAAAGTGGACATTGATGACGCAACGCATATAATTGATATCACAACAGATACTTTCTATAAGTTACCTTATGTCAATGGTGAGACAAAATACACTTATGTGGTAACATCACTCGATCGTATGGGTAATGAGAGCAAAGGCGTTAAGAAAAAGGTAAAACTTTAAAGTAGAAAGACGTCATGTTATAGAGATGATGTGAAAATACGTTTTCGAAATTTATTATTTAGTTTCTATTAAGGATGATAAGTAATAGAAGAAGTTGGTTATTTTGTGTTTGTATTTATTATATTGCAGATATTCTTTATGTAATTGCAAAGTTTCATAAGATTCTAACTTCTTCTATTACATCCTTTATATAACTGCTCAATTATTTATTTTAACGTGAGTTCGACGAATTCAAAACAAAGCAAGCTGTGTGTCAAATGTACGTTG